>ERZ1370068.8492-contig-7340_pt1 | contig 25428 bp, 24 predicted proteins | sample MGYA00561227_ERZ1370068 | MGnify/ENA primary metagenome ERZ1370068 (study PRJEB38410, sample SAMEA6850437) | metagenome | study: Metagenomic assessment of the ecological functions of the soil: analysis of the soil microbiota associated with the...
ATACTTCGTTCAGTTACGTATTGCTCATGCCGAACAGCTTCAAGGCGCTGTTCCAAGCCCGCAAGAAGAGGCTCTACATCGTCGCGATGAATCTCGACTCGGCCGAGCGCGTGGTGTTCGGGCACGACGAGGATGCGCTCGCTGACGATCTCGGAGTCCGTGCAGGCCTCGACAGCACTTCCCGGCTTCTCAGGCCCGGCGCGCATTCGCGGCATCGACTACGTCATCGACGGCGGCGTCGCGCGCGCACCGCCAACATCGACGTCGCGATCGATCACGGTGCGATCCTGGTCGATCTGCTACAACCCGCTTCCGCCCATTCTCGAATCGCGTGGTCCGAAAATACGACCCGCAGAAGGACGACTACGTCGCCGAGGCGTGCAGCTCGCCGACCGCGGGATGCTGACCATCCTGAATCAGGTGCTCCGCACCCTGCTGCACTCACGGCTGCAGCTCGGCCTCCGCCAGTATCAGGGACGACCCGAACTTCAAGGGCGACATCATCCTGATCGAGCCGACCGAGAAGGACCTCGATTTCTTCCAGATGACGCCACTCGCGTTCTGGGAACCGCGCCGTGCTCAGCCCAACACGGCTACGAGTCGGTCACCCAGTCGATCCGGATCCGCCGGCCTGACATGAGTCCGCCGCATCATGGAGAGCTGTAGGATCCTGATGACGCGGAAGGGCCGTCAGCGAAGGCATGCAACGGATGCGCACTGGCGGGAACGCCGGAAGAGGCGGAAGCGACTTTCTCACGCGCGACGCGTGCCGACACACACGCGCGATCTCGGTCGCGAAGGCCTAACGCTTCCGCGCGGCGCGCTTCTGCAGCCGCTCGTAGTTGTCGCCCGGGACGATTTGCCGGGCACTGAGCGGCCGGGCGGCGCCCGTGGCAACGGGGACGCTGGTGCCGGGCATGCCGGGCGCGGTCGCGGCCGCAGGAGCGCTGCCCGCCACGGCTTCGACGGCACGGCTCGGCAGCCCGAGCGCGTCGCTCGTCGCCGCCGCTGACGCCGGGGCAGACGCGCGCAGCATCGCGAGCGAGGTCGAGTTCGTGGGACCGCCGCCCGCGACCCAGAGCTCGTCGAGCGGACCGCGGCGGGCGAGAAAAGCGCTTGATAGGCGTCGGCGCAGCTCGCCGCGTGATCAGCGCCGTCGCGGTGGCGACGAGGTCGCTCTCCGCGAGGCGCCCGGCGCCGGGCGGCGTCGATCAGCGCGTCGACGCATTACTGCGGCGCCAGAAGAAGCTCGCGTCGGTCGATTTCGGTGGCCGGCGACGGAAATGCGGATGCCGTTCGCCGCGTCCATAGCAGCGCCTCGTCGACGCGCGCCCGCGCGCGGCAGCACGCAGCCCGTCGCGATCGAACCACTCCCGCCCGCGGGTCAGCCGCCAGAACGATGGCGTCGATCACCATGTTGCCCGGGCCGGTATCGAAGGCGACCACGCCAGCGAGACCCGATCCCGGAGGGAGTGGTACGTGACGTTGCCGGTGCCGCCGAGGTTTTTGGATCGCGCGGCGGCGGCCGCGCCGCAGATGGCGAAAAAGCCAGGCATGGGCGGCTGGAACGAGGTGGAGCGCCCTCACCGCCGGCAGCGACGTCAGCGGGGCGAAAATCACGCGATCGTCGTGATGCCCGTCCGTACCGCAGACGGGGGCGGCGTCCCCGATCTGCAGCGTCACCTGGGCGCTGCCTTCGGATCGTGGTGCAGGCGTGTGGCCGTGGCAACCGACGAGGTCGATCGTAGCGAGCGCCACACCGACGCTCGGCAGAGGCCGAGTGACGGCCGATGCCTGGCGCTCGCCCACTCGCGCGCGAGCGCCGCAGCGCTCGCCGGCACCGACGCGGCGCGACCGCCGGCCGCCGTGAGGAGGCGCTTGCGCACCGCGGGGGTAGGCAACCTGCCGAAATGCTTCGAGCCGGGCCGTCAGCCGATCGCCCCGCCGTCCGATCCGCACCAGCGCAGCATCGATGCCGTCTGCCGAGGTGCCCGACATCAAGACCCACGATCCGCATGTCGTTCTACGTTGCCCCGGGTAGGGGTCGAAGGTATAGAACCCGACGATGCTGAAGTACGCGCCCCACGACGAGGACATCGCGGCGCTCAACCTGCGTTTCGAAGAGGTCGAGCCCGCCGAGATCCTCACGTTGGGCCGTCGAGCGCTACGCGCCGGATGCCGCCCTCACCTGCTCGTTCCAGCACGAAGGGGTCGTCCTGGCGCACATGCTGCAGTCGATCGCGCCCGGCGACACCGATCGTCTTCATCAACACGGGATATCATTTCCCCGAGACCTTGGCGTACCGGGACCTCCTCGTCGAGCGCTACCATTTCAACCTCGTCGAGGTGGGGCCGAGCCGTCAGCAAGGAAGACGTCGAGCGCGCCCACGGGCCCGAGCTCTTCCGGCACGATCCCGATCGCTGCTGCGAGATCAACAAGGTCGAACCGTTGCGGCGGGCTCTCCGAGGGGTCCGGGCCTGGATCAACGGGCGGCGCCGCGACCAGGCGTCGACGCGCAACACGCTGCCCGTGCTCGAGGAGCTCAAGAACGGCATCCTCAAGATCAATCCGTTGCTGCGTTGGCGCGCGAAAGACACCTACGAGTACATGCAACGACACGATGTGCCGCTGAACCCCTCTTCGAGCAAGGGCTACACGAGCATCGGCTGTGCGCCGTGCACCCGCCCGGTGCTCGCGGGCGAGGACGAGCGCGCTGGACGGTGGGCAGGTCGGGACAAGACCGAGTGCGGCATTCACACCGCCTTCAACGACCCCGGGCGCGACATCTAATCGGTTCCCGACCGCCCCCTCGAACATCTGGGCTCCAGAAACAGCTGAGGGAGCCCCGTCCATTCGGTCAGGTGCCCCCTCGTGACAGCGGATCGATCGCGAAGCGTTCAGCTCATCGGGAAGAGCTGCTGCATCTTCATCGCGAGGCCCATGTCGCCCGCGATCTTGAGCTTGCCGCTCATGAACGCCATCTGCGGGTTCAGCTTGCCGTTCACCATGTCGAGGTAGTCGTTGGCCGCACATGGTGATGGTGATGTTCGGCGAGGCATGGGTGCCGTCGCCGACAGTGAGCTTGCCGTCGTCGATCGCGAGGCTGTACTTTGCCGCCGTTGTCGCCAGTCAGATCGAACTGGTAGACGGCCTTCAAGCCCTTCGCCGCGCCCGCGTTGAAACGGGTCGGCATCGCCGCGAACACTTCCTTGACATTCGTAGCCGGTGGATTTGCCATTGAAGCCTCCTTAACGCCGCTGAAAGTGGAGTGGGTGAACGGGAGGCTGATATCTAATCTGTTTCATAGAGTAAAGTGGGGTTGGCTCCGGTTTCTCCGCTCATTCGGGCACGTCGTCGTCGTCGAGCCATGCGAGCAGATCGGCTCCGACGGCCTTCACGATCCAACGATGCACGCGGTCCGCGAGCCGCTCGCAACCGCCGGCGAGCATCGGGAAATGTCCAGCCGATTCGTGAACATCGAACGACCAGCCCAAGCGTTCGGCCGTTCGCTCGGCGCTCGACACCGGCATGATGAGGTCCTCGCGGGACCACACCAGGAGTCCAGGTCGCGGCGGCGGATCGTGTACCCGCGCTCGCCGTGAGAGAACGGCACGGAGGAAGGGTCCCGAGTCGAGGGAGGAGGCGATTCTGCTCCTCCCGAGGCCGCGCAGAAGAAGACGTGCTGCTCGGCCGCGTGGAGGTTGGACACCGCTCCCGAACATCCGCGCCCAGAGAAACTGTGGGTGCGCGAAAATCCCGGTGGGGCTGGGCTCGGTCGGGATCCCGACCGGTGCGATCGCCACGATCGCTGGAGCTCCGATCGCGGCAGCAAACGCTGGCCCGGTCACGACACCGGTGTCGTGTGTGACGACGATCGGTGGCGCCGGCAGCGTACGGGCGATCTCCTCGAGCACGCGCAGTCGCTGGATCGCGTCGTTCGCGACGACGTCGCTGAGAACGAGGGTGCGAGCGCGTCCCATCCGCGATGGGCGAGATAGGCCGCAAAGTCGCGCCAAATCCACGCGCCCGTCCACAAACCGTGCAGCATGAGCAGCGGGTTACGGAAACGGGACGACTCGGCGCGGACGACGTCGACCGTCACACCGATGGGATCGCTGGTCATCGTCAATGAAAAAAGCCCTTCGACGATGTGCCGAAGGGCCTTTTTCCATAGAGCCCTGGGGGCTCTACAACCTCGCCTGAGTTCGGACTGAAACTACACGCTACGAGAACTTCTCGCTGCGAACAGAAACTCGGACGGTACTACTTCTTCTTCTTGGCAGCGCCCTTCTTGGCCGGCGCTTTCTTCTTGGCCTTGGACGCTTTCTTCTTGGCTGCCATAGACACCTCCTCACAAACGTTAGCTGCGTTTGACCCAGGTTCGCTCAGGCGAGCGCTCCCCAATCCACAGCCACCCCACCACTCAACGCGAGGCATCATAGGAAAGTGCTGTAGCAGGATGTCAAGAGAAAAATCGCATTTTGGAAGAGATTTTCGAAGGAGAATCAGTACGATGCCTGGAGACATCAGCGTGCTTAGAATGCCGTTCACTTCACTGCTCTCCAGAGAGTAGCAGAGTGTTTTAAACCGCGCTGGGCGCGGCTTTGCACGGTGTTCGCCCGGCGTGAAGGGCGATTCTGTTGCTGTTGACACCAGCCTGAAACTATGGTCATATGCCCTCACTATGAAGACTTTGGACGCTTTTGACGGGCAATTCCCGACCGACGCCGCCTGCAAGACCTACCTCGCGCTGAAGCGCTGGCCGACGGGCGTCCGCTGTCCGCGTTGCAACCACGCGGAGAAGATCTACGCGCTCAAGAAGAAGCCGTTCCACTGGGTCTGCAAGAATCCCGCGCAGACCACCGACGCCTGCCCGTCTGCGGCGGAAAGAACGGCTACCGCTTCTCCGTGCTCACCGGGACCATCTTTCAGGACACCAAGAAGCCCCTCAAGATCTGGTTCAAGGTCGGCTACCTCATGCTGGTGGCGAAGAAGGGGATCAGCGCGCTCCAGGTCCACCGTGTGATCTTCGGCGAGCACTCTGGGAGCGACTACCGGACTAGCTGGTACATGTGCCACCGCTGGCGCGCGGCGATGCGTGGCGATGCCTTCAAGCTCACGGGCGTAGTCGAGATGGACGAGACCTACGTCGGTGGGAAAGAAGGCAACAAGCACCTCGGCAAGCGCGGCGGTCGGAAGGGTCCGTTCCAGGGCAAGGCAGGCGTCATCGGCGCCATCAGCCGCAAGGGCAACGTCGTCTGCCAGGTCATTGAGGGCATGGACACCGACACCGTGGGGGCTTCGTGAAGCGCACCGTCGCCGATGCCGTGGACCTCGTGGCGACTGATGACCAGGGCATCTATCGCGAGCTGGATTGGGGGCCGCTCCGGACCCACGAGAGTGTCAACCACAGCGCCGATGAGTACGTGCGCGGCCTCGTCCACACTGGCACCATCGACGGCTTCTGGTCCCTCGTGAAGCGCGGGATTATGGGCCAGTTCCATCACGTCTCCAAGAAGTACTTGCCGCTCTACCTCAACGAGTTTTCTCCTTCCGCCACAATCAGCGGGAGAACCTCGATGCCTTCGAGACCATGATGAAACGTGCGGCCGGTGACTGCATTCCGGCGCGTGTGCTGAGCTGCGGCTGTGTGAAGAAGAAGCCGCGCGCCAGCGCAAGCGTACGAAGCGCGCCACCCGAAAACCCCACGTACTGAGCGATGCCATGCGCGCCGACGACGAAAAGCTGCGCGAAAAGCTCCGCCGCGCCAACATGCGAAAAATTCGATGAGGTTCTCGGAACAGCGATGCGTCCGGGGAGGGCATGAACGTATGGCCTCCCCGCTATTTCGGCGTCGGGCGCTGGTAGATATCGGGATGGAGATGCGCGGGGAGACGACGCCAGGAGGGCGCGTCGGCTTCGTACGACCCGTCCGCAGTCCGACCGCCATGTCCCTCAGAATCTCTCGGTCGTAAATTCTGACGATCTTTTTCGATCCCCGAGCAACGCCATTAGCGACCGCCGCACCGGATACGGATCGCCCTCGCCCCACAGGGTTTTCGCGCCGAGCTGGTAGCTCTCATAGGCAAGCACGTCCGCTCCTTGCAGCGCGGGAATCTTCTTCTTGTCTCCTGATCCATCCCCTCCAGGCATTCCCATCCCGCTTGGTACTCACGATCGAAATAGAATTGACCGATCGCGGTTCCCATGAGCGCGTGGCCCTGCTCGATCACGATGCGGACGGAGTGGGAGCCTCCGCCAAAGGCGCTGCACGATCCACTCGGTGACGAGTCGAATGCCAAAGACGTACGGATCAAGCGGCTCGTTGCGATGGTCGTTCCAGAATGTCGCGATGTGGTCCCGGAACGGCGCGCGGCCTCGACGACGCGCCCGCAGGCATAGAAGCGTCGCAGGGAGACTGCCGGGCGAGCGATCACCCGAGCACGTTTCACCACGTCGTCCCGCCACGGCGCGTATCGGTCCACCCCGTGTGAGAAATCGACCATGTGAAACGGCGGCTCGATCCCTTCGTCCCGGAGCACGTCGAGCCATTGCCCGGAGAACCGTTCCCACCGATCGAGCGATGCCACGTAGCAGCCGATTGCGACGGCCCTGGCACCATCGTGAGTGCCGCTCTCGTCCAGGTACGCGGTGAGCATTGCCATGAGCATGCTCGGCGCTAGTCGGAGACTGTGGCGGAGATGAGCAAGCCCGGAATCGTCAACGTTTCTCGCACGGTACGATGAGGAACGGCTCCCACCAGAATCCAAAAGCATGATTTGTCTCTGTATCGTCAAATTTCGCTCCGTCAACGGAGCGATTGTGCTATTAACAGCAGCTTATGGAGCTGGTGTCAGCATCAACACAATCGCCGCGTGAAGTCATCACGAAAATTTGGCGAAAACTTCTACCGGCGGGAGCCGGCACGCCTGGGGGCGCGGAAATTGAAAGCTTTGGCGCCCGGGTACGTCGCTCGTCGGCCGAGCGCCTCTTCGATGCGGAGCAGCTGGTTGTACTTCGCGGTGCGCTCGCCGCGACACGGGCTGCCGGTCTTGATCTGCCCCGCGTTCACCGCCACGGCGAGATCGGCGATCGTTGCATCCTCGGTCTCACCGGACCGATGGGAGATCACGGTCGTGTAACCGGCTTCGCGCGCAACGGCGATGGCCTCGAGCGTCTCGGTGAGTGTCCCGATTTGATTCACCTTGACGAGAATCGAGTTGGCGGCGCCGACCTCGATGCCGCGCCGCAAGCGGACCGGATTGGTGACGAAGAGGTCGTCACCGACGAGCTGTACCTTGCGCCCGAGGCGCTTGGTGAGGAGCGCCCAGCCGTCCCAATCGTTCTCGGCCATCCCGTCCTCGATGGACACGATCGGATACCGTTCCACCCAATCGGCGTAGAGGTCGACCATATCGGCCTGCGTCCGATCGGGCGCACCGGACTTTCGAAACACGTACCGTCCGTCCTTCCAGAGCTCGCTCGCGGCGGCATCGATCGCGATCCGGATCTGGGTCCCGGCGCGATACCCGGCGGCCTTGATCGCCTCCATGATGGCCGCGAGCGCTTCCTCGTCCGACGCCAGGTTGGGAGCGAAGCCGCCTTCGTCTCCGACCCCGGTCGAAAGCCGCCGCCCGCGAAGAACGGCGCGCAGCGCGTGAAAGATCTCGGCTCCCATGCGGAGCGCGTCGCTGAACGACCGCGCGCCGACCGGCATCACCATGAACTCTTGCAGGTCGACGGTGTTGTCGGCGTGGGCGCCCCGTTCAGGATGTTGAACATGGGCACAGGGAGGACACGCGCCGCCGCGCCGCCGAGGTAAGCATAGAGCCCTTTCCCGCTACGAGCCGCCGCCGCCTGTGCGACCGCCAGAGACACGCCGAGCACCGCGTTGGCCCCGAAGCGTTTCTTCGTCGGCGTTCCGTCGAGCTCGATCATGAGCCGATCGAGCTCGGCTTGGCGGCGCGGGTCGCGTCCCACGAGCTTCCGCGCGAGCGTCGTGTTGACGTGCTCCACGGCGCGCGTGACGCCTTTGCCGAGATAGCGCTTCGCCTGACCGTCGCGGAGCTCGACCGCCTCGTACTCCCCGTCGAAGCCCCGGAAGGCACGGCGGCTCGGCCTCGCGTCCCGTCGTTCAGGACGACGTCGACCTCGACCGTAGGGTTGCCGCGCGAGTCGATGATCTCACGCGCGTGAACTTTGGCGATCTTCATGGGTGTCTCCTTGGCTGCATCGACTTGTAGGTGTGCGCATCGCTCGTGTACGATTCCGCCGCATGTGGTGGGGGCCGGCGGCGAACGGAATGCGCCAACGCGTAGCGCTGGCGATCGCCGTCACGGCAACGACGGCGCTGATCGCCGTCGTCATCTTCGGCAGTCGCGGCTTGCTGCACCTGCGGCCGTTGACGCGGGAGCAAGACGAGATCGGTCGCCGCATCACGTTGCTGCTCCATGAGAACGAGCAGCTGCGCGGAGCGCATCCATCGTTTGCGAACCGACGACCGAACCCTCGAGCGGTTGGCGCGCGACCAGTTGGGATTCACCCGTCCAGGCGAGGTCATCTATCGCTTTGGGACTCGTCCGAATCTCGCGACGGACGCTTCTCCTTGACGGAGTCCGTGGGCTCCTGCCGCCGGGAGGTCGAGGCCGGGCCGTCTTTCGCCCCACGCTCCGCGCCGGCAGCCTGGCCCGCGGCCGTCGCCGCACGCAGCTCGGCGACCTCCTTCGCGTGCAGCTTGAACCCCTTCTTGATGCCGCGCAGCGGCACCTGTCGACCACGGGGCGGCCCGACCGGCATCACCAAGACGCCGCCTTCGACCAACTGATCGATCAGCGCCGAAGGCACGCGCGAGCCGATGGAGGTGACCACGATCGCATCGTAGGGGCCATACTCGCGCCACCCGAGCGCACCGTCGCCGAGCTTCACGTGGACGTTTTGGTAACCCTCGCGAGCCAACCGGAGACGTGTGGTCGACGTCATCTCGGGGATCACGCCGACCGAAAACACTTCGGCAGCGATCTCCGACAGGATGGCCGCCGGGTACCCGGTCCCGCTGCCGACCTCGAGCACGCGCGCGCCGGGCTTCAACTGCAGCTCCTCGACCATGCGCGCGAGCAGATACGGCTGCGAGATCGTCTGCGTGAGGCTCCCGGCAGGGAGTTTGTCGTCGAAGGCCCGTTCGGGCGCGTCGACCGGCACGAGGACGTCACGCGGCACCTTCGCAAACGCCGCCAGCACGCGCGCATCGCGAATGCCGCGCGAGGAGAGTCGGGCTTCCAGCGGCGCAGCGGCAACGGCAGGGGCGACCGAGTGGAGCGAGAACGCGAGCGAGGAGCAGCGAGCGGGAGGAGGCTTGATGAGCCCGGGCCGAAGCCCGACGTTCACGCCTCTTCCTCGCCGGAGATCAGCTCGTCGTATTCGTCGGCGTCGAGGAAGCGACTCGAGCTCGGCACTATCGGTGAGCTCGACCTCGATCAGCCATCCCTCGTGGTACGGATCCTCGTTCACGATGGTCGGATGATCGTCGAGCTCGGTGTTGATTGCGACGACCTGCCCGGAGATCGGAGCGATCAGCTCGTTGACAGTCTTCACGGACTCGAGCTCGCCGAACGACTCACCCTTCTCGACCTCGTCACCGACGTCGGGGAGCTCGACCGCGATGATCTCGCCGAGCTCTCCTTGCGCATGCTCCGAGATGCCGACGTGCGCACGCGATCCGTCGATGCGAAGCCAGAGATGATCGTTGGTGAACTTCAGCGTGTCGGCCATGCGCAGCCCCTCGTGTGCATGCCGCCCTTATAGGGGCACGCTTTTGGCTGTCAAGGGAGTACGCCGTCTCAGACGAGCGCGAAAACAAACGAAGAGAGCCGGGACGTGTCACGCACGTACCGGCTCTCTCACTCCCCCGGCCCCACGACCACAACGAGGCTCCGGGAATTTCCCTACCGCCTCAGTTCCCCACCAATTCCCGTTCCCCCTCCTCGTCGCAACGCTCCGGAGTCGTCACGACGCTGGACCCTTGGTCACGGCTCACGAGCATCCGCTCGTCGAGCCGCAGTTGAGACATTTGTAACAGCTACCGTTCCGCACCATGATCGCGCCGCAATCGGAACAGCTCGGCGCGTCGGCTTGCGGGCTGAAGCTCAAGGTTCGCGGCGCTTCGACTTCCTCACGCCCGGTCGTACGTGCTTCGGCGGTCACCACCTCGGCGAGCCCGACCTCGCGCCGCTGCTCGGCCGAGAGATGCCGGGAGCCGAGGAAGCGGAAGATGTAATCGGTCAGCGACTTCGCCATCGGGATCTCGGGATTCTTCGTGAAGCCCGACGGCTCGAAACGGACGTGCGCGAACTTGTTGACCAACACCTCGAGCGGTACGCCGTATTGCAACGCCATCGAGGTCAGCGTCGCGATCGTGTCCATGAGCCCCGAGATCGTGCTGCCCTCCTTGGCCATCTTGATGAATATCTCGCCCGGCGAGCCGTCCTCGTAGAACCCGACGTGGATGTACCCCTCGTGGCCCGCGATCTCGAATTTGTGGCGCTCGGACTTGCAGTCGTTCTGCAGGCGGCGCCGGATCGGCCTGGCCTCGACCGTGGTCTTGGTGGCGACCTCCGTGCTCTTGCCGGTGTTGAGCGGCTGCGTCTGCTTGCAGCCGTCGCGGTAGATCGCGATCGCCTTCAGGCCGTCACGCCAGGCTTCGAGGTATGCCTCGGTGACGTCGTCGACGCTCGCATCGGACGGCATGTTGACGGTCTTGGAGATGGCGCCCGAGATGAAGGGCTGGGCCGCGCCCATCATCCGAATGTGCCCGAGATAGTGGATCGAGCGCGCTCCACGCTGCGGCTTGAAGGCGCAATCGAAGACCGCGAGGTCCTCGTCCTTCAGGTGCGGCGCGCCCTTCGATCGTCTCCTGCTCCTCGACGTACTCGAGGATGTCCTGAATCTCACGGCTCTCGTATCCGAGACGACGAAGCGCGCGCTGGATCGTCATGTTGACGATCTTGAGCAGGCCGCCACCGACGAGCTTCTTGTACTTCACGAGCGCGATGTCGGGCTCGATGCCGGTCGTGTCGCAATCCATCATGAACGCGATCGTGCCGGTCGGCGCGAGCACGGTCGCCTGCGAGTTCCGGAAGCCCTGACGCTCGCCGAGCGCGAACGCGTCGTCCCACACCCGCCGCGCCTCGCTCAGGAGGTCGAGCGGTACGAGCGACGGCTCGATCTTGTGAGCGGCAGCCCGATGCTTCCCGATCACGCGCTGCATCGCCTCACGATTCGGCGCGTACCCGCGAGTATGGGCCCATCTCGCCGGCGATGCGCGCCGACTGGAGGTAGGCCTCACCGCACATCAGCGCCGTTACGGCGCCCGCGTATTGCCGACCCGACTCCGGAGTCGTACGGCAACCCGAGCGACATCAGGAGCGCGCCCAGGTTGGCGTAGCCGAGTCCGAGCTCGCGGAAGGCATGCGCGTTCTTCTCGATCTCCGGCGTCGGGTAGCTGGAGTTGTCGACGATGATGTCCTGCGCCGTGATCATCACGTCGACCGCGTGCTTGAAGGCCTCGACGTCGAAGTCGCCGCTCGCGCCCACGAACTTCATGAGGTTCAGCGAGGAGAGATTGCAGGCCGAGTTGTCGAGATGCATGTACTCGCTGCATGGATTCGATGCGTTGATACGGCCGCTTGCCGGGCAGGTGTGCCAATCGTTGATGGTGGTGTCGAACTGCAACCCGGGGTCGCCGCAGGCGTGGGCGGCTTCCGAGATGCTGCGCATGAGATCGCGGGCGCGGAAGTTCTCGGCGACCTCACCGGTCCGGACGTAGCGCGTCTGCCAGTCGCCGTCGGCGACGACCGCACTCATGAACGTGTCGGTCACTCGCACGGAGTTGTTGGCGTTCTGGAAGGCGACCGAGCCGTAGGCCGCGCCGTCGAGCGAGCTGTCGTAGCCGGCCGCGATCAGCGCCCGCGCCTTCCGCTCCTCCTCGGTCTTGCAGACGATGAAGTCCATGATGTCGGGGTGGTCGACGTTCAGCACCACCATCTTGGCGGCCCGCCGCGTCTTGCCGCCCGACTTGATGACGCCGGCCGACGCATCCGCGGCCTTCATGAAGGAGACCGGTCCCGACGGCGGTGCCGCCACCCACCAGCCGCTCCTTCGACGAGCGCAGCTTCGAAAGGTTCACGCCCGATCCGGAGCCGCCTTTGAAGATGATGCCTTCGCGACGGTACCAATCGAGGATCGAGTCCATCGTGTCGTCGACCGAGAGGATGAAGCAGGCGCTGCATTGCGGCTTCGATTCGACGCCGACGTTGAACCACACCGGGCTGTTGAAGCAGGCCTTCTGATGGAGCAGCAGATGCGTGAGCTCGTCGGCGAAGATCGCGGCATCGCCCGGGGTCGCGAAGTAGCCCTGGGCGATGCCCCACGAGCGAATCGTGCCGACGACGCGCCCGATCAGCTGGCGGACGCTCGTCTCGCGTTGCGGGGTGCCGAGCGGACCGCGGAAGTACTTCGAGACGACGACGTTGGTCGCGAGCTGCGTCCACGGCTTCGGCATCTCGACGTCGTGCTGCTCGAAAACGACCTCGCCCTTCTCCCCATAGATGACCGCGCTCCGGCGCTCCCACTCGACGTTGGCGAACGGGTCCAAGCCGGCCTGGGTGAAGTAGCGATTGATGGCCACGCCAGCGCCGACCCTCGGGGCGACCCTCGAGCCCGCCGGGCCACGCGGGTTCCACCCCGGAAGCACCGGGGGTTCCGAGCGCTGCCAATTGAGCCTCCGCCACCCCGTCCATGCCACCCACCGCCACCCCGTTCTCCATGCCACCACCCTCGTTTTCTGGGCTCCCGGCTGCTCGGAGCGCGCCTTGAAGATACCCGGCTTCGACCCACGGACCATCAAGATGTTGTAGAGCAGGGTGGGTGAGTACACAAGGAATGGACACCGTGTCAAGAAAAATCACCGCGAGACGCAAAGCTTTCTCCATGGCGCCGCGCAGGCTAAGCAGCGGCAGGTGAGCCCCCGCCGTGAGCCCGCGAGCATCGATGCGGTCCTCGAAACCTGTCTGGATCGCGTGCTCGGAACCCCCGGCGCGTCCGCCATCTGGCGGGTCTGGAACGACGCCGTCGGGGCGGCGATCGCCCGTCGTGCCGAGCCGATGCGTCTGCGCGGCCGGACGCTCGTCGTCGCCGTCTCGAGCGCACCCTGGATGCAGGAGCTGACGCTCTTGAAACGCGAACATCGTCACGGCGCTGAACGAGCGGCTCCCGCGACCGCTCGTCGACGACCTCCATCTCGTGCTGACCGAAGGCCGTGCCGCCGCACCACTGCCGAGCTCCGGCGCGCCGCCATCATGCGCCCTGCCCGCCGCCACCTGCCGTCGCGGACCTCGATGCGCTGCCGGAAGACTTGCGCGCGAGCTTCGCCGGGGTCCTCGAGGCCTGGCGAAGACGCGCCCGCTCGACATGACCCGCCGCACTTCGCCCCACTCGATCGCCGACCGACGAGGATCCGATGAGCGCCGCCAACGACTCGACCGTCACGATCGCCGACCTCTCCTTCCACTACCTCGACTGGGGCACGGCGGGACGACCGTCGCTCCTCTGCCTCCACGGCATCACGCAGACCGCGCACAGCTGGGACGAGGTGGCACCGTCGCTCGCGCGCACGCACATCACGTCCGCGCGCTCGATCAGCGCGGCCACGGCGATACGACGTGGGCATCCGACGGCGACTACCGCATCGCCACCCAGAGTGAGGACGTCGCGGCGTTTCTCGCGGCGACCGGCGCCGCGCCGGCGATCCTGGTCGCGCTTTCGATGGGCGGGCTCGTCGCGCTGACGCTGGCGGCGCGCCGTCCCGAGCTCGTACGCGCGCTCGTCGTCGTCGACATCGCGCCCGAAGTGCAACGCGGCGGGGTCGAGAACATCCGGAACTTCGTCGCGGCGACCGACGAGCTCGACACGTTCGAGGATTTCGTGACGCGCGCGCACGCCTTCAACCCGCGCCGCACGCTCGACAACATCCGCGCAACGCCTGCGGCACAACCTGAAGCAGCTGCCGAGCGGCCGGTGGACCTGGAAATACGACCCGCAGCTGCGCAATCCCGCGCGCGCGTCGGCGAAGGCATGGGCGACCTCTGGGAGCGCGTCGCCACCATCCGTTGTCCGGTGCTGATCGTCCGCGGCGGCGAGAGCGACATCCTGGCTCCCGAGGTCGCGGCCCGCTTCGGCAGCATCGTCGGCGCCGAGGTCCGCACCGTCGCGGGCGCGGGCCATTCCGTGATGGGCGACAACCCCTCCGGTTTCCTCGCCGCGGTCGAGCCCTTCCTCGCCGGCCTCCCGGCGGCGTGACCGTGATGCTCCGCCTGATCGAGCTCGGCAAGCGCTTCGGCGACGACCGTGGTCGTCGATCACCTGTCGCTGACGATCGCGCGCGGCGAGCGCATGGTGCTGCTCGGCGGCTCCGGCTCGGGCAAGACGACGACGCTCAAGATGGTGAACCGCCTGATCGAGCCCGACGAGGGCCGGGTCGAGATCGACGGCACCGACGCCGCGACGCTGGCACCGCACGAGCTCCGGCGTCGGATCGGCTACTGCTTCCAGCAGGTCGGCCTCTTCCCGCATCTCACCGTCGGCGAGAACGTCGCGATCACTCCCCGCCTCCTCGGCTGGGCGGACGACCGCATCGCGGCGCGCGTCGACGAGCTGCTGACGCTCGTCGAGCTCGATCCCGCGTCGTTTCGCGAGCGGATGCCGTCGTCGCTCTCCGGCGGACAGCAGCAACGCGTCGGCGTAGCGCGCGCCCTCGCCGCGCGATCCGCAGGTCCTCCTCCTCGACGAGCCGTTCGGGGCGCTCGATCCCCTGACCCGCGAGCGCCTGCAGCAGTCGTTTCTCGCGATCGCGCGCCGCTTGGCGCTCACGGCCATCTTCGTGACCCACGACATGGTCGAGGCGCTCTGGTCGTCGGCGACCGCATCGCCGTCTTGAAGGATGGACGCCTGGAACAGGTCGGCACGCCCGCCGAGCTCGTCGCCCGGCCGGCGACGGACTACGTACGGACGCTCCTCGCCACCCCGCTCCGCCAGCTGGAGCAGGTGCGCGCGAGCCACCGCCGGGCGCGTGAGCGATCAACTCGCGCTCTTGCCCGCCTACCTCGCGGCGCACCTCCAGCTGACGCTGGTGGCGCTGGGGCTCGGCACCGCGATCAGCCTGCCGCTCGGCATCTGGGCGACCCGCCGTCCGCGCCTCGAGTCGCTCGTGCTCGGCGTCGCCGGCGTCATCCAGACGATCCCGGGCCTGGCGCTCCTCGCCGTCATGGTGCCGATCCTCGCCGGTCTCGGCACGCTCACGACGCGGATCGCCGGCGTCGGCGTCCCGAGCATCGGCTATCTGCCCGCGATCATCGGGCTCACGCTCTACAGTCTCCTGCCGATCCTCCGGAACACGGTGACCGGCATCCGCGGCGTCGACCCGGCGATCGTCGAGGCCGCCCGCGGCGTCGGCATGACGCCGCGCGCAACAGCTCCGCCTCGTCGAGTTGCCGCTCGCCTGGCCCGTGATCATCGCCGGCATCCGCACCGCGACGGTCTGGGTCGTCGGCATCGCGACCCTCTCGACCCCGATCGGCGCCCCGAGCCTCGGCAACTACATCTTCAGCGGTCTGCAGACGCGCAACTCGAACGCCGTCCTGATCGGGTGCGTCGCCGCGGCGGCGCTCGCCCTCCTCCTCGACGGCCTCGTGCACGTCGCTCGAGATCGGGGTGCAGCGCCGGCGGCGCGACCTGACGATCGGCGCGCTCGCGATCCTCGCCCTGCTCGCGCTCGTCGCGGGCGCGAGCGCCGTCCGTCAATCGGCTCGCCGGCGGCGACCCGTCCGGTCACGATCGGCGCGAAGACCTTCACCGAGCAGTACGTGCTGTCCGAGATCCTCGGCCGCGCAGGTCGGGCGCGCGACGGCGCGCCCGACGCGCATCGTCGCGTCGCTCGGCTCGACGGTGGCGTTCGACGCGCTCGTCACCGGAGCGCTCGACCTCTACGTCGACTACACCGGCACGATCTGGGCGACCATCATGAAGCGCACCGACGTGCCGCGGCCGACCCCGCCGTCGTGCTGGCGGAGGTCAGCCGCTACCTGACCGAGACCCACGGGATCACGCTCGTCGCCGCGCTTCGGCTTCGAGAACGCGTACGCGCTCGCGATGCGCGACGAGGCCGCCGGCCGGCTCGGCATCACCACCATCAGCGATCTCGCGCCGCACGCGCCGGATCTGGTCATGGCGGGCGACTACGAGTTCTTCAGCCGTCCGGAATGGACGGCGCTCGCGAAGCACCTATGGGCTCCGGTTCCGCGACCGCCGCAGCATGGACTCTTCGTTGATGTATTCGGCCGTCGCGAGCGCCCAGGTCGACGTCATCAGCGCCTTCTCGACCGATGGACGGATCGCGGCCCTCGGCCTCTCGGTCCTGACGGACGATCGCCACGTGATCCCGCCGTACGACGCGGTCTTGCTGGCGAGCGGGCGGCTCACGCACGAGGCGCCCGACGTGCTGGCCGCGCTCCGCCCGCTCGCCGGTGCGATCGGTCCCGACACCATGCGGCGCCTGAACGCCGCCGTCGACCAGAACGGCGAGCGCCGGCCGCGGTCGCGCGCGCGTTCCTCGCCGGGTCGCACCGCGCCGGCCGTCAGGCCCGGGCTCGTGAGTCGGCGCAACGCCGCCGTCGTCGTGACCGCGTCGTCGCGAGCGCCGGCGGGAACGCGAAGCGCTCGCGGGTCGCCCCGGCCACCCCCTGCGCGACGAGGCCCGCGACGTCGAGCAGCTGCTCGGCCGCTTCGACCTCGGCGAGGGTCGCGCGCGTCGTCGGGTGCGCCGGCGTGAAGCAGCGAGCAGCAATCCTGGTCGGGGAGGATCGAGGTCGCGAAGGTGCCGATGCGAGTCGGCCTGCTGGATGATCTCGTTCTTGTCCATGCCGACCAGCGGGCGTAGCACGAGCGTCGACGTCGCCGCGGCGATCGTCTGCATGTTCTCGAGCGTCTGCGACGAGACCTGGCCCGAGCTCTCACCGGTCACGAGCACGTGCGCCCCGCCCCGCCCGAGCGCCTCGGCGATCCGCAGCATCATGCGCCGGTAGAGCACGACGCGGTGACTGCGCGGCACGCGCGCTACGATCTCGCTCTGGATCTCGCCGAACGGCACGACCCAGAGGTCCGACCGCAGCTGATAGCGCGTGAGGTGCTCGACCAGGTCGTGGGCCTTGTCGACGCTCGCGCGGCTCGTGTACGGCGCGCCGCTGAAGTGCACGAAGTCGACGCGGCACCCGCGCTGCATCATGCGATAGGCGGCGACCGGGGAGTCGATCCCGCCCGACATCAAGCAGGTGACGCGCCCGCTGATCGTGACCGGCAAGCCGCCGGGGCCGGGACGCTTCGCGCCCGAGACGTACGCGGTCCGCGGCAGGATCTCGACCGTGATCACGAGATCCGGAGCGTCGAGGTCGACGCGGCCGCCGACCTCCTCGACCACCGCCGCGCCGAGGAGGGCGCCGAGCTCCGGTGAGGTCAACGGAAACGACTTGTCGGCGCGGCGAGCGCGGATCGCGAAGGTGGTGAAGCGCTCCGCGCGCGCGCACGCGAGCACGGCGGCGCGCAGCGCGTCGAGATCGGCCCGGCAGCTCGACTCCGGCCGAGTAGTTGGCGACCCCGAAGGTGTGCGCGACGCGCTCGCACACGGCGTCGATCGGCGCGTCGTCGGTGAGCCGCATCACGATGCGACCGGGCAGGCTCTCGGCGCCGCTGCACGCCGAGGCCCGTCGTCGCATCGCGTAGGTTCGCGATCAGACGCTGCACGAAGCGCTGGCGGTTTCCGCCCTTGAGCGCGATCTCGTGATAGCGCACGACGACGCAAGCCATGCGGAGGCCATAGCACGGGCTTCCGAGGCCGCGAACCGGCGTGCTATCCGAGCGCGATGGCCCACGACCTGCCGGCGCTGCTCGAGGCGCTCGCCGAGCCGCGTCCGCTCCCGGCGGCCGCCCGCCGGCGTCGCGGCGGCCGTCCTGGTGCCGATCTTCGAGGCGCGACGGGGCGCTGCATCTCCTCTACACGACGCGGAGCGCGGCGCTCCCGACGCACGCCGGTCAGGTGTCGTTTCCCGGCGGCCGCCACGCTGCCGAACGGGACGCGTCGCTCCTCGCGACCGCGCTTCGCGAAACCGAAGAAGAGATCGGCGTCCGCCCCGCCGACGTCGACGTCCTCGGCGCGCTCGATCCCATCCACACCTTCAGCTCGAACTTCCTGATCACGCCCTTCGTCGGGCGCATCCCATATCCGTACGAGCTTCGTCCCGACCCGCGCGAGGTGCACGACGTGTTCTCGATTCCGCTCGCCGTCCTCGCCGACCCGGCGACCGTGGTCGCGGAGACGTGGACGATCGAGGGCCGCGAGGTGCCGGTCACGTCGTATCGACACCACGGTCGCACGATCTGGGGCGCGACCCAGCGCATCACCGCGAGCCTGCTCGATCTCGCTGACCGCGATTCGCGTCGAACAAGATTGCACACTCTTACGACCGGCTCGTAAGGTCGCGACGGGTCGATGGCACGGCAAGCGCGACAACGAGGTCAGCGCGAGGGTGGTGGAGGTCGCCGGCTGATCTTCGGACTCGCGATCGGTCTGCTGCTGCTGATCGTGTTCGTCGCGTGGACCAAGCTCGAGCGCCGCTTGCCCACGGCGGAGCTCGTGCATCCGATGGCGGCGCCTCGGCCGCACCAGCACCATCGACGTGCACCTCGCCGACGTCGGCACCGGACTCGCGTGGAGCCGCATCGAGGTCGAGAGCGGCGGCACCACCACCGTGCTTCCGGCACGGACACGTACCCGGCGGTGTCCTGGCGCGGCAGCGGCCTCCCTCGATACGACCGTCACGAAACCGCTGGCACCGCTCGAGAACAAGTTCCCGGAGGGACCGGCGACGCTGCGAGTCTTCGCCGGCGACTACTCGTGGCTGCGCTGGATCCGCTCGGAGCGACCCGCATTCGAAACGGCGTCTCACGATCGATCTCACCGCGCCCACCGTCGAGGTGCCTCGCAGCAGCACTACGCTGAAGCTCGGCGGCCTCGACTTCATGCTCTACAAGGCGTCGCCGGACGCGACGATGAGCGGCGTCGCGGTCGGCAACTATTTCTTTCCCGGGCACGGCCGGCCTCTTCGACGACCCGGCGATCACGGCGCGTTCTTCGCCGATCCCCAAGACCTCGATGCCAAGGTCGCGCCGAAAGCGGTCGCCGGAAGATGCCGCCGGCAACCGACGCGAGGTGAGCTTCCACACGGTGGTGAAGCCGCGCCCGTTCGCCGACCAAGACGCTCGAGGTCGACGACGCCTTTCCGAGCGCAAGGTCCCGGAGATTCTGACCGCGAGCGGTCTCGCCGCACAGCCCGATCTCGTCCAGGGCTACCTCTACGTGAATCGCACGCATCCGGAAGCAGAGCGAGGAGCGCATCCGCGGACGTCACCCGCACCGTCGGCGCCGACGCCGCTACTGGGACGGCGCATTCCTCCGCTCAGCCCAACAGCGCCGCCGCTTGCCGGCTTCGGCGACCGCCGCTCGTATCGCCACGACGGCGCGATCATCGATACCGCGGCGCACCTCGGCTACGACCTGGCGTCGCTCCGTCAAGCGCCGGTCGCGGCCGCGAGCACGGGCACCGGTCGTGTTCGCCGAGCTACCTCGGCATCTACGGCGACGCGGTCATCATCGATCACGGCCTCGGCATCTTCTCGCTGTACGGGCATCTGAGCGCGATCACCGTGAAAGCGGGGCGAGAGGTGCAGCGCGGCGACACCGTCGGACGGGATCGGCGAGACCGGGCCTCGCGGCCGGCGACCACCTGCACTTCAGCATCATGCTCTACGGCGTCCACGTCGACCCGGTCGAGTGGTGGGACGGCAAATGGATCCGCGATCACGTCGACCGCCGAAGCTCGAGCAATACCGCGCGCGACGGTGACCGCGCGCCGCGATGGCTGACGACGTCGCGGCGCAGATCGATGCGCGCGCTTCCGCGACGCCGGCATCGCCGACGACGACACGACGCCGGGCGACGCTGTTCGCCCTGCCGGCCGGAGCGCCTGCTCGACCGTGCCATCGTCGACGCCTCGGCGCCGTGGCCGACGCGGGAGCCACGCCGGCGCCCTCCGCGACCTCGCGGACGGCGCCGAACGACGTGGCTGGAAGACCGTCAGCAAGGAGGCGCGCCGCGCGCTCTATCGTCTGGCCAGCGCGGCGTCGTTCCGCCGCCGGTGCCGGCCGCACCCGCACCGGCACCACGCGCTGGGTCGCGAGCACGCTCGAAGGCTGGCTCTCCGGGCATCGACGGACGCGGCGATCGTCCGTCGTGGATCGCGCGGGCCCAGCCGCGCGGTGGGTTGCTCGCGATGACGGCGATCGTGAACGAGCCCGCCGGTCTCCGCGACGTCAACCCCGCCGACCTCAGCTCGCGGAAATCCGCTCCGTCGCATGCACGAGGATCTCCGCACCCGCCATCACGTCCGCATGGGGTCGAGGCCGACGGCGCGTATTGCGATGCGCTCGTCGCGGAAGGGTTTCGAGCGGGCGCGCGCCGGCGGCACCGCCGAGCCGGTCGGCCGCTATCCGACGCTGCGTGCCCGCATGACCACGCAGGCACCGGCCGCCGCGCCGCCGTTGATCGCACGGGTCGCACCGACCGCTCGCGGACGATCCGACGGCCGTCGGGCGCGGCGCGGCGCTTCGACGAGATCGAGTTCGGCACCTGATCCCACGCGCGAGCGCTGGAGCCGCACCTGGGCGCGATCGCCTCCGCGCGCGAGAGCCCGCTCGTGCTGAGCCGCCCGCAGCAGGAGGAGCGCGTGCAGGCGGCGCTCGCCGAGGTCCGCACCACGATCTTCGGCGGCGCCCACCTCGCGCGGTCTATCGCCGGCGGCTCGAGGAAATGGCCTACGTGCTCTTCGCGAGCGCCGCCGCGATCCGCTGCGACAGCGCCGCCACGGCGAAGGCGCTCGCAGCGGGGGACGACGCGACGCCCTTCTTCACCGAGCTGCTGCGACGCTCGGTGGCCCCGATGGTCGCAGAGGACGACGCGAAGGCACAGGCCGACGCTGCCGGATCGGTGCTGGTGCGACCAGGCCTGCCCCAGTCTCACCGCAAGCCGGCTGAGATTCCTCAGCAGCTGATCTGCAGGTTCTCGGTCGCGCACTCGACCCCGAGCTCGGCGCAGTGCGCGCGCATGTCGCGCCCGAGGTGGATCAGCACGAGCCGCAGCTTGCAGGCAGGCGCGGAGACCAGCGACTCGAGCGTCGTCCACTGGATGTGCCGCCCCATCGGCTGCCTCGTAGGCGGTGCACTCGCAGAGGAACGAGGTCTGACGCCGCGCGCGCGAGCTCGAGGAAGCGATCGTCCCACGGCGAGTCGCCGCTGTAGAGCGAGCCGCTTGCCGCCGGTCGTGAAGCGCGATCGCGAGCGACACGTCCTCCTCCTGATGCGGCACGCGCACCGGCGATAGAGCTCGACGTCGGCGACCGTCGTCGCGCTGCTCCGGGCTCGAGCTCGACGAACTCGAGCGCGAACGCCGAAGCGTCTCGGGGAGCACGTCAGGATAGAGCGCGCGCATCAGCAGTCCACACCCGGCTCAGCGGATGCCGCGCGGACCGAGAATGTGGAACGAGGCCGCGTCCGCGGCCGCTCGTAGATGTACTCGAGCAGCAGAAACGGAATGCCGCCGAAGTGAGTCGCCGTGCATGATGGCTGATCACCACGAAGTCGATGCTCGCCGTGTCGACGTTCCGCTGCTTCAGCGCGAGCAAGCACGGTCGGTCCGCAGTCGACGAGGAAGGTCGCGCGCGCGCGGTCTCGACGAGATAGGTCGCGTGCGGATGGCCCGCCGCTGCAGAAGGCGTCCGACGAGCCGAGGATCGTACGTCGAGCTTCACGCCTCCGTTGGACGTCGGCACCGAGGTGGCTGCTCTTTAGCGCCATCAGGAAGCCGCAAGGCAACGGACATGCGAATGTGCGCGCGTCGACCGATCGACGCGTGTGTCGAGTCAGCAGCCGTCACGGCCATGACGGTCGGCACCACGCCGCCGCGCATGAGCGTGGCCGAATGACGCGTCGATGGCGAACTGCAATCCGCGAAAAGCGGTGGCACCTGCTTTGCCGCGTTCCCCATGACCCACGCTCGGGTCATCGGAGCGTCGCATGTCGTTTCGGTCCATCCTCGTCACCCTGCGCTTCGTCGCCGCCCTCGCCGGGTTGCTGCTGCTGCTCTTGTCGTCGCCGGCGCGCGCCACCACGATGGTGCGCATGAGCGACGAGGCGCTGACGCTCGGGGCCGACGCGATCGTGACCGGCACGGTGACCGATGTCTCACGCCGCGCGCGACCGGCGACGGCAGCGATCGCGACCCTCGTGACGATCGCGATCGACGGCCGTCATCAAAGGATATCTGCTCGGCGCCCACCGTCACCGTTGCGCGAAGCTCGGGCGGCCGCGTCGGCGACGACGAGCTGCATCTCTATCGGCGCGCCGCATACTACGGTCGGCGAGTCGGTGATCGCGTTTCTCGGCCAGGACGGCGACGGCTTCCTGCGCACGAGTCAGATGGCGCTCGGCAAGTTCTCGGTGACGAGCGACCCGGAGAGCGGGGCGCGCATCGCCAACCGCGCGCTCGACGAGGAAGGCGTGATCGTGCTCGGCGCCGCGCGCGCTGCAGAGCCATCGCGCCGACGACCGGCGCCTCGCCGACCCCTTTCATCGCGCGCGCTTCGCGACATCGTCCGCGCGCCAGCCGGTACCCGCGCGCGCTGCAGCCGCTCGCCGTCGATCGCGCGCCGCCGCGGTCGATCAGCCGACGCGACCGGCCGACGCGAGGGCTACAAGCTCTTCAACAACGTGCGCTGGTTCCTGCCCGACGACGGTATGCCCGGTGCGCTACTATCGATCGACCAGGCGCGGGCGACGCGAAGCTCGGCTTCAACGCGAGCCAGAACGCGTCAACGCCGCCTTCGCCGCTTGGACCGAACGTGCCGACCGCGCTCGCTCGTGATGCAGTCGGCGCGGCAACGGCGACGCGCACCGCCGAACGGCCCTGCGACGGCACCAGCAAGATCATCTTCAACGACCTCGTCGAACGAGGTCACCGACCCGTCGGGCTGCGGCGGCATCCTCGCGATCGGCGGCTACTGCGCGAGCGGCGCATCCAAGACCGTTCAACGGGCAGTCGCGTTCCGCGAGATCGTCGAGGGCGACATCATCTTCAACAACGGCTGGAGCGGCTGCTCGTTCTGGAACGCGACCAACCTCGCCGAGGTGGCGACGCACGAGATCGGCCACACGATCGGGCCTCGCCGCACTCCACCGACTCGAGCGCGACGATGTACTCGTTCGCGCACTTCGACGGTCGCGGCGCCGGTCTCACCGACGACGACCGCGCGGGCGTCACGTACCTCTATCCCGGCGACGGCCGAGCGCCACGCCCGGCCCGACGCCCGACGCCACGCCGCCGACGCCGACGCCGCCGGACGCGCGACGCCGACGGCGTCGCCGACGCCGCGGCGACAACTGCCCGGCCGTCGCCGAACGACGAGCAGGAGGACGTCGACGGCGACGGCCGCCGGCGACGCCTGCGACAACTGCGCCGGCGTGATCGCCAACGCCGACCAGCACGCCGGCCGACGCCTGCGGCCTACCTTCAGATCCCGTCGCATGCGCATCGCGCATCGGCAAGGACCGCGCAGCGAGGACTCGATCACGGTGAAGCGGCCGCTTCGACCGCCGACCGTGGCGCGCGCGATGTCGCGACGTCGCCGGTCACGCGCTCACCATGACGCTCGCCGAAGGTCGACGGCGACCCAGCTCATGCAGGTCGGTCGTGCCGGCGCAGAACTGGAAGATCAACCGCAACGGCACCAGCCTCTCGTTCGCGGACAAGACCGGGCTAGCTGCTCGGCGGCGTCACGCGCGTCGCGCTGCACTCGCGCGACGGCGCTCACTACACGCTCGCCCTCGCCGCCAAGCACCTCGACCTCGACCGGAGCCGCGAGCGCGAGCTCGGTGCTCGTCGATCGCGCGTCGCCGACGAGCGGTACGTGAGCGCGAGCGGCTGCGCCACGAACCGGCGCGCGAACGCGCGTCGCCTGCCAGCCAGAAGAAGCGCTGAGCGGCCGGCGCACGACGCGGCGCTTCGGAGGCGCGACCGCACGATGGCGGCGCACGGCGACCCCGGCTGGCCCGGTCTCGTGCCGGGCTGCTTGGGAAGACCGCCGCCATGCACGTGCGGAGCTCTGCGGTGCGCCGCGCGCGCCGGGACGACTTACGCGCGTCCGGAGCCGCTGCTCTGGAGCCCGTGCCACCCCGCGAGCCGCGCCGAGCGCAAACGCTTCCGGCGACCTGGTGTCGACCTTGCGTGATTCGGACCTCGGTCGAGCGCAGACGGCGATGTGCGGCGACGGCCTCGAGGCCTCGCGGTGATCGCGTAATGTCCGCGGGGCTCGGTCGCCTCGACGGCGATCGTGGCGCGAGCTGCGCGGCTCCGCCGAGGCGACGCGCTTGCCTGCTCGCGTGCGCCCGCGAGACGCGCGGCCGTGCGCGCGCGGGCTGCACTGCGCCTCGAGCTCCGTCACGAGGCAGACGCACCGTCGTTCGCCGCCGACCCGGGCTGGCGCGAGAACACGCATCCACCGCCGGACGGTGACGTCGTGAGCGCGCCGCGTCCGCGGTCGTGGAGCTCGGACCGGATGGGCACGCATCGTCGCGCGCGGTCCGCGGCGCATCACGGGCCGGGCGGGCGCCATCGCGCACGCTGGCGACGGCGCTGTTCGGCAAGGACGGCGAGGCGCTGGGCCGAGGGCTCGGCGACGGACAGCGGCGGCCGCGGTCGCCGATCGGGAGCTTCAGAGCTCCTGGCGGCCGCGCGGACGCGGTGCCGCGCGTCGGCACGCTCGCGACGAGCGGACCCGGCGGCGACGTGCAAACCGTCCTCGAGACGGTCCTGACGGACCGTCCCTTCATCGTCGACACCGATCCGCGCCTGCCTGCGCGCGGAGGGCCTCGCGGTGCGCCACCGTGCTGCATCCCGCTGCTGGCGACGACTGCGCGCCCCCGCCTCCGACCCGGGCCCGCTCGGGCTCGGCTACCGGGCGGCCTCGACGCCGGCGGACGAGCGGCGGGCAGCGCGAGTCGCTGGTGCACGTCGTCCTCGAGCCGTACTGACCGCCGAGCGGCGCGCCGCCAGCTCGACCGCGACCGTCGCGGCGCGGCTCTAAACTGACCTCGTGGTCGTGACCGACGACTATCCGGCGCTGGTCGCCGCGACCGACGGGCGTGATCGCCCACGTCGAAGGCCAAGGCGGCAGCGCCGCCTGGGCACAGGAGCAATACGTAACTGAACGAAGCAT
>ERZ1370068.2462-contig-1611_pt1 | contig 25418 bp, 36 predicted proteins | sample MGYA00561227_ERZ1370068 | MGnify/ENA primary metagenome ERZ1370068 (study PRJEB38410, sample SAMEA6850437) | metagenome | study: Metagenomic assessment of the ecological functions of the soil: analysis of the soil microbiota associated with the...
TCAGTTACGTATTGGCTGGTCATCGAGTCGGCGTAGAGAATCACCGTTGCCATTAACGCATTGGCGCGCCGCCCGGCCGATGCGTCTGGATCAGCCGAACGTTCAGAGCGCAGGAAGCCTTCCTTGTCCGGCGTCGAGGATCGCCACGCAGAGAAACTTCCGGCAGATCGAGCCCTTCGCGCAGCAGATTGATGCCGACCAGCACGTCGAATTCGACCGCTGCGCAGTTGGCGAATGATCTCCACCCGCTCTAGCGTCTCGATATCGGAATGCAGATAGCGCACCTTGACGTTCAAGTCTTGATAATAGTCGGTCAGATCTTCCGCCATGCGTTTGGTCAGCGTCGTCACCAGCACCCGCTCTTTGCGCTCGACCCGTTTGCGGATCTCTCCGAGCAGATCGTCGACCTGGCTGCGCGCCGGCCGCACGATGATCTCCGGGTCCATCAATCCGGTCGGACGGATCACCTGCTCGACCACCGCGCCCTCGGCTCTGCCGAACTCATAGTCCGCCGGCGTCGCCGAAACGTAGATCAGTTTGATTCACGCATCGCTTCGAACTCTTCGAAATTGAGCGGCCGGTTGTCGAGCGCCGAGGGCAAGCGGAAACCATACTCGACCAGCGTCTCCTTGCGCGAACGGTCGCCGCGGTACATGCCGCCGATCTGCGGCACGGTCACATGGCTTTCATCGATGAAGAGCAAAAATCCTCTGGAAAATAACTGAGCAGGGTCGGCGGCGGCTCGCCCGGTTGGCGCCCGGTCAGATGGCGCGAATAGTTCTCGATGCCCGAGCAAAAGCCCATCTCGTCCAAGCAACTCCAAGATCGTAAAGCGTGCGCTGCTCGAGACGCTGCGCTTCGAGCAGTTTGCTGTCTGATCGCGCAGCTCCGTGCAGCCGCTCTTTCAAGCTCCTGGCGAATGCCCTGGATCGCCTGCTTCATGCGATCTGGCCCGGTCACGTAATGGCTGGCCGGATAAATCGTCGCCTTGTCGACGCGGCGCTGCAGCTTTGCCGCGGATCGGATCGATCTCGCTGATCGACTTCGATGGCGTCGTCGAAAAATTCGAACGCAGACGCCGAGCGGTCTTCATAGGCCGGGAAAATTTCGACGATATCGCCGCGCACGCGAAACGTGCCGCGGTGAAAATCGAAATCGCTACGCTGGTATTGGATATCGACCAGCTTGCGCAGCATCTGGATCGCGATTGATCGTCGTTCCTTCTTCGAGATAGACCATCAGTTCAAAGTAAGCTTCCGGCGAACCGAGACCGTAAGATGCACGATACGCTGGCGACGATCAGCGTATCGCGCCGTTCGAGCAACGCTTTCGTGGCGGCAGTGGCGCAGCTTGTCGATCTCATCGTTGATCGACGCGTCCTTTTCGATATAAGTATCGGTCGACGGCACGTAAGCTTCCGGCTGATAGTAATCGTAGTAGCTGACGAAGTAACGCACCGCGTTTTCCGGAAACAGCTCGCGAAATTCATTATAAAGCTGCGCCGCGAGTGTCTTGTTCGGCGCGATCACCAAGGTTGGCTTATTGGTGCGCGCGATCACGTTGGCCATCGTGAAAGTTTTGCCGGAGCCGGTCACCCCGAGCAGCACCTGATTGCTGTTGCTTTTGCTCAAGGCCGGCTGACCAGTTTTTCGATCGCCTTCGGCTGATCTCCCTGGGGTTCGAACTCGGCAACCAGCCGGAACTGTCCGTTGATCTCGATCGCGGAGTCTTTTCCATTCAAGTACGATTTCGTGAACATGGTGCGAACGCCCGCGTTATTTTGCCTGCCGGCGCCGCCGTAAAGCCTGATCGATGAAGCCGCTCTTATCGATCTCCGCTGAGCAAGGCGCGCGTCGATGAACTCGCCCGGCCGGTGCTGCGCGAAGCGCGGCTGGCTTTCGGTCAAGTGCTCGAGGACCGCCTGCACCGCGCTCTCCACCGCATAGGGTTTCGCCGGCATCTTGGCGGCATAGTCCCACGACTCTTCCAGCGCCTCGCGGTCTTTCGCGTGCCCAAAAATTTCGCCAGAATCCGCATCGTGTCTTCTTTACGAGTTTTAAAGCAGATTCACGCCGCGCACGATCGCGCGCAGCGCCCGCGTCGCCAGTTGCGGATTCTTTGCACGAAAGAACGCCGGGTCGCGATCGTCGAGCCTTGGTATTCCAATTTAAGATCCGTGAGGTCGACCATGAAATTCATGCCCGCTTTGCGCGCGCAAAGAGTTCCCGGCGGCGATAAGATCGTCGCCGTGACCCGTCCGGTCTGCAGCGCGCTCCACATGACGTCATTGGTGCCAAGCGCCAGCATCTTCACGTCTCTGTCCGCGTCCAACCCTAAATGCCGCAGAGCGAAGCGCGCGCTCTTTTCATAAGCGTCGCCGGGACGCTGGATGCCGACGATCTTGCCTTTCAGGTCCTGCGCGCCTTTCACATCCGGCCGAGCGACGAACACCATCGAAGCGTAACGCGAAAAGCCGCCGAGCATCACCACTGTCTTTGTTTTGCACCGCCACCGGGATCATCAAGTACGCCGACATGATGGCAAGCTCGACTTCGTTGGCGACCAGCGCCATCGGTGCAACCGGACCGGCGGTGCGCACGATTTCCGCGTCGATTCCTTCTTCTGTGAAAAATCCCGCTTCCTTGGCGACGAACGGAACCGAATGGGCGACGGCGCGGGCCGCGTAGCCGATGCGGATTTTATCCGGCTTGGTTTGCGCCGTCGCAGTGTGCACGGGCCAAGTGGTGACAATCAGCGCGACGAAGGCGACTGACGGCAATACCTGATTTCACCTGCTAAACCTCCGTTGAGAATCTTTTGGGAATCGAAATCGTGCTAGATCTGGAAAGAGCTGGAGTAACAAGACAACCGGATCGGGGCAACGACAACTGCCGGCGCAAGTAGCAAGTTGCTCTAAGGTAAGCTCTGCGATGCTGGAAAAAAATTAAGGCAAAAGCAACCCAACTCACAGCGCGAGCTCGTCGCGCTCTATCTCGCTAGCCGCGACCCGCGCACGCCGTGGTATGCCAAGACCATGATCGCCGCCGTGGTCGCCTACGCTCTTAGCCCGATTGACTTGATTCCCGATTTTATTCCGATCTTCGGCTACCTCGACGACCTGGTGCTGCTGCCCATCGGCATTTGGCTAGCGATCCGGATGATACCGCCGGAAATTTTGCAAGATTGTCGGGAGCGTGCGGCGACGGCTGATTTTCAACTGCCGCGCAATTGGCGGGCGGCCGGCGCCATTTTTTCTTGTGGGTGACTGCTCTGATCCTGATCCTGTATTTTGTGATGGTCAAACCTGCGATCGATTCGCCATCGGACGCGCGCTTGGGGTACTAGCAAGAATTAAGATCAGGACGAGCGCCGCTCAGCGTCCGTTGCTCCCGCCAGATTCGCGCCAGACCTTCCGCGCTCACGGTCACCAGACGGCCCGGCTGGCTGAACATCACTTTGGCGATCGCCGGCGAGATCTCTTTGCCGAAAAGGCAAAGACGCTTGCCATTTTGCGCTTGCCCGTTGGCCCAGGTGGCGAACTCGGCGGGTGAAGGCGGATGACCGATGTCGGCGGCGCATCGGCGCACGATAAATCCGAGCATCATTTTCGCTTCGCTATTAATGAGATTGCGCGCTTCGGCCATCAGCCGACTCTATAAAAGATATCCATTTCCGTTGCAACAAATAATCCGCGAATCCGCCAACGCCCCACTAAGCCTGGCTTCTTCACTGAACAAAAATTATCCGTCGAAGCAAAGGCAGTGCGTGGAGTCCAGAAAAAGCGAGCCAACTTTACAGCGGGCCTCGCTTTTTGCCGATCACTTTGGGCGAATTTTCAATCGACCATATGCGTGGTCGCCTTCAAGTGCTTATCGATAGTGACGTAACCTTTCCACTGATCGACGAACCAGTAGCGCACGCCAAACTCGAAACGCAGCTCCTTCATGTCTCTGTCGAACGGATTGAAGTGCTGGTGGTGCAGCATCCCCGGAGGCACATGCACCGCGTCGCCTTGGTTCCAATCATAGCGTTTGCCGCCAATCTCCGAGTAGCCGTCGCCTTCGAGCGCGTACAGATAGGCTTCCGGATGGGCGTGGCTGTGGCTCTTGGTGTGCGGCAAGTCCAACAAAGATCGGAGCTGATCGCGTGACCCCGGTGGCCTTGAAGCCGTTCTGCGTTGCCGCTGCCGGGCCCATTAAGAAGTACGTCGCGCCGTGCTTGACTCGTCGGACTTCTCGTGCTGCTTTTGGTGCAGCGCGATGCGCCGGCCGTCTCGGGCCAGTACTGGACTCTTCTTTGGGAAATGACGCTAAAACCTTAGGGATCGTTCTCGCCGCACTCTTCGAGCTCGTTCGAGCTTGCCCATGTAGGTGTCGGCTTCGAGGTGCCAGGCCAAGCCGGAAAGGTATCCCACCGGCGCTTTTCCCAAGTTGAAGAGCTGGTGCGTGGAGCGATAGGGAACGTGAAAGATGGTTCCAGGAAAAAGTCGTAAGCGCTTGTCGTCGAGAACCAGGAAGCCTTCGCCGCTTTCGACATAGATGGCTTCTTCGCCGTGAAAGTGCTTGCCGGTGTGCCAGCCGACGGGAATCTCGGCGCGCATCAGACAGCTCCTGCCGGTGGGAAACCCGAGCTCGGGGGCGATCATCAAGGCGGCTTTGTGATCCTGGGGCGTGCGCTCCCACTTTAAGTCTTTGACCGCGTGACCCGCGGCGCTTCGTCGACTTTCTTTGATTGCTCTTGGACCGTTCTAACCAGGCACTGTAAAAATCGCTCATTCTTCCTCCTGTTTTTTCTATATGTAAATTTCATAAAAATTATCCGACCGCTTCCAGCTTGTCAAATTGAGCGCCGAATAGCGGCGATTTGCAGTCCACCAACGAACTTGCTACCTGTTTCGGTCAAACCATCCGGCCGCAATGAAAAAATTTGCGATCACCATCCTGGCCCTTTTCGGCATTCTCGCCACGGTTATCCTGATCAGCGCCGCGGGCTTCAACTCGCGTCAAATCCAGAGTGAACCGCTCCAAGCGATCGGCGTCGATCGCGCCGCGTTGGTCAAGCGGTTGTCCGAAGCGATCCGGTTCAAAACCCTATCTCTCCAAGAGCCGGCGCCATTCACACCTGGATGAATTTCTCCAGTTGCATGCGTTTATCGACAGATCGTTTCCACGGCTGCGCCAAAGCCTCAACAAGGAAACCGTCGGCAGCTATAGTCTGCTCTACACCTGGCCGGGGAAAGACAAGCGACTGAAACCGTTGCTGTTGATGGCGCACATGGACGTCGTGCCGGTAGAGTCGGCGACGGAATCTTCTTGGCATCAGCCGCCCTTTTCAGGTCGAGTCGCCGACGGATTCATCTGGGGCGCGGCGCCATGGATGATAAGGCGGCCGTTTTGGGCATACTGAAGCCGTGGAATATTTGCTCGCGAGTGGGTTTGAGCCCAGTAGAACCCTCTATTTGGCTTTCGGACACGATGAAGAAATCGGCGGCAACGACGGCGCGGCGAAAATCGCCGGTCTTCTACAATCCCGCGGCGTCGAGCTCGAATACGTTCTCGATGAAGGACTGAATATTTTTAACGGCATTATCGCCGGCGTCAGTGCGCCGGTCGCGCTGATCGGTATAGCCGAAAAAGGCTACTTGAGCGTGCAACTGACCGCGGAAAGTCTGGGCGGTCATAGCTCGGCGCCACCCGCGCATACAGCGATTACCGTGATGAGCCGCGCGCTCCAAAGACTCGAAGTGCGACCTTTTCCAACCCGACTCAGCGAACCGACGCGCGAAATGCTCGAATTCCTCGGCCCGAAATGTCCTGGACGAAAAGACTGGCTTTGGCCAATCTTTGGTTCTTCGATCCGCTGCTTAGAAAGCAGCTAACCCGTTCGCCGCTCACCAACGCGCTCGTCCGCACGACCATGACGCCGACCATGATCAACGCCGGGGTGAAAGAAAATGTTTTGCCGACCAAAGCCAGCGCCGTGATCAATTTGCGCCTCGCCCCGGGCGAAACGGTTGCCGGCGCGATCGCCCACGTGCGCGCCGCTATCGATGACCCGAATATCAGCGTGCGTCCCTTGCCCGTGCAGTTGGAACCGTCGAGCGTGTCCGATATTCAATCGACAAGCTTCGCATCGCTCCACCGAACCATCCGCCAAACGGCGCCGCAAGCTCTCGTCGCGCCGGCTCTGTTGGTGGCGGCGACCGATTCGCGGCACTACCAAGCCCTGACTAAAAATATTTTTCGCTTTTTACCGATCACCCTCGGTCCCGACGATACCAAGAGATATCACGGCATCGACGAGCGGATAGCGATCGAGGATTATGAGCGCTGCGTGAGCTTTTACGCTCAACTAATACGCAATAGCCAGCTGTGAGTTATTCTTCAGCGGAAAGACTTCTCTTAGACGCCCGACTTTTTGAGCCGAGAACCGAGAAATTGGTAACCGACGATGACCAGCACTACCGTGCCGGCCGCGATCGCAAAAGGCGCACTCGTCCATTCGGCAATAAAACCCGCTTGCATGCCACCGAACTCGCGCAAACCTCCGCCCGTCAAACCGTAAAAGCCGGAGACACGGCCGCGAAAAGCTTCCTCGACACGCAGTTGGATCGAAGTACTCAGCAGCGTCTCGAAAACCGTGCCTGCAGGCGCCGCCGAGCACGAGAAAGCCGAACGCCAAGCGCGCGTCGACGCTTACGGCAAACGCGAAAAGACAGGCGCAGAAAGCGAAGAGGATTGCCACCATGCGATTGCGTTTCGCCTCAACACGGCCGAGGCTCGCCAACGTAAAGAGCCGATGATGGTGCCGAGGCCAGGCCCGGCGGAAATAAATCCGAATCCCGACGCGCCCAGCCGCAAGAACGTCTTTGGCAAACACCGGCAAGAGCGTCACATAGGAGCGGCCGAAAATATTAAAGATCGCCGAAACGATGAGAAACGTCAGTGATGACCGTTTCCCCCGAACATAGCTGAAGGCGTCGCGTAGGCTTTGAATGACGCTGGAGCGCCCTTCGCCAAGATCGAGCGGCGGCACGTTCATGCGCAACACGCGCACCGATGACCGCCAGATAGCTGATCACGTTGACGTAGAAACAACCGTCGACACCGATGTAAGGAACGGACAGACCCACCAGGCTTGGGCCGAGCAATCCGGCGCCATTCCAGGTGATGGCATTCAAGGCCAGCGCATTAACCAGATCGGCGCGCGAAACGAGCTGAGGAAGCAGCGACTGGCGCACCGGCTGTTCGAAGGCCCAACTGGTCGACGTGATCGCGCCGAGCACGAAGATGTGCCAGACTTGAATGGTATGGGTCGTCACCAACAGCGCCAAACCGAGCGCAGTAAGCGCCGATACGACTTGAATCCAGAGGATGACCTTGCGTCGGTCGAGACGGTCCGACATGATGCCGCCGAGAATGAAGAAACTTACCAGCATCACCATGCGCAGTGAACTGAACAGGCCGAGGTACAACGGCGAAGAAGTCAATTCGAACAGCAGCCAGCCTTGCGCGATGCCCTGCATCCACGAACCAACATTGGAAACGAAATAGCTCGACCAGAACCAAAAATAATCAGGGTAGCTCAAAGCGCGAAACGCGCCGCTGCTGCGAAAGATTTTCAACTTCAATCTCTGCTTTCAGGAAGTCCGTCGTGGCACCTGCATCACTGGATGATATTTTTAGTTTGAGGAATTCTCGCGCCACCTCGCGCGGCTGGCGCTTTTCGCCGTCGACGGCGTAATTGAGTTTTCTCATCTCGTCGACCGTCAGGATACCGCTAAGCTGTTTGCAACGCACGCGCCGGACCTCTGGATGCTTCTCCAGCGTATCTTGGCGCGCCACCGGCACGCCGTCATAGGGTGGAAAGTAGTGGCGATCGTCTTCCAGCTGCATCAAGCCATAGCGCGAAATCAAACCGTCGGTGGAATTACCGGCGATCAGATCGACCTGCTTCTCCGCCAGCGCGCGATAGGTCAACGAAAGATCCATCTCGCGGATTTCCTGGAAATGAAAACCGTAGGTTTGCGCGAAGCCGGGATAACCGTCCGCCCGCGACATGAAATCCTGGCCGAAACCGGCGCGCCATTGGGCCGATACTTTCGCCGCATCGGTGATCCTTTTCAAGTTCAACTGCCGCGCGTCGTCGGCGCGCACCAGAATGGCGAACGTATTATTGAAGCCGAGCGGCTCGGTCCATTCCAGCTTGAACCGGCGCGCGTATTCGGCTTTGACCCGACGCAAGACTTCCTGCGGGTCGGTGACCGGCGGGCTTTTTAAGATCGCCAACAGCGCCGTGCCGGTGTATTCGACGTAAACATCGATCTCCCCTGCGGCCAGCGCTTCGTGCGCCAGATTGCCGCCCAAATCGAAGCGGCGCACAACCTGGAGGCTGGTCTTTCCTTCGATCGCTTGCGCGAGAATCTCGCCGAGAATCACCTGCTCGGTAAAATCCTTCGAGCCCACCGCGATCGCGCCGGCGCCCTTGCCGGCGATGAAATACGCCACGATGATGCCCCTAGACGGCGATGACGCCAGACCAGAGAAATTTTTCGACTTTGCGCCGATACCGTTTTGCCGAATTGAATCGTGCGCTCGATGTAGCCGAGCGCCAGATCCGCGCCCATGGCGATCAACGCCGCCGGCACCGCGCCGGCCAGGATCAGTGTATTGTCGTTGGCGCGCAGCCCGCGAAAATATAGCGGTCCCAGCCCGCCGGCATCGATCGCCGCGGCAATCGTCGCGGTGCCGACACAAATCACCGTGGCGCACGCGCACCCCGGCGATGATCACGCCGAGGGCGAGCGGCAGCTCGACTTGAAGCAACAACTGGCGGTCGGTCATGCCCATGCCGCGGCCGGCGTCGCGGATTGCCGGATCGACGTTGCTGATGCCGGTAAAAGTATTGCGAATAATCGGCAAGAGCGCGTACAACACCAATGCCACGATCGCCGTCCGCGCGCCGATGCCGCCGACGATCTTGACGTGAAACAGATAAATATTGAGCGGAATCAAAAATCCGAACAGCGCGAGGCTCGGCACGGTCTGCATGATGTTGGCGAAACCGAGCACTGGCTTACTGAGGCCCGGCTTGCGAGTCAGAAGGATGCCGAGGGGCACGCCGATCAGAATCGCGATGCCGGTAGAAACTGCGACGAGAAATAAATGCTCGAAAGTCAGCGCTAGCAGCTCGCGCGTATTGTGCGAAAAGAACTCGATCAAACTCACGCGCGACTCCCACTGCCCTGCGCGTCGTTGAAACACTCGGCAAAAGCGCGCGCTTCGGGATGTTGCGAATGAAGCAAGGCTTGCGGCTCATCCAACAGAATCAGTTGGCCGTCTTTGAGCAAAGCGATGCGCGTGCCGAGCACGAAGGCTTCGGCAATATCGTGGGTGACGAAAATCATGCGTCTTTTTAATTCCTGCTGGAGCGTCTTGAACTCCCGTTGAATCTCGCGCCGGGTGATCGGATCGAGGGCGCCGAAAGGCTCGTCGAGCAGGATCACCGGTGGATCGGCGGCGAGCGCCCGCGCCACGCCGATGCGCTGGCGTTGCCCCCGGATAGTTCGCGCGGGAATCGCGCCGCGAAACGATCGGCGTCGAGTCCCACCAAGGTCAACAACGCGCCGGGCTCGCTCTTTAATTCGCTCAGCCGGCCAATTCTCCAAACGCGGCACGACGCCGATATTTTCTTCCACCGTCAGGTGCGGGAACAAGCCGATCTCTTGGATCACGTAACCGATGCGCCGGCGCAGCCGGATCGGGTCCCAGTCGACCGTCCGCTTTCCTCCACTTGCACGGTGCCCGCGGTCGGATCGATGAGCCGATTGATCAGCTTCATCGTCGTCGTTTTGCCGGAGCCGCTGCGCCCAAGGAGCACTAACGTCTCACCTCTGGTCAACGCTCAGATTTAAGTCCGACAGCAGCGTCTTGCCGTCCGGCAAGCGTAAAGCTGACATCGCTAAATTCAATGGCTTTCTGAAGGTCGCTCATCGTCGTTTTTTTCTTGATCTAATTTCCCATGGGCACGATTCATTGCATATCGGTGATTCCTAATGCCGTCAAAATCCCGCATTCCCGCCCGCCTTCGCGGGATTCATCTTTATCCCATTTTTGCTGGCGAGCCGAACTGGATACAATGCGAGCGTTCGATCATCCCCGAAGAGGCTAACGGGTCGATTCCGGTAAGATTTTCTTTATAGTTCCTCAAGCAATGACACAAGAAAACACACCAACCATCTTTGCCGCCGAAAAGCGCGCTCATTGGCGCGCGCTCGAGCCGGAGATCTGGTCGATTCAAGGCGCCGACTTGGACGCAGTCCCCACCCAATCGATCTTGACGACCTTGTGGGATCAACCGCGCTGGCTGGAAGCCTATCACCTTTACGATCAGCGCGGCTCCGAGCTTTTCGAGCAAATCTGCGGTCTGCCCGAGTATTATCTGACGCGCACGGAAAACGCTATTCTCGAAACGCACGCGCGCGACATCATCGCCCGCGCGCCGGTGCGCTGCATCGTCGAACTGGGCGCCGGCTACAGCAAGAAAACCGTCCATTTGTTGACCGAACAACTCCGCCAACGCGGCTCGAGCATCTTCGCGCCGATCGACGTGAGCGCCGCCGGCTTGCGCGCGTCGCGCGCTGCCGTCCGCTCCGCCTTCCCGGAAATTCAATTTCATGGTTTGCATGCGCGCTACGAAGAAGGCTTCAGCGCCATCGATAAAAACTTGCCGACCCTGTTCGTCTTTTTGGGCAGCACCATCGGTAACTTCAATCACAGCGACTTTCCGCGCTTCTTTCGGGCCCTTTCAGCGGCGATGGGACCCGGCGATTTCCTCTTGCTCGGCGCCGATCGAGATCAAGGACGTGAAAGTCCTGGAAGATGCCTACAACGACAGCCGCGGTGTTACCGCTGAGTTCATTCTCAATGTGTTCGATCATATCAATCGATTGCTCGCACGGCAATTTCGCGCGCGACAACATGCGCTACTACTCCCGGTACAATCCCGAATGGCAACGGATCGAAATGTACGCCGTCGCCCGCGCCCGGCAAGATATTCGCTTCGCCGACATCGACGCCGCTTTCCAATGGCAAAAGGACGAAAAGATTCTCGTCGAGATCAGCCGCAAATTCGATCCGCTCCGCCTGCAAGAGCAGCTCCGCTTCTTTGACCTCGGCGCGGTCGAGCACTTCACCGACCCGCGCGAATGGTTTTCCGTCCTGCTGTTCAAAAAGAAAGTTAAGGCAGGACGAATCCGCGCTGCCGCCGAGCCGTGGGGCAAATCCTGAGGGCGATGGGGCCGCGCAGTTGGCGCAGCGCGGCGGCAAAGTAGCCGCCGGAATAGCGGCCCGCCTGAGCCTCGAACGCGCGCGGCAGATGGAGCCACGGAATCGCCGGGTTCACGTGATGGATGCCGTGAAAATTGAAATTCAAAAGTAGTTTAGCTAACGGCGCCGCAAGCCGTAGATTCTTGCGCGTAAAAACGTCGCTCACCGGGGTTTCGTAATGATAAACATTATCGAGAAACGAGATCAGAAAGCCACGCGCGAGCAATGCCAAGAAAAGCAGCGGCCAGTGCGCGCCGTAGCCGTAAAACGCCAGCGCGAGCAACGCCAGCGTTGCCGCGCCGTCGAGCGCGGATCTCGCGCAGCGCCTCCGGCCGAGCCAATTGTTCCAGCAGCAGCGCACTCACGACTAGTGGCGGCGATATAGCCGATTTTTAAATCCCGCGAGCAAAGCTGCGCGGCAGACAGAAATAAATCGGACTGAGAATCTCGACCAGGTAAAGCCCGAGAAAAATCTGGAAGTAATAACCCGGCGCGGCGGCTGCCACGCGTGCCTCTTAGCGCGATCGTAGTACTCCGTGCCCTCGAGCGGCAAGCGGTTCAGTTTATGGTGCAGTAAATGGCTCATCCGTAGAATGCGAAACGGCGAGCCGAACAGCATAGCGAGAACACGGCCGAAACAAGCATTCACTCTGCGGCGCGGATGAAACAGATCGTGAATGCGCCTCGTGGATCAGACTCCAAAACGGATTTGTCAAAAGTCGCCAGCGGCATAAAGCGTCCATGCCCAAACGCGATTCTCCGGCAGCAGCCAGAACGGCAGAATGAAAAATTGGTAGTAGATTCAGACGCCATGTAAAAGCCCGCGAGGCCGAACGTTGATTACAGCTGGGGATCCTGCCGCTTGCGATTGACATCGGCGATGGATGCTGGCGGAGCGGTCAAAATTGCATCCCCACCACTTGCCTTAAAGGTGTCAAGCTCAAGAGCACCACGACGCCGAAGCCGGCGATGATGGCGCCGGAGACTCGATGCACCCAGAGGAGAAAGCGCAGATTAAGTTTATTGTGAAACGTCGTCAGCGCGATAAACAATCCGACCCACCATAAAGCGGAACCGGTGAATACACCGCCGGTAACGTCGCCGCAGCGACGTAACGCCCGTGCAGGCTCGGCACGTGCCAGCCGGCATAAATCGCGACGAAAGAGAGAATTGTCATGGGATTCGAGAAGGCCAGCAAAAACGTCGTCGCGTAAGCGCTCAGCAGCCCGTTAACGTTATTCACCGGCGCCTGCGACGCCGGTTCGCTACGGTAGATTTTGCACCCCAGAAAAGCAAAGAAATATACCGCCGACCAAGCGCAGCGCCAGTTGATGCTCGACGAAGGAGTCCGGAGATTAAAGAAATGCTGAGCGCGGCGATCCCCGCCGCCAGAGCGTCGGCCGTCGCTACGCCCAAACCGGAGAAAAACCACACACCGGTCCGAGCATCAAGGCGCGATTGATGCACAACAATCCGAGCGGTCCGACGGGCACCGCAACGACCAGCCCGATTAAGATTCCCTCGATGAAGAGATAGATCGTCATTAAGTGCAGCGGTTAGAAATTTCTAGCGGGCGCAACGAAATCCGATATTATGATGCCCCGAGCGAAAGTTGCGCGATAGCCGGCCGACCCCGATGCGTCGTCGTCCCGTTCTTCCCGCGCGCCGTCTTCGCCTCAGTGCAGCTACCTGTTACTGAAGCGAAGTGTCTTTCGCGCGGCGCCATCGACACTATCACGATCAGAAGCGGTATATTTCTTATTTCTAACTTTGGCACGGCGCCATATGGGACCACCGGCGCGAGATGTTATTCCAGGGAAACGCGTTTCTGTTTGTCATAAGTCTTCAGCTGTTGTTGATGACGCAGTTCATGTCTGCGCGACTCTTTCTCACTCCGATTGCTGCGCGTCAACGCGCTTTCTGTCAGCTCAAGGATCAGCGGGGCGCTCTGATGAAACTGTATTACCGCGTTGCTGACCACGATACTCTCTACACGACCACCACGGAGTAATCAAGAAGTACCGATAGCAGACCACTCTGTTTCCGTCTCATAAGCGTTGCGAAACGTAAATAATATCATGCAAAACTCTCAATGTTGTGACTGACCATTTACAGTGAAGAAGATCATGTTTCCTTATTGGTTCATCTGGGTTGTTGATCAGTTGGGATGTTTTGTTCCAGCTGCTCTCCGATCTTCAGTGCCATGTCTTTTATGCTCTTTTATCTGCGTGCTGAGCTACCACCTCCAGATTTGTGGATCAGCTAAGTTTGAAGGAGGATCAGCTGAAGTAAACTCTAAAAAAACTATGTGTGAGAAACTCTTCAGGCAGACCACATTTGTTGGCAGGTGAATCAAGACAAGGAACAGGTGTATATATCCTGCACAGATGAACTCAGTTTCTGTTCATCCATTTTTGTTTGAAACGTGAAACCACGGGGATGTTTATTTTCCTCTAAAAAAGCTGATGGTTGTTAAAAGTTACAGAAAGGCATAATCTGGATGGATCTAACAAGACTCACTTCCTGATTATTCTTCAAATTAGCCTTACCCAGCTTTCCATGACTAGATGGTAAAGAGCTGTTGATCTTTGTACCAAGTACAAAGATGTGTCCAGCCATGCCTCTTGGGTTCTGGGGCGTTTATAAATCAGTCAGAAGTAAAGGTTGTGGTTAAATTTCCCCTGTAAGGTTTTACAATGGAGTGGCGCGTCAACCTTCCACCACACTGCCATTATTGTTTGCCTGCGTGGCACCGTCAGATTTTTCCGCTCTGGCTGCTTGTAACTTGGGGGCTGTCGTGGCATGGTTCAAAGAAGAAGAATCAAACCGGAAGACAAATTCGTTAATGTCGATGGAAAACTTACTTCCATATCGAAGAAGGTTCAGGGCCGTCGGTGCTGTTTCTGCACGGTGCGTCGCTCGGCAGCTCGGCGGACGTGTTTCTGCGCAATCTCGGCCCTTTTGCCAAGGCCGGATTTCGCGCGGTCGCCTTTGACCTTCCCGGTTTTGGCCTCTCCGACATACCCGCGAAGCAAAGCGTACCGCAGCAACGCAATTCCATCCCGAAATTCATCGATGCCGCGGGCCTGGGCAAGACCGCGCTGATCGCGCATTCACGCTCGGGCGGCTTCGCGGTTCAGCTGGCATTGGAAGACCCCAGCCGGTATTCGCACGTGATCATTCTTGGCACCGGCTCGCTGCTGCCGCTGCAGACCGAAGCGCAGGTCGGCAGGTACGAAGCGGTACAGGCGCGCGTCGACAAGGAGATGGCGCAAAAGGAACCGACGCTGGAGGATGCCCGCAAACTCCTGCAGGCGGACACCTTCAACCATGCCTTGATCTCGGACGAAGACGTCGCCATCCGCCACAGCCGCATGATCGGCCGCAATTTCAAAGCGCACCAGGAACGCCAGAATCACGAAGCTCCCGCGGCGGTGGCGCCGCGAAACCGTCCAAGCCGTTATGGGAGAGGCTCGCCGAACTGAAGATGCCGCTATTGATGATATTTGGCCGCGAAGACCGCGCCCACGCCGGTGAACGCGCCGAATTGCTGAAAAACAGCAACCGCAGATCAACCTCCACATTGTGAATGGCTGCAAGCACATGGTGCATTGGGATGCCTTCGACGACCTGATGCGCCTGGGCGTGCCGTTTTGAAGAGCTAGCGAGGCGCCAGGTTTCTTGCCCCTTCGGAGTCCGTCAATCGAATTACAAAGAACTTCCGGCCGGTCGCCCTACATTTTGCGTCTTTTGCGCTCTCGGTTGCGGCTTTGCTGCGCGGGGTAACCTGCCGTTCGTATTTCACCGAATCGTAACGGAAGTCTACTTAATTTATTCCGCAATTATTCCGCGCCTCACGCCGTTAATTTCTTTATGGATGGTTAAAATCCACCGCCTTCTTCCAGATGAAGCGGTTGTATGCCGGTCCTTCGGCGTGCTAACACGCGGCATCCAGGGTGGCTGGCTTTGTCCGTGGGGGTCGGAAACGGCTTTCGCCGTCCCCGCCCTCCGACCGTGCGTGCGGTTCTCCCGCACACGGCTCTCCAGTCGGTAGTTTCCTCATCGGGATTGGCTCGCCAACTCACGGGCTGTAATCATGGTGAACAGCCCTTGAGTAGCGAAGAAAGCATTGGGCCACCGGCGCTGATCATCACGACACCGCCCCATACCTGGTCGCTTCTCCTGCTTGCGCGAGCATCGCCCGCAGTCTGCGGCGGATAAAACCATCCATCATCTCATGGACCAACGGATGAGCCTGCTTGAAGTAGTTAAACCAGCCGCGCAGCATCGGATTAAGATCCGCGATGATCTTTGCCAAGCTGTCTCCCACGCGTGCGCTGGGTCTTCACGCCGGATGCGCTCGCGCAGCGCTTGCAAGCTCTTCGGCCTCACCCAGCGCTGCCCCGCTTCGAAGCGATAGCCGAGAAACTCAAAACCCTGTGTCCGGCTTGCCGACAATCTCCCACGTGGGTCTTGTCTGCATTAAGCTTAAGCCCGTTTTGTTCCACCCAGGCTCTCACTTCGTCGAGCGCGGCTTGCGCTGTTGCGCACGTGCGGCACAGCACCACGAAGTCATCGGCATAGCGCACCATACGATATCACCTTGCTGTTTCATCTGCCGGTCCAGAGGATGAAGATAAATATTGTGCCAGCAACGGGGCTGATCACCGCACCCTGCGGGGTTCCTCCCGTTGGCGTCCATCGCTTCATCTCGTCGAATAATGTCCTGACTGAGAAACAGATCCGATCAGCTCATGCACTGCTGCCGTCACTGATCCGTTCTTCGACTTGCCGACATCTAGGTGCCTGCGTGCGGTGATCGTGTCGAAGAAACTCTCCAAGTCGGCATCCACCACATGGGTGTAGCCTTGCTCGGATCAGTCCATCCGACTTCGCGCAGTGCCTCTTTCGCACTGCGTTGCGGGCGAAAGCCGTAACTCGACTCCTCAAACTCTCGCTCAAAGATCGGCTCGATCACCAACTTCAGCGCCGTCTGCACGATGCGGTCCTTGACCGCGGGGATTCCCAACGGACGCATCTTGCCGCCTGCTTTGGGTATCTCTACGCGCTTGATCGGCTCTGGCTGGTATTCTTCCGCCCTGAGCGCTCGCTCGAGTTCTGCCAGATAGCTTTCTGCCCGCCACCGCAAACTGCTTCACGCTTTGCCCATCCACTCCAGCCGCTCCGGCGTTGCCTCTCACTTTGTGCCACGCCGCCTTGAGCGTCTCGTTGTCGGTACACCTTTATCGATCAGGCTAAACCATTTTCCTCCTCTGACGCCGTTACTCCAGCGCCGCCAACATGCGCTCGTTCCACACCGTGGCTTCCACCCACGACCAATCTCGGCCCTGGGTCTCTGCGCCTTGTGTAGCCTTCTCGGGCACTACCGGCGCTTGGCTTTCGCTTTGCCTCGCTGTCGACTCACGCTTCTACCTTCCTGCCTCCCGTCCCTCGGCGCTGCTTTGCTTTCAGCGCTTCTCGCGGCTCCTCGCCGCTGCGGTACCATGAAGGCTCTGACTCCTGCCCCGCTCACCTACGGCGCAGGTCTCCCCACTTACCTCGCCACACCTTCTTGTCGTTCCGTCTCCAACCACGCGGGCTGCCTGAACATCGCTTCACCACCACGCCAGCGTGTCCAGCGAGTTTCGGACTTCGCCATGAATGAGCAGGCTCGTCGCAGCTCCCCGCCGAATCGAGTTCGTTCATCCTACGGACCGACAGTTCGCCTCCGGTTGCTCTCCACCCCGCCTCGCGGCGACGCAGTTACCTTCGGCTACGGAGTTGTGGCATTCTCCGACACGGACTTTCACCGTGCTGATGTGGCGCCACTCAGCGGGCGCACTCCTTCCGGCGAACGCCGGCATCCAGGTGACGATAAGGCCTGGCTTCCGCCGGAATTGACGGGAACCGGGTAGGCCGCTCGCGGCAGATTCGGGCCCCCTCGGCTTGGGCCACGAGAATTCGTTCAGTGACCGCAAATCTTGTTCCTCCAGCGTTGCTGTGCGAAATTAGCGCGGCATGAACGCCGCCAAAACTTTTCATCGCCGCGGCATCGTCGAAGGTTTTTCGGTCCGCTGTGGTCGATGGCGCACCGGCGGCGGCTGTTCGCATTCGGCGCGGACGCGGGGGATGAATACTTATCTCTATGCGCCAAGACGACCCCTATCATCGAAAGCTATGGCGACAACCTTACCCCGCTTCGCAATGGCGCGAGCTACTGAGATTGATTCGAGCTGCACAAACGCAGCGAATCGATTTCGTCTACGGTTTTCATCCCGGCGAGGGATTGTACTTCGGCGACGATCGCGCCGTTGGCATTCTTCTGCGCAAAGCGCGGCGCTTTACGACGCTGGTGCGCGCACTTCGCCGTCCTGTTCGACGATATCCCGTCGCGAGCTTAGCGATGCGCGCGACCGGCGCGCATTCAAGAACAGTCTGGCCCGTGCCGAAGGGACTTGGATGACCAAATCATCGCCGCCCAGCCGGCGAGCTGGAGCGCCGTCGAGTGGTGGATTTGTCCTTCTTATTACAGCGAAGATGCCACTGCTCGAACGGGTCTTCGGCCAATTCGAACCGGAGCTTTCTCGAAACTTTGGCGCAATATCTGCCGCCAAACATCCCTGCTTCTGGACCGGGCCGTCGGTGGTTTCAAAAAGCATCACACTCTCCCACGCGACGGCGCATCGCCAAGAAGATTCAGCGACCGCTGCTCCTGTGGGACAACTATCCGGTCAACGACCTGTCCATGCGCGACGAGTTGCATATCGGCCCACTGACGGGCACGCGATCCGCGCTGCCGGATGCGTCTACGGCTATCTGAACAATCCGTCGCTGCAGGAAGAGTTGAGCTTCTACCGCCGTTGGCAACATGCTTTGACTACGCCCATGCGCCGGCCAAATTACCGAGCGGAATCGTCCTGGACGAAAATCGTTCGCCAGCGCTTCGGCGCCGAGGCGTTACCTCATTGGCGAGCGCTCAGGAGTTATGCTGAGGCGAGCATCGCCGCCAAAAAGATAAACGCGTGCTGCGACTAACACCAATCGAGACGCGCCGACTGCAGTCGGCATTCGCCCTACGTCGAAACGAAATCGCGGTCGACGCTGGGTGAAAGAATTAGCACCGTGGCGCGCGGCCATATTGAAACTGATTTCAGGTTTGTGACGGGTGGCGATATGCATTAAATCAAGTAGAATAAATTCTTGGTGAATTGAATCGGTCAAACTCTCGCGACAAATGCCCAAATGCCGACGATGATCTCCAGCGCAACTGCCAGTCTCTCTCCGACCATGGACGTGCGCCAATTGATCGCAACCATGCGCGAGTTCCGTGAGCCGCTTGCTCAGCCTGGTCGCCGACCTTGACGACGAGCAGATGATCGGCCCGCGCATCTGCGATCGTCAATCCGCCGCTCTGGGAGATCGGCCATGTGGCGTGGACTCAGGAGTTCTGGGTGCTGCGCCACTATGCGTGACGAAAGCCACTGCTGGAACACGGCGACCGTCTTTACAACTCCACCGATGTCGCCCACGACACCGCGCTGGGAGCTCTTGCTGCCGAGCCGCGACGAGCACCCTCGCCTACATGAGACGAAGTGTTCGAGCGTTGCATCGCGCGCATCGACAACGCCAAATGAATTGTCCGCCGATGAATTTTACTTCTACTGGCTGACGACCTTCCACGAAGGCATGCATGCCGAGCGCTGGCCACACGCGCCAGACTCTAGGCTATTCGGCGCCGGCCATCAAGGCGAGCCGGCGGCCGCCGTCGATGGCGGCGCCTCGTCTCGGTGACGTCGAGATCCCCGGTGGCAAATACTCGATCGGCGCGACCAAGGATTTCCCCTTCGTCTTCGACAACGAGAAGTGGGCCCATGAGGTCATAGCTCAAACCTTTTCGCATCGCCCGGGCACCGGTAACCAACGGCGAGTTTCTCGAATTCGTCGAAGCGGGCGGCTACCGCCGAGCGCCGCTATCTGGAGCGACGAGGGTTGGCGGCTGGCTCGAATCCGGCGGTTCGCCCCAGCTGGAAAAATCCTTCGCCAAGTTCTTCAACAAAACTCACTAACGAACCGATAGAATTGAGCGCATTCAACGAACGACTCGACTGTCCGGTTTATTGGCAGCGCGAAGCGAATGGCCGCTGGCTTCAACGCGTTTATGACCAGTACCTTCTACTGAATGAAAATCTGCCCGATCGTTCATGTGAGCTGGTATGAAGCCGAGGCGTTTTGCAATTGGGCGCGGGCGTCGTCTTCCCAGCGAAACGGAATGGGAGGTTGCCGCGTCAGCCAGGAGACCGAGCGGCAGGCTCACCATCGCCTGAGCGCCGCTATTTTCCGTGGGGCGACGTGGCGCCAACTTCCGAACACGCCAATCTCGATTGGCATAAGTCCAGCGTCGTCGGAGGTCGGCGCTTACGCTGCCGGCGACAGCGCCTTCGGCTGCCGCCAGATGATCGGCAACATCTGGGAGTGGACCGCCGATGATTTTCAACCTTATCCGGGATTTGTCGTCGATCCCTACAAGGAATACTCAAAGCCCTGGTTCGGCACGCACAAAGTCCTGCGCGGCGGCTGCTGGGCGACGTCCTCGTTGCTCATTCGCAATACCTGGAGAAATTTTTATACGCCCGACCGGCGCGACGTCTGGGCCGGTTTCCGCACCTGCGCAAAATAATCTGCGGCATGAATATACAGCTCGTCACGCCGGCGCCGCTGAAACTCAACAACGGCAACAAAATTACCGCCGTCCGTTGGGCCGGCATCTTCAAGAAACTTGGACAGCGGGTGCGCGTCACGCAAAACTATGACGGCAAACCTTGACGACGTGCTCATCGCGCTTCACGCGCCACGCAGCGCCGACTCCATCCGCCGCTTTCACGGGTTGCATCCAGGGCTCCCGCTGATCGTGGTTCTCACCGGCACAGACATTTATCGCGACATTCGGCACGATCTAAATGCTCAACGATCGCTTGAGATTGCGAGGCCGTCTTGTCGTTGCTGCAAAAATGGCTTTACGTGAAATTCCGAAGCCTTTACGGCGGAAAAGCCGAGTCATTTATCAATCGGCCGAGCCGATTCGGGCAAGCCGATCCCGCGCCAGCGGCATCTTTGACGTTTGCGTCGTCGGTCATTTACGCGGCGAGAAAGATCCTTTGCGCGCAGCAATGGCGGTACGCGATCTGCCATCGCAGTCGTGCGTATTCAGGTCACCCACATCGGTCTCGCTCTGGATCCGCGGCTGGAAAAAACCGCAAAGCAAGAAATCAGACGCAACCCGCGTTATCGTTGGATCGGCCACCTTTCACATGGAAAAACTCGCCAACGCTTGGCGCGCAGTGACCTCGTTTGCATTACGTCCAAGATGGAAGGCGGTTCCAACGTTATTGTCGGAGGCGCTGGCATCGCGGGTGCCGGTTTGTGGCTTCGAGGATTTCGGGACTGATGGGCACTCTCGGCAATCGTTTTCCAGGCTATTTTCCGGTTGGCGACACCGAAGCGACTGAAAGCACTATTGCTAAAGGCGGAATCGCAACCTAAATTTTACCGTGACTTGACTCGTTATTCGCGCGTCTATCGGATCGGGTCAAGCCCAAGCGCGAGATCGAGGCTTGGCGCCGGCTCCTGGCGCAATTTGCTTGAGGTATCAGAGGCGAAATGAATCACTCCCGCCGCTCTTCTTGAATCCACGGCTTGACCCACTGGCAAGAGTAGATAGGCCGGCATCGAGAGTAGAAACGTGATCGCAAAGTAGCCGCCGAAACCGTATTTCTCAGCACCCAAGCCGCTGATCCCGCCGATCAAACGTCCGGTCAGCGAAAATATCGAGGAGAGAAATGCGTACTGGATGGTCGCGTGTTCCTTCTGGCAGACGTTCATCAAAAACGCCAGAAAGGCCGCGGTACCGAGCCCGCCGCTGAAAGATTCGAACATCGACGCGCCGTAGAGGCCGAAGCGGCCGAGATTGAACCACTCCACCAGGAGTAGCCGAGATTGGATACCGCCTGAAGCAGACCGAGAAACCACACGCCGTGAAATATGCCGTAGCGCGAAATAAACGCGCCACCGATCAAGGCGCCCGACGACGCTAAGAACGATGCCGAACGTGGTCGGAAAGAGGCCGATCTGAAACATCAGATCGTCGGTCGCCGGCCAGATCGTTTTGCCGTAATCAACCCAAAACGGTTTCACCATCGGTCCGATGGCAAATTCACCGAAGCTTATAAGTCAACACGAACAGTATGAGCGGAATGACGCGCCACGTAGCCGCCCAACCGATAAAGCCTTTCCAGCCCAATGCTCGCGCGGCTTCGTCCGGGAAGACTGAGGCGCGGAATCCGTCAGCGCCGTGAACGCCAGGATCACGAAGACGCCGGCCAAAACAAAAGCGAATTCCACTGCAATACTGCCGCCAGAAAAACCAAGCCGCCGCCAGCGCATACCAGCACCACGCGATAAGCCGACGCGCGCACGCCGTTGGCCGCGCCCTCTTCCTCGCGTCTGATGAATCCGACTGAGTAGGAATCGATGGCGACGTCTTGAGTCGCCGACAACGTCGTCAAAGCAAGAATGCAGCAGCAAAACAATGCGCGCCGACCCCGGCGACGTTCACAAACGGCAGAGCCGAATAGCACCGCAGCGATACCGAGCATGCACGTACGATCCAACTCTCCGGTCGCCGTAGCGATGCACCAGCGGCGACCAGAAAACTTTGAGCGAATAGGGCAGCTCGAGGAGACGCAGCCCGCCGATCGCCGGCAGCGAAACACCGTTGATGCGAAAGTACACCGGCAGAACTTCCCAAGGAATCGCAGCTGGCGCGCCTGGATGAAATAGAGCAGCGCCACAACGCCGAGCTTTTTTCGCGACTCCGGCGACGCTTCGCTGACTCCCAATAGTTTCCAAACCCACGAGAGCATATTCGACGTTTATAGAGCCAATCCCCAATAACTTTCTAGCGAACAGCCATGAATCATTTGGGTTTCGCGTGGCTACCCCGACTGTCGAAGATCTCAATCCGCAGCGTCGCAGGCCCTTTCCTGAGAACGTTGGCGTGCTCATTTTCGAAGACGCGCGTCTGCCGTGGATTGGTCTGCGATCGGATGAAATCAGATGGATCGTGTGCGAGTTACCTAAGTCGGTGGGAGTCACTCAGGCGGCGTTACCGATCTTGCCACCGAACAGCCAATGCGCGAACAAGGTAGCCAACGCTCCGCCGACCAACTGGCCGGCGACAAAGAGCGGCACGCTGCGCGGTGAGATTCCAGCAAACGTGTCGGTCATCGCGCGCCGAAACGTCACGGCGGGATTGGCGAACGACGTAGAAGACGTAAACCAATAGGCGCTCGTGATGAAAGCCGCAACGGCCATCGGATCCGCCTCGATCCGATATCGAAGTGCCAACAAGATAACCAGCACGAGGCCGAATGTGGCGATGAGCTTCGCCAAGTCCCTCGCCCGGCGTCGGTCGGATATGGCTTGAGACTTGAAAGATCGGCAATCAAACATCGCGTGCGCCGCCGCCACGCAAAAGCTCCGCTTATCTGGCCAGCGCGTAGACGACGCCGCGGAATCACGCGAGAGCGCCCCTCCCAAACGCTCGCTGCCGAAACGACCGGATTGAAGTGCGCGCCTGAAATCGGGCCAAAGACGATGATCAAGGTGTAGAGTCCGGCGCCCGTGGCGATGGAATTAGCCAGCAAGGCGATCGCCGGGTTCCCTGAGCCAGCCGCTCGCCCGCGATGCCGGAGCCGACCACGATCGCTAGCGGCAGCGCTGTTCCGATAGTCTCCGCTGCCGACTGCTCTGCCAAGCGTCATTGCGTGCGACCGATCTGGTCCAGTTTCTCCTTAAGCGCGAGACCGCTGAGTGTGGTCGAGCGGAGATGTGATAAACAGCGATATGCGCTCGATGTAGCTCCGTATACGCTTTAAGAAAAGCTCTCCGCTTGTCTTCATCGCTCGCTGCCTGAACTGCCGCTGGGTCATGAACACCCCAGTGCGCTGTCATCGGTTGCCCGGGCCAGACCGGACAAGGCTCCGCTGCCGCTTGATCGCACACGGTGAACACGAGAGTGCATAAACAGCGCGCCCGGCCGGGAGAACTCGCTCCAGTCCTTGCTCGCAGTCCTACGCGTGGAGAGATGATTCTTTTCGATGAGCTCCAATGCGAGAGGATTCACGCGTTCCCGCTGGATGGCTCCCCGCGCTGAATGCTTTGAACTTGAGTCTTTCCGAGAGCGTTGAGCATCGCCTCCGCCAAAAATGCTGCGCGCCAGAATTGCCGGTGCACAGGAACAGAACGTTAAACAGTTTCGTTTGCCATAATAATCTCCTTCACGCGCAGCGGGCGGCGGTTTAGTCGACTGGATATTCGTGGTCGGCGTGGTGCAGCAAACAGTCGGGCGGTCCATGCCTACCTCCTCTTCCGTTTTGGGTTTCGTTTGCGGAGGACAGCAGCGCCCCAGCGCCGTCTCGACAACCGTGAGACACTCTTGCCGGCATGCCCCGACAGCAGTTCTGCGTGAGAAAGTCAGTGAGCTCGGCCATACGTCCGAAGTCTACCGCGTAGTAGATGAATTGCTTTTCCTGTCGTGCGGAAACGAGAGAAAGCACGACTAGGCTCTTTCAAATGGAAGGACAACGTCGCCCCAGGAACATTCAGCTTTTCACCGATACGACCGGCCGCCATTCCTGCGGGTCACTGCCGCCTCAACCAGCAGACGATAGATCGAGAGCCGCGTTTCCTGGGCGAGCGCGCGCGAGCGCAGTGACAGCCGTCTTTATTTCGCATGTTTCCACTATCATCGAAATAAGAGTTTCGGCAAGACCTGCGACTCGATTTCATATTGCATCGTCTTCATCAGCCTCCATGCGTTCGCTGCAGCGAATCCCTCAAGCTGCATAAAGTCGCGCGCTCCCGGCCTTCATCGACATTTAATCTCACCGTCACTTCGCGTCGCTAACGCTGTCTTGAGTAAAGACATGCGCGGACAAAGTTTCGTTTTTCAGGAGGTTTTTGTGAAGCATCCCGGAAAGGGCATCGTTTTTCTCTCTGTCTGTCTCTGCTCGATGCCAACGGTCGTGTCGAGTCTCGCGACAAAAGCTCTTCCACGCCCACGATCCTGATTTCCTTCGACGGCGGCCCAGCCGCAGGTCATCGAAAAGCTGCTCAAGAGCGGCAAGCTGCCCGGCGAACGGCGGTTTCGCAAAACTGATTAGTGAAGGAACTCAGGCGCAAGGCATGACGGCAGTCCTTCCCACCGTGACGGCGACAAACCACATTACGCTCGCCACAGGTGCCTATCCCGAGCGGACCAATATTCCCGCCAACACCTTTCACCTTACGGGACACACCATTGACGGCCACGACAAGCGGTTTCGGCACCGAGATCGAAGCTGAGACACTCTGGGAAGCCGCCAAGCGTCAAGGCAAGAAGGTTATCACCATCGCTTTCGCTGGCGCCGATGGACGCGGCGATGCACGGCGCGGTGACCAAACTTTGGGATTCGGCGTCGTTGACGGCTTCTCTGTGATCAAGTCGATGAACAGCTCGCACTTCGACAGCGCCACAGGCGCCACGTGGAATCTCGGCAGCGAGGTCGCCTGCGAGATTTAAGAAGGGCAATCTCGGCACGGCGACGGCCAACCAGGTTTTTTTCCGGGCGACCGGCCTGGGGCCAGACGTCATTCGTCAACGTGCTCGATCTGCGACACGATCCCCGATGGGCCAGGAACGCTACGACACGGCGTTCTTCGACTTTGACAAGAATCTATCGAACGGATTTATCGCGCGCATGCGCGTGGGAGAATGGGCCCCGTTCGCATCTGCCGCTGACGGTTCCCGCCGATCCGGTTGTTTCCGGACTTTGCCAGAGGCAAAGTTGGATCATGGGTCAAGCTGCTCGCCTTTGAGCCCAATCTTAGCGTCATTTCAATATTTATTTGGGAAACATCGTTCATAACGTCGGCTTTCCCCAGTCGTTCATCAACAGAGATTGACAGCACCATCGGTTTTGGCCGGCGGAACCGGATTTCCTTGATCGGTCAGGTGGTCTGCGACCTACATGGAACAATTGAGCAATACGTAAC
>ERZ1370068.10769-contig-9438_pt1 | contig 25407 bp, 31 predicted proteins | sample MGYA00561227_ERZ1370068 | MGnify/ENA primary metagenome ERZ1370068 (study PRJEB38410, sample SAMEA6850437) | metagenome | study: Metagenomic assessment of the ecological functions of the soil: analysis of the soil microbiota associated with the...
TCAAGACGAGGCCCATCATAAGCCAACCTCCACACCGGCGGGCAGTTGCGCGTTGGTCTCGGCGTGCGCGAGGTCGTGGCAGATGTGCGTGAGGTAGGCGCGCTCGGCGCCGAGCCGGGCGACGACGGCGACGGCTTCCGGCGACGCTGAAGTGCGTCGAATGCGGACGATGACGCAGGGCGTCGAGCACGATCGTGCGGATGCCGTCGAGCAGCGGCCACGACTCGTCCGGGATCCGGTTGCAGTCGGTGAGATACGCGAACGTGCCGAGACGGAATCCGAGCACCGGCAGGCGGCCGTGGAACAGCGGCACGGGCACGATCTCGACGCCGCCGAGCGAGAACGGACCGGCGAGGTGAAACAGCGACAACTGCGGAATGCCGCCGCCGGTCTGCTTTCGGCGGATCGAAGATGTAGCGCGAACATGCGGCGCAGATTCGCCAGCGGTCTCCTCGTCCGGCGTAGCAGGGGATCGACGTCTTCTGCATCTGGTTGTAGCCGCCGCACATCGTCGAGGCCGAACACGTGATCGGCGTGGCTGTGCGTGAAGAGAATCGCGTCGACGCGGTTCACGTCGGCAGACGAGCGCCTGCGTCCGGAGATCGGTCGAGCGTGTCGACGAGAATCGACCGCACGGCGCCGGCGAACGGCGACGGAGGATCGCCTTCGATCTCAATCAGATCGACGGGCGTGTGCGCTTGTCGCGCGGATCGGTCGATGTGCATACGGCACAGCCGCAGCCGATCGCCGGCACACCATGGGAGGTTCCGCTGCCCAGGACGGTGATTCGCATCGGGCGTGAACGCTACGGCTCGATGATCCGCTTGCCGCCGCCGCTGGCCTGCACGAAGCGCATGCGGAGCTCGTAGAGCACCTGTTCGAGGACCTGACGCTCCTCGGCCGTCAGGTTGCCGCGCGTTTTCTGATCGAGCAGGCTGAGGATCTCGATCATCTGCGCGGCGCCGTCCAGGTTCGGCTCCGCCGGCTCGCCCGACACCGGATCGGGCAGATCGCCGAAGTGGATCGCGGCGGTGCTGGCGAGCGACAGGACGAACGCGGTGAAGGAGAGTTGTGGCTCAGGCATTGAATCGAATCGGGTAATCGGGTAATCGGGTAATCTGATAATCGCATTCACCAGATTACTCAATTACCAGATTACCAGATGCGAGAATTCGACCGCCTCGTCGAGACTCCTGGCCACGCTGCGCGGACCGGACGGCTGTCCGTGGGATCGCGAGCAGACGATCGACACGCTGAAGCCGTTCGTGCTCGAAGAAACCTACGAGGTAATCGAGGCCATCGATCGCCACGATCACGCGGCGCTCTGCGAGGAGCTCGGCGACTTCGTCTTCGAGGCGGTGTTCCTCGCGCAGCTCGAAGCCGAGGCCGGTCACTTCACGATCGCCGATTCGTTGAAGAGCATCGCCGACAAGCTCGTGCGGCGGCACCCGCACGTGTTCGCGCGCGACGCCGGAGAGGCGCCGCTCGATTCCGCGAGCCAGGTGCGGGTGCGGTGGGAGGAGATCAAGGCGCAGGAGAAGGCGGCGAGCGGTGCGACGGCAAAGCCGAAAACGCTGCTGAGCGGCATTGCCGCAGCCCTGCCGGCGCTGCTCCGCGCATACCACATCGGGACCCGTGTGGCATCGGTCGGCTTCGACTGGACCACACCCGGCGATGTGGTGGACAAGATCCAGGAAGAGGTCGATGAGCTCCGCGAGGTCGCGGGCAACGCCAGCACGCCGATCGATCACGAGCGGGCCGAGGAAGAGATGGGCGACTTGCTGTTCTCGATCGCCAACCTGTCGCGCAAGCTCGGGATCGAACCGGAGACGGCGCTGCGGAAGGCGAACGACAAGTTCACGAAGCGGTTCACGGCCATGGAGCAGTCGATCGCCGACGCCGGACGCGCGATGCCGCAGATGAGACTCGATGAGCTCGAGGCGGAGTGGCAGCGCGCGAAATCTGGGCTGATGCTCTCAATCGAGCGTCATTCACTCGCAAAAAGCTGGCCACGAAGACACGAAGGCACGAAGAAAACCTTCACAAGACGATTCGCTTCACTCCTTGCTTCAAGACCGCGACGTTGAAATTTATCAAAAGTCCGATTGAAAGCTTCGTCAGGCGAAGGTAGCTCAGCACCTGCGCTTCGTGGACTGGATGAAAACGCTCAACTGCCTTCACCTCGACAACGACCTGATTGTCCACGACGAGATCCAGCCGTTGGCTGCAAAGGGAGTTGCTCGCGGTACACGACCGGGATCAGTCTCTCGCGCTCGAAGCGGATGCCTTCCGCGTTCAGCTCGAAACAAATCGCGCGCATGTAAATGCTCTCAAGCAACCCCGGCCCGAGTTCACGATGAACGGTGATACAGCATCCAATCGTTCGATAGATTAGATCTTCGAGCTCGTCCGACAAACGTGTGGAGTACTCTGAGCATGAGAGCCTCTCTCTCGTGTCTTCGTGTCTTCGTGCCTTCGTGGCCCGCTTTACTCCAGTGAAAGTCGTCTGCCCGAGAATGTTCTGCATGGCGATGGCTTGACCGTCCGTCTCGACGGTGACGGCGCCGTCGCGGTCGGTGCGGAAGACCTCCGCGCCTGCCGCTCGGTACCGCTCCAGCACCTCCGGCACCGGATGGCCGAAGTGATTACCGCGGCCGGCGCTGACGACGGCGACGGTCGGGTGCAGCGCGCGCACGAATTCGCTGCTGCTCGACGTCAGGCTGCCGTGGTGCGGGATCTTGAGCACGCGGAGGCGCGCTGGCGGTATCGTCGCCGCCAACGTGCGCTCCACTTCTCGGCCGATGTCACCCGTCAGGAGGATCGAGACGTCACGCCAGCGCAGTTCGAGCACGAGTGAGTCGTCGTTCCTCACCTTCTGCCGCTCCCAATCCGCCACCGCCGGATGCCGCGCGACGATCTCAACGTCATCCACGACCATGCGATCGCGCGCGTAGACGTTGGCCCATCGCGATCCAAACGACTGCGCCAGGACGCGTAAGGCGCTCAGCGGTTCCGATCGCGGGACCGGAATCCCTCCCACACCTCGCGCGGACGGAATTCACTGACGATCGATGCGGCGCCGCCGATGTGATCCGGGTCGCCGTGCGTCAGCGCGACGAAGTCGAGGCGGCGGAATCCCGCGTTGCGGATGACTGGAGCAACAACGCGGTCGCCGATGTCGAACGACGAGGCGAACCCGAGGCCGCCGGCGTCGACCAGCAACGTCGAGCCGCGCGGCAGGCGCACGAAGATCGCGTCACCCTGGCCGACATCGACGAATGTGACGTGCAGGCGGCCGTCTCCTCGTGCGGCGATCAGCGTGCGCGGGTCAACCAGGATCCACACCGCACAAGCGATCGCCACTCCACCCGAGGCTCGGCTCAAGCCTCGCGGTCCGTTTGTCGACCGTGCGCGACCCGCGGCGACCCACCAGGCGCCGAGCGCGCAGTAGTAAATGATGACGACCGCCGCGGCAGGCGGGGCGACGCGATAGGTCACGACCGGCGCCAGGCGCACCAACTGCGCTGACGACACGAGACCCGCAGCACCAAGATGCGCGATCCAGCCGGCGCCCGCCGCCAGCGTCGCCGAGACCAGCGCGATCGGCACGGTCGCCATCCCCGCGATCTGCGCGACTCCCATCAGCGGAATCGCCAGGAAGTTCAGGCCGAGCCCCGCGAACGTGACGCGTGAGAACAGCACAGCGCCGATCGGAAACAACAGCGCTTCGGCGGCGGCCGAGGCCACCAGCATCGCGATGAGCGGCCGGCGACTCTGGGCGATCAGCGCTGAGACAGCGGAGTGCAGGGAGTGAAATCCAGTCTCGGCGGACGCGATCGGCGCGGCAGTGACGGTCGCAAGCACCGGCATGACGACGACGATCGCCAGCGTGGCGCCGAAGGTGAGGAGAAAGGCGGGATCGGCGATCGCCAGCGGGTCGGCCGCGACGATGAGCCCGGCGACGACCGCGAGGGCGTTCAGCGGCGGACTCCGTTGGTCGAACGCGCGTGCGCCGAAGTAGACGACGGCCATCAGCGTCGCGCGATCCACGGACGCGCCTCCGCCGACGAGTCTCGCGTAGGCGACGAGCGCGGCAACCGCCGACAGCATCGCCGTTCGGCCGAGCACGCCGGCAACTCGGAAGACGCCGAGGAGCAGGCCGGCGAGGATCGCGATGTTGCCGCCGGAGATCGCGATCACGTGATAGGTTCCCGCTTCCTGCAGTCGCCGCTGGACGTCGTCGTTCAGACCGGCGCGATCGCCGATGACGATCGCGGTGACGATGGCCGCCGACTGCGGACTCCAGCGGCCGACGGCCCCGGTAATCGCCCGTCGTGCGAACGCGCGAATCGCGCCCATCGTCTCGTCGAGCGCCGAACCCCGTGAGAGAACCTCCACGAGCGCGCCGCTCTTCACCGAACCGACCAACGTGGTGCCGCGCCGCGCGAGTGCACGCTCGAGATCCGGGACGCCGGGATCGAGGTAGCGAGACGGACGCCGCAGCATCACCGGCAGGCGGACGCGGCGGCCGGCGCGCCAGTCGTCGAGGTGGTCGGCGGCGAGCGAACCGACGACGGTGACGAGGATGCCGCCTTCCCGCCCTTCCACGCCGTCAACCGCGACGCTCAGTGAAACGCCGGCGTCGGTCGGAGATGCGTCGGCACGAAGCACGCCCTCGACGATCGCGAACGCCTCGTCGTCTTCCGGCATCCGGCGGCCGTGGGCGGCCGCATCGTCTCGTTGCGCACGCGCGATCTGTTCGAACGCGATCCGCAGCGGCGGCCGCCACGCGCGCTGCCACTCGACCGCCGACAGGATCCAGCCGCCGGTGAAGAAGCCGAGCGACACGAAAGCGACGAGCAGCCATCGACGCCGCAGCATCCAGGCGAAGATCGCGCCGGCAACGCTCGCGGACACCAGGACGTACGCGAGTGCGAAGTGCGGTTCAGGAAGGGAGAGGCCGAAGGCAGCGCCGGCGAGGAGAGCGGCGGCGGGAATCGCAGCGATCGTGCGCATTCGCTGCGGCGGTGCAAGGGCTCCACCGCTGAATCAACACAAAGGGCTTAAAGGACACAAAGGCTTATACCTTAATGGTTTTGCTCCGTGTCCTTGGTGTCCTTTGTGTTGGCGAGCGCAGCGAACGTTGCAGAATCTGCCGCGTCCTCAAACCTTCTCTGCGGCAATTCCTGCGTAGTAGTCCTGGAGCGCGCACGCCGAACCCTGCTCGCGCAGCGCGCTGATGGCCTGCACCGCGGCCGCGGCGCCGGTGAGTGTCGTGATGCACGGGACTTCCTGCATCATCGCGGCGCGCCGGACCGTCCGGTCGTCGAAGAAGCGACTCGCGGCCGAGCGGCGTATTGATGACGAGGTCCACTTTGCGGTTGACGATCTCGTCGGCGATGTTCGGCCGCCCCTCGTTGACCTTGTAGACGACCTCGACGTGCGAGACCGTAGGCGCGGAGATACGCGGCCGTCCCGCGCGTCGCGACCAGACGGAAGCCGAGTTCGGCGAGATCGCGCGCGATCGGCAGCAGGTTCTTCTTGTCGTCGTTGTTGACGCTGACGAACGCCGTGCCGGACTCCGGCAGCCGCTGACCGACCGACAGCTGCGCTTTCGCGAACGCGACGCCGAAGTTCGTCGACCCGCCCATCACTTCGCCGGTGGACTTCATCTCCGGACCGAGGATCGTGTCGACGCCCGGGAACCGCACGAACGGGAACACCGGGCTCTTCACGAAGACGCCGGCGACCTCGCAGATCCTCGACCAGGCCGAGATCGGCGAGCGTGCGCCCCGCCATCACCTTGGCCGCCACCTTCGCCAGCGACACGCCGGCGGCCTTCGACAGATACGGCACCGTGCGCGACGCGCGCGGGTTCACCTCGAGCACGTAGACCACGTTGTCCTTGATCGCGCACTGCACGTTCATCAACCCGACGACTTTCAGCGCGCGCGCGATGCGCCGCGTGTAGTCGCGGATCGTCGTTGAGATGACGCTCCGGGCAGATGAACGGCGGGACGACGCACGAGCTGTCGCCGGAGTGAATGCCCGCCTCCTCGATGTGCTCCATGATGCCGCCGATGACGACGGCGCCGGTCTCGTCGGCCACCGCATCGACGTCGAACTCGAACGCGTCCTCGAGGAACTTGTCGACGAGGATCGGATGCTCGGGCGACGCGTCGACCGCCTGCGTCATGTATCGATCGAGCGTCGCGACGTCGTAGACGATCGCCATCGCGCGCCCGCCGAGCACGTAGGACGGCCGGACGACGACCGGGAACCCGATCGCCGCGGCCGCCTCGCGCGCCTCCTGGCGCGACGTGGCGGTGCCGCTCGCCGGCTGGGTGATGTCCAGATCCGCGAGCAGCTCGCGAAGCGCTTGCGGTCCTCGGCCAGATCGATCGAATCAGGCGACGTGCCGAGAATCCTGACGCCGGCCTCCTGCAGCGCGAGCGCCAGCTTCAGCGGTGTCTGCCCGCCGAACTGCACGAGACAGGACACCTCGGCGCCGGCCGATCGCTCCGTCTCGATCACCGCCATCACGTCTTCGAAGGTCAGCGGCTGGAAGATAAACCGATCGGCGGTGTCGTAGTCGGTCGAGACCGTCTCCGGGTTGCAGTTGATCATCACGGTCTCGAGGCCCTCTTCCCGGAGCGCGAACGCCGCGTGACAGCAGCAGTAGTCGAACTCGATCCCCTGGCCGATGCGATTCGGTCCGCTGCCGAGGATCACCACCTTCGGTTTCGGCGTTCGGATTCGCCTCGCAGGTCGGCTCGAACGAGCTGTAGAGATACGGCGTGAACGACTCGAACTCGGCCGCGCACGTGTCGACGCGCTTGTAGACCGGCGACAGGCTCATCGTCTTGCGTCGATCGCGGACCGCGGTCTCCGACGTGTTCAGCGCCAGCGCGAGCTCGGCGTCGCCGAAACCGGCGCGCTTCAATCGGCGCAGGTCGTCGGCGGTCAAACCGTCGAGACCCTTCTCCGCCGCGGTCCGCCGCATGTCGGCAATCTCGCCGAACTGGCGCAGGAACCACGGGTCGATCTTCGTGACCTCGTGGATGTCGTTCGAGCTTCCAGCCGCGATCGATGGCGCGGAACAGGTCCCACATGCGCCGGTCGGTCGGGATCGCCAGCCGCTTGCGCAGCGCGACATCGTCTTCGACGTCGTGACGGCGTTCGTCGGTCGACGCGGCTTTCCGGTCCTTGTCGGCCGGGGCGAACAGCAGCCCGCTGCGTCCGAGTTCCAGCGAGCGCACGCCCTTCATGAACGCTTCCTTGAAGGTCCGGCCGATCGCCATCGCCTCCCCCACCGACTTCATCTGCGTCGTCAGCGTGCGATCGGCCTGCGGGAACTTCTCGAAATTCCAGCGCGGGATCTTGACGACGACGTAGTCGATGGTCGGCTCGAAGGACGCGGGCGTGAGGCGGGTGATGTCGTTGGGAATCTCGTCGAGGTGATAGCCGAGCGCGAGCTTCGCGGCAATCTTCGCGATCGGAAATCCGGTCGCCTTCGAGGCCAGCGCCGACGATCGCGAGACGCGCGGGTTCATCTCGATGACGACCATGCGGCCGTTCGCCGGATTGACGGCGAACTGGATGTTCGATCCGCCGGTTTCGACCCCGACGCGGCGGATGATCAGGCGCGCCGCGTCGCGCATCCGCTGGTATTCCTTGTCGCTGAGCGTGAGGATCGGCGCGACGGTGATGCTGTCGCCGGTGTGCACGCCCATCGGGTCGATGTTCTCGATCGAGCAGATGACGACGAAGTTGTCGGCGACGTCGCGCATCACCTCGAGCTCGAACTCCTTCCAGCCGATCACCGATTCCTCGACGAGGATCTCGTGCACCGGGCTGAGCTCGAGGCCGCGCTCGGCGAGGTCGCGGAACTCTTCGATGTTGTAGGCAATGCCGCCGCCGACGCCGCCGAGCGTGAACGACGGACGGATGACCAGCGGGAAGCCGAGCGTCTTGGCGAGCTCGACCGCTTCGCCGAGCGAGCGCGCGAGCCCGCTGTTCGGCACCTCGAGGCCGATCTCGCGCATCGCGTCCTTGAACAGCTGACGATCTTCGGCGACCTTGATCGCCTGAATCGACGCCGCCAATCAGCTTGACGTTGTAGCTTGTCGAGCGTGCCCGCGGCCGCGAGATCGACGGCGAGGTTCAGCGCCGTCTGTCCGCCGACCGTCGGCAGGATCGCGTCGGGACGCTCGCGTTCGATGATCGTCGCGAGCACTTCGGGAGTCAGCGGTTCGACGTAGGTGCGATCGGCGAGATCGGGATCGGTCATGATCGTCGCCGGATTGCTGTTGACGAGGACGACTTCGAGGCCCTCGGCGCGCAATGCCTTGCACGCCTGGCTGCCCGAATAGTCGAACTCGCACGCCTGGCCGATGACGATCGGCCCGCTGCCGATGATCAGAACTTTCTTGAGGTCGGTCCGTCGCGGCATCTATCGCGTCTCGATCAGATCCAGGAAGTCGTCGAAAAGGTAATCCGCGTCGTGCGGACCGGGTGAAGCCTCGGGATGATACTGCACGCAGAACACGGGATGGGTCTTGTGGCGCAATCCTTCGACGGTGCCGTCGTAGAGATTCAGGTGCGTCACCTCGACGTCGTCCGGCAGCGACTGCGGATCGACGGCAAAGCCGTGATTCTGCGAGGTGATTTCGACCTTGCCGGTCTCCAGCTTCTTGACCGGGTGATTCGCGCCGCGGTGGCCGAACTTCAGCTTGAAGGTCTTGCCGCCCATGGCGAGACCGAGCACCTGATGACCGAGACAGATGCCGAAGATCGGCACGTCGGAGGCGACCAGCGCCTTCGCGTTGTCGATCGCGTAGTTCAGCACCGCGGGGTCGCCGGGGCCGTTGCTGAGAAACACCCCGTCGGGATTGGTCGCGAGCAGATCCGACGCGGGCGCCGTCGCGGGGAAGACGCGCACATCGCAGCCGTGCGCGCTCAGGCGGCGCAGGATGTTCCGCTTCATCCCGAAGTCGTAGGCGGCGATCTTCAGGCGCGTGTTCGCGCGCCGCGCCGGCAACGGTCGAACTCGCCCGGATCCTCCTCCGGCCAGTCGAATGCCGCGGCCGTCGTGACGCCGCGCACGAGATCGGATCCTTCCATCTGCGGAATCGCCTTCGCGCGCTCGACGAGTTCCGCCGGGTCGAGCGCGTTGCCGGTGACGACAACGCCGCGCATGACGCCCGCCGAACGCAGCCGTCGCGTCAGCGCGCGCGTGTCGATGTCGGAGATGGCGACGATCTTGTTGGCGACCAGATACTCGCGGAGCGTCGATTCCGCACGCCAGTTGCTCGAGATCGGCGACTCGTCGCGGATGATGAAGCCCGCCACGTGCGGCGCTCGCGACTCGACATCCTCCGGCGACACGCCGTAGTTGCCGATCTCGGGACACGTCATCGTGACGATTTGTCCGGCGTAGGACGGATCGGTCAGCACTTCCTGGTAGCCGGTCATGCTCGTGTTGAACACGACCTCGCCGCGCGCCTCGCCCTCGGCGCCGGCGGCCTGTCCCTGAAACCACGTCCCATCTTCCAGCGCGAGAATCGCGTCCATCATTTCTCCAGCGAAGCCGTCACTCGATTCCGTTCTGCGGCCACCACGCGTACCCGACGACGACCAGCGGCGATACCCATCGCGCTCGAGACGAACCGCGTGGCTGCCAGCCGGCACGTTTTGAACCGACAGCGGCGTCGTGCCGGTGAGCTTGTTGTCGACGTAGACCTTCGCGCCTGGCGGCTTGGACTCGATGATCAGCGTGCCGCTGTAGTGACCGAGCGTCGCCGGCGTCGCCGGCACTGGCGTCGACGACCGCGTCCCGCCGGACGCCGTCGCACGGGCTTCGGCGAGCGGCACGATGATCGACTGCGCCGGCTGCGACGCGCTGATGACGATGCTGCGCTCGACCGGCGCGTAGCCATCGTGTTCGAGCCGTATGCGGTGAGCACCGTAATCGATCTCACGAACCGCGACCGGCGTTGTTCCCTGCTCCTTGCCGTCGAGGAACACCGTCGCGCCCGACGGCGTCGAACGAATCCAGCACCCGCCCCGAACGATCGGGTACTCCGCCAGAACGTCCGACCTGTCCGCCAGAACGTCCGTTCGGCGGCGTGTTCGCCCGCGCCGCCGGGATCGTGCTCTCTGTGAATTCCCGTCCCGATGGTCCTGACGCCGCGGGGGTGACGGCGTGCCGACGACCGCTTCCTGCGGCGCCACCGGATTCGGCCGCGACCAGACCACGTATCCGGCCGCGAGTCCCGCGACGACACCGAAGATCAGCATCGCGACGAGCGGCCAGACACGCGACGGCGGCTCCGGCGGCCCCGGCGGCACCCGCCTCTCGATCAATTCGGCAGGCACGGCCACCTCACGGTCGTGCTCCTCTTCCTGCGCTGTTATCGGCTCGCTCACCTCGACGTCGACGATGGCCGGCGCAACCGCCACGTCGTCGTAGCGCGCCTCCTCCGCCGCCCGCAGATCCAGATCGCGAAGCTCGACCTCGGGCCGATTCCGTGGTTCAGGATCGTCGAGCGGCAGCCGCGGCTCGCTGCCCTGCGCGATCAATGCCGGCGGCGGCACCGCCGGCGCAATCGGCGGCGGCGGCAGAGCGACCGCGGCGCTGGGAAACGCGTAGCTCAGTGCCTCGGCGAATTCGAGCGCGGTCGGGAACCGTTCAGCAGAATTGTCGGCCAGCGCGCGCGAGAAGACGGCTCCGCAGCGCGGCCGCATTGCCGCCTGGGATCGCGGCCAGCGATTCGACGGCCCGCGCGCCGGTGCCCGAAATGCGGCGGCCCCACAGCAACTCGTAAATCAACGCGGCGAGGCTGAACACGTCGGCGCGGCGGTCCCACGCGCCGCCCGCAATCCGCTCCGGCGCCGAGTAGCGGACGCCGCACGGGTGCGGTCACACCGACCTGTTCCAGCGCCTGCGCGACGCCGAGGCCGGTGAGCTTCGTGTCCTCGGCCGACAGCAACACGTCACGCGGATGTAACGCGCCGTGATGCACGTGCACGACCGCCGCGAAATCGAGCGCCCCCGCCAGTTGCGCCGCGACGCGCAGCGCATCGGCCGCCGGCGCGGGACCGTATTGGCGGATCGCGAGGTCTAATGACTCGCCCGACACGTGCTGTTGGGCGAGATACGGCGAGAGCGTCGGCGAAGCCGGTGGCAACCAGCGACGCGATCGCGTCGTGCGCGAGCTCGAGGCCGATCAGCCGTTCGAATTCGGCGATGAGCTGATGCCCGCGCTCCGGCGGCAGATCGAGTGAGAAAAGTTTGACGGCAACCAGCGCGTCGCGCTCCGGGATCGATGCGCGCGGAACACCGGTCCCAAGGTCCCGGCGCCGACTTGATGAAGAACACGAAACGGACCGAACGCGTCAGGAGGCGCAGCGCCCGAAGCTTCCGTGTGCAGTGATCACTCCTGTGTGGAAGGCAGCTAAGTGTAACATGGTTGACAGTTTCCGCGACGCTCTGAGACAGTAGGTTTTCTGGTGCACGTCAACTCATCATCCGAGCCTTCAGTCCGCATGCCGGTCGACGTCCGCCGCTTTCCGTGGATTCGAGCTCGCGTCCGACTACGCCTACGATTTCAAATCCGTCGCGCCGTTTTTTCCGGCGATCCGGCCGAGCGCGACGCGTGGGCGCGACGCGATCGCGCGCACCAGCAGCACCATCGACGCCGCGACGACATCGCCCGCGTGATCGCCGCGCAGCAGGACCGCCGCGGCGCGCCGCCGCGCGCGCGTGAACAACGCCAGGCTCCTCGCCGATCCGCGCACCGTGGCCGTCGTCACCGGCCAGCAGGCCGGGCTGTTCGGCGGACCGCTCTTCACGCTGCTGAAGGCGCTGACCGCACTGAAGCTCGCCGAACAGGTCGCGCGCGATCACAACGTGCCGGCGGTCGCGATCTTCTGGATCGACGCCGAGGATCACGATTGGGAGGAAGTCCGGTCGTGTGCGGTGTTCGACGCCGACCTGACACCGCGCTCGGTGTCGCTTCCATCCAGACCTGGCGTCGATCCCGCACCGGTCGCGACCGTCAAACTCGACGACTCCGTCCGCATCGCCATCGACGAGCTCGAACAAATCCTGCCCGCCACCGAATTCCGGCCGAGCGTCATCGCCGCGCTGCAGCGCGCGTACGCGCCCGGGACGGGTATGGCCGAGTCGTTCGGCCGGTGGATGGAGCACGTCCTCGGCGATCGCGGTCTGATCGTCTTCGAATCATCCGATCCCGCGTCGAAGCCGCTCGCGAGCCAGGTGTTCACGCGTGAGCTCTCGATGCCGGGACAAACCGGCCGGCTGTCGGCGATCGCCGGCTCCGATTTGACCGCGCGCGGCTATCACGCACAGGTGCATCAGCACGACGACGGCGTGGCGCTGTTTCATCTCGATGGCGGACGGCGGGCGATTCGACAGCAGGACGGCGGCTTCCTCGTCGGCGATCAGCGGTATCCCGGCCGCGGCGCTGCTGCAGCAGGCCACCGAGCAGCCGGCCGGCTTCAGCCCGAACGTCCTGCTGCGTCCGGTGGTGCAGGACACGCTCTTCCCGACGGTCTGCTACGTCGCCGGACCGAACGAGCTCGCCTATCTCGGTCAGCTGCGCGGCGTCTACGAGCACTTCGACGTGCCGATGCCGCTCATGTATCCGCGCGCCACTCGCCACCATCCTCGACGCACCAGCGCTGCGCTTCTTCACGAAGTACAAGCTGCCGATCGAAGCGCTGCAGGCGCAGGACGAGGCGGCCTTGAACGAGCTGCTCAAAGCCCAGATTCCCGCCGTCGTCGAAGAATCGTTCACCGAGGCGGGACGCACGATCGAAGCGCAGATGGCGCGCGTCATCGACGCGATGCCGGCGCTCGATCCGACGCTCGAAGGCGCGGCGCGCTCGACGCTCGAGCGGATGCAGCGCGATCTGCAGACGCTGCACGGCAAGATGATTCAAGCGGCGAAACGGCGCGACGAGACGCTGCGCCGTCAGTTCATGCGCGCGCGCGCGTCTCGCCTTCCCAACGGGCACGCGCAGGAGCGGACGATCGGGTTCATCTCGTTCCTCAATCAATACGGCCCGGCACTCGTCGAACGCCTCGACGAAGAGCTCCCGCTGGACCTGGGGCGTCATTGGATTGTCACCATTTAGCGGCGTGTCTCTTCGGAACTACTGCCGGGCCGCTCCGTTGTCGCGGCCCGAAAACCGCGGTCGAAGGCTGGTTGTAACCAGTACGATTTCAGTTGATACGCTCCACTAAGTCGGATCTGATCCGTCTCCAAGATCCGGATCCAAGGCATCTGGCGGCACCGCTGGGTGCGGTTGACGACGCGCGGCGCTTGCCGTCCCGGTCGTTCTCCTCTTCTTCGCGGCCGGCTACTACTACGTCAGCTTCGCACGCCTGCTCGATGCCCGCCTCCACGGCGAGCGCGAGCGCGTCTTCCCGCGCGTCTACGCCCGGCCGCTCGAGCTGCGGCGTGGGCAATCGCTGACGGAACGTCAATTGATCGATCGGCTCAACGATCTCGGCTACGCCCAACGCACGACGCTCGAGAAACCGGGCGAATTCGCGATGGGACGGGGCGCGGTCGCGCTCATTCCACGCGCGCCGAGTGCGAAGGGCCAGGTGGTCCGCGTCGTGTTCCAGCGTCCGACGCCGCCGAATGCGAAGCGGCCGCCGCCGAAGGCTCCGGTGCGCGTTCCGGACCGCGTGCTGCAGCTCGAGCTCGGATCCAAGCCGAGCGAGCGGCTCACGCTCGACGCGCCGCTCCTGACCGCCATCATCAACGGCGAACGCGAGAAGCGGCGGCCGGTTGCGCTGACCGCCATTCCGGATCGCGTGGTCAGGCGGTGCTCGCGATCGAGGATCGGCGGTTCTACGAGCATCCCGGCATCGATCCGATCGGCATGCTGGGCGCGATGTTCTCGTACGTGACCGGCCGGCGGACGTACCTGGCCGGCGGCAGCACCATCACGCAGCAACTGGTCCGGAACGTGTTCCTGCCGAAGCTGCGCGGCATCACGCTGCAGCAGGCGCGGGCGCGGTCGGTGCAGCGCAAGCTGGTGGAAATCTGGGTGTCGCTGGTCCTGACGAGCCGCGCGTCCAAGCCCGAGATCCTCGAGCTCTATCTGAACGACATCCCGTTGGGCCAGCGCGGATCGTTTGCGATTGCCGGCGTCTCGGAAGCCTCGCGGCTGTTCTTCGGCAAGGACATCAGCAACGTGACGCTCGCCGAAGCGGCGACGATCGCCGGCGTCATTCAGGCGCCCGGGGCGCTGTCGCCGTTCACGAACCCGGTGAAGTGCAGAGAGCGCCGCAACGTGGTGCTCGAGGCGATGATCGCGGCCGGCTACATCACGCAGGACGTGGCCGGCCGCGCCGCGAAGGAACCGCTCGTCGTCGTGCAGCGCGCGCTCGAAGCCGAGGCGCCGTATTGCTCGTCGACTATGTCGGCCAGACGCTCGACGAGCAGTATCCGGGGCTGACGACGAAGACCACCGAAGCGGTCGAGGTCTACACGACGCTCGATCTGCATCTGCAGCGGCTGGCGCAGGACGCGGTGCGCGACGGCCTGACCCGCGTCGACGAGTTGCTGGCGCGGCGAAAGCGCCGCGGCAAGGCGGAAGCGGCGCTGATCTCGGTCGACCCGCGCACCGGCGAGATTCTCGCGTTCGTCGGCGGCCGCTCGTACAACCAGTCGCAGTACAACCGTGCGATCGTGTCGCGGCGCCAGCCGGGATCGGTGTTCAAGCCATTCGTCTACCTCACCGCGTTCGAGGAAGCGCGCAAGGAGGGACGAACCGACGTCACGCCGGCGACGATCGTCGACGACGAACCGGAGACGTTCGAGTTCGACGACCAGGTGTGGGAGCCCGCGAACTACGAGAATCGAGTACTGACGGTCCGATCACGTTCCGCCATGCGCTCGCCCACTCGCGCAACCTCGCGACCATCCACGTCGCCGCAGCGGCCGGCTACGATCGCGTGGCGGCGCTGTGGAAGAAGCTCGGCGTCGGCAGCACGCCGAAGGCGTATCCGTCGATCGCGCTCGGGGTGTTCGAGGCGACGCCGTACGAAATCGCGACCGCCTATACGCTGTTCCCCAACCTCGGCGTGATGCGCCCGCTGCGGCACATCGGCCGGATCACCAGCGGCGGCAAGGATGTGACGAAGAAACTGCGTCGAGCGAGCCGCGCACGATCGCGCGGCCGGACACGACGTTCCTCGTGACCAACATGATGCGCAGCGTCCTGAATGAGGGCACGGCGGCGGCGCACGCAGCGCCGGCTTCACGCTCGATGCGGCCGGCAAGACCGGGACGACGAACGATCTCCGGGACGCGTGGTTCGCCGGCTTCACGCCGGAACTGCTCACCGTGGTCTGGGTGGGCTTCGACGACAACCAGCCGGTCGGGCTCAGCGGTTCGCAGGCGGCGCTGCCCATCTGGACGCAGTTCATGAAGGCGGCGCTCGCCGGTCGGCAGCAACGAGGAGTTCGAGGCGCCCGACGGCATCACGTTCGTCATGATCGACCCCGAAACCGGCAAGCTGGCCACGCCGGCCTGCCCGAAGCGGTTCAACGAGGCCTTCATCGCCGGGACCGAACCGACGCAGCCGTGCGAGCTGCATCACTGTCTGATTGGGCTGGGCCGTTCGCAGCTCCGGTCCCGCCCATCCGCGCCCATATAATCAGTGTCAACATGAACCAGCGAAGTCTTCGCCGCCGTCGCCGACGCGCTCGAACGCGGCGAGCCGGCGGCGCTCGTGACGATCGTCGTCGACGCACCGGCTCGACGCCGCAGCGCGTCGGCGCCAAGATGCTCGTGTTCGCGCGACGGCCGGATCGTCGGCACGATCGGCGGCGGCTGCTACGAGAACGACGCGTTCTGGAAGGCGCGCGAGGCCATCACGCAACCGCAAGCCGCAGCTGGTGCACTACGAGCTGTCGGACGACTTCGCGCAGGAAACCGGGCTGATCTGCGGCGGGCAGATGGACGTCTACATCGAGCCGATCGAACCGTCGCCCGAGCTCTACATCGTCGGCGCCGGCCACGTCGGCTTTCATCTCGCACGCCTCGCGCAGCGAGGTCGGCTTCCAGGTCCACGTCGTCGACGACCGCGAGAAGTTCGCGAACGCGCGAGCGCTTCCCGCCGGCGACGGAGATCGTCGTCGACGACATCCCGGCCTGGATCGCGCGCGCGAACCTGCCGCCGCACGCCTACGTCGGTCATCGTCACGCGCGGCCACACCAACGACCTCGAGGCGCTGCGCGCGCTCGCGCCGCGCGACCTGCGCTACCTCGGCCTCATCGGCAGCCGCGCCAAGGTCGCGCGCATCTACGACGCGCTCACCGACCGACGCAGATGCCGGCCGAATTCCTCAAGCGCGTGCACGCGCCGATCGGCCTCGACATCGGCGCCGTCACGCCGCAGGAGATCGCCGTCAGCATCCTCGCGGAGCTGATCGCCGTCAAGCACGGCAAGCGCATCGCCGCCGATGACATGGACGCCGCTCAGCGCAGCAAGTCTGAAGCCCGAAGCTGCACGCACGTGAGAATCAACGGCCGCTGCAGTCTGACGTCTGAAGTTCATGCCATGTCGCTCCTGATCCGCGGCGGGATCGTTCTCACGCATGAACGACCGCCTGCGACATCGTCGAGGGCGACGTGCTCGATCCGCGACGGCCGACATCGCCGGCGATCGCGCTCCACCATCACCGAGCCGTCACGATCGCGTCGATCGACGCGCGCGGCGGGCTACGTGCTGCCCGGCTTCATCCAGACGCACATTCACCTGTGCCAGACGCTCTTCCGCGGCTACGCCGACGATCTCCGCTTGATGGACTGGCTGCGCACGCGCGTCTGGCCGATGGAAGCGGCGCACACGCCGCGACGTCGCTGCGCGCCGCCGCGCGGCTGGCGACGACCGAGCTGCTGCTGCAGCGGCACGACCGTCGGTGCTGACGATGGAGACGGTGCACGATACCGATGTCGTGTTCGAAGCGGTGGCCGAGAGCGGCCTGCGCGCGACGATCGGCAAATGCATGATGGACTTCGACGCGCAGGTGCCGCGGCGGCTGCAGCGAGACGACGCAGGCGTCGATCGACGAGAGCGTCGCGCATCCGCCGCGCGGTGGGACGGCGCCGGCCAACGGACGGCTGCGCGCCGCGTTCGCGCCGCGCTTCGCCGTGTCGTGCTCGCGCGAGCTGCTCGAGGCGGTCGCGCAGCCTGTCGGCCGAGCACGCGCGCTCGTGCACACGCACGCGTCGGAGTCGCGCGACGAGATCGCGATCGTCCGGCAGATCTCCGGCGGGCTGACGAACATCGAGTATCTCGCGAGCCTGTCGGCCTGGCGTCGCCGCACCTGTGCGCGGCGCACTGCGTGTGGGTGGACGATCGCGAGCAGCAACTGCTCGGCCGATCACGACGTCAAGGTGATGCACTGCCCGAGCTCGAACCTGAAGCTCGGATCCGGGCATCGCGCCGGTCGCCGGAAATGCGCGCGCGCGGCATCACGGTGTCGCTCGGCGCCGACGGCGCCGCGTGCAACAACCGGCTCGACATGTTCGAGGAGATGCGGCTCGCCGCCGTGCTGCAGGCGATGCGCGACGGACCCGGCATCCTGCCGGCTCGCGACGTGCTGTGGATGGCGACGCGCGCCGGCGCGCGGACGCTCGGGCTCGACGCCGAGATCGGATCGATCGAAGCCGGCAAGCGCGCCGACGTCATCGTCGTCGATCGCGATCGGCCGCATCTCGCGCCCGGGCCCGATCCCCACCTCGACGCTCGGTCTACGCCGGCCAGCGGCAGCGACGTGCGGACGACGGTCGTGGATGCGGCAGAGGTCCTCGTCGACGACTACAACCCGGTGCGGGTCGACCGGCGCGAGGTGGCCGCCGAGTCGCGCCGTGCAGCGAAAGATCCGCCGGCGCGCCGGGGTCTGAAATCCTGTTATTGTTGACCCGCACATGTGCGCCCAGCGGCGGCCCTCACGCCGAAACCCCGCATCCTCATCGTCGACGACGAGCCGGTCGTGGTGGAATCGTCAGAGCGAGTGCTCGAGACGGTCGGCTACCAGCCTGCTGACGGCGACCAAGCGGCGAGCAGGCGCTCGCCCTGTGCGCCAGCAAGCGGGCATCCCCGATTTGCTTGTCACCGACATGAAAATGCCGCGGATGGAAGGCGATGAGCTGGCTCCCGGATGCGGCAGCAGAGCTCGACCTCAAGGTGCCCTACCTGACGGGGTTCGCAGATTTGCTCTTCAAGCAACAAGGAAGTGCGTGGGACGGCGAGGCCTATCTGGAGAAGCCCTGCACCATCAACGGGTTGATTGAGCGGTCTCACCCCGCTGTCCGGTCAGGTCCGGGACGAGTCCGATTAGCTAAGCGTCCTGTACAATGATGATACAGTCTCCCGGTCACGAGTGCGCCATGGAAACCCGGATCGCCCCAAGCGTGTGCTCGCCGCGCTCGTTCGTGAATACATCGCAACCGGTGAACCGGTTGCCTCATCGTTGCTGGTTACGGCCGCCGGGCTTGGCGTCTCGTCGGCGACGGTGCGCAACATCCTGTCCCGGCTCGAGGAGGACGGATACGTCCAGCAGCCGCATACCTCGGCCGGACGCATTCCGACCGATCGCGGCTATCGGTTCTACGTCGACCTGCTGCCTCGAATCGAAGCGGACGACACGCACCGCCACCGCCGTCGAAGCGCGGCTGCGCCGCGACACACCCGACCGCCTGATCGACTGCTGCTGCCGCAGGTGTCGCACGTGCTGTCGCAGGCGTCGCACAGCATCGGCTTTGCCGTCCGGCCGGCACACGAGGTGGCGCTCTTCGATCGCGTGGAATTCATCCCGCTCAGCGGCACGCGCGTCTTGGTCGTCATCGCCGCGCGCGGCGGCCACGTGATTCAGAAGGTCATCGACGTCGAGGAAGGACTCACCGCCGATGATCTGCGCGAGGCGGCGAACTACTTGAATGAGGAGTTTTCGGGTCTGCCGCTGCACCGGGCCCGTGAGGCCGTCCTGGAACGACTGATCGAGGCCCGTGAGCGTATGACGCACTGCGCGCCCGCGCGATGCGGCTCGCCAGCTCGACCTTTACCGACCTGCCAGGCCGACCAGACGATTTACGTCGAAGGCGCCGCGGCGCTGTTGGACGACGACAGCGGGCTTGACGCTGCAGACGCTGCAGGCGTTGCTCGAGATGATCGAAGAGAAGCAGAGGCTGGTGCGGCTCCTGAACGAGTACATCGACGGTCCCGGCCTGACCGTGGTGATCGGCGCCGAGCACCTCGACCCGAATCTGCGGCCGTTCAGCCTGGTCGTGTCGACCTATCACGATGGGTCCGGCACCGGCACCGTCGGCGTCATCGGACCGACGCGCATGCGCTACCCGCGCGCGATTGCGGTCGTCGACGGCGCCGCGCAGGCTGTCTCGCGGGTATTGCGCGATCCCAATTAGCGCCGAGTTTCCTATGGCTGATGAACCAATGACCGACGCGGCCGAGGCCGCCGACGCCACCGCCCGAGCCTGCGCTCGCCGAGCCTGCAGCGCGAGCGCGACGACTACCAGGACCGGCTGGCTCCGCAAGAGCGCCGAGTTCGACAACTACCGCAAGCGCATCGACCGTGAATCGCCGCGAGCATGGCGACCAGGCCGTGACCGCGATGCTGCTGGAACTGGATCAGGGTCGTCGACGACTTCGATCGCGCCCTGACCGTGGACGCGGGGAGAGCGGCGCGGCCTACCGCAAGGGCGTCGAGTTGATTCACGCGAAGCTGAACGATCTGCTCGAAGAAGCACGGCGTGCGGCTGATGGACGCCGTCGGCGCGGACTTCGATCCGAATCTGCACCAGGCCGTGATGCAGGAAGAAAGCCCCGGACGCCGCGACGGTGAGGTGATCGAAGAGATGCAAAAGGGCTACATGATTGGCGATCGGCTGCTGCGGCCGGCGATGGTGGTGAAGGTGGCAAAGGCGTGAGTAAGCGCGATTACTACGAGATCCTCGAAATCACCCGATCGGCAACCGACGTTGAAATCAAGAGCTCCTATCGCAAGCTCGGCGATGAGCTACCACCCGGATCGCAATCCGGGGAACCAGGTCGCCGAAGAGAAATTCAAGGAAGCCGCGGAAGCCTACGCGATCCTCGCCGGACACCGAGAAGCGGAGCCTCTACGATCGCTTCGGCCACGCGGGCGTCAGCCCGCGCCGGCGCCGGCGGATTCGATCCGTCGGTCTTCACCGGCTTCGAAGACATCCTCGGCGGCCTCGGCGACATCTTCGGCTTCGGCGATCTGTTCGGCGGCGGCCGCCGCCGCGGCGGACCGCAGCGCGGCGCCGACCTGCGCTACGACCTCGATGATCACCTTCGAGGAATCGGCGCGGGCGCCGAGACGACGATCCAGATTCCGCGTCAGGAAACGTGCGAGACGTGCCACGGATCTGGGCGCGGCGCACGGGTCGACGCCGACGCAGTGCCTGCAGTGCCGCGGTCAGGGCCAGGTTCGGTTCCAGCAGGGCTTCTTCACCGTCGCCCGCACCTGTCCCAAAGTGCGGCGCGGGAAAGATCATCACCAATCCGTGCAAGACCTGTCAGGGCGCGGGCCGCGTCACCAAGGAACGCAAGATCACGGTCAAGGTTCCGCAGGGGATCAGCGACCGGCCAGCAGCTCCGTCTGCAGTGGCGAAGGCGGTCCGAGCAGCCGCTGGCGGTCCTGCGCACGGTCACCTCTACGTCGTCGTTCAGCGTGCACGAGCACGAGTTCTTCCGGCGCGACGGCAACAACCTGTTCTGCGAGGTGCCGGTCAACTTCACGACGCGTCGCGCTCGGCGGCGCAGATCCAGGTGCCGACGCCTGATCGGATCGGACAAGATCAAGATTCCTCGAAGGCACACAGACCGCATGACGCTGGTGGCTGCGCAACAAGGGGATGCCGGACGTGAACGGACGCGTGGCGCGGCGATCTGTTCGCGACCGCACAGGTCCAGACGCCGAAGAAGCTCACGCGGGAACAGCGCGGGCTGCTCGAACAGCTCGCGAAAGCGCTGCCGAAGGACAAGTTCGAGCCGGCAGCCACGCCCGAAGAGCAGGACGAACGCAATCTCTTCGATCGCGTCAGGCGATATGCGTTCGGGTAAGCTGAAGCACCCATCCGGCCGTCGACGTTCAGTCTGCTGCCAGCGATCTGCCGTGCTCGCGCTCGTCGACGATTTCGACCGACTCGCGGTCGAAGAGCGCGGCGACTTGCTGCGCATCTTCTTCCCACGATTCCCGCCCGCGACGAGGCGTTGAAGGCACGTGGCGGGCGGCGCTGGCAATCCCCGTCGACGTTCCCGACGAGGACTGGCGCGCCGCTCGCAGGAAGGTCTGCCGCCGGTCACGGTCGGCCGCAATCACCGATCGCAGTCAACCGAATCCCAAATCACAAATCCCGAATCCCGAACCCGAATCCCGTCACGCATCGCGATCGCGCCCTCGATGGGCTTCGCGCACCGGGCATCACGCGACACACACGACTTGCCTCGCCGCCCTGCAGGCGATCGACCTGACCGACGCGTTCGTGCTCGATATTGAACGGGTCTCTGTGTGTCCGCGATCGCGGCGGACCGCCTGATGCCGCGCGCGCGCTGGGGATTGATTTGATCCCGATGCGACGATTCAGTCGGCGCGCGAGAATCTCGATCTGAACCGCGACGTGTGTCGTATCGAATTCGAGGTCGCCGACCCCGCGAGAAGCCAAACCTGCCACGGGCGACGTCGTCACGGCGAATCTCACCATGGCGGTGGCGCTGTTCGTCCGATCAGCCTCTACTCCTGGGCTCTGGCGCGGTCCGGCCGGCGGACACGCTGATCCTGAGCGGCATTCTCGCGCACGAGCGCGACGAGGTCGTCGGCGGCGTTCGGATCGGCAAAAGTTGTCTGGGGGAACGCTGAGAAGACGGGTTGTGGGACTCATAGGCTGACAGAAAATCATGACAGTCAACCGGCCCGGCTGACTTCATGCGGTCGGTAAACCAAGCGATGCGCTGTTCATTGCTCCTGGCCGCGCTGATCGCCGCGATCGGCATCGCCGTCTCGGCTCAGCAGCAGCCGCCGCCCTGGATCGCCGGGGTTCCAGCAGCCGGCGCGCGACACGTCCGCAGTAGCAGTAACAAGGCTGACCAGACCGCGGTGCTGGCATCGGCCGACGCCGATCACCGGCCGCGTTCTCGCATCCGACAATCGGATCGGTTGGTAAACTGGCGCGGCTGCCAATCGCCGCGGAGCTGCCGGGCGGCCGCGGCGGCAGCCTTTGCACTCGACGATCAGGGCGCGCTGCTCCTCGACCTCACCGAGCTCCTCGGCCGGCTGCGCTACATCGCTGACTGGCATCTTCGGAAGTCCCGGCTTTCGCCCGTTTCCTCCGGCCATGGCGCATGCCGCCCGCTCCAGGCGGGTGGCGTCGCCGCGCCAGCAGCTTCGCCGATCGGTCAGCAGCCGAGGTGCGCGGTCGACTTCTGGCGCCTGCCGCGCGGGTGCAAGTAGCGAGATCGCCGTGGCCGCGTTTTGACGAGAGCGTTTGGCGTGACGCGATGCCCCCGGCGGCATGGTCCGCGTGATGCGCCATCGCAAAAATTTGTAGGTGGCGAACGGCGGCGCTGACGCCGGCCAGCGCGGGTCGGTCAGACCGGATGACAAGCGGGCGCCTACCGCATTTGGGGATTGATGCCGGCGAGCGACTCTGTGCCAGCGCTGTCGCGCGGAACGCCGGCGGCTTCGGCCGCGGCGGCCTGGCGGGCGGGGCCCGGCGGGTTCGTTCCCGGAGGGCGCGCGGCCCGGTCACGACGTCACGGCATCTCGCTGGATGCGGCACGGCTGGCGGCGGCCAGGAGGATCCCGGATCAACTGGCGCGACGCCGACCTACTTTCCCGGCGTCGGGTCGGTCGATCACGCGAAAGCGATCGCCGCCGGCTGGGCGCCGAAGTCCTCGACATCAAACTTCAGCATGCAGCTCGTGCGCGCAGCGCATCGCCAGGCCGTCGCTTAACCCCGACGGCACGCCGTCGGACGAGCGGCAACATCAATCTCGCCGCCGAAACCAGCGCGGCCGCCCCGGCCAGATCGGCGCCAACTCACGGCCACATTCAGTGGACGGCGCGTTCTCGATCGCGAACGTGCCGCCGGGACGCTAGCATCCTGCGCGCCCGCGGCGGACGAGCACCGACCCGGCACGCAAGACGCCTCACAGCCGATCAGCATCAACGGTCTGGACGTCGACGACGTGACGATCGTGCCGCCGCCGGGCGCGACGATCAACGCGGACCGTCACCTTCTCGGCGGCTCAAAGAGTGTTTCGATGATCGATCTGAATGTGAGGAGGTAAGATCGTGGTGCTTGTTTAACTGACTAGTCAGACAGACATCATCCGCAGGCCATCGCAGTGGTGGGAAGGTTAGACGCCGCCAGACAGTCGTAGGCAGCTGAAACTTCCGCTGGGCAGGCAAAAAGGAGTTCCCGATCCTGTCCCACTGGGCGGCAACAGAGGTGCAACTCCGGGAACCGGGTTTCATGCAGATCGGGGCGCGACTCACCCGACGTTGATCATATCCACAAAGCGTGGTGGTGATGGACGATCAACAACGTCCAACGCACTTCACCATGGATCAGAGGCTTGAACGAGGTCAACGGGATAAACATCGACACGCTGGTTGACTGGAGAACCCATCCCCAGACACCAAAAGCCTGGCAGCTCGAGGTAGCTGACACTCTGGTCGTTGTACGCGGTGAAAACAACGCGAATCGTATGGTCCGATCGAGACTGGCAGTGCATTTCTGTGATCCGCAAAGTCTGCCGCCATGGGGCAAGTTTAAACCTCTAAAGAGAATAGTGATCCATAATAGAAATTAAGTGAACTGTGAATTGGAGTCCACCATGTGATCCTGACGTACTGTTACAAGACGTAAAAGACTTAAAAGGAGCTAAGTGAGTGAAATGAGGCAGGACCTCACATGGAAGGGAGTGTCATGACCAGCTGGACACTGGATTTATCCACAGGGCCCAGATTTTCCGCCAGCCAACAAACCTGAATCCCCAACCCACTGGTGGTGGGGTGAACAACACGCTTTTGTCACAGGTGTGAAGGCTTCCATATTTGTGAGAACTGCGCATCGTTGATCGTGTGGTAGATCGTACTGCGTTTGGCGGTGGTATGTGCAGGCGGCCGATGAGGCGACGCCGTGGGCAGGTATGTCGTCCAATCTGGTAATCATGACGTCCACCAGCCTGGGAACCAACTAACATTTCGGGGCTGGCGTCGGGCGGGACTGGCGTCCCTTCTTTGAACATCTCCTGCGTCCGACACGCGCCCGGGTCGCCGCTTCACCGCGCCCGGGTTCGATCACCAAATGCTGAGGTGGCAGCGCCGTGGCTCGTCAGATAGTGCTCGGAGATGGCCATGGCACGCGGATGAGTCGTGGATGTTTCGCAGTGCATCGCTTGATCGATCGCCAGCGCTACCGCGGCAGCCAATTGATCATACGCGCTTGATCTTTTTGACCAGCGCGCCTTGTAACGCTGAACTCTTTGCGCTGCGCGCCAGCAGAGATCAACGATCGGTTGAATCGCGCGCGACTGGCGAATCGCCCCGCGTCAGGCAGAATTACGCCGCTTCCATCTTGGTCCGAACCGCTTCGAGCACCGTTCATGAGGAAACAACAGGCGACGCTTATTTCTGGTTTATGGTTTCGTGACGCGATAGCGGTAAAGTTCCAGTTATCGGATCTGTCGACGTGGCTTATCACCATATTTCGCTGAATCGCCCGTGAGCTGAACCGCGCATCGCGCCATCGAATACAACGATCGACGCCGAGAGAAGTGAGTGACCGCGTACCCAGATGCGCCGCCGCTCCTCAACAAAGGCAGCGACGTAGTCCCCGCCCGCTGGATCGAGTAAGTTATGAACAGAAACCCATGACAATGAATGTTATGCACTGCATTGATGTTTTTATGGTAGGTGGATCATACCTGGGTGCTTATAGTAATCCTATGTCATTTGATTCAGGCGCCGTGGTTTGAAACGCCCACCCCTGATAACTGATCGGATTAACATTGGTCAGCCTCAAAGCTCCCGCAGAGCTCGATTCCCGAAGAAAGCCGTGTGAGCTGTGGTTCGCCCGCCCAACTTCCAATAACGATCGGTCACTGATCTTCATTGCGGCGATAGCATGGAGAACCGCGTTTCATCGCACGTGGAGTTCAAAGCGCGGGTGAGATCGCCTTCCGATACATCGTCGCGCGATCGGCGTTACGACGTCGCGCGCGCGCTCGACTACACCCGCCGACCCGGGTGAACGCCGTCTGATCGTCACGCGCAACAACAAGAGCAATGTAACCTGAACTGAAGCATAC
>ERZ1370068.9802-contig-8553_pt1 | contig 25406 bp, 37 predicted proteins | sample MGYA00561227_ERZ1370068 | MGnify/ENA primary metagenome ERZ1370068 (study PRJEB38410, sample SAMEA6850437) | metagenome | study: Metagenomic assessment of the ecological functions of the soil: analysis of the soil microbiota associated with the...
GGTTACGTATTGCTTGCGCGCTGATTACGCGGATCCTGCGGGGAATCTGGGCCGTTGGTGCCGCGGCGGAGAGGCGAGAGGCTCGACCGCGCCTTCGCGGCCATGGGCACTGCACGGCCGAACGCGCTGCTCGTCTTGGCGGTGCTTAGCGTGATCCAAGCTGGATCAGATCCTCGCGGCAGCGGCGGCGATCTTCCGTCGGAGCAGCCCTCAACGTTCGAGGCGTGATCATCAACCTGAAGACCGCGACTGCCAGCGCTGGGCTTCCGAACGATCCCGCCGTCAGCTGCTGACGCGGGCCGACCAGGTCGTATCGGTAGGTGTCGCGCGGTGCACGACATGCTGACGATGCGGGCGGGCACACGACGCCGGGTCGCCCTCCTCCTCCGCGCACTCGGCGCGGCTGTCGTGATCGGCGCGGTGGTCGGGGGCGCGAATGGCTCGGGTTCCGCGACGCGCCGCTCCTCGGCGCGATGCTCGGCGCCTTGGGCGGCGCCACCAACGGCGTGATACTGATGGGCGCGATTCTCGGAGCCGAGATCCTCCTCCCGCCGACGCGGCTCGGTCATGCGCTCGAACGGGTGCCGTTCCTCGTCACCTTCGCGATGAAGTTCCTTGTCTACGGCACCCTGATCGTGCTCGTCGTCGGAGGCAGACCCGGCGGGCGCCTCGTCCGCGCCGTCGCCGCCATGCTGCTCAGCCCCGACCTCGCACAGGCGATGTACGTGCAGAGGGCCCCGAGGGCCGTGCTGATGGCGAGCACATTCTTGCTCTTGGGCAACGCCATCTTTGTGCTCCAGATGGGCCGCCTGGTCGGCGAACGCACCCTACGCGCGACATCGTGTTCGGCCGCTACCACCGCTCGCGCACGGAGGAGCGATTCTTCCTGTTCGTCGACATCGCCGGCTCGACGCCGCTCGCCGAGCGAATCGGCCCCGACGCGGTCCATCGCTTTCTCGGCGAAGTCTTCCGACTTGCCTCGGACCCGATCGACGATCACCGAGGCGAGGTCTATCAATACGTCGGCGACGAGATCGTGATCACCTGGACGGTGGCCGAAGGGCGCGACGGCGCTCGACCTGTCGCCTGCTTCTTCGCGATCGAACAGGCGCTCGCGCGGGCCGCGCCGGAGTTCGAGCGCGAGTTTGGCGCGGTGCCGCGCCTCCGCGCTGCGCTGCACGGCGGCCCGGTAATCACGGGTGAGGTGGGAGGCAGTCGGCGCGCGATCGTATACCACGGCGACGTGATGAACACCACCTCACGCATCGAACAGGCGACGCGAGACCTCGAGCGCCAGTTCCTCGTCTCGGGCGACGCAATGGAGCGGCTTGCAGATCTCGGAGGCTTCGCGCTCGACGACCTCGGCCTTCAGCGACTGCGTGGCCGCGCTGCGGCGATGCACGTCTACGCGGTCGCGGCCAAGCCCTGACGGCTCAGGTCACCTTCACCGGGTGCGGCACCGGCACGTTGTAGCCGTAGCCCTGAGCGTTCCAGGGAATCGTGGCCGGCTGCGTGTTGCCCTTGTCGTCGGTGGCCCGCGTCAGGATCGCGTGGTCACCGGGGCGGGCGTCCCACTCGAAGTCCCAGCGGGCCCACGCGCGCGGGATGTTCGGCTCGCGCAGCGCGGCCGGCTGCCACGCGGCCCCGCGGTCGAGGCTGTACTCCACGCGGCTGATCCGACCGACCGGCGACCAGGCGAAGCCGCGCACCCGCTGGCGGCCCGCCGACAGCGTCGCCGCCCAGGGCAGCGCGACGGCGCTCTTCATCGTCTGCTCGCCGCAGCACCACCCTGGCTCGGATAGTCGGGGCCTTCCAGGACGTAGGTCTTGGTCGTCGTGGGCACGTCGATCACGCTGCTTGCGCACCTCGATCCGTCCCACCCACTTGATGCTGTTGATGCCGACCCAGCCCGGCACGATCGCCCGCACCGGGAAGCCGTGGTCGGCGGGCACGGGCTCCCCGTTGAAGGCGTAGGCGAGCAGCGTGTCGTCCTCGAACGCCTTGGCGAGCGACATCGGCCGGTTGACCTTCACCGAGTCGAGTCCTTCCACGAGCACGTTCAGGATGTCGCGCGGTGTGTCCCGCCGGACCCTGGCCAGTCCAGAGCACCGCGCCCAGCGGAACGCCCGTCCACTCGGCCACGCCGATGCCGCCGAAGCGCCACTGCGTGCCCGAGGCCACCTTGCCCATGAACTCGTTGAAGAAGGCCCGCCCGTTGCCGGCACACTCGACGAAGGCGGTGACGGAGCGCGAGGGCAGGCGCAGGAGGTCGTCGAAGCCGAGCTCGACGGGACGCTCGACGCCGTCGCCCTCGATTCGCAGCCGCCACGTGCCGCACGTCGATGGCCGGCGTACGGTCGCGTGCTGGCGGACGAAGAAGTGGCTGGCCGGGGTCAGGTAGCCTCGGAGCGTCTCGAGCCGGGTCTCCTGGTTGATCCCGTGGTCGATGAAGATGTCGCTCGGCACGGGCTTGATGTGCAGCTTCGGGTTGGCGCCGGTGCCTGGGCCGCCGCCTCGCGGCTCGTCGCCAGGGCCAGCGCCCAGCGCCGCCGGTGACCAGGAACTGGCGTCGGGTGACGATGTCCTGCTTGTCCATCCCAGCCTCCGAGCACACCGGAATGCACTGCGCGCACTTCCACCTCGCCGCCGGCATCGAGCGCCAGCATCCGCAGCGCGACCGGCGCGAGTCTCCGCCGCGGCGTCCGTCGCCCGGCAACAGGCCGGCGATCCAGGCGCGCAGTGGCGCGCCGCGTGGTTCACCATGCTCGATGACACCGCCCGGACCGACCCGAGCGCCCGGGCGGTCGTCGCGTCGATCCGGATCGCCCGGCCGGCCGGGCGCGTCGACGTCATCCGCCGCGTCGAGGCGCACTCGGTGACGGCTCGCGCGGAGCTCGGCCCGGCGCGCCGCGGTCGCCGCACGGTCGAGCACGCCCTTCGCCAGCACCACACCGTAGACCGCCGCCGCCGCCGCCTGCGGTGACGTAGCCCTCGGCGAGATCGGCCAGGACGAGCGCGGGGTCACGCTCGAGCGCATCGCCGAAGCCACCGCCGCCGGAGCTCTCCATGAGCAGGACGTCACCCTCGACGACCGGAAAGGCGCTGACCTTGCCCGGCAGCGGCGAGGGCTGGACCGGCTGGCCGTCGCGACGGATCCAGAACCGGTTGGTGGCGCCCGCGCCGCCACCGCACACGCCGAACGGTGGAAGCACCGCGCGCTCGGCCAGCACCGACAGCCGCGTGTGCGGCGCCAGGATACGCACCGCCCGCGTGAGCCCGAGGCCGCCGCGCCACTGTCCGGGGCCGCCGGAGTCCTCGCGCAGCGCCGTGGCCTCGACGCGCACCGGGTAGAGCTGCTCGATCGCCTCGATCGGCTGCAGCGTGGTCATGTCGCTCTCGGTCCACGCGCGCACGGTGTTGCTGCCGTCGCCGTTCTCGAAGCCGCCGGTGCCGCCGGCCGGGTACTCGTAGAAGATGAACGTCTCGCCGCTCCGCGGATCGGGTCCGCCCACGTAGCAGTGGTTGCCGCCGCCCTTGAGGTCGCCGGCGACCTTGCCGTCGAGCGCCTGGGCCAGCGCGCCCTGCACCGCCGTCTCCACGCCGTACTTCACCTCGACCATGCCGCCGCACGGCGCCGGTGGCTCGGCGTTGACGATCGTGCCGAGTGGCGCGATCACCGTGAGCGGGCGGAACGCGCCGGAGTTCACGCGTCGGAGCCGGGATCGAGATACGACTTCACGATGGTGAAGGCGCCGGTCGGCGCCATGGCTGGACCCACGTTGGTCGGGCCCGCCGTCTGCGGCGAGGTCCCGGTGAGATCGACGGTGATGGTGTCGCCAGCGATGGCCACACGCGCGCGCACGGTCAGCGGCCCAGCCGCTCGCGCCCGCATTCCAGATGCGCCTCGTAGCGGTACTCGCCATCGGGCAGCGCGGCGATGGCGCGCCGCATGCGGCTCTCCGCGCGGTCCATCAGCTCCGCGACGGCGGCGCGCACCGTGCCGGCACCGTAGCGCGCGGCCAGCGCCTCCACCCGCTCGGCGGCCTTGCGGCAGGTGCCGATCATCGCGTGGTAGTCGCCGCGGCGCTCGCGCGGCCCGCGCATGTTGGCGAAGATCAGGTCGAGCGCGGCCTCGTTGGGGCGCCCGCGATCGATCACGCGGATGGGCGGGATGCGCACGCCCTCCTGGAAGATCTCGGTGGCGCTGCCGGACAGGCTGCCCGGGCTCATGCCGCCCACGTCGCCCCAGTGCGCGCGCACCACCGGAAAGATGAACAGGCGCCCGTCGGCGAACAGCGGCTGGATCAGCGCGACGTCGTTGAGGTGGGTGCCGCCGGTGTAGGGGTCGTTGTGCAGGAACATGTCGCCGGGGTGGATGTCGTCGCCGAACTTCTCGCGCACCGCCTTCATCGACCAGCCTGATCGGCACGATGTGCAGCGGATGGTCGGCGCCCTTGGACATGGCCACGATCTGCGCCTCGCCGTCCATGAGCACGCAGGGAGAAGTCCTCGCCCTCGTAGAGGATCGACGAGTACGCCGTGCGCACGAGCGTGACGCGCATCTCGCGCACGGTGGAGACCAGCGTCTCGCGGATGACTTCCAGCGTGATGGGATCGATCATCCGCGCGCTCGAACCTCAGGTTGCCGTGCGCGTCGAGCGCACCGCGCCAGCCCGGCGGCACCACGGTGGTCGCGCCGAACTCCTCGACGATGCACGGGCCGCTCAGCTCGGCGTCGGCCGGCAGGCGCTCGCGCTCCCACACCGGGCAGTCGTGGGCGGCGCCGTCGAATCGGCACCGGCCGGCGCTCGATGCAGCGCGGCGTCGAGCGAGGTGCCGGTCGCTTCCGGGCGGGCCGCGGCCGGCTTGGCCACCAGGCCGTAGGCGCTGAGGCGCGCGTTGACCAGCTCGACCGTCGCCGTGGGATCGGCGTGGCCGTACATCGCCTGGTGGCGCGATGGAAGGCGGCCTCGACGGCGGCCAACGCCGGCTCGGCGTCGGTCTCTAGATTGAGCTCGAAGGCCTGGCTGCGGTAGCGCAGGTCGAGCGAGCGCCGCATCCGCTGCTGCGCGGCGTCGAAGCCTTCCAGCTCGAGCTGGCGGCGCACGCCGGCCTCCATCTCCGCGAACAGGCCGGCGAGCAGCGCCCAGCGCTCGCGCAGCGGCCCCACGCGGGTGCGGACCTCGTCGTGCTTGATGTCGGAGGCGAGCAGGCCGAGCGCGGAGAAGTTGCCCGGATGGCGCGGCACCAGCACGCGCGGGATGCCGATCTCGTCGGCCAGGGCCAGCGCGTGCATGGGGCCGGCGCCGCCGAAGGCGATCAGCGTGAAGTCGCGCGGGTCGTGGCCGCGCTGGATGGAGATCTCGCGGATGGCGGAGGTCATGCGGGCCACGGCGATGCGCACGACGCCCTCGGCCAGCGCGTCCACGGTCATGACAGAGCCCATGCGCGCGGCCAGATCGGCGACGGCCTGCCGCGCGCGCGCCGCGTCGATCGCGATGCTGCCGCCCAGCCGGCGCGTCGTGCCGATGCGGCCCAGCACCACGTTGGCGTCGGTCACGGTCGGCTCGGTCCCGCCCAGGCCGTAGGCGGCCGGGCCGGGGACGGCGCCGCGCTGCGCGGCCCCACCTGCAGGCTGCCGTCCAGGTCGAGCCACGCCAGCGAGCCTCCGCCGGCGCCGACCGTGTGCATGTCGATCTGCGGCACCTTCACGGGAAACGCGCCGACCATGCCGTCCGAGGTGGCCAGCGGCGTGAGATCGCGCACCAGGCAGACGTCGGTGGACGTCCCGCCCATGTCGTAGGTGATCAGGTCACGCACGCCGGCGATGCCGCCCGCGAAGCACGCCTGGCTCACTCCCGCCGGCGGGGCCCGAGAAGATGGTCTTGATCGGCAGACGGCGCGCGGTCTCGGTCGTCATCATCCCGCCGCTGGACGCCACGGTGAGCACGCCGTGGGCGTAGCCGACCGCGCGCAGCTGCTGCTCGAGGCTGCCGAGGTAGGCGTCCATCAGCGGCTGCAGGTAGGCGTTGAGCACCGTCGTGGAGAAGCGCTCGAACTCGCGGTACTCGGCCACCACGTCGGCCGAGCACGACACGGGCACGCCCGGGCACCGCCCCTTGGCGGCATCCGCGATGCTCCGCTCGTGCGCCGGGTTCAGATAGGCGTGGAGCAGGCAGACGGCGATCGCCTCGGCGCCGGAGGCCATCGCCGCGTCCAGCGCGCGCTCGACGCTGGCGATGTCGAGCGGCACCAGCACCGTGCCGTCGGCGCCCAGCCGCTCGACGACCTCGAAGCGGCGCCGGCGCTCGACCACCGGCTTGGGCCGCACGAACGTGGGCACGAACAGCGCGGGAATGTTCCGCTTGGTGCGGCCGATCTCGATGAGGTCGCGAAAGCCGGCGGTGGTCAGCACGGCCACCGGGGCGCCGCGCCGCTCCAGGACGGCGTTGGTGCCCACGGTGGTGCCGTGAACCAGCCGCCGGACGTCACGGGGGCGATGCCGAGGGCGGCGAGCCCCTCGAGCACCGCGGCCGCCTCGTGGCGCGGGCGCGACGGAACCTTGGTGACGACGACGCGGCCGGTGGCCTCGTCGACCGCGGTGAGATCCGTGAAGGTGCCGCCGACGTCGATCCCCACGATGAACATGGGCCGGATGATACACTCGCCTACGGGTGACCACGGCGCGCGCACGAATCCGCCGCCGGCAGCTCGCGACGATCACGCTCGTCGCCTGTGTCATCACCCCCTTTCTTCAACCTGCTGACGTCCGAAGCCTCCCTCCGGCAGGCGGTCCAGGGTCTCGTCGACGCCGTGCTCATCTCGCTGACCGTGGGCGGCTACCTGCTATACGTTCGCGACGGCTGGCTCCGCCTGTGGTTCCGGCGGCTGGGCTTCTGGACCGAGCTGGTGCTCAGCAGCACGATCGTCCTCACGCTGTTCCTCGTGATGCGCGCGGCCGGTCAGGTCCTGACGACACAAATGCCGCGGCGCTTCCTGGCCAGCTTCACCGACGCCCACCTGATGGTCGCCCTGCCCTTCTTCGCCGTGATCGCCGTGACGATGCAGTTCATCCTCCAGATGAACCGCATGCTCGGGATCAACGTGCTGGGCTATTTCGCCGCCGGCGTGTACCGCCGGCCCAAAGCGGAAGGAGCGCGTCTTCCTCTTCATCGACCTGGTCGGCTCGACGCAGCTGGCGGAGCGGCTGGGCAGCGCCCGCTACTTCGAGCTGCTCCGCCGCTTCGTCGACGATCTGTCCGAGCCGGTGGTCGAGGCCGGCGGCGAGATCTACCAGTACGCGGGCGACGAGGTCGTGATCACCTGGCCGCTGGCGGCCGGCGTGCGCGCGGCCAGCTGCGTTGACCTGCTTCTTCGCGATCCGCGCGGCGGTGACGCGCCACGCCGCCCGCTACGAGCGCGAGTTCGGGGTGGTGCCGCGCTTTCGCGGCGGCCTGCACGGCGGCAGCGTCACGGGCGGCGAGCTGGGCGACCTCCGGCAGCAGATCGTCTTCGTCGGCGACATCCTCAACACCGCCGCGCGGCTGGAGGAATACGCCAAGCGGGCCGACCTCGATCTGGTCGTCTCCGGCGCGCTGCTGGAGCGGCTGACGCTCGCCGGCCGGCGTGGAGGCCACCCGGTGCGGCGAGCTCGCGCTCCGGGGCAGGAGGCGCCGGTGGCCGCCTACGGCCTGGCGGAAGGCGCCAGGTCGGCGAGCAGTGCCGGTACCGCGGCCAGGAAGTGAGCGCAGATCCGGCCAGTGATCGCGCCGCCTGGGCCGTGTCGGCCTCGACGAGCCGGTTCCAGATCGTCTGGCCGCCGATGCCGAGCCACTGGTTGAGCGAGATTCCTTCCTTCAGCGGGCGCGCCACGTCGGCCCGGATGGTCTGGGTGTAGGCCAGCTGGTGGTGCTGGCCTCCGACGTCGACGAACGTCGCGAGCGTCCAGGGACCGATCGCCGTGTCGAAGCGCCACTCGTGCGTCGTGGAGAAGGCCGCGCCTGGGCCGAGGATCGGCGCGAGCTCGCTCCGCACCGCGCGCAGGAAGCGCGCGCGATCGATCCGCGGCGGCCTGATCGGCGAGCACGGCCTCGTGGTGCGCGGCCTCCTCGGGTCGCGGGATCCGCATGGCCTCGATGTACTCGCGCTCGATCTGCTCCTGCCGCGGGCCCCACCCCCGCCGGCCAGCTCCAGCGCGCGGCGGTGCGCGCGCTTGGACCAGGGTCGTCATCACCACCGGACGACGCTCGGCCGGAAGCGACTCGAGATGCGCGACGGCCCGCATCGTCAGGGCCGGAGGCGACCGCCCGCACGAGCGGGAAGCCCTCACGAACCTCCCGGGCGGCGTCATCCAGCGCCCACCGGTAGTATCGGCGGGCGAACTCGTCCGCGGCGGCGTCGGCGACCATCACCGGGTACAATGACATGCACCGGAGGCGTGATGCCGCGAACGATTCTGGAGCCTCGGTTTCAGGTCGAATATCTGTCCATCCTCGACAGTGACGGCAAGCTCGATACCTCGCTCGAGCCCGAGATACTCGGCCGCGGACCTCAAGCGGCTGTACCACGGCATGCTGATCGGGCGCCGGCTCGACGAGCGGATGATTCGCCTGCAGCGCCAGGGCCGCATCGGCACCTTCGCGCCGATCAAGGGCCAGGAGGCCTCGCAGGTCGGCGCGGTGTCCACGCTGCGGCCGAGCGACTGGATGGTGCCCTCCTTCCGCGAGACGGCGGCCATGCTGTGGCGGGGCTGGCCGCTCGAGAAGCTCCTGATGCTCTACGCCGGCTTCCTCGAGGGCGGCCAGCCGGAGCCCGGACAGAACGACCTGCCGGTGACGATCCCCGTGGCCACCCAGCTGCCGCACGCCGTCGGGCTCGCGTACGCGGCGCAGTACCGCGGCGACGACGCGGTGGTGATGGCGTTCTGCGGCGACGGCGCGACCTCGGAGGGCGATTTCCACGAGGCGCTCAACTTCGCCGGCGTGTGGCACGTGCCGGTGGTCTTCCTCGTGCAGAACAACCAGTGGGCCATCTCGGTCCCGCTCAAGAAGCAGACGCACTCCAAGACCATCGCCCAGAAGGCGCTCGCCTACGGACTGCCCGGGCTGCAGGTGGACGGCAACGACGTCCTCGCGGTCTACGCGGCGTGCCAGGAGGCGGTGGCGCGAGCGCGCGCCGGCGACGGGCCGACGCTGGTCGAGTGCGTGACCTATCGTCTCGGTGTGCACACCACCGCCGACGATCCGACCAAGTACCGCTCGACCGAGGAGGTCGAAGCGTGGGAGCGCAAGGATCCGCTCACGCGCTTCGGAGCCTACATGCAGAAGAAGAAGCTCCTGGACGACGGGCTGGTCGAATCGGTCGACGCCGAGATCGCCGCGGCCGTGAAGCGCTTCGAGGCACTCGGCACCCCCGACCCGCTCGGGATGTTCGAGCACGCCTACGCCACGCGGCCGCCGCATCTCGAGGCTCAGCGCGCCGCGCTGGCCGCCCGACTGCGCGACGGCGACGGCCCCGGCGCCGCGCCCGCTACGGATCCCTCCTCGCCCCCGATGCGCGGTCAGCGCACGAGCCGCCGGTAGCGCGATGGCCAAGCTGAATCTCGTCAAGGCCTTGAACCTGGCGCTGCTCCAGGAGATGGAGCGGGACGAGGACGTCCTGATCATGGGCGAGGACGTGGGCGTGGACGGCGGCGTGTTCCGCGTCACCGAGGATCTGCACCGCAAGTTCGGCTCCAAGCGCGTGATCGACAGCCCGCTGGCCGAGGCCGCCATCATCGGGGCCGGCGTCGGCATGGCGCTCTACGGCCTCAAGCCCGTGTGCGAGATCCAGTTCTCCGGCTTCGCCTTCCAGTGCTTCCACCAGATCGAGAACCACGTCGCCCGCTACCGCATGCGCTCGCAGGGCGCTTTCACGTGCCGATGGTCATCCGCATGCCGTACGGCGGCGGCGTCCGCGCGCTCGAGCACCACTCGGAGTCCGAGGAGCAGTTCTACGCGCACATCCCCGGGCTCAAGATGGTCATCCCCTCGGGACCGCGCAACGCCCGCGCGCTGCTGGTGAGCGCAATCCGCGATCCCGATCCGGTGATCTTCTTCGAGCACAAGGGCCTCTACCACGCGGCCAAGGAAGACGTCCCCGACGAGATCGAGACGATGCCGATCGGCCGGGCCCAGAGTGGTGCGCGAGGGCTCGGACCTCACGCTGATCGCCTACGGCGCCATGCTCCGCCTGGCTCGCGAGGCGGCCGACACGCTGGCCGAGGAAGACGGCGCGCAGTGCGACGTCATCGACCTGCTGACGATCTCGCCGCTGGATCGCGAGACCCTCGTGACCTCGGTGCAGAAGACCGGCCGCGCGGTCATCGTGCACGAGGCGCCGCGCAGCTTCGGCCCCGGCGCGGAGATCGCCACCTCGATCATGGACGGCGCCTTCCTGTCGCTGGAGGCGCCGATCGCCCGCGTGACCTCGTGGGACGTGCCGTTTCCCGGCTTCGCGCGCGAGAAGGGCAACGTCCCCGATCTGGCGCGCGTGCTGGCGGCGGCGCGCGAGACGCTGGCCTTCTAGATCGCGATGGCCCGGGACTTCGTCCTCCCCGACCTCGGCGAAGGTCTCACCGAGGCGGAGATCCGTCAGGTGCTGGTCCGCGAGGGCGAGGTCGTGCGCGAGGACGCGCCGCTCCTGGAGGTCGAGACCGACAAGGCCACGGTCGAGATTCCCTCACCGTTCGGCGGGCGGGTGGACAGGATCCACGTGCATCCGGGCCAGACCGTGAAGGTCGGGCAGGTTCTCGTGAGCTTCGGCGAGGGCGACGCGCCGAGCGGCACAGCAGGTGGCCGACACGCTCGACGCCACCCGCAAGCCGGCGCTCGGGCCGAAGACCGGCGTGGCGCGAAAGCGGCCGCGCGCGGCAGACGCCGCCCGCGCCGGCCGAACCGACCGCCGGGCGCCGCGATGGACCGGTCCCGGCCACGCCGTCGACGCGACGTCTGGCGCGCGAGCTGGGCGTCGACCTGCACGCCGTCAACGGCAGCGGGCCGGGCGGGCGCGTCGACCGACGACGACGTGCGCGCGGCGGCCGCCGGCCTACGTCCACTGCCGGCGCCGCGGCGCCGCCGCGAAGCCGGGCGGCCCCGCGGCGCGGCGCCGTCCGAGCCGCTGGTCGCCAAGCCCCTCACGCGCGTGGCGCACCGAGCCGCCGCTGCCGAAGTTCGAGCAGTGGGGGCCGATCGAGCGCCAGCCGCTCTCGCACCTGCGGCGGACGATCGCCGAGCGGATGACGCTGTCGGCGACCGTGATCCCGCACGTCACCCACTTCGACCGCGCCGACATCACGGATCTCGACGCGCTGATCCGTCGCAACCTCGAGGCCGGCCAGGCGCGCGGCGTGACGCTGACGCTCACCAGCTTCCTGCTGAAGGCCGCCGCGCTGGCGCTGGGCGAGCACCCGCAGTTCAACGCCAGCCTCGACGCCGCCGCCGGCGAGCTGATCGTCAAGCGCTACGTCAACATCGGCGTGGCGGTGGCCACCGAGCGCGGGTTGATCGTGCCGGTCATCCGCGAAGTGGACGGCAAGCCGCTGCTCGAGATCCAGCGCGAGCTGGCCGCGCTCGCTCAGCGCACCCGCGACGGCCGCGCCACGCTCGACGACCTGCGCGGCGGCACGTTCACCGTCACCAACATCGGCGCGCTCGGCGGCACCGGCGCGATCCCGATCATCAACTACCCGGAGGTCGCCATCCTCGGCGTGGCCCGCGGACGCGAGGAGGCCGTCGTGCGCGACGGCGCGATCGTGCCGCGGCTGCTGCTGCCGCTGTCGCTGACCTTCGACCACCGCGTGGCCGACGGCGCCGACGGCGCGCGCTTCGCCTCCGCCATCGTCCGCCGGCTCGAGCATCCGGACGATCTGCTGCCTGGGGCTATAGCCGATGGTCATGGGCGATCTCGTCCGCGAGGTCGACGTCGTCGTCATCGGCGGCGGGCCCGGCGGCTACTCGGCGGCCTTCCGCTGCGCCGAGCTGGGCCTGGAGACCGTGGTGGTGGACGCCGGCAAAGCGGCTGGGCGGGGCCTGCCTCTTCGAGGGCTGCATCCCTCCAAGGCGCTGCTGCACGTGGCCGCGGTGCTGGGCGAGGCCGAGCGCGCCAAGGAGTTCGGCGTCGACTTCGGCGAGCCGCGCATCTCGCTCGATCCGCTGCGCAAGTGGAAGAGCCGAGCGTGTGATCGGCAAGCTGGCCCGGGGCCTGGCTGGAGTCGCCCGCGGCAAGAACGTCGAGGTGGTCGGCGGGCGCGCGGTGTTCGAGGATGGGCGCAGCCTGCGCGTGCAGGGCGACGAGCCGCAGACGATCCGCTTCAAGCACGCCATCGTCGCGACGGGCTCGCGGCCGGCGCCGCTGCCCGGCCTGGAGCTGACGAGCGAGCGGATCCTCGACTCCACCGCCGCGCTCGAGCTCCCGAGATTCCCGCGCGCCTGCTCGTGATCGGCGGCGGCTACATCGGGCTCGAGCTGGGCCAGGTCTACGCCGCGCTCGGCAGCCAGGTGACCCTCGTGGAGATGACCGACGGGCTCCTGCCCGGCGTGGACCGCGACCTCGTGCAGCCGCTCGCCCGGCGGTGCGAGAAGCTGTTCGCGTCCATCCGTCTCGGCACCCGCGTGGCGGACCTTCGCGAGGTCGGCGACACCGTGCAGGCCCGCGTCGGGGACGACACGGCGACGTTCGATCGCGTCCTGGTGGCGGTCGGCCGCCGCCCCGGAGACGGCGGGACTGGGCCTCGAGACGACCCGGGCCCGGCTCACCGCGCGCGGGTTCATCGAGGTGGACGAGCGCGGGCGCACCGCCGACCCGCACGTGTGGGCGGTGGGCGACGCCACCGGCGAGCCGATGCTGGCCCACCGCGCGATGCGCCAGGGCAAGGTGGCGGCCGAAGCGATCGCCGGCCGGCCGGTGGCCTTCGACAACGTCGTCGTCCCGGCGGTCGTCTTCACCGATCCCGAGATCGCCTGGTGCGGGCTCACCGAGGCGCGCCGCCGCGGCGGCCGGGCGCGCCGTGAAGGTGGCGCGCTTTGCGTGGGCCGCATCCGGTCGCGCCGCGACGCTGGGCCGCAGCGACGGCGTCACCAAGCTGATCGTGGATCAGGAGCCCGGCCGCGTGCTCGGCGTGGGCATCGTCGGACCCGGCGCCGGCGAGCTGATCGCCGAGGGCGCGCTGGCGGTGGAGACCGCGCTGCTGGCCGAGGATCTGGCCCTGACGATTCACACGCACCCCACGCTGTCGGAAACGCTGATGGAGGCCGCCGAGACCCTGCTGCGCTGACCGTCCCAGCCGAGAGTCACAACCAGGAGGCTCGCTCATGCGTCGATCGTCCCGCTTCACCGTCGCCGCCGTCCTGCTCACCGTGGCTGTCGTGGCGGCGGCGTTCGTCGTGCGGCCCGCGGAGAGCCAGACTCCCCGGCGTCACAGACTCCCGGAGGCGTCGCAGACTCCAAAGTCCGGCGGCTCGCTCAAGGTCATGCTGCGCGAGGACCTCTCGCAGGGCTTCGCCGTCCACGAGACCGCGACGATCTCCGTCGTCTGGCCGTCGAGCCCCTGCTTCAACAACCTCGTGCTACTTCGACCCGCTCAAGCCCAAGGAGAGCGTCGACACCATCATCGGCGAGCTGGCCGAGAAGTGGTCGTGGCAGGACCACTACCGCAACCTCGTCTTCTTCCTCCGCAAGGACGTCAAGTGGCACGACGGCAAGCCGTTCACCTCGAAGGACGTGAAGTTCACCTTCGACATGGTGCGCGAGGCGCCCGACGCCGACGGCAAGCTCCGGCTCAACCCGCGCAAGGACTGGTACGCCAACGTCGACGCCATCGAGGCGCCCGATCCGTACACGGTGGTATTCCGACTCAAGCGCCCGCAGCCCTCGCTCGCTCATCATGCTCGCCTCCGGCTACTCGCCGGTCTACGCGGCGCACATCCCGCCCGCCGCAGTACCGCACCACCTGCGTCGGCACCGGGCCCTTCAAGGTCAAGGAGTGGCGCCAGGGCGAGTACGTCGACTACGTGAAGAACACCGACTACTTCGTCGAAGGGCCGGCCGTATCTCGACGCGCTCCGCTACGTCGTCATCATGGAGCGCGGCACGCGCACGGCGGCGCTGCAGGCCGGGCAGCTCGACGTCGCCATGCCGGGCGAGACGACCAAGGCGGCGGCTGAGCAGATCAAGGCCGCGGTGCCGAAGGTCGTCGTGACGACCGACCGCCACCAACGTGACCGACAACATCATCATGAACGTCAAGAAGCCGCCCTTCGACAATCAGAAGGTACGGCTGGCCGTCAGCTACGCGATCGACCGACGTGCGCTCATCCAGGCGTGTGCACCAGGGCGGCGCGATCCTCGGCGCCGGCATGTCGCCGGCGTCCGTACGGGGTGTGGGGCCTGCCGAGAAGGAGCTGCCTGGCGCTGCCCGGCTACGGCAAGGCCGCCGATATGAAGGCTTCAGGCCAAGAAGCTGATGGCCGAGGCCGGCATCACTCCTGCAGAACCCGCTCAAGGTCGAGATCGTCACCCGCAACATCGCCGTGTACATCGACATGGCCGCGTTCGTCATCAACGAGCTGAAGCAGATCGGCGTCGAGGCCACGCTCAAGCAGATCGAGACCGCGCAGTGGCACGCCATGGCCACGCGCGGCGACTACCAGATCGGCGCCAACCTCACCGGCCTCGGCCCCGACGACCCTGACGCCAACTTCTACGAGAACTACGGCTGCGGCTCGCCGCGCAACTACAGCGGCTACTGCAACGAGGAGATCCAGAAGCTGATCGACGCGCAGTCGCGGCGAGCTCGATCCCAAGAAGCGGCTGGCGCTGATCGGCCGCGATCCAGAAGCAGCTCGAGGACGACGCGGCGCGGCCGGTGCTCAGCTGGCGGCTCGACTACTTCACCGTCTGGCCGCACGTGAAGAACATGGTGCCGCATCAGTCCATTTTCAACTTCGGGCGCATGCAAGAGGTCTGGCGCGACGGGCAGTAGCCGTCGAGGGCGGGGCGGGTCGGTGAGTGGGTCGCGGGAACCACGAGGCGGCAGGCCGCTTCGAACCGGCCTCGGCTGGGCTCCATCGGGCTGCGGGGCGCACGGTAATGGGCGGCGGGAACGGGTTCCCGCGACCCACTCACCGACCCGCCCCGCCCTCGACGACGTTGCCGTGCCGCGCATCAGCGTAGGACGGGCATAGGAAGGATATGGATTTCGAGCTCACCGACTTGCAGCGGCGGATGGTGGAGATGGTGCGGGGTTTGCCGAGAAGGAGGTCGGGCCGCGGGCGAGCGAGATCGATCGCACGGATGAGTGGCCGCGGGATCTTTATCGGAGGCTGGCGGAGCTGGGGTTGCTCGGGATGACGCTGCCGGCGGCTTATGGTGGGAGCGCGGCTGATACGGTTACGTGGACGCTGTGTCAGGAGGAGTTGGCGAGGGCGTCGGCGTCGGTGGCTCACACGCAGTTGCTGTGCAAGTTGATGGGGATCTGCTGCTGGAGCATGGGAGTGAGGCGCAGCGGCAGCGGTGGCTGCCGGCGATGGCGCGAGGGGAAGCCATCTGTGTCATCGCGCAGACCGAGCCGGGTGGGGGCTCTGACGTGGCGGGGATTGCAGACCACGGCGCGGGCGACGGTGGACGGGTGGGTGCTGAACGGGACCAAGCGGTTCATCACGGCGGCGATGGTGTGTGACCTGGCGATCGTCGTCGCGACGACCGATCGCGCGCTCGGCCGCGAGGGGATCGCGCTGCTTCTCGTCGAGCCAGGCACGGCGGGGTTCCGTCACGGGCGGCAAGGACCACGTGATGGGGCTGCACGGCGTGGGCACCGGGGAGCTGGTGTTCGACGACTGCCGGGTGCCGCGCACCGCGCTGCTCGGCAGCGAGCGGGGTGGGTTCAAGCGGGCCATGGAGTCGCTCAACGCCGGCCGCGTGGGCATCGGCGGCGCAGGCGGTGGGCGTGGCCCAGGCCGCCCTCGACGCGGCGCTCGCCTACGCGAAGACGCGCGTGGCCTTCGGGCGGCCGATCGCCGAGCTGCAGGCCATCCAGTTCATGCTCGCCGACATGTCGACGCAGATCGAGGCCGCGCGGCTGCTGGTCCGGCGGGCGGCGCGCTTGAAGGACCGCGGGCGCCCGATCGCGCGCGAGGCGGCGGAGGCCAAGCTGATGGCGGCCGAGATGGTGGTCAAGGTCACCAGCGACGCGCTGCAGATCCACGGCGCCTCCGGGTACGTCACCGAGTTCCCGATCGAGCGCCTGTACCGCGACGCGCGCGTCTATCCGATCTTCGAGGGCACGAGCCAGATCCAGCGGCTCGTCATCGCCCGCCAGCTGCTGCCGCGAGGCATGAGCGAGTCCGATCGGTCCGCTCGGCTTGCGCGTCGGACAGCGGGCGCGGCGCACCCAGACGGTGACCGCGCGCGAGGTCGAGCTCTACGCCGAGATCACCGGCGACCGCAACCCGCTGCACTTCGACGCCGACTTCGCCGCCCGCACGCGGTTCGGCCGGCTCGTCGCCCAGGGCGGCATCGCCAGCGGCATGCTCAACGCGCTGGTGGCCATGGACCTGCCCGGGGCGGGCACCGTCTTCATGAGCCAGACGCTGTCCTACAAGGCGCCGACCTACCTCGGCGACCAGCTGACCGCGGAGGTGGAAGTCCTCTCGCTCAAGCCCGACAAGCCGGTCTCGCCAGCTGCGCGCCACCATCACCAACCAGGACGGAACGGTCGTCCTCGAGGGCGAGTGCTGGACCTACACGCTGCGGCCCGCCTGAGCGACCGTGACGACGGCTCCCCTCCTGAAGCCGTGCGATGATGAACGACGTGAAGCTGGCTCTGTGGGCAGTCATCCTCGTCGGCGCCGTGCTCCTCGCCAGCTTCGCTGGCCTCCTGTTCGCCGTCCGTCCGCCCGCGCGTCGCGGTGACGCTGCGGCCCGACGACTACCGTCTCGCCGGTCGAGCGCGTCGGTCATCCCGACCGACGACGGGCTGCGAGCTGTCGGCCTGGTTCATCCCGCGGGCGGGCGCGCCGGCGCTGATCCTGCTTCACGGCTATCCTGCCGAGAAGGCCGACCTGCTGCCGCTGGCCTCCGCGCTGGCGCCGCAGTTCGCCATGCTGCTGGTCGATCAGCGCTACTTCGGCGTCCAGCGAGGGCCACGCCACCACGCTCGGATTCCGCGAGCGTGGCGATCTCAAGCGCATGGTCGACTTTCTGGAATCGCGCGGGGCGACCTCGGTGGGCGTCTTCGGCTTCTCGCTCGGCGGCGCGGTGGCGCTGCTCGCCGCCGCCGAGGACCCGCGCATCCGCGCCATCGTGGCCTACGCGCCGTTCGCCGACCTGAAAGAGCTCGGTCAGGAGCTGTACGGCTGGATGTCGGTCGGCCGGTATCCGTTCGTGGAGGGCATGCTGCTGTGGTCGCGGGTGCTGTTCGGCGGCGACATCTCGCGGCCCTCGCCGGTCGAGGCCGCCGCGCATCTGGAGGTGCCGTCCTCCTGGTGCACAGCCGTCAGGACGAGCAGATCTCCTTCCGTCACGCCGAGCGGCTGCGCACGGCGCTGGCCAACAACCCCAAGGCGGAGTTCGACTTCGATGGATCGTGGCCGTCACGGTGAGATGCCGGCGGGGTTCGAGAGTCGTCTGTCTCGCTTCTTCCGGCGCGCGCCTCGGCAAGCAGGTGGCGACGTGATCATCGGCGTGCCGCGCGAGATCAAGCCCGGCGAGCAGCGCGTGGCGCTGACGCCGGCCGGCGTGCGCGCGCTCGTCGAGGCCGGGCACCGCGTGATCGTCGAGCAGCGGCGCCGGCGGCGGCAGCAGCATCCGCGACGAGGAATACACGCGCGAGGGCGCGACGGCTGGCGAGCGGTCGAGGAGGTGTGGGCCCAGGCCGAGCTGATCCTCAAGGTGAAGGAGCCGATCGCCGAGGAGTATCCGCGGATGCGGCCGGGCCAGATCCTCTTCACCTACCTGCACCTGGCCGCGGTGCCCGAGCTGGCGCGCGCGCTCCAGGCCGCCGACGGTCATCGCCATCGCCTACGAGACGGTGCAGCGCCCCGACGGCAGCCTGCCGCTGCTGGCGCCCATGAGCGAGGTGGCCGGCCGCCTCGTCGGTGCAGGAGGGCGCGTTCTACCTGGCCAAGGCCCGCGGCGGCCGCGGCATCCTGCTGGCCGGCGTCCCCGGCGTGCCGCCCGGCAACGTCGCGGTGCTGGGCGCGGGCACCGTGGGCGTCAACGCCGCGCGCATCGCGCTGGGCCTGGGCGCCGACGTCTCGATCCTCGACATCAACCTCGATCGCCTGCGCGCGGTGGACGATCTCTTCCACGGCCGCGTCATCACGCTCGATGTCCAACAGCTTCAACGTCGGCCAGGTGCTGCGCCGGGCCGATCTTCTCGTCGGCGCCGTGCTGGTCACCGGCGCCCGCGCCCCGGTGCTCGTCACCAAGGAGATGGTGGCCACCATGAAGGAGGGCTCGGTGATCGTGGACGTGGCGGTGGATCAGGGCGGCAGCATCGAGACGATCCATCCCACCACGCTGCTCGATCCCGACCTACGTCGTCTCCGGCGTCGTCCACTACGGCGTGGCCAACATGCCGGCGCTGGTGCCGCGCACCTCGACCTTCGCGCTCACCAACGCGACGCTGCCCTACGTGCTCGAGCTGGCCGGGCGCGGGCGTGACGGCGGCCGTCGCCGCAACCCCGCGCTCGCCAGGGGCGTCAACGTCTGGCGGGGGCGCATCGTCCACCCCGCCGTCGCCAGCGCTCTCGGCGAGCGCGCGACTCCGCTGGAGGCGGTGCTCGATTAAACCCCCTTACCGCCGGGGTTGACACTCGAGACGATGATGTCGCTCATCTTCGACGATCAGGAACTCCTGCTGACCCTTGCCGGCCTTCCGGGCCACGACCTCCTCGCCGCCGCCCTTCACGGCCCGGGCGTCTCTCGGGGCCAGGTCTTTCGTGGCCTTGCGCTTGCGGGCTACGCCTTCTCGGGTGTCCTAGTCGTCGTCGCGGATGACGACGCGCGCCACGAGGCGACGACCAATGACCGCGCCGCCCGCGACGGGGTTGAGTGTCACGAAAGAATGCCCTGTTACCGGTATGAATCTGATTCTGGAGAATGACAACGGCAATCGTTTGCACGATGACTCCGGAGGGAAAGGTCAAGGTCCCCGACCTGCGAATGTAGTCGCTCGACGTCGCGGTATCGTCGCTCATGGAATACGACACCGCGAGAGCTCCCGGTGGCCGGGCCCGACCGCCGTACCGTGATCACGCCGACCGCACCTTCAGGGACAGAATATGTCGCCAACGGGAACTCAACGGTCGCCGTGCCGATCGTCAACAGTGCGGTGTCGCGTCGAGGATTCCGCCGGTCACCCCGAACAGGCGCAGCCCGACGGTCGTTCCCGAAGCGGTGCCGCCCAGCACCGTCGATCGTGAAGCTGGCGGTCCGCTGCCCTTCGGCGAACTCCAGCGTTCCCGCCGTCGGCTGATAGTCACTCCCGGCCTTCGCGGTACCGGCGGTGGTCGTCTCGTAGCGAACGCTCGTGGCGGCGGCGAGGTCGGCGCATCCCGCGTGACGGTGATCCGCGCGGTCCCGTCGCTGACGATCACGCCGTAGACCGCATCGGTGAAGGCCACCATCGGGACGCTGGGCTCGAAGGACCAGCACGCCGACGACACGGCACCGTCCGTTCCCCGGATCAGGACACAGACCTTGGCGGAGGTGATCGGCCGCGCCTCGCAGATCGTGCGGAACCGGAACGTCGCCGAGATCGCGGTCACCGGCAAGTCTTGCGGATCGCCGCAGGCCTGGCCGTCGACGCCGTTGACGACGGGCCACAGGCTGACGGCCTCCACCTGGAACGTGGGCAGCGTCCAGCTGATCGACTGGTCCTGTCCGAGCTTGGCGTCGGCGAGCGTGAAGCCCGACGGCTTGACGCCGGGGGTCGACGGGTTGGGGATGCTGATGATCTCGCTCGTGTCCGGATTCGTCACGCTCGACACGAGACTGACGGAGTAGCCCGACGGCCGGAGTCACCGCGAAGCGAAATGGCGTGCCGATGGGCAACGGATCGTCCAGCTGTCGCGCTAGGTCAGGACAAGGCTGGTGGTGCCGTCGCCGCCGCTGCGCACCTCCGCGTTGTCGACGCACGTCGTCGTCGGGAATGGCCCGAGGCACCCTCGTTCTGGACGGTGGCGGCGCAGACGCCGGTCTCGACCGCATCCCGCCCCGCGTTGATCGTCACGGCCAGCAGACGCCGATCCTGGCTCCCCGGCGACAAGCTCGAGTAAACGTTCTCGCGGCGGACCTCGGCGTCCATGTTGCCGGACTTGGCGAACTCGAGGCGCTGCTCGGCCCGGGTCACGCTGTGCGTGAACCGGAACTCCGTTGCGCACCCGGGCCCACTCGATCGAGGCCGGCAGCGTGAAGCTAGTCACGGAGCGGTCGAAGGACGGCGAGACCCACAGGCGCGTCGCTCTCGTCGCTCTCCAGCGTCACCTGCAGGTCACGGATGAACACGGGCGCCGCGATCGGCGCGCCGGTCGCCGAGGCGTAGCGCCAGTCAGGCGGACCACGTGACCGGTGGTGTCCAATGTGGCCTGCGGAATCAGGCTGAACGAAGATCGCCCTGGAACGGCTGCAGGCTCTCCGCGGCCACGAAGGGCCGGAGGATGCCCTTGTAACGCACCGTCCGCGCTGCCCGCCTGGACACTGCGTTGTGGCGGTGTGACGTATGTGAAATCGCGGCCGCTCGGACTGCGACGGCTCAGCACGGCGTCGGCCGCGACCTCCCTCAGCAGGCGACCGTCGCTGGCGCGCAGGAGGAGCGCCCTGGGGCGCGATGAACGTCACTGCGGACGGGTCGGGAAACTCGCTGTCGAAGAACACGCGCAGCGCGGCCGTGAGGTCGGCACCGGTGCTGCGGCCGGGGGAGGGCGGCGGTGTCGAATGCGAAGTCGCCCGCAATCCGGTCCTTGATGACCCTGAAGTCGAACGACATCTCCCCGTCGGCGTTCAGGCTGCCGCGGAAGGCGCACACGCCGCCGGTGGCGGTGGCGATGCTGCCTAGCAGGGACCCGCTGAGAGCCCGCCCGTCGATGCGTCCGCTCAGCGTGCCCGCGCCCGTGCCGGTGAACGCGCCGGTGATCGCGGTGAAGGTCAGGTTGCCCGACACGTTGTCCGAGTCGTCGATCGTCGCGCTGAACGACATCTGGTACCGCACGAGCGCGTCGTTGAAGGTTCCGTTGAGATCCGCCTGCCCGGACGCGTGCTGATCGCGCTGGTCGTTGAAGACGAAGGTCCCGGTCAGGTTCGCCGTCCCGACGGCATCGCACGCCGGTGGTGAGGGCGCGGCCGGCCACCCGGAGGTCCGACGGGGCGCTCTGGGTCACGGTCGCGCTGGCCGACCGGAATTTGGTGAGGTTGCGGACGACCTGGATCGTGGCGGGGGCCGACGTGCGGCCACGTTGTTGTTCTCGTCGAGCTCGCCGATGGCCAGACCGGAAGTCCGCGAGCGCCGAGACGAAATACTGGCCGGCGGGAAAGCTCGTCGCCCACCACGACGCTGGAGCTCAACGGCAGACTGCCGCCGGGCTTCAGGGGCCGTCACAGCCGACACGTTGGCGACGAGCGTGCCGGCGCCCGGGATCGCTCGGGCCGGCCGAGCCGTCGGCACGGGCGAGGAAGACACCGACGTTGAACCTCCGCAGGGGTGGCGACCAGCCCCAGGTTCCGCACCGTGATCGGTGCGCCCAGGACCGCTTCCCGTCAGGGTCCGGGAGGAGAGGACACCGAGGTTGATGACGAGATCGGGACGGAAGTCAGGATGGTCAGGGTTGCGGTCGCCGGGGCGCCCAGCGACGCTCCGCTCGCGTCGCTCAGCTCGAGGCCGACCAGTCGGTTTCCGCTCCGGATGGCCGCATTCTGCGCGTGAGGATCGGCACCTTCAGGCTCTTGGTCGTTTCCCCGGGTCCAAACGTCAACACGCTGTCGACGCTCGTGTAGTCCGTGTCGGGGATCGCCGGCGCCGGGTCCCCGGTCCCGGTGAGCGTCACCGTTCTCGCCCGTACCTGCGCGATGCCGCTCGGAACCCCGAGCCGCACCACGTTGACGACCGCCTCCTTCGTCGTCTCCACCCACAGTGTACGCGGTCGTCGAGAACGCCACGGTCTGCTGGGCGTCGACGATCGACAGCGTCATCGCGCTCGGCGTGCCGAGCGTGGCCCGCCGGTCGGCGGACCGAGACTGAGGATGACGAATTCGCCGCCTTCGACGGAGGGCCGTCGTCGATGGCCGTGATCTCGAAGCTCTGGCTGGCGACATCGGGCCCGAAGGTGAGCGTGCGGGTCGTCGCGCTGGAAATCGTCGCCGTCGGTGGCGGTGCCGCCGGTGACTGACCAGTCCACGGTGACGCCGCCCACAAGGTTCGCGCCCGTTCGCGTCACGGTCACGCGTATCGTCCCGCCTCGACCACGCTGGCGGACGCCGTTGCGAACTGCAGCCTCCCCGGCGACTGCCGATCGACGATCGTGAGGGTCGTCGTGCCTCGGGTTCCCGATCCCGACGCGCCGACCGCATCGCTCAGCGTCACCATCACCCTGCGATCCCCCGCGGCCACGTTGCCGTCGTCCTTCGTCGCGTCACCGTGAACGAACGGCTGCCCACGTTCGCGGGGATGACTCGCTGCGGCCGCCGCCGGTACGCGTAGTCGATGATGTCGGGTATCCCGGTGCCGCCTCCGGTCGCATAGTCGACGGTGACCTGCCGGGCCAACGAGCCGGTGCGAGTGACGGTGATGGTGGCCGCCGTCCCCTCGTTCACCGCGTAGCTGGCGGCACCGAACTGCACTCTGCGGCTCGTCGTCGACGATTTTCACGATCGTGCTGGGCCTGCCGCCCACCGTCGGGGCAAGCTCGGTCCCAGCGCGCCGGTGAGCGCGCGGGGGTTGCTCAGCGTCAGCGTGATCGACCGGTCGGGTTCCGCGTGTAGCGTTGGGGAGGATGGCTCCCACGATCGTGGCGGTCGTCTGGTTCTCCTTGAACGTCAGCGTCCCTGGCGGCAGCGTGAGCGCATCGACGTCCCCACTGACCGTGTAGTCGACCAGGAATCGCCGCCGGCGGGCCGGGCGCCGTGCGGTTCACGGTATATCGCTGGGACCTTGCCACCCGCCACGTTCTCGCCATGGCGACGGTCTGCGTCGGCGACCCGAACCTCGATCACGCCGCCCGCGTTCCGATCGACAATAATGGTGACCGTGGCAGTGGACCGCCGACCCCAGCGTTCCCGCGGTGGGCGTGTGTCGAGCGTCACCGTCGCAGGAGCGATTACCGTCGAGGATCGCGGGAAGCTGGGGTCGTGTTGAGGGTCTGCGTCTTGCTGGTCGTGCCCGCGGCAAAGACCAAGATCCGGACGTCGAGGAGAAGTCACCAGGGTTGCCGCCGACCGCGTGCCAGGACACGTTGCTCGCGCCGCCGGCGCCCGGTGCGGGTCACCGTGAGCTGCACCGGACTGCCCTCGGCCACCGAGGGTACGACGCGGGGGCGAACTGGAACGCGTGCCGGGATCACTGGTGTCGACGATCGTCAGCGTGGCGGTCGTACGCGGACCGATCGGCGAGCTCAAGGGGCGCCCCCGCGGTCGACAGCGAGAGCAGCACGCTGCGGGGCTCGTCGAGCGCGCTCGTCACGCGGGTCTGCACCGTGAAGGTCAGCGCCCCACGCCCTTGGCGAATCGTAGCTGCCCTCGTGGCGGTATAGTCGCGCCCGGATTTGCCACCGGGGCCGTCGGCGGTCAGTACCGGACCGCGGCCTCGACGTCCGCGCGGCCCGAGACGCTCGACCACGATCGTGGCGGGAGCCCCTCGACGACGCTGTAGGTGGCCGCGCTAAACTGGAGCGACATCGCCCGGTTCAGGATCGTCAGCTCGGCGGTGGCGCGGGAGGAGCCGAGGTGGCCCCCGCCGGGATTCGAGAGCAGCAGGGTGACGGTCGAGTTGATGTCGAGTGCGTTCGGCAGGACCGGAACGGTGAAAGTCCGGCTGGTCTCGCCCGCGTTGAACGCGACCGTCCCGGCCGACGCCACGTAGTGAACTCCAGCCAGGCCGCTACCGTCGCGAGTCTCGAACTGGACACTGGCGGTCCGAGGTTGGTCCCGTGCCGGACGAGACGGATCGCGGCACTGCTGTTGCCGAGATCGGCTCGGTGACGAAATAGCTCGCCGTTTCGAATTCCACGACGCCGCCTGATCGTTGTCGACGATCGTGATCACCGTCTGGCTCGGCGACACGAGGACGCCGCCGCCGCGCTGGATTGGTGAGCTGGACCAGAACGTCTCGTTGCCTTCGACGAGCGTGTCCTCGAGGATCGGCACCAGGATGGTCTTCAGCGTCTCGCCGGTCGCGAAGGTCAGCGTTCCCGTCGTCGGCTCGTAGTCCACACCGGCCTGGGCCTTCCCGATCCGGGTCCACCCAGCATATCACTGGTGGTGTAGTCGACGGTCACCTCCCCCGCGCTGCCGCCAGTGCGCACGACGCCCACCGCCGCGACGCCGGCCCCTTCGTTCACGGACAACGCGGCGGCCGCGAGCTTGATCATTGCCGCCCACGTCCCGGTCGGCGATCGTGAGGACGGCGCTGCGGCGAGGGCGTCGACGCTCAGGATTGCTCAGGAGCAACCCAGCACGGTCAGGGGTCCCCGCACCATTGAGGCCTTGAGAATCGGAACGGTGAAGCTGGCCTCGCGTGACTGGGGCGCGAAGCTGAGCAGGCCCGGACGCCGTGTAGTGCGCCGGCCGCCGCCGTGCCGTCGCTCGTCGAGTACCGCACGGTCGCGGACTGGGCGGCGGGCCCGCTCGGACGACCTTGATCATAGCGCTCGGTGTGCCCTCGAGGACCGCGTAGCTCGCCGTGGCGAACTGGATCGACCGTTCGTCGTCCTCGATCGTCACGAGCGCGGTGCTCGGCAGCGCCAGGGATCGCCCCGACTGGATTCGAGGCACGAGCGTCAGCGCACGGTCCCCGTCCGGTCGGGCGTTGGGGAACGTCACGATGAACGCGACGCTGGTGTTGTGCCGACGCCGAACGACAGCGTCCCCGACGTGGCAACGATAGTCAGTCCCCCGCGATGGCCGTACCGTCGACCGCAGCGAAGCTCACGCGGACGCCGCCAGCTCCGTTGCCGCCCAGCCGAACGACGGACGCCATGACGGTTCCGCCCTCGGTCACCGTGTAGGCGTCCTTGGCGAACTTGAGGGTCCCGCCGAGATCGTCGTCCCTGATCGTCACCGTGGCGCTGCCCTGGGCACCGGGGCGCCGCCGGCGGGCGAGATCGCTGACAGCACGACCGTGAACGTCGGTCTCCGTCCACGATCTGGAGCAATACGTA
>ERZ1370068.8395-contig-7252_pt1 | contig 25404 bp, 24 predicted proteins | sample MGYA00561227_ERZ1370068 | MGnify/ENA primary metagenome ERZ1370068 (study PRJEB38410, sample SAMEA6850437) | metagenome | study: Metagenomic assessment of the ecological functions of the soil: analysis of the soil microbiota associated with the...
TTGACGTGCGGCGATCTCGACGCCGTCGAAGCTGATCCGCCGTCGCTCGATGACTTTCTCGACCGGACATGGACCTTCTCGAAATGCCGACGATACGCCGACGCGGTCCGGATCGACGATGGCGCCGGATGTGTCCGGGAGGTCGAGCGGCCTGCCCCACGCCAGCGGTCCGAGGGCGCCGAGCTTCAGGGGCATCGCGTCTGGTGAAGCGGCATAAGCCGGTGATACCCTGCAGTGCGCCTGCAGTGCTTCGACGGGCCTGCACGAACGGCCGCATGCTGGGTCATGGTATGTCCTCGCTTTTCTGCCGTCCATGCGGGCATGCGGCGGCGGGGCTTCAGCCCCGCGCCAACTCGGCGTGACCGCCCTCTGCTCTCGTCTCGGTTCCTCGCCGCCGCTGTATCGGCGGCAATCGAACACTGCACGTACCGGAAAGGCAATCGCTCAAGCAGCCTCATGCGCGCGCTGCCACGGCGCCGATGTTGCGGCGGCGAGCGCTCGCGCCGGACATCGTCGCGCGGTGCGGCCGCGAAGCCACAGGCCGCCGGAACTTGGCGCGCTCATCCGCCAGGGTATCCCGGCGAAGGGGCATGCCGCCGTCAACGCTCACGACGGACGGGATGCGCCGCCTGCATCGCCTTCGTCCGACGTTCCGTGAAACATGCGGATGCTGCGCCGGCCCGGCTGAGCGTGATCAGCGACACCGGGGCCCGCTGCAGGGCGTCGGTGCTGACGCAGTCGGCGACAGCCAGCGCTGCGCGATGACAAAGGCCGATCCACTCTGTTGCCGCCGTTCCGGCGATCAGTACCGACTGTCACGTCCTAGCGGACTGGCCCACCCACGAACGGACAGCCGCCGACAGACAAGCCGTTCAGCGCGCTCACTGGATCACACGGATCCAATGTCGGTCGCCCGCGCCCGCGTGACCTTCACGCCTCGACGGCGCCAGTTGCCTCGAAGTCACCCCGGTCGTCGTCGATGGCGTGATGTACGTGACCGACCGCGAACGAGTGCTACGCGCCTCGATGCCGGACTCGGGACGCCAGATCTGGCACTTCCTGCGCCTCGCACGCGCGGACTCTCCGGGGCGACGCCGCGGGCGGCATCAACCGCGGCGTCGCGGTCGCGCGGCGATCGCGTGTTCATGGTCACCGACCACGCGCACATCATCGCGCTCAACCGATTCACCGGCGCGCTGCTCTGGGACACCGGACGATGGCGGACTGGCGCAGAACTACGGCGCGACGTCGGCGCCGCTGGCCGGCGGGCGGCCTCGTGATCTCCGGCATCGTCCGGCGGCGACGACGGCACCGCGGCTTCGTCGCGGCGTTCGATCAGGCGACCGGCAAGGAAGTCTGGCGCTTCTGGACGGTGCCGAAGCCGGGCGAGCCGGGATCCGAGACGTGGCAGGGCACGCGACATCGATCACCGCGTGCGCGCCGACGTGGCTCACGGGCACCTACGATCCCGACCTCGACGTCGTCTACTGGCCGACCGGCAATCCGTGCCCGACTACGACGGCGACGATCGGCGTCGGCGACAACCTCTACGCCGGACTCGATCCTCGCGCTCGACCTGCAAGACCGGCCGCGCTGAAGTGGCACTACCAGTTCACGCCGCACGACCTCGTGGGACTGGGACGCGCAGCAGACCGCCGGTGCTCGATCGACGCCGACTGGCACGGGCCAGCCGCGCCAGCTGCTGCTGCACGCGAACCGCAACGGGTTCTTCTACGTGCTCGATCGCACGGACGGCACGCTGCTGCTGTGCAAAGCCGTTCGTGAAGCAAGCTGACGTGGGCGCGCGGCATCGGCGCCGACGGCCGGCCCGCGCTCAACTCCGGATCAGGTGCGCCGAACGTCGAGGGCGTCACGGTGTGTCCAGCAGTGGAGGGCGCGACCAACTGGCTCTCGACAGCCTTCAGCGCCGGCGACCGGCTCTACTTACGTGCAGGCGCTCGAGAGCTGCAACATCTATCCGCGGGCACCGTCTACCCGGAAGGCGGGACAGTCCGCAGCCACAGCGGCGACGCGCCGGCGCGTGCCTGGCGAAGTCAGGCGGCAGTAGCTGTGCTGCAGCGCGATCGACATCCAGACCGGCAGATCGCCTGGGATAGCGCCCCAGGAGGGCCAAGGCTCGACCTGGGGCGGCGTGCGCTGGCTCACCGCCGGCGGCGTGGTGACGGCGGGCCGCCGACGATGGGGCGTTGATGGCGCGTGGACGCGAAGGACGGGCGGAGGCTGTGGCGATTCGACGCCAACGCCCACCGGAAGGCGTCGCCGATGACCTACGTCCTCGCCAAACCGCCAGCACGTCGCGATTGCCGCCGGCTCCGACGCGATCATCGCGTTCGCGGTAGCCAGTGCGAGAAGTAGGTGCATTGAGTCCATAAAGCTCCAGGCCCCAGGTCCACTGGTATCTGCGCGGTTTCTCGTGAGCCATGGACCTGCCGCGGACTCATGGGCCGCCGGACCTGACAAGTGCATCAGAGGGCGGCGATGCAGTCGATCTCAGACCACGCAGCGAGTCGCCCGGAATCCCGGCCGCCGGGGCGACCTGTCGTCACGCATCGCCGGGCTCCGGGCCGAACGGGGCGCCGAGGAACACCTCGTTCATCCCCGCGTAGTCCTTCAGGGTCGTCTTCAGGTAGACGTTCTCACCTTCAGCACCTTCTCCATCGACGATCCCACGGACTCGGAGCTTCTGCTTGATCCGTCGAGGACATGCGCCGTGCGGGCCCGGATGTTCGCCCTCGAAGTGCCGCGCCGATGCCCGAGATGAACACGAGGTTCCTGAAGGTGACGATGCGCCGCTGAAGAGCGGCGTCTTCTCAGGCTGCCGCTTGCCGTCGGGCCAGTGCTTCGATGGGCTTCTCCGGCGTGGTTTGCGCGGCGGCGGCAACGGGCGGGACGCGGCGGGCCGCGCAGCCAGCGCCGGCGCCTTGGCCAGAATCCTCTGCGGGTCGACTTTTCGACACGGCTACCTCCTTATGCGACCTACCGCGGGTCGCCAGTCCATCCGCAGAATCGGCGGGCAATGTCCACTTGCATTGCAGTTCGCCCATCGTGTACACGATCTTTCCTCGCGAATGGTGAAATTTCTCTGCACACCAGCTTCTGTTCTTCGTGCCGGACAGGCGCGCGCCGAACATGTCCACCAACCGAACTGCCCGCGCTCGACGCGCAGCACCGCGACGTCCGCGCCGGCGCCCGACCGACAGGTGGCCCAGCTCCGTCCTGCTTGATCTCGCGCGCCGGGTTCCAGGTCGATCGCGCGATCACGTCGTCGAGCGACATGCCCATGCGCGAGGAACTCTGTCCATCACGTTGAGCATGTCCTTCATGCCGGCGTTCATGCTGCCGATGTGCAGGTCGGTCGAGATCGAGTCGGGCAGGAAGCCTGCCTTCATCGCCGGCACCGCGATGCGCCAGGCGAAGCTGCCGCCGCCGTGGCCGACGTCGAAGATCACGCCGCGCTTGCGCGCCCTCGAGCAGCGCCGGGATTGACGCTGGCCCGACGGGTCCAGCTCGCCGCGCAGGCCGGAGTAGCACGTGCGTGTAGATGTCGCCCGGACGCAGCTTGCTTCGTGACGCAGCTCGCTCGAGCGGACGCTCCGGCTTGATTCGCTGCCGAAGTCCACCATCACCGGCACGTTCGCGAGCGTTCCGGCCTCGACCGCGCGCTCGACCGGCGTCCACTCGGGCCGGCGTAGTGCGCCGTCTTGATGCCGACGATGAGGTCCGCGATGGCGGCGCGCCATCTCGGCCGTCGGGCTCGGCGTCCATGTCCGGCGAGGTCCTGCTCGAACGTGCCGCCGCGCATGCCGTGGCCGACGATGTTGAGGAAGGCGAGCACGCGGGTCTGCGAGCGATCGATGACGCGCTCCTTGAAGTCCTCGAAGTTGCGCCAGCCCGAACAGCCCGCGTCGGCGACCGTGGTCACGCCGACGCGCAGCGTGAAGCCGTCCGGATAGACGCTGTTGTCGCCGGCGTAGGAGCGCTTCTCGCCGGTGCCGGCGTAGACGTGCGTGTGGATGTCGACGAGGCCCGGGCGTGACGTACAGCCCGGACGACGTCGACCGTCTTCAACGCATCGGCGGGATCGATCTTCGCCGCGACCGCGGCGATCTTGCCGGCCGACGATGGCGACGTCGCGCACCGCGCTGATGTTGTTGCGCGGATCGATGACGTGCCGCCTCGCAGCAGCAGGTCGTAGGCTTCGTCTGCCGCCGCTGGCCTCGCGGCGGACGTCGAGCGACGAGCGAGCAGCCGCCACATGCAGAGATCCGTTCGCCGACACGGCTCAGCCCCTCCGCCGCGGTGCGTGGCGCGCCGTCCACGTGGCGGTCAGGTACTCGCCCATGTCGAGCGTGCCCGACATCAGCGTCGCCGGTGACCTTGCCGGTGAAGGTGAACGTTGAGCGCGTCGCCGTGCTGCTCGTCGTAGGTGCTGCGCAGGCGCACCGTAGTCGCCGTCGATCGTGCCGGTGAGATCGCGCGAGACGAAATCGCCGGCGCGTCGACTGATGACGTCGCTGCCCCGTCTGCCGCAGGTGCAGGACATGCGGCTCGACGCTGTCGGCGCGCGTACTCGATCTGCACGTTCCATTGGCCCGCTGAGGTCCGCCGCCGGCGGCGCGGACGTGGTCGCGGCGTCCCGCGGGCTGGGTGCGCAGAGCACGGCGCAGAGCCGGTCGGCCACGATCTGCGTCGTCGCCCGGCAGCATCGTACGGCGTGACCGAGACGCCGGTGACGTCCCGGGCGGGCGCCCCGCCGCGCGCGCGCGAACAGCGGCCACCCGCGGCTCGCCGTCGAGCAGCGTCGCGCGCGACGGTCTCGCCGGAGACGCCGACGCGCTCTGGATCCCACAGCACCCGCAGCGACGGCGTGCGATTGACAGAGCCTTCCGGCTGCGACGACCGGCCGTCGTGACGCCGTCGATCGCCGACACGCGCTCGGCGATGAGATCGAGCCACGCGCTCCAGCGTCTTCCACTCGGCGTCGTGGTCGCGCTTCACCCACATCTCGACCGCCATCAGCATCCCGATCGCCTCTTCCTTGCCGACCTTCAGCGCGCGGCCGAGGCCGTGATGCGGCGCGCTGTGGACCCACGCGGCGCGACCAGATCCTTGCGGCCGAGCAGCAGGCCCGCGGTCTGCGGCCCGCGGAGGCACTTTGCCGCCGCTGTAGGCCACCGAGCGTCGCGCCGTTCTGCAGGTGCACGTTCGGGACCGTCGAGGATCTCGGCGGCGGCGTCGACGAGGATCGGCACGCCCTTGCGCTTCGCGATCGGCGCGATCGCCTTCACGTTGAGCGGGCTCGTCGTCGGCGTTCGGGCCGGCGAGGATGTAGACCATCGCGGTCCGCGGGCCGAGCGCCGCCTCGAACTCGGCGAGCGTCGTCACTTCGACGACGCGCACGCCGACGGCGCGCAGCGCCGCGTCGTAGACGTTGCGCGAGTGCTTGCGGGATGATCGACTTCGTCCTTCGGGAAGCCCGGTCAGGTTCGGGATGCGCACGTGCAGATCGGGATTGCCGCCGGCCACGCACGCCGCGGTCGCGTGCGTCAGCGCCGCCGAGCAGCCCGACGTGACCAGGCCCCACTCGGCGCCGGTCAGCGTCGCGAGCCGCGCGCCGATCGCGTCCGTCAGCTCGTCGAGGTGCACGTAGTGCTGCGCGGCGGCGTCCATCGCCGCGCGCACCTCGGGCAGCATCGTCGAGCCGCTGATGATCGTGAAGGTGCCGCGCGCGTTGATGAGCGGGCCGCACGCCGATCGACCGGTAGATGCCGCGCCGACGCGCAGGCCGGAGTTGTCTGCCACAGCCGCCTCGACGTCGCCGCCGCCTCTGGCGGAAAGGGATCAGGGGCAGCGCCAGCAGGTCGCCCACGTCGCCGCCGCGGCGGAGGAGCCTCGCGGCGGTCATCGTCCATCGCCTTCATCAGTCTCCTCCACGCGTTGGCGCGGATGCCAACACGGGGTGCGGGTGCGTAAGGTGCGTAGGGTGACGGTGGCGACGGTGCGCGAGGCGTCAGCCCCGCTCCATGTGATAATCCGCCGCTATATGCGAACCGCAGTCATCACCGTTTCGCCGTTGTGCTCGCTGATTGTCGTCGCCATCGCGCAACAGCCGTCGCACGAGCGCCTCTCGCTATGGTCCAACGGTGCGCCCGGGTCGGCTGCGCGCAGGTCGGAGCCCGCAGGCTAAGGACTACTGGGTGAAGAACGTGCACGACCCGTCGGTCGATGGTTCACTCTGCCTCCGCCGGAGAAGGCGACCGGCGCGGCGGTCGTGGTCGTGCCGGGCGCAGGGCACCGGTTGCTCGCCCACAACGCCGAAGGGCGCGAGCCGGCTGAGTTCCTGGCCAACCTCGGCGTTGCCGCATTCGCCCGCTGACGGCTGGCGCGCGAGGAAGGCTCGACCTACACGATCGAAGGCGACGCCGTCGCCGATACCTACCGGGCCTTGCGCCCGTGTGCAGCCGGGCGGCGGAGTGGGTACATCGATCCCGCATCGCGCCGTGGCGTCATGGGGTTCTCGGCGGGAGGAGCTGGTCGGCATGGTCGCCTTTCCGCCAGCGAAGCGGGAACGCACAGGGCTCCCTGATCCGGTGGACCGGCTGAGCGGCCGCCCGGATTTCGCGATCTTCATCTACCCGGGCCAGCTGGTCGTGCCGGCCTCGGTCCCGAGCAACGCGCCGCCCGCGTTTCGCGGCCGCATCCGACGACCCATGCTGCGGCGCGCCGACGGTTAAGATCCTGCAGATGTATCGCGGTTTTGCGTGCCTCACTTGAGGCGCGCCAGCATCCCCGAAGGGCGGCCACGGCTTCAACATGGGCCAGCGGTCGAAGCTGAAGTCGGTGAATACGTGGTCGCAGCGGCTCGCCGACTGGCTGGCTGACTGGTTCCAGGCGGCGCACTCAGTGTTGCGGCACTGTGCTGTGCTGGTGCTTTGCGCCCGTGCCAAGTGCACGAGCACCACACGCGGCAACGACCAGGTAGCACTGCACTTGGAACCCAGCACGAAGCACCGCACGTGGCACGCAGCACCAAGCACCCAGGCACGGACACGTCGGCACGGACATCTATTCGTCGTCGTCGGCCCTGAACTTCCCACGCAAGAAGGCCGCTGCACCTGGTGGGGGTCGAACCCCTGGCGCAGCAGCCATCCCTGCAGGCGCCGGACGGCCTTCTGGGCCGCTCGGCGGCTGCTGGCGCCTCTCAGCTTCCGCGCGAGGGCATTATGAGCGCACCTGATTCGCCGATCGTCGTTGCACTGCGGCGCTTCACCGCGAGCCTGGCGGTCTCGTCGCCACGCCCAGCGCCTTCACTCTGATCGGAGCACGCGAGACCTGCGGCGCCGGTGGATGGCGATCGTCGTGGCCGCGCGGCGCGCGGCGGCCGCCCGCGCGTCGTTCAGCGCGCCAGACTCCCGAGCGAGTGCCAATGCCGTCTCGATGACCTCGGCCAGGGAAGCCCTTGCGGCGCAACCGGTCCGGCGAGCTGCCGCGACGACAGCTCTCGCCGGCCCAGCATCAGTAGGCCGGCCGTGACCGCTGCGCGCGTCGTCAGCTGTGCAGGGTCAGGCGTCATGGACCGGGCCACGATTCATGTTAGCAGGCAGCAGGCAGCAGGCAGCGGGTAGCCAGCTGCCTGCCAGCTGCCCGCCGCCAGCCGCCAGCTGCCCGCCGCGAGCTGTCAGCTACCCCCGCCCGAACCGCGTGACCTGCGGCGAGCCTCGTGGCCGCTGGGTGGGCTGACCGTGCCCCGCGCCATCTGATCGCGCGCTCTCGTCGGACGTCGTCGAGATGCCCTGCACCTTGAGCTTGAACTCGTCCACGTTGCTCGCCCAGCGCAGCGCCTCTTCGTAGCGTGACGAGCCCCTGCTGGAACAGGCCGAAGATCGACTGGTCGAACGTCTGCATGCCATGCTGCGACGTGCCGGCCGCGATCGCCGACTGGATCAGGTGCGTCTTCTCCTTGTCGACGATGCAGTCGCGGATGAAGGCGCGTGGTGATCATCACCTCGACCGCCGCGGCGCGGCCCTTGCCGTCGCGCCTTCGGCATCAGGCGCTGCGAGACGACGGCCTTGAGCACCGCGCGCGAGCTGCATGCGGACCTGGCTTCTGCTGGTGCGGCGGGAAGACGGCGATGATGCGGTTGATCGTCTCGGTCGCGTCCAGCGTGTGCAGCGTCGAAAACACCAGGTGGCCGGTCTCCGACGCGTGCAGCGCCGTCTCGATCGTCTCGAAGTCGCGCATTTCGCCGACGAGGATGACGTCGGGGTCCTGGCGCAGCGCGCTGCGCAGCGCGTGCGCGAACGACCGCGTGTCGACCGACGACCTCGCGCTGGTTGACGATCGACCGGTTGTCGCGGTGGAGGAACTCGATCGGATCCTCGACCGTCATCACGTGCGAGCGCTGCGCGTGCGCGTTGATGTGGTCGATCATGCGCCGCCAGCGTCGTCGCTCTTGCCGCTGCCGGTGGTGCCGGTGACGAGGACGAGGCCGCGCTCCTCGGCCGCGATCGGCTTGAGCACCGGCGGCAGCCCGAGGTCGTCGATCGACTGGATGCTCGATGGGGATGACGCGGAGGACCAGGCCGATCGTGCCGCGCTGCTGGAACACGTTGCAGCGGAAGCGCCCCAGGCCCGGCACGCTGTAGGCGAGGTCGATCGTCCTGAGGCTGTCCTTGAACTTCTGACGCTGCTGCGTGGACATCACGGCAGCCGCCATGCCGACTGGTGTCCTCGTGCGTCAGGCGCGCCTCTCCTCGTTGGCGGGCACCAGGTCGCCTCGCACCCGCATCATCGGGGTAGCTGCCCACCTTCACGGTGCAGGTCCGACGCTCCGGCCTCGACGCGCCAGCTTCAGCAGATCGTTGACGTGCATTGACGCGCAATCCTCCCGATCCCAACATCGCGCAGGTGAGCGGCGGACGGCGTTAGAGTGACTCTTGATGGTGCTGTTGAGGTACAGGCTGGGGTGCTGAAGTCCGGTGCTTACGTTGGAGTGTTGACCGTTTCCGAGTGCCTGCCGATGGCACCAGGCACTGCGCACGTCAGCACTGGACTTCAGCACTTCGGCACGCCTGCACTTCAGCACTCACACGCGCTTCTATCGGGCCCGAGCTGGTAGTCGCGACTCGGTCCCTGAGATGCACCTTCGCCCTCGTAGACGAACGTCAGCCAGCCGTGCGTGTCGGGCAGCTCGCCGTTGAGGATGTCGAAGAACGTCCGACTGGATGGCGTCGGTCACCGGGCCGCGGTTGCCGCTGCCGACGGCGGACCTTGTCGACCGAGCGGATCGGCGTCACCTCCACGGCGGTGCTCGCAGAAGAAGGCCTCGTCGGCGATGTAGAGCATCTCGCGCGGGATGCACTTCCTCCCGCACCGTCGAAGCCCAGGTCCTGCGCGGCAGTCGTGATGACCGAGTCGCGCGTGATGCCGCCGAGGATCGACGAGCGGCACCGGCGGCGTGTAGATGACGTTGTCGCCGCACGAGGAACAGGTTCTGGCCGCTGCCTTCGCCGACGTAGCCCTGCGTGTCGAGCGCGATGCCCTCGGCGTAGCCGTCGAGCACGGCCTCCATCTTGATGAGGCACGGAGTTGGCGTAGTTGGCCGCGGTCTTCGCCACCGCCGGGAACGTGTTCGGCGCCGTGCGCGTTCCACGAGCTCACGCGCACGTCGACGCCATTCTCGATCGCGTCGGCGCCGAGGTAGGCGCCCCATTCCCACAGCAGCAATCGCCGTGTCCACCGGGCACGGCAGCGGGTTGACGCCGAGCTGATTGTATCCGCGATACATCAGCGGGCGGATGTAGCAGGCCTTGTACTTGTTCTCCCGGATGGTATCGAGAATCGCGTTCTCCCAGCCTCCTGATCGAGCGGCGATTCCATCCGGTAGATCTTCGCGGAGTCCGCGCAGGCGGACGACGTGATCGTCGAGGCGGAAGCAGGCCGGAGCCGCGCGGCGTCTCGATAGCAGCGCGCGCCCTCGAACAGCACCCAGCCGTAGTGAATCACGTGCGGGCAGTGGACCTGGTCGCGCATCGACGAGCGAATCCGTTCAGCCATCCAGGAGTCCCGGCGAAATGGTCATGCAGTATCTGCCGATTCCGGTCGTGGTAGACTCTGGCCAGAGCGCTATCGCGGAATCGTTCTGGCGCTGGTCACCGTGGTCAAAACGGGCACGATCGAGCTGCGGCGTGGAGTGGCTTTCGCGGCAATGCCAGCAGAACTGCGGTCAGCGGCGTCAAATATAGCGCGAAGCAGGTGGATGATGCCTGCGCGTGTCGAGTCCGACCGACCGCGGTTGCCGGTCGGCCCGACCACCCGTCCCGGCGGCGGGACGAAGGCGTTCGCGGCTTGAGGGCCAGGATGTCGCCCAGCAGATCGGAGGCGCGCTGATACCGCGCGCTCGATCTCGGGCGCCATCGCCTTCATCACGATGTCGCTGATGGCCTTCGGAATCGCGGCGTTCTTGCAGGCCTGCGGCGCCGTCACCAGCTCGCCCGACATCAGCTTGTCGCAGCTCGCGCCGGCGACGGCGTGTCGTAGGGCAGCATGCCGGTCAGCATCTGGGTACATCGTCACGCCGAGCGAGTAGATGTCCGAGGCGAACACCGCCTTGCCGTGGAACTGCTCGGGCGCCATGTACGGCGGGCTGCCGATCACCGTCGTGCCGTGCGCGGCGATCTCGAGGAACGCGCGACGTGCCGAAGTCGGCGACCTTCAGCGATGCCGCTGCTCGCCGATCAGCACGTTGGCCGGCCGCAGGTCGCGGTGGATGACGCCCTGGCGGTGCGCGTGATCGACGGCGTTGCAGATCTGGCAGGTGAAGTCGAGCGCGCGCGTCAGCGTCCAGCGCGCCGTCGCGGACGATGACGTTCTCGAGCGTCTCGCCCGGCGACGTACTCCATCACGATGAAGAAGACGCCGTCCTGCTTCTCCGCGGTCGTGCATCGCGACGATGTTGGGGTGGTTGACGGACGGCGAGCAGCCGCGGCTCGCGCAGCAGCTCGCCGAAGTCGAGGTTCTGCTGCCGGTGCGGCACCTTGATGCGCGACCTTCTTGTCGATCCAGGTGTCCTCGCGCGAGGTAGACGGTGCCGAATCCGCCGCTGCCGAGCGGCGCGAGGATCTTATCGTTCCAACCGTCTGCCCGCGAAAGAACACGAGGGCAGTATACCTGGTACAGGTGCGTCAGGTGCGTCGGGTGCGTCGGGTGTGTCGGGTGCGTCGGGTGCGTCAGGTGCGGCTATAAGTCGCCTGACTCGCGCAGGAGCACCGTCAGGGCGACGAGGGCGGCCCGCTCGGCGCTGCAAGCGTGCGTGGTCACCGAGCGTCAGCATCGAGGCCTGGTGACGCTCGGCGAGCGCGTGCTCCTCGTCAGCCCAACCCACCCTCGGGACCGATGAGCAGTGATGCGCTCTCGGGTGGCTGAGCGCGTTGCCAGGCGGCCAGCTCGCGTGACGCCGCCGACGCCAGCGCCGGCTCGGCCAGCATGACGGTGCACGCGGTGCCGGACCCGCAAGGAACTCCTCGAGCGAGGCGACCGGCATCACGTCGGGCACGACGGCTCGCCCGCACTGCTTCGCGGAGCTGCACGGCCACGCGATGCCAGCGATCGACGCGTCCGGTGTCACCGCTGCGGGCGGCCGTGGCACCTCGCATCGCGCGGTGAGGAGCGGCTGAATCCTTGCGACGCCCAGCATGCGTCGCGTCGCGGACGACCTCGTCGAACTTGTCGCCCTTGAGGAGCGCCTGGGCGAGCGTGAGCGCGACACGCGGCTCGGCGGCGGCGGGCGCCGGCGCGCCGACGCGGATGATGGCGTCGGATTTCGTCAGCGCCTCGACACGGGCCACGTGTTCGCGGCCGCGCCCGTCGAACACGCGAATCTCATCGCCCTTCGCGAGCCTGAGGACGCGAAGCAGGTGCTGGGCCTCTTCCGGTGGCAGCGGGGCGGAATGGCCCTGCTCCGGAAGGTCTGGCACGTAGAAGCGGTGCATCGACGCCCGCTCGACGCTCTACTTCGTGCCGCCGCTCTTCATGAGCGCGAGCACCTCGTCGACTTCCTTGGGAACTGCTGCGCTCAGGATGATGCGGCTCGCCCTCGGTGATGAGCACCGTGTCCTCCGATCCGGACGTGCAGGTGCTTGTCCGGGATCTCGATGATCGGCTCCGACCGCGATGACCATACCCGGCCGGAACGGCTCGGTGTAATCGCCGACGTCGTGCACGCTCATGCCGACGAAATGGCCTGCCGAGCGCGGGACGCTGATCGGAGAACCCGCACTTCTCGTAGATGCGCTTGCTGATCTCCACCGTCTGCTTGCGGGTTGCGCCTGGCCGCATGGCCGCGATGATCGCCTTCTGCGCCTCGAGCGCGCACTGATACGCGCGCAGCTGAGCTCGTCGAACTGGCCCGACACGGGCCACGTTCTCGTGATGTCGATCACCTGGTAGTCGAGGTCGCCGCCGTAGTCCATGACGACCAGATCGCCGGCCTGCATCTGGCGTCCGTTGTCCTGATAGTGCCAGACGTTCACGTTCGGTCCCAGTGCCGACGATCGCCGGATAGCCGTTGCCCTGCACGCCGTTCTTGAACAGGTGATACGTCGCCTCGGCTTCCAGCTCGTACTCGAAGCGGCCAGGCTGCGTGATGACGATCGCGTTGCGGATCGCTTCGGCGCTCAGCCGGCCGTTCAGCTTCAGCACCTCGATCTCGCGCGGCGACTTGATGACGCGCAGCGTGTCGATGGCGGGGACGACGTCGCGCAGATCGTAGGACGGGTAGCGGTCGCGGATCGTCTCCAGCCCGCACTCGTCTTCGCTCGGCTGACCGCTGAGCGGGTTGCTTACCGGCGCGCGAGGCTCGTTCCCTTGTCCCCTCGGCTGTCGTCCACTTCGTCGCGCTCGGACAGGCGCGTCCACAGCACCTGCTGCCCGAGCCCACTGCGCCGGCGCCCGAGGAACTCCGTCAGCTCGGTCAACGGCTGGATGCCGGCGAACCCCCAGGCCTTCGCCTGGTCGCCCTGCGAGAGCCAGTTCCTGCCGTCCGATCGGATTTCGCGGGCGCCCTGTTCCGGCAGGAACAGCCACGCGTCGGCCGTGGCGGCGTCCATCACGAGGACGGCGTTCACGTCTGCGTTGCCGGTGAGGTAGTAGAAGTCGTTGTCCTGGCGGAAGCGGATGCCGTTGAGCGGCATCGTGCTGCCGAACATCAGCACCGTGCCGGATCCCAGCGTCTGCGCCGAGCGCCTTGCGGCGCGCGATGAACTCCGAGGCGGGATAGCCGAGGCGTTCGGCCGTGCCGGGAACCGAGGCGAAGCAGGCTGCAGCAGGCAAGCGCAAAGAGGACTCGTCGCATGCCGAACAGAGTAGATCAGGTTGGGATCTGAAGGAGCAGCGCTTCCCAGTCGCCCTCGCCCACGCGGGCCAGCGTCGTCGTCGAGCCGAAGGCCGACTAGCACCGCGTCGGCTTCCGCGCGCTGGAACCCGCTCAGCACGAGGCGGCCGCCGGAAGCAGCCAGACCGACGAGCAGCGGCGCCTGGCGACGAGCAGCGCGCCGGTGAGGCTCGCGAGAATCACATCGGCCGGCTCGATGCGATCGGTCCGCAGGTCTGCCCGCCGGAGCGCAACGCGTCCTGTCAGGCCGTTCAGCGCCAGACTCTCGCGCGCGGAGACCAACGCGTCCTCGTCGACATCGAGGCCTTCCACCTCGCGCGCGCCAAGCAGGTGCGCGGCGATCGCCAGGACCCCGGACCCCGTGCCCAGATCGACGACTCGGCGGCCCTCGAGGTCGAGCGTCCTGCAGCAGCCGCAGGCACAGTCTCGTGGTCTCGTGGTGGCCGGTGCCGAATCCCATCGACGGCTGAATGACGACCAGATGCGACCCGGGTGGAAGCGCTTCCGGGACATCCCACGGCGGTGACACGATGAGGCGGCCGACGGCGACGCGCGTGAGGTCAGCCTGCGTACGTGCCGCCCAGTCCTCGTCCTCGACGTCCACGGTCTCGAGGCGGCACCCGGCCGGCTCGAACGCGTCCGCCAGCGTCGAGGCCATCACGTCCAGCTGTGACTGATCGGCGGGGAAGATCCGCCACGTCGGCCTGTCGTCGCCGCCGGTCTCGTGAACGGCAGCGGGGCTGAGATCGTCGAGCGCGGCGGCGACGCGGCCTGGAAGATCCTCGTCGCCCGCGAGAGAGGGAAAGTGCAGGTCGAGCGCGCGGAACGATCGCGTCACGTCAGCCGAAGATGTCTTTCACGCGATCGAAGATGTTCTTGTCGTCGTGCGTCTCGCCGTTGCGGCGCGGCTCGAACTTCTCGGGCGGCAGCGACCTGGCGAGCGACTCGAGCAGCTGGCGCTGCTCCTTCGTCAACTTCTTCGGCGTCGTCGCGTGGACGGTGACGAACAGGTCGCCCTTGCCGCGCCCGCCGACGTCGGGCAGGCCTTTGCCGCGCAAACGGAACGTCGTCCCCGTGACGGTGCCTTCGGGCACCTTCAGCGGCTCCGGCTCGCCGAGCAGCGTCGCGACCTTGATCTCGCCGCCGAGCGCGAGCGTGGGGAAGTGCAGCGGCATCTCGCAGTAGAGGTCGTTGCCCTCGCGGCTGGAAGAACGCGTGGTCCTGCACCTGCACGACGACGTAGAGATCGCCCGGGGGCCGTTCTGCACGCCGTGCTCGCCTTCGCCCTGGATGCGCAGGCGCTGGCCGGTGTCGATGCCGCCCGGGATCTTCACGGTCAGCTTCCGTTGCTTCATGCACGCGCCCTTCGCCGTGGCAGACGGCGCACGGCTTGGCGATGATCTGAGCCCGGTGCCGCGGCACTGATTGCACGTGCGCGCGACGGTGAAGAAGCCCTGCTGATACCGGAGCTGTCCGCGGCCGCCGCAGTGTCGGGCACGCGGTGGGGCCGGATCCGGCCGCGGCGCCCGATGCCGCGGCAGACCTCGCAGCTCTCGGCGCGTGGAAACTGGATGGACGCCTCGGTGCCTCGCGCGGCCTCCTCGAAGCTGATCTCGAGGTCGTAGCGCAGGTGGGAGCCGCTGCTGCGGGCCGCCGCGGCGGCGGCCGCCGCCGAACAGATCGCCCAGGCCGAAGACGTCGCCGAGTCCGCCGAGGATGTCTTCGAAGCCGACAAACGTGGACGGATCGATCCCGCCGCTGGCCCCGCTGACGCCGGCGTGGCCGAACCGGTCGCATGCTGCGCGCTTCTGCGGATCCGAGAGGACCGCGTAGGCCTCGGCGGCTTCCTTGAACCGTTCTTCCGCGCTCTTGTCTCCGGGATTGCGATCCGGATGGTGCTGGAGCGCGAGCTTCCGGTAGGCAGATTTCAGTTCCGACTCGGCGGCGTGACGGGCCACGCCGAGCACTTCGTAGTAGTCTCGCTTGCTCACGCCTGCGCCACCTTCACCATCGCGGCTCGAAGGAGCCGGTCGCCGAGCAGTACTCCGCGCCGCAGCTCCTCGACAATCTCACCATCGGGCACGCCGGGCACGGATTCAGATGCCACGGCCTGGTGGAGGTTCGGATCGAACGTCTGGCCGACGGTCTCGATCGGCTTCACGCCGCGCCGCGTGAGCAGGTCGAGAATCTGCCTGTGAATCAGCTCCACGCCACGCGCGGTACGACTCGGCCGACGCCTCGCCGGAATCGGCGGCGAGCGCGCGCTCCAGGTCGTCCAGGATCGGCAGCACATCGGCCAGCACGCCCTCGGCGGCGCGCTCAGTCGCCTCGCGCCGTTCGCGATCGATGCGCTTGCGGTAGTTGTCGAACTCGGCCGTCAGCCGCAGCAGCCGGTCACGCAGCCCGTCGCGCTCCTCGGTCAGCTGCGCCAGCTCGGGATCGGGCTGAGGCGCGGCGGTCTCGGGCGCCGTCTCCCTGGTCCACGGGGTCGTCGGCCATGCGGATGTCCACTTCGTGATTGACGTCGGTGCTCATGTGTTCGTTCGATGGTTCAGTTGCCGCCGAGCGCCTCGCCCACGGCGCCGCGCGGCGCTCTCGACGACGCTGATCGCGCGCGAGTAGCGCATGCGCGTCGGGCCGATGACGCCGACGCTGCCGCCGCGGCGGCCGTCGAGTACGAGGCCGCGACGAGGCTGAACGGCTTGAGGTCGGCGAGCGCGTGCTCGGCGCCGATCACGACGGCCAGCCCGGGCGCATCCAGATATTCGCTCAGCAGGCGGACGAGCCGCTGCTTTCTTCGATCATCTCGACCAGCGCGCGCAGCGTGTCGAGCGACAGCTCGGCATTGAGCTGCGAGGCATCAGGCCAGCAGCGAAGAGGTGCCGTCCACGTGGAGCGGATGCCCGGCGGACTGCGCGTCGAGCGCACGGCCCGCCAGGGCAAAGGCGCGCGCCATCAGCGTGTCGTAGATGCCGCGCGCCTCCTGCAGGCGCGCAACGATCGCCTCGCGGACTTCGTCGATCGGCCGGCCGGCGAACTCGCGGTTCACGTACTCCGCGCCGCGCCGCAGCTCCTCGGGTGAGAGGATCTCGCCGGTGTCCACCACCTTCTGCGTGACCTGTTCGCCTTCGGTGACCGCGACGACCAGCACGCGGGAGGCGCCGAGCGTGACGAACTCGATCTCTCTCCAGGCGCTGATCGCCCGTCGCGGGCCCCAGCGCGAAGCCGATGTGGTGCGACTCGCGGGACAACAGGCGCGACACGCTGGCCAGCAGCCCGTTGGTCGAGTGTTCCTCGTCGGCCGCCTGGCGGATCTGCGACAACAGGCCCGGACGCTCGACGGGGCGGCGGTGCTCGAGCAGCAGGTCGACGTAGAAGCGATAGCCCCGATCCGTGGGCACGCGGCCGGCGGAGGTGTGAGGCTGGCGGACGAAGCCCTGCTCTTCGAGCCGCGCCAGGACGTTCCTGACGGTGGCCGACGACACGCCCAGCGTCCCGCGGCGTGCGATGACGACCGAGGCCACGGGCTCGCCGCTGTGGATGTACTCGCGGACCACCGTGGCCAGGATGCGGCCCGAACGAGCGGAGAGGTCGGAGTTGGTCACTAGCAGTCGTCCAGTGTGAGTGCTAACGCGCTCGTTCCATTATAGCGGGTCCACTCGCTCGTGCGCGGATCTCAGCCAAGTCTCGCCCGCAGAGTCAGTTGCCGTACCTGTTCGCGGCCCGCGGGCGACGGCTTCCTCCGGATCCAGCTCCGTGAGGCGCCCTTCGTCCACCAGGACCCGCCCGTCCACCAGCGTCGTGCGCACGGTCGCTCGACCGCGCGGCATACACGAGGGCCGAGTAGGGATTCGACATCGGCCCGGCGTGCGGGGCGCCCCGCCCGACGAGAATCAGATCGGCCTTCTTGCCGGGCTCGAGGCTGCCGATCTCGCTGTCCAGGCCGAGCGTCCTGGCGCCGCCGCGCGTGGCCATCCACACCACGTCGCGCGCCGTCAGCGCGCCCGGCCCGAGGCGGCTGGCCTGCAGCAGCCCCGCCAGGCGCATTTCGTCGAACATGTCGAGGCGGTTGTTGCAGGCCGCGCCGTCGGCGCCGAGCGACACCGTGATCCGCCGGCGCGCCATCTCGACGACGGGCGCGAGGCCGGAGCCGAGCTTCAGGTTCGCGCTCGGGGCAGTGCAGGACCTTGACGTCGAACTCGGCGAGCAGTCCCAGCGCGGTGTCGTCCACGTGGACGCAGTGCGCCGCGCAGAGTCGCGAGGAGGCGAGACCGGTGGCCACCAGGTATGCGATGTTGTCCATGCCGGTCCGCTTCTGGACCAGCGCGATCTCGCCGCGCGACTCCGACGCGTGCGTGTGCACGAGCAGCCCGCGCTCCGCGGCCAGCACGGCGACGGCCTCGAGGAGCCGGCGCGAACACGAGACGGCGAACCTGGGCGCAAACGCGACGCGGATGCGGCCGTCGTGGGTGTCGTGCCAGCGATCGAACAGCGTCAGGGCGTCGCCGATCGACGTGTTGGTGTTTTCCTTCAGCCGCGCCGGGGCGTCGGCGGCGTCGTCCATCATGCACTTGCCGATCGTCGCGCGCAGGCCCGAGCGGGCGATCTCGTCGAAGACGACGTCCGTGTCGTGCACCGTCTCCATCGTCAGGATCGACGTGGTGCCGCCGCGCAGCAGCTCGCAGGCGGCCAGGCGCGCGGACGCGCGGAGCGAGGCGTCGGTGTGCGCGGCCTCGAGCGGCCAGACGCGCGTGCGCAGCCAGTCCATCAGGCTGAGGTCGTCAGCCAGCCCGCGGAACAGGGTCTGGCACAGGTGGACGTGCGTCTGCACGAAGCCGGGCAGCAGGAGATCGCCGGCGGCGTCGATCACGCGGTCGTGCGCGCCGTCGGGCACGTGGCCGAGCGCGGCGATCCTGCCGTCGCGGACGGAGAGGTCACCCTGCGCGACCTCCATCCGGTCGTTCATGGTGACGAGCGTGGCGTTGCGAAACAGGACCGACATGAAATCAGGTGCGTCGGGTGCGCGAGGTGCGCAAGGTGCGCAAGGTGCGGCAGTACGTAGGGCCGAGCTTCAGCTCGGCCTGGAAAGGCTCACGGCCGACGAGACGCACTACTTGATTGCCGTCCAGCGCATGGAAAGCGACGTCGTGGCGGGGTTGTTCGCCTTGCCGCGGCGGACGGCGATCAGTTCGGCGAGGATCGAGACGGCGATCTCTTCAGGTGAGATGGCGCCGATGTCGAAGCCGATCGGCGCGTGCAGGCGTTGGATCCAGTCGGCCGGGACGCCGGCCTCGATGAGCGACGCCGTCAGCCGCGCCACCTTGGCCTTGCTGCCAATCAGGCCGACGTAGCGGAACTCGCGACCGGCGAGCGCCCGGAGCACGTCGAGATCCTGCCGGTGCCCGCGCGTCAGGACGACGACGAAGGACGAGGCCGGGATCTCGGCGCGGGCGGTCCACTCCGGCCAGGTCTTCGACGACGATCTCGTCGGCGGCGGGGAAGCGCGTGGCGTTGGCGAACTTCTCGCGGTCGTCGGCGACGTGCAGCCGGAACCCACGGACGGTGCGATCTGTCCGAGCTGGTATCCGACGTGCCCCGCGCCCAGCAGTACAGCCGCGGCGCGGGTTCGATTGGCTCGATGAACACGTCCATCTGGCCTCCGCAGATGAGCCCGGTCTCCTCGGCGAGGTCGTCGTTCAGCTCGTAGTGGATGACGTCGGACTTGGCGAGACTCGAGGGCGCCGCGCGCCTTCCAGAACGCGTCGTGCTCGTAGCAGCCGCCACCGATCGTGCCGACGGTGCGGCCATCGGCGAAGACCAGCATCTTCGCGCCGACGCGCTGCGGGGTGGACCCGTGCGCGCGGATGATGGTGACCAGGGCGACCGACTCCCCGCGCGCGAGTGCTCGCCTCAGGGCGTCAAGGACGGCTTCCACGGTGGATTATACCGGGGATGCGTGAGCGGTGCGTAGAGTGCGAAAGGTGCGAAAGGTGGCGATGCTGCACCCCACGCACCCTATTTGTGCGACATCACACACTTCGGTCGGTTCCGTGCCGCTCAGGAAGGATTCGTCAGGCACACCGCGGGCAGGAGGGGCCGGCGAGCTTGCCGGTGTCCCGGTCGATGACGACGCTGGTGATGCCGGGCGGTTCGGCGAACGGCAGGTTCGAGTGGCCCGCGAGCGCGCGCACCATGAACGGCGTCCAGATGGGCAGCGCCGCCTGTGAGCCGCTCAGGCCGAGCGGCTGGTTGTCGTCGAGGCCCGACCCAGACCACGGTCAGCAGCTCCGGCGTGAAGCCGACGAACCAGGCGTCGCGCAGAGTCGTTGGTCGTGCCCGTCTTGCCGGCGGCGTCGAGCGCGAAGCCGCCGGCGCGCGCCGCGGCGCCGGTCCCTTCGTTGAGCACGCTCCGCATCATGTTGACGACGAGGTACGTCGTCCGGGCCGCGCGATCTTCTTCTGCGGCACGATCCGGCGGCACGGATCGCCTTGCCGCCTGCGACGACGCGCGCTGATGCACGCGAGCGGACGGATCGTGCCCGCCGTTCGGGAAAGAGCGTGTACGCGGTGGCGATCTCGAACGGCGTCGCTTCGAACACGCCGAGCGCGATCGACGGGTATGCGTGCGCGTTCGTGCCGACGCCGATCTTGCCGCCAGAGCGCCGCGACCTTGTCGAAGCCGGCCGTCTCGGCGACCTTGATCGTCGCGACGTTGCGCGAGAGCGCCAGCGCGCGCCGCAGCGTGATGATGCCGTCGTACTCGTTCGTCGTAGTTGTTGGGCGTCCAGTCCTCATCCGCTCCTGAACGTGAAAGTCGTCGGCGCGTCGTCGACGAGAGTGGCCGGGGTGATGTCGGTGCGGCCTTCGGCCGCGGCGCGCTCGAACGCGGCCAGGTAGACGAATGGCTTGAAGACCGACCCGGTCTGGCGGCTCGCGCTGATCGCGCGGTTGTACTGCGACTGGTTGTAGGAACGGCCGCCGACCAGCGCGAGCACCTCGCCCGTGCGCGGATCGATCGCGATCAGCGCGCGCCTGCGACTTGACCGCCCGTTTGCGTCTTCGCGAGGAGCTCGTCGACGCGCGTCAGGCCCTCGCGCAGCGGCGTCCTGCGCGATGCGCTGCAGGTGGATGTCGAGCGTCGTGTAGACATCGAGCGATCCCGTCGTCGCGGTGAGCCCGGGATACTGCTCGCCCAGCGTCTGGCCGACGAAGTCCACGAAGCTACGGCGCCTGCGCGTCGAGCGCGCGCGCGGACGACGACGATGGGCTCGCGCTTCGGTCTTCGCTCGCGATCTCCTCGGAGATGAATCCCTCGTCGGCCATCGCACGCAGGACGACGTTGCGCCGTTCCTTCGAGCGCTCAGGCGAAGCTGAAGGGCGACCAGGTATGACGGCGACCTGGATCACGCCGGCGATCGTGGCGGCCTCGCTCAGCGTCAGGTTGCTGACGTCCTTGCCGAAGAACAGCCGCGCCGCCTCGGCGACGCCCGTGCACGGCGAACGATCCGCGCTGGCCGAGATACACCTCGTTCAGGCACATCTCGAGGATCTCGTCCTTCGACGCCTTGCGCTCGAGAATGATCGCCTATGACCGCTCGGCGAGCTTGCGCTTGAGCGACTTCTCGGGCGTGAGGAAGAAGTTCTTGACGAGCTGCTGCGTGAGCGTGCTGCCGCCGACGAGATACTTCTTGCTCGCCGCGCAGGTTCGTGATGACCGCGCCGATCGGATGCGGATGACGTCCACGCCCGGGTGGTCGTAGAACCGCCGGTCCTCGATGGCCAGCACCGCCTGCACCATGCGCGACGGATCGCGGCAAGCGGCACCTGCGCGGCGCTTCTCGCGGCCCGTGTTGATGAGCGCGGTCAGCAGCGGCGGATCGAGCGTCACGGCGATCGAAGCGCGAGTCGGCGACTGTGAGGCTCGTAATGCGCGCCACCGGAGCCGGCGCTCCTGCGGTGCCGCCGAGGCCAGTGGCTTCGGCGTCTCGAACGTCGCGCGGACTGATGGCGCCCTTGTGACCGCCGTCGCGCGGCATCAGGACGATGGCGTCGCGGCCGATGGTGAATCCGCCTCTCCTTCTCGACGCGGCCGCGCTCGGCGTAGCCGAGGTCGTTCAGCCGGTACGACGAGCTGCTGCTCGCCGAGGGCCTGCCCGCGATACAGATCCAGCGGCCTCGCGTAGACCCGCGGCAGCACGCGCTCGCGTTCTCCGTGCAGGCGCTCGTCGATGCGCTTGCCGGAAGAGCACCCAGTAGTAGCTGAGGACGCCGACGAGGACGAGCGTGCAGAGAAAGAGAAACGCGCCGGCGACGAGCCACAGCTTTCGCGGGACGCGGAGAATGAGGCCCCTGAACCGGCCTCGTGTGTTTCGTGCGCGGACGACCCGGAGGACCGGGAGGGCATCGGCGGCTAGACCGTCACGATCCAGTGCATGCCGCCGTCGATCGGAAGCTCCGCCGTCAGGCGTTCGACCAGCGCGGGCCCGTAGCGGTTGACGAAGGCTGACGAACCCCACCGTGCGCTTCCTGCGGTGCGCCGCCGGGGAACGCCTGGGCGCGGACGTGCACGAACTGGCGGCGCAGCGTCTCGTCCCGGCGCTTGGCGGCCTGGACGAATCTTGCCGCGCAGGGTCCTTCATGTCGTGCTCGATCTTTGCCGAGCGTGCTCTTCGCGCGCGCCTTCGAGCGTCGGGTCGATCGCGGGCACGGCGCGGATGATCGCGTCCATGCGCGCGCCGATCTCGGCCTCGGCGTCCGTACCGCGTGCTCGACCGACGGCGGCAGCTGCGCGGCGAGCAGCTCGTTGAGCGCGCGCTCGTCCTGCGCGACGAGCGGATTCGAGCGGCACCTCGTAGCGGTTGAGGAAGCGGACGCCCGCCGCATCGAGAATCGTCGCCGTCGCGCGCGGGACGACCAGCGGCATCGGGAGGCCGAAGCCTCGTAGACGCCACGGAGCTGCCCGAGATAGGCGAGCTCGTTCGGTCCCGCGACGTAACAGATGGTGGGAAACAGCGTGTCCTGCACCAGCGGCGCAGCAGCACGTTCGGGCTCAGCGTCTCGGGGTGCGACGTCGCGCGCTCGAGGAGGCGCGGCACGGCTCTCGACAGTCGTCGCCGATCTGAAACCCTTCGTCCGTCGCCCCGCGTCCTTCGTCCTCGTGACGCGGATCCCGCGGCGGCCGCCGTCGAGGTCGAACAGCGCCAGGCTGCCTTCCGCAGGCACGACCCTGGCTGTGGTAGCCGAGACCGACGAGCGCGGATCCGGCCTCGGCAGCCAGGCGCGACGTGCGGCCCGCGTGCTCGACCTCGGCGCGGAACAGCGGCGCCGCCAGCGGCTTCGGCGGCCGGATCGGACGCGTCACACGACGAGCCCCTGCGGCCCGAGCGTGCGCCTCGAGCCAGCGGCCGAATGCGTCGGCGACGCCCTGGCCCGCGCAGTAGTCCGCCGCGAGTGCGCCGACGAGCCCTGGCGTGAACTCCGTCGGCGGCAGCGCCTCGCCGAGCTCGGCCACGGCACGCGAGATGTCGTCCGTGTAGCGCAGCCACCCGACTGGCCTGTCGCCGGCGCCGTCGGGCGGCGCCCGCGGTCACGTGACGGAGCGCATCGTCACCGGCAAGGACGTCGCAGCTGGCGATCTCGGCCCAGTCGTGGTCCTCGGCGTCGATCCAGAAGACGGGGCACTACCGGCACGCCCTGCTCGCGGCTGACGCGCGCGGCCAGCCGGAGGGCGGTGATGGCCTTGAGCAGCGTGTAAAGCGGGCCGCCGAACAGGCCCGCCTGCTGGCCGGTCACGATCGCCACAGAGGCGCGGATCGGCCAGGCGCCTGCGCCGCGGCCCTGGCGGCGTCTGGTGCATTGCGCCGCGCCTGCTGAGCGGCGATCACCGCGGCCAGCTCCGCACGCGGCCGCGCGTGGCGCGCGCTGCGCCGCCACCTGGGCCGCCCACGACTCCGACTGCGCCGGATCGCCGGCGAAGAACGGGGCGAGCTTCGCGTGGTCGAACGCGTAGTCGAGGGCCAGACGGCCGCATCCAGGGGAAGCGGCGAATATCCACGGCCAGCCGGAGCGCGCTGTCAGAGGAAGGGGCGGAAGGCGACTGCACGGAAGCCGTACTGTCGCACCGGCTGAAAGATGCTGTCAAGGCAGCGACATCCGGCCGGCGCGGGCGACAAAGCGTGTTACGATCCTTCGACCGCCAGGTCTCGCTGAGGAGCCCCACCGCTGAACACCCACTGACGGGATCCACTCTCGGCCCTCCCCTGCTTCGCCTGCCGGTCCCTTTCGCATCCTGCATCAGATTGGGGCCGGCAGCCTCGGTCCCGTTTTTCGCGCGCGCGACCCGGCCTCGGCGATCGTCTCGCGTCGCGCTGAAGATCTTCCGGCTGGGCGCGACGCCCGGAGCAGAGCGCGCAACTGGCGGCGGCGCTCGAAGATCTGGTCGCCGATCAGCCGCAGCATCCCCGCGATCGCCGCGGCGCTGGCCCGCCGGGATCGAAGGGACGTCCGCGCAAGCTTCGCGCAGGACTACGCGCCAACGGGGACGCGCTCGACGCGTCGCTCCGGCAGCACGGCCCGCCGCCGCTCAGAATCCGTCATCGTGACGCTGAAGGCCGCCTCGCCGAGGCGCGTGGATCCGCGCCGCCGGCGAGGGCATCCACCACGGCGCGCTGCATCCGCGGGATCTGCCTCACCAGCTGGCGGCGGCGAAGTGCCGCGCCTCATCGACCTTGGCGTCGCCCAGGCGCATTGCAGCGCGCCGGACTGCGCGCGCGTCAGCACGCCGGCCCTACTCGGCGCCGGAACGGACGGAAAGGGCGGGCGTGGGGCGGTCCGGCGGACATCTTCGCGCTCGGCGCCATCAGTTTACGAGGATGGTGACGGGCAAGCGCGTCGCCGGTCCCCGGCGTGCCTGCCGTGTCGGCCGAGGGCGTGAGCGGCCTGGACGCGGAGGCGCTCGCCGAGGTGCTCGGCGCCGCGCCCCGCACGCCGATCTCGCCAGCCGCTTCGCGTCGGCGTCGGATCTCGAGGACGAGCTGAGGCCGATTCTCGCCTGCAGCCGCCGGGCGGTGCTCGCGCCGAAGCGCCCGCGCAGCCGTCCTGAGGGCGGGATGCCGCTGCCGCTCGGCCCGGATCCGCCGGGCACCGGGGCGTTCGATCCCGCGGTCACGCTCACGCCGGCCATCGCGATGGCGCCGGTTGACCTGCCGCTGCTCGCACGGCGACGACAAGGGGACGGCCGACACGAGACGGGTGCCGCGACGTCCTCGCCGAGAACTGGCAGCACGGCAAGTTCTCGGGACGGAAGAGGCGCCAGTGCCCGGAGCCCGGTGAAGGGGGCCGGCCGTCGTCCGCCGCGAGCGATCGCCGTTCCGAAGGCGCCTGCGGCTCGCTGCCCGCCACGCCGCGGCCTACGGATGGCACGCCAGCGAAGCCGGAGCCGTCGTTCCGCGTCGCCGTCGAGCCCCGAGCCGGTGGAACGCGAACTTGCGAGAAGAGAGACGACAGAACGTCCGCTCGAGCGCGCGAGCTTCTCCACGGCGAGCCCGCCCCCTGAGCCGGATCGCCGCTCGCTCGTCGTCCCGCTGTCGTTTGCCATGCTGCTGGGTCTCGCCGGCGGCTTTGGCCTTGGCTGGACCGGCTGGCGCTCGCGCTTCGCGAGTCCTCCGCGAGCGCGGCGAGCGCGCCCGGTGAGGCCGCAGGCGCGAGCGCCCTCGGCGAAGCGCAGCCCCGCGCGAGCGAAGGCGAGCGCAGGCCGCATCGCGCCGCGGCGAGCGCGCGAGCCCCGCGCGCTGCGCGAAGCGCGCCGCAGGGCCGCAGGCCGACCCCGCACGCGAAGCGAGCGGCCCCCGCGCGAACGAAGTGAGCCGCCCCCGCCGGCGCCTCCGCGCCGAGCGCCGCGCCTGAAGCGCGGCCGCTGCCGGTAAGCTGTTGGTCAAATCGACGCCATCGGGCGCGCAGGTGCGTGTGGACGGCCGCGTGCGTGGAACGCCGT
>ERZ1370068.3592-contig-270_pt1 | contig 25401 bp, 35 predicted proteins | sample MGYA00561227_ERZ1370068 | MGnify/ENA primary metagenome ERZ1370068 (study PRJEB38410, sample SAMEA6850437) | metagenome | study: Metagenomic assessment of the ecological functions of the soil: analysis of the soil microbiota associated with the...
GAAGTTACGTACTGCTCGCCGCGTCCGGCCAGGTGGAGAACCATGCCCCTCAGCGCTTGCGGACCGCGAGGCGCGCTGGTGCGACGGGAGGATGCCGGCTCCTCGCGGTACTTCGCGACCGTCCGCGCGCGCGATCGTCAGCCTTCCCGCCGGAGCGCCTTGCGTGATGTCCTGATCGGACAAGGCGGCTTCGCGATCTCTTCTCTTCGCCACGAGGTCCTCGGATCATCTTCTTGACGCTGACGGCGACGAGACCTCGTCGCCATGCGTCTTGGCGATTCCGCTGTGGAAGAAGAACTTGAGCGGCAGGACGCCCTGCGGCGTCTCGACGAACTTGCTCGTCGTCACGCGGCTGACCGTCGACTCGTGCATGCGGATGTCCTCGGCCACGTCTCGAAGAGACAGCGGCCGGAGGTGCGGGAGACCCTTGTCGAGGAACGCGCGCTGGAACTGGACGATCGAGTTCGTGACCTTGTAGAGGGTCTTCTGCCGCTGCTGGATGCTCTTCGGATGAGCCAGACGGCGGACCGCATGCGGTCCTCGACATAGCGCCGTGCCTCGTCCCCCTGCCCGATGACGCTCCGGTAGTACGAGTTGATGCGAAGCCGGGGCATGCCGTCTTCGTTGAGGATGATGGCGTAGTCGTCGCCGACCTTCTTCACGAGAACATCCGGGACGACGTAGCGAGTCTCGACGGACGCGAACCGCCGCCCGGGCTTCGGCTCCAGCGTCGCGATCTCGTGCACGGCCTCGATGAGCCTGCTCCTGGTCGACCTTGAGCGCGCGGGCGATCTCCGGGTACTTCCGCAGCGCTGCAAGGGCCTCGAAGTGGCTGGTCGAGGATCTGGATGGCCAGCGGGGTGCCGGGCCGGGCCCGGGTCGGATCCCAGGCTGGATGAGCAGACACTCCCGGAGGTCCCCGGGCCGCCACGCCGATGGGATCGAAGGCCTGCACCATCGTCGAGGGCCTTCTCCACCACCGCGATCGAGAGGGCCCGCTTCTCCGCGATCTCCTCGACCGTGGCGCGCAGGTATCCGTCCTCGTCGAGGTTGCCGATGATCTCCTCGGCGGCCAGACGGGCATCCGGGTCGATGACGGTCAGCCGGAGCTGCTCGTCAGGTGATCGGCGAGCGAGGTCGGGGTCCCGACGAAGTTCTCGAACCGGGTCTCCTCGTGCTCCTCCTGCTGGACGAGGCTGCGCTCCTCGGGCGGTCCGAAGATCACCTCCGAGATGTCAGAACGGTAGATCGGGGGCCACCTCGACCGCCTCGGGCGTCGCCATCTCGGGCGTGGCCTCGGCGCTGCGGCCCTCGGGCGCAGCCTCACCCTGCCCCTCGCCGTCCGGTCCCGGCGCGTCGTCCGGCGGCGCCTCCTCGCAGGAGCGGATTCTCCTCGAGCTCCTTCTGAAGGACTCCTGAAGCTCCACGGTGGGAGAGCTGCAGGAGGTGGATCGCCTGCTGCAGCATCGGCGTCATGACCGGACGCTGCGTCTGGCGGAGAGTCAGGCGGGCTTCCATCGCCACGCGGACGGGTTCCTATCCGCTGTCGGCCCGGGCGGCGCGCGCGCCGCGTTGCCGACCCCTACGATCGACGGGAGTCTAGAGCGAGAACTTCTCACCGAGGTAGATCTCCCGGCGCCTTCTCGTTGGTGGCCAGCTCAGTGAGCAGGCTTTCCGGACACGAGGATCTGGCCTCCGTAGGGATGTAGGATCGGTCGGTGATCGACAGCGTCTCGCGGACGTTGTGATCGGTGATCAGGACGCCGATGCCCTTCTCCTTGAGCCGCGCCACGATGCTCTGGATCTCGGCGATCGCGATCGAGGTCGATCCCTGTGAACGGCTCGTCGAGCAGGATGTAGTTCGGGGCGGTGATCAAGCAGACGCGTGATCTCCAGGCGGCGCCGCTCTCCACCGGACAGCGTGAAGGCCCGCTGCTTCGCCAGGTGCTCCAGGCTGAGCTCGCGAGCAGGCTGTGCAGCCGCTCCTGCCGCTCGCGGGGGTTGAGGTCGATGGTCTCGAGGATCGCCAGGAGATTCTCCTCGACCGTCAGCTTCCGGAAGATCGAGGACTCCTGCGGCAGGTAGCCGATCCCCTGCCGGCACCGGCGGTACATCGGGCAGGTCGGTGATGTCCCGGCCGTCGAGCATGATGCGGCCGCGGTCCGGCGTGAGCAGGCCGACGACCATGTAGAAGGTCGTCGTCTTGCCCGCCCCGTTCGGACCGAGGAGGCCGACCACCTCGCCGCGATCGATGCTGACGTTCACGTCGTTCACGACCCTCCGGTGCCGAAACGTCTTCACGAGGCCGTGCGCCTCGAGCCCCATCCAGCGTGCGCCCGTCTAGCCGCAAGCGCCGGGGCGCTTCTCGTCCTTCTTGGCGGCGGGAGCGTGCGCCGGCCTGCTTGTCCTCGTCGCGCTTCGGGTAGAACACCGACTTCACCCGTCCCTGGGGTCCCGACTCGGCCTCGCTCCGGTCGTCGGCGAGGTACATCACGCATGCGCTCGCCGGTCACGACGTTGTCCTCCTGCCACACCTTGGCGTCCCCGATGAGCGAGGAGCTTCTGGTCGTCGTCGTAGTACTCGGCGCGCTTCGCGGTCGCCGTGCGGCAGTCTTCCGGTGACGATCTTGACGTTCCCCGTCGAGGATGATCCGGAGCACCCGCTCGCCCTTGTCGTCGAGGTAGACCTCCATGCGGTCGGCGGTCTGCACGGAGTTCTCCTGCTTAGCGACGACGTTGCCGCTGAACACGACGAGGCCGTCCTTCTTGAAGGCCTCCATCCGGTCCGCGTCGATCACGATGGGGGCGTTCGACCGGGGGCCCCGCCTGTCTTCTCGCCCGATTTCGCCGGCACGGGGCTTGGGCGCGGCGGCGGGAGGCGCGCTGCCGCTCCGGGGCGCTGGCGCGGGCGCCTTGGTTTGGGCGGCGAGCGGCGACACGGCGGCGCCCAGCGCCACCACCAGCGCGGTCAGGACGAGTGCGGCGCTCCTCATGACTTGCTCCTCGGGAAGAGGCGCAGGTTCGACTTGGTGCGGTCGGTGATCACCACCCGCACGTTCCCGCGGACGGCGGCAGTCTCTTCCTGCATGCTGGACCGGCGAGCCCCTTGCCGGTGATCGTGGTGCCCTCCGCGGCTGATCTGCCACGTCGTCGTCCGTGGCCGAGGGCGCGCTGCTCGTTGTCCCAGCCGAGCGTGTTCGTCCGCATCTCGAGGCCGTCGCTGGACCGGATCACCACGTTCCCCTTGAGGCTGACGTCCCGACGGTTGTTCTCCAGCGGTTCCCTCGTCGCTCGTGACCGTCCAGTCCCGTCCTTCGAGAACACCTGGACGACGACCTTCCGCATGCACCATGATGCCCTTCTGATCGTAGACCTCCGCCTGGTCGGCGTTGAGCGTCCAGCGGAGGTTTCCTCGAGGGTCTCGTTGATGTGGACTTCCTTGATCTGGTACTCGGCCTGCTGGGGAGGCTGCTGGACGGGCGGCGGCGCCCCGCCGGCTCGTGATCCGCCAGGCAACGACGCCCGACAGGCCGGCCAGCGACGGCCAGGAAGCACACGAGGAACAGTGTCGACAGGCGGCGCATTTTGACCGTCAGCGTGCTGGAGTTTCCCAGGCACGGTCGCACACCCTAGCACGAAATCGTGCCTGGAGTAAATGTAGAGGACTGGCCGATGCGTTCGAGCGGTCGCGCCGATGACGCCCTGTCTCCATAGTGCCCCCGCCGCCGTCTCCCGAGCGACTGCAGCAGCCCATCACGCCGAAAGTCCTGGGAGAGGCGTACAGCTTGGCACCAGCTCCTCGGAGTGACTGCGTTTCGGAGCGTGATCCGAGGATGCGAGAGCCCGGGACGCGGGTCTAGGTGATCTTGGCCCGGAGGAGATCGTGGAGGTGGAGGATCCCGTCGGGGCGCCCCTCATCGTCGACGATGAAAGAGCTGCGTGATCGCTGTGCCGCTCCATGAAGCTCGAGCGCGGTCACGGCCAGCTCGGCGCGTCCGACGGTCTTCGGGCGGCGGGTCATGGCGCCGCCCGCGGTCGGCGGAAGCGCGCCAGCCCCGCGCTCGACGGCGCGCCGGAGGTCACCGTCCGTCACGATGCCGGTCAGGCGCCCGGCGCGTCCACCACTCCAGTGCAGCCGAGTCCCTTGGCGCTCATGGCCCGGATGACGGTCTCGAGCGGAGCCGACTCCGGCACCACCGGCACCTCGTTCGCCCCGGTGCATCAGCTCAGCCACGCGGACCAAGCCGGCGGCCGATGGCGCCTCCCGGGTGCAGTCGCGCCATGTCGTCAGGGCCGAGCCCGCGGCGCGTCAGCACCGCGATGGCGAGGGCGTCGCCGAGCGCGAGCGGCGGCCGCCGCCGACGAGGTGGGCGTGAGGTTCATGGGGCACGCTTCCTCGCGGACCGAGACGTCGAGGACCAGATCGGCGTGCTGCGCGAGCCGGGAGGCCGGCCGCCCCGTCAGCGCCACGAGCGGGACGGCCGAGTCGCTTGATGGCCGGGACCAGGGCCAGGATCTCCTCGGTCTCCCCGCTGTGGGACAGGGCCAGGACCACGTCGCCGCGGACCAGCATCCCGAGATCCCCGTGGACGCCGTCGGCCGGGTGGAGGAACAGCGCGGGCGTGCCCGTGGCCGCGAGCGTGGCCGCCAGCTTCTTGCCCACGAGCCCGGACTTTCCCATGCCGGTCACGACCACGCGGCCGCGGCACGTCTCGACGAGCGCGACCGCGCGCTCGAACCGGTGGTCCAGGCCGGTCCGCCAGGGCGCGCACCGCCTCGGCCTCGGTCTCGAGCACCCGCCGGGCGACCTTCAGGACGTCGTCGAGCGCGAATGGACTCGGTCATGAGGATCGCCGCCAGGGTCTGCTCGATCGCGCGGAGCTCCCGGAGCAGCCGCGGGAGTCGGGCGAGCGCAAGCATCGTCGGGCCGTCGGACGGGGCGCGGTCCGGGTCCTCGTGGCACTTCCATGAACACGGCGTCCACGCCGAAGGCCACAGCGGCGCGCGCCAGCGGCTCGACGTACTGGCGCTCCCTCCGCGAGCCGTGCCCTGCCCGCCCGGCAGCTGCACCGAGTGGGTGGCGTCGAAGACCACCGGCACGCCGAGGCTCCGCATGACGCGGAGCCCGCGGAAGTCGACGACCAGGTTGTTGTAGCCGAAGCTCGCGCCGCGCTCGGTCAGGAGCACGTCCTCGCACGCCTCCGCTGCCGGAGCTTCTCCACCACGTTCCGCATGTCCCACGGCGCCAGGAACTGACCCTTCTTGACGTTGACGGGCTGGCCGCTCCGGGCGCAGGCGACGCACGAGGTCGGTCTGGCGGCAGAGGAAGGCAGGAATCTGGACGAGGTCGAGGACCTCGGCCGCCGCGGGCACGTCCCCGGCTCGTGGACGTCGGAGAGGACGGGACACCCGAAGCTCTCGCGCACCGCGCCGGAGGATCCGGAGGCCCTCGCGGAGACCGGGGCCGCGGTAGGAGCGCACGGAGGAGCGGTTCGCCTTGTCGTAGGAGGACTTTGTAGACGAAGGGCACGCCGGCGTCGGCGGCGATCGCTCACCAGTGTCTCGGCGGTCCTGAGCGCGTGCGTCTCGTCCTGATCGTCACGGCCCCGCGAGGAGCGCCAGCGGTTTCCTGCCGCCGATCCGAACCGGGGCCAGACCGGGACGACGCGCGTGGCGCCGCGTCGCGCCGTCCGGGCATCCGGTCAGCGGCCGACGCAAGTACATGCGCTCGGGCCGATCTGTGCGGGTCCCATGGCTCTGTTGTCGCGCCGCTTCCGCAGACCGCGGCGCGTCTTCGCCGCCAGGAGCTCGTCCGCATCACGCGGGGGGCGTCGCCTCGCTGCGCACACGAGGCCGATCGCGGGCGAGGCGGGCGACCGGGCCTCCACTGGCGACCGTGGCGCAGAGCCGCTCCGACGAAGCCGGCGAAGAGGTGCGGCGCCCAGGGGCGCGACCGGAACTCCGGGTGGAACTGTCCGGCCACGAACCAGGGTGATCGGGCGGCTCCACGATCTCGACGAGGCTGCTTCTCTCGGCCACACGCCCGAGACGCGGAACCCGTTCTTCTCGAGGAGCTTCCGGTACTGCGTTGGAGACCTCGTAGCGGTGCCGGTGGCGCTCCTCGATGTGCGTGCGCGCCGTAGATCTCTCGCGGCCAGCGAGTCCTCGGCAAGCGCGATGGGATAGAGGCCGAGGCGCATGGTGCCGCCCTTGTCCTCGATCGTCCGTTGCTCCGGCAGGATGTCGATCACCGGATGCGGCGTCTCGGCGTCGAACTCCGCCGAGTTGGCGCCGCTCAGCCCGGCCACGTGCCGCGCGAACTCGATCGACCGCGCACTGGAGGCCGAGGCAGATGCCGAGGAACGGCACCGCGTGCTCCGCGCGCGTACTGGGTCGCCTCGACCTTGCCGGGGATGCCCCGATCGCCGAAGCCTGCCGGGGATCAGGATGCCGTCGACGCCGTCGAGATGCGCCGCGGGCCGTCCTGGACGAGCTGCTCCGCGTCCGACCCACCGTGTCTCCACGCGGCGCGTCCTGCGCGATGCCGCCGTGCGTCAGGGCCTCGGCGAGGCTCTTGTAGGAGTCCCGGAGCTCGACGTACTTCCCGACCACCGCGATCCGCGCAGTCCGGGCCGGCTGCTTGATCTTCGCGGACCATCGCTCTCCCAGGCGGGACAGGTCGATGGGCCGGGCGGGCAGGCCGAGCAGCTTGACGATGATCGTCGTCGAGCCCTCCTGGTGGAAGCACGCAGGGGCACCTCGTAGATCGTCTCGACGTCCTTCGCCGTGATGACCGCCTCCTCGTCGACGTCGCAGAAGAGCGCGATCTTCGACTTGATCGACCGGAGGCAGGAAGCGGTCCGTCCGGCGGAGGACGATGTCCGGCTGGATGCCGATCGCCCGCAGCTCCTTCACCGAGTGCTGGGTCGCCTTGGTCTTGAGCTCGCCCGAGGCCTTGATGAACGGCACCAGCGTGAGGTGGATGTAGATCACGTTCTCGCGCCCGACGTCCTTCTTCAGCTGGCGGACCGCCTCGAGGAACGGCAGGCCCTCGATGTCGCCGACCGTGCCGCCGATCTCGACGATCTGGACGTCCACGTCCTGGCTGCACCCGCCGGATCGACGCCTTGATCTCGTCGGTGATGTGCGGGATCACCTGGACGGTGCGCCCGAGGTAGTCGCCGCGGCGCTCGCGGGAGATGACCGCGTGATAGACCTTGCCCGGTCGTGACGTTGTGGTCGCGGGTCATCCGCGCGCGGGTGAACCGCTCGTAGTGGCCCGAGGTCGAGATCCGTCTCGCCGCCGTCGTCGGTGACGAAGACCTCGCCGTGCTGGTAGGGGCTCATCGTTCCCGCATCGACGTTGATGTAGGGATCCATCTTCTGGAGCGTGACCCGGAAGCCGCGGGCCTCAGGAGACAGCCGATGGACGCGGCCGCCAGCCCCTTGCCCAGGGATGACACGACCCCGCCGGTGACGAACACGTACTTGGTCGGCACGATCAGCCTCCTCTCTTACCCGGTCGGGTGAGCGACGCTTCGCCGCGTCCGCGGCCCCGGGCGACGGTGCCCTCGAGCCAGCGTAACGCACCAGTTCGGCTTCGGACGTGTCCGCCTGCCTGCGCGGCCCGAGCCCCTTCAGGATCTCACCGACCTCCGGCCCCGGGGGACGCCCAGCGCGGCGACGTCGTCGCCGGTGGCGAGCGTCCGGATCCGGCGCCCGCTCCGGAGATGACGGTCGAGATGCCGCCGCGCGACGGACGGTCCCGCGAGAGCCCGCGCCCATGTCAGTGTCAGCTCCGGCACACCGCTCAGTATGCCGTACGCGGCGGTCCGTCCGCGCACGTCGGCGAGGCGGGCGACCAGCCGCGGGGCGTCTCGGCGGGCGCTTCGGATCGACTCGCGCCTGGCGGGGGCGAGGGAGAGCCGCTCCATCCACGCCTCGATCGCCGCGCTCCCTCGGTGAGCGCAAGCAGGCAGAGGGCGATCGGCGTGTCGGGATCGAGCCCGCGCGAGCGCGCGCGGCGCGAGCGCCGTGGCGAGGCGGCGTCCGACGCCTCCGACCCGGCGGGCCGTTGCGCCGAGGAGCCGCCACGCGCCCAGCCGGCCGGCCTCGCGCAGCGCTGCCACGGGCGCGCGGCTCCGCCAGCAGGAGCTCGAGCTCGGTGCGCAGGCGGTCTCCGGACAGGGCGCGGTGAGACGTCGAGCCGGGCGGCGTGGGCGGCGAGCCGGCTCGCTCGTGCGGTCGATCCGGCATCCCAGCCGCGCGGCGAAGCGGGCCGCGCGGAAAATGCGCGTGGGGTCCTCCGACGAACGACAGCGGGTGAAGCACGCGGATTCGGCCGCGCGCGGAGATCGGCCGAGCCCGCCGGTCGTGTCCAGAGCCGGCCCCGCTCCGCGCCGTCCGAGCCGGACCGCGAGCGGCGTTCAGCGAGAAGTCCCGGCGCCCGAGGTCCTCCGCGAGCGAGGCCCGCTCCGCGATCGGGCAGCGCGCCCGCCGCCCGGTAGGACTCGCGCCGCGCGGTCGCGAAGTCGACCCGGCCGCCGTCCGGCAGGACGACGGTCGCCGTGAGAAAGACGAGGGTGCTCCACGGTCCTTCCGCCCAGATCTCCGGCGACCGCCTGCGCGACCGCGAGGCGCGCTCCCTCGACAACGAGATCGAGGTCGGTCCGCTCGTTGACGCGGCCGAGCAGCACGTCCTGGACGAGACCGCCCACGGCGGCCACCGGAATCCCGAGCGCCTCCCCGTGGGCTCCCGCGGCCCGGAGGATCTCCGCTGTCCGCCCTGAGCAGCCGGTCGAGCTCGCGCGCGAGACGGAGAGGGGCAGCCCGCGGCGGCTTCCCGGTCCCGGAAGACGACGCCCTCCGGCGCGCGCGGCGTCCCGACGAGCAGGAAGGGCCGGTCCGGCTCCGAGCCGGCGGCGGACCGCCACCTCCGACGCGCCCTGGAGGTTCGAGCGGCGCGTCCCAGAGAACGGCCGCGAGCGGCGCCCGCTGGAGACCGAGTGCGAGGGCGCGCGCCGAGCGTCTCCCGCGCCGCCGCCGCCCACGGCGCCGCCCGAGGCGAGCGGCGACGAGCCGCGCTCGCCGGCGGTCCGCCTGCGCGTGCGGCCAGCGCCACCGTGACGCCGGGCGGGACGACCACGAGATGTGGGCGCATCAGTCCCGGCGCTCGAGGCGTCGACCTGCGGGTAGCGTCGTGCGGTGGATCGGTCACGGCGGCGCTGCCCACTCATCCCGCTCGCCGTCGCCCCGAGCCGCCGCGCGGGTTCCATCCTCACGCTCGCGGGTGGAATGTGCGGTAGAGCCGGCGCACGGCGTCGGTGGGGAGATGCGTGTAGATCTCGGTCGTCCCGATGTCGGCATGCCCGAGGAGGGCCTGCACCGACCGGAGGTCGGCTCCGCCCTCGAGGAGGTGGCTTGCGAACGAGTGGCGGAGCGCGTGGGGAAAGCCGCCGCGGAGCCCCGCGCCCGCGCCGGGCCCTGGACCATCCGCCAGAGCGCCTGGCGGCCGAGCGGCCGGCCCCGTGCGTTCACGAAGAGCACCCGGGGTCGGCGCCCCGGACGAGCCGCGGGCGCGCGCGCTCGAGATAGTTCATCAGGGCGCCGCCGCGCGGCGTCCCCGACCGGGACCAGCCGCTGCCGGTCGCGCTTGCCTCGGCAGACGAGGATCTGCGCCTGGAGGTCCACGTCGGCCGGCCGGAGCCCGACGAGCTCGGACGCCCGCAGCCCCGAGCCCGTAGAGCAGCTCGAGCATCGCGCGATCACGGCAGGCGAGCAGGGTGGCGTCCCCGGGGGACTCCACCAGCGCGGTGGCATCCCGCTTCGAGAGCGCTCTCGGGAGCCGGCGCGGGAGGCGCGGCGTCTCGAGGAGCGCGGCGGGGTTCTCGCGGAGCAGGTTGGCGCTGCGGCCGAACCGGTAGAGGCCCCGCATCGCCGCGAGGCCGCGAGCCAGCGTGCGCGGGCTCAGGCCTCGCCGGCGGAGCGCTTCGAGGTGGGCGACCAGATCCGTCGGGCCGCGCGGTCTCGAGCGTTCGCCGTCGTGCCCGGAGGAACTCGACCAGGCGCGTGAGATCGCGCCGGTAGGCCGAGATCGTGAGGGGGAGCTGCCGTCCTCGACGCGAAGCCGTTCGAGGAACTCGTCCACCAGGGGCGCGGCCGTCGAGGTCGCGGTGCCCCACTTCATGCCCGCTCGCGTGAGTCGAGGAGGATCGTCACGGGGCCGTCGTTGGCGAGCCGCACCACCATGTGAGCGCCGAAGCGGCCTTCCACCACCGGAACTCCACCCCGCGGAGCCGTCTCGGCCACTTCCTTCACCAGCGGCGCGGCCACGTCGGGCGCGGCGGCGCCGAGGAAGTCGGGACGGCGCCCTCGACGAGTGTTGGCGAGCAGGGTGAACTGGGAGACGAGCAGACAGCCGCCGCGGGTGTCGAGGACGGAGTGCTGGAACTTCCCTGCTCGTCTTCGAAGATCCGGAGATGGAGGATCTTGTCCGCGAGGTACCGGACGTCGTCGGGCCGTCGCCGGCCGCCACCCCAGCAGGGTAACGAGGCCCCGGTCGATGCTGCCGATCACCTGGCGATCCGCCTCGACCGACGCTCCGGTCACCGCGCTGCAGCAGGGCCCGCATGTGGTCCGGTCTCGGGTCAGTATATCAATGCCGCTTCTTGCGGCGCAAGGAACTCCTCCGCCATCGACCCGCGAGCGCGCTGCGCGCGAGCCGAACTTCCTCGGAGCCCAGCGCGGCGTGACACGCGACGTACGCCGCCGTCGATCCCACGATGACGGCCGCGAGCCACGCGGCTTCGGCGAAGCGACCGGCCGGCGGCGGCACGAAGTGCCACAGCGCGCCGAGGAGCAGGCACATGCCCGCCGGAGACGCCGGCGACTCTGAACCACGCCCGCCGCGCCCCGGGAATCGGCTTCCCGGCAATCGCCGCCGGATGAGGACGGTCAGGGTGATCGCGTTGAACGGTGGCGGCTGCGGCGATGGCGAGCGCCAGGCCGACGTGCCCCAGGGACGACGCCAGGAGCAGGGCCAGCGTACAGTTCAAGGCCATCGCGCACACCGACACCTTCACAGGCGTCCGCGTATCGCCGAGCGCGAAGAAGGCCTGCGCCAGAATCTTGGCGGTCGCGGTGCCCACGATGCCCAGGGCGTACATCGCGACGGCCGCCGCGGTGGCGGTCGTCTCTCCCGGGCCGAAGCGCCCCGCTCGTAGAGCACGCCGGACGATCGGCTCCGACAGGACGAACAGGCCCACCGCGGCCGGCATGCTGACGAAGGTCGCGAGTCGGAGCGAGAAGGAGAGCGTCTCGCGGACGGCCTGCTTGTCGCGCCGTGCCGCCTGCTCCGAGAGTGTGGGCAGCACCGCCGTTGCGATCGCGACGCCGAACACGCCGAGGGGAAACTCGATCAGCCGGTCGGCGTAGTAGAGGTAGGATACGCTCCCTTCACCAGGAACGACGCGATGATCGTGTTGATGACGGTGCCGATGTGCGTGGCCGACTGGCCTACCACGACCGGCGCCATCAGCCCCAGAACTCGCCGGACCGCAGGGTGGCTGAACGTGAACTGCGGGGCCGCGAGCAGGCCACGACGCCAGAGCCACGGAACCTGCAGCAGGAGCTGACCCACGCCGCCGAGGAGCACGCCCAGCGCGAGCCCGGTGACGGGATCCGGCAGCCGGGGCGCGAGCGTGAGCGCGCCGATGATGATCCCGATGTTCAGCGCCACCGGCGACAGGGCCGGCAGAAGGAAGTGTCGGTGGGCATTAAGAACGCCCATCGCCAGGGCCGACAGCCCCACCAGGAACAGATAGGGAAACATGAGGCGCGTCAGGCGCACGGTCAGCTGCCCCGCGGCAGGATCGGTGAAGAAGCCGGGCGCCATCACGCGGACGAACCACGGCGCCGCCAGGATGCCCAGTAGGGACAGGGAGCCGAGGATCAAGAGCATCATTCCGGTGACAGCGCGCAGCATGCGGAGCGTCTCCGCTCGGGAGCGCGTGGTCACGTATTCCGTGAACACCGGGATAAAGGCGGAAGACAGCGCGCCCTCGGCGACCAGCCGGCGGAGTAGGTTCGGCAGACGGAACGCCACGAAGAAGGCGTCCGTCGCCACGCCAGCGCCGAAGGATCGGGCGATGATGAGATCGCGCAGGAAGCCGAGGATCCGGCTGGCCAGTGTGGCCGAGCTCACCACGGCGGCGGCGCGGGCCACCGCGCGGCGCGCGCCAGGAGCGGCGGCCGGCGGCGGCGGAGATTCGGTGTCGTCCACCCCGATCGGGAGGTCCGTGCTCACCGGCTGGCCGCCCAGGATGCCGCCGTCGTGCCGAGCGGCGCCCTCAACCTTGACAGTCCCGACGCCACACGGTAGGCTCCAAAGTCGCGCCGTCGACTGATCGGAATCGGAGTCAGTCCGGCGACTCGCGTCCCGTTCCGAGTGGAGGAGGTGATTCCGTGGCCAACATCAAGTCCGCGATGAAGCGCATTCGCACCAACGAGAAGCGCCGCGTCCGCAACGCGGCCGTTCGCTCCGCCGTGCGCGGCTCGATCAAGACCGCGCGCACCGCAATCGAGGGCGGCCAGGCCAATCAAGCCCGAGAGACCCTGCAACGCACCATCCAGACCCTCGACAAGGCCGTCACGAAGGGTGTCATCCACAAGAACACGGCGGCCCGCAAGAAGTCCCGTCTGACGCGTCAGCTGAACGCCCTCGCGAGCCGCTAGCCCGCCAGTTCGGCCACCAGGCAAGTCAGGAGCGCGCGGGGTTTCCCCGCCCGTCTTGAGGGCCTGGTCCACCTCGAGGCACTGCTGAGCGGCGCGCGAGAGCCCTCGCAGCCCCACGGCCCGGGCGCGGGCGGTCAGGCGCTCGACCGCCCAGTCCGGTCGGCGCCGCTGGAGGGCCCGCGCGGCCTCTCGCGGGTCGGCCCCGGCGAGCGTGGCCGGCAGCACGCGCCAGAGATCGCGGAGGTACCCCGCGATCCAGGCGAGGAGGATGAGCGGCTCGTCGCCCGCCGCCAGGAGGTGCGGACGCCAGGCGGAGGGCGTCGGCCCGCCGCGCCTCCTCGAGCGCCTGGGTGAGCTCCCAGTACTGCCGGCTCTGGTCTCCCCTGCCAGCGCCCTCACGACCTCCTGCGACACGCGGCGATCGCCCGCGGTGTAGAGGGACGCCTTCTCGATTTCGGCCGCGAGCCGAGCCAGGTCTTCGCCTACCAGATCGACGAGCGTCTGCGCGGCGTCCGGAGCGAGGTCGAGCCCGGCCGCGCGCGCCCGCTCGCGCACCCAGCCGACGACCTGGCGGCCCGCCGGCGCCGGTATCTCCACCTGATCCCCCTCGGGAGAATCCGGAGGGCCGCAGCCTTCCGGTCGGCACCCGCCGCGACGAGCAGCACCGTCGTGCCCTCCGCCGGCCATCCGGCGGGGTTGCGCCGGGCCTCGGCCAGGGCATCCCGCAAGCGGTCGGCCACCTTGGCCCCGACATCCGCCACCCCGCGCACGAGGACCAGCCGGCGGCCGGCGAAGAGCGACAGCGACGCCCCGGCGGCGACCAGGACTTCCGGGGACAGCTGGTCCGCGTGGAGGACCTCGCGGTTCCAGCCGGCGGCCTGGTCGTCGGGCAGGAGCGCCCGGGTCAGGCGCTCCACCACGTCGTCGACGAGGAGGGGCTCGGGGCCGTGGAGGAGGAGAAGCGCGGGGATACGTCCGGTCGCGGCGTCGCGGAGGAGGGCGCTGGCCTCCAGCTCAGAATCCTTCGAAGGCGAAGCTGACGATGGCGCGGGCCACGTCGACCGCGGCCTTCTGCACGGCCTGATTCTCGCGGGCCAGGGTCCGCGACACCTGCCCCGCCACGAGGAAATCGGCCCGCTCGTCGATGCGGTCCTGCTTCCAGAGGACCTTGTTCTGCTTGAGGTCCTTGAGCGTGAGGGCCAGTCCAATGATCAGGCGGTAGGAGGTGACGTTGGCGCTCTGGTCGAACGACAGGGCCGCCAGCCGATACTCGACGATGCTTCCCGAGAGGGTCGCGTCCGCCTCCTCGGCGTTACGGGCGATCCGGACCCGCGCGCTCTGCACCACCGCCTGCGTCAGAGCCTGGGTGATGAAATCCTCGATGCCCGGCTCGGCCGTCTTGTTCTCGAGCACCGGAACGTGAACCGTCTTGATGCCCGGGGCAGGCTTGCCCGGAGCGAGTACCCGCAGCCGCCGGACAGGAGCGCGACGCCGAGCGACGCGAGCAGGACGCGCAGGGCGCGACGCCGCCTCATGCCGGACTCCCGCTGCCCCGGGTCACGATGTTCACGAGGCGTCCGGGCACCACTACCACCCGCGCGACTTCGCGCGCCTCGAGCCACGGCCGCACCTTCTCGTCCGCCAGCGCCTCCCTTCGGAGGCGATCCTCCGCGATCTCGGGCGAGACGACCAGCCGGGTCCGCACGCGGCCGTCGACCTGGACCACGACCTGCACCGCGTCCCGCTCCAGGGCCGCCAGGGTCCGCGACCGGCCACGACGCCCGGAAGACGCTCTCCCGGTGGCCGAGCTGCTCCCAGAGCTCCTCGGACGAGGTGGGGCGCGAACGGCGCCAGCAGTCGGACCAGCGCGTCGATCGACTCCGCGAGGAGACTCGCCCGCTCCTCGGCGGCCGCGCGATCCGAGCGACTCGGTGGCGAAGCCGTGCATCGCGTTGACCAGCTCGTGAAGCGCGCTGATGGCGGTGTTGAAGTGGAACTCGTCGATGTCCGTCGTCACGCGCCGGATCGTTTCGTGAATCGTGCGGCGGAAGGCGCGCCCGGGCGCCGAGAGGTCCGACGGCCGAGCCGAGGCCGTCGTGAACGTGGCCCGATTCGCCTGGAAGAACCGCCACACGCGGTTCAGGAACCGGAAGGCGCCCTCGACCCCCTGGTCGCTCCACTCGAGATCCTTCTCGGGCGGCGCCATGAAGAGCTCGAAGACGCGACCGGTGTCGGCGCCATAGGCGACGATGAAGTCGTCAGGGCTCACGACGTTCCCCTTGGACTTCGACATCTTGGCGCCGTCCTTGACGACCATGCCCTGGGTGAAGAGGTTCTGGAACGGCTCGTCGATCTTGAAATAGCCCAGGTCGCGGAGGACCTTCGTGTAGAAGCGGGCGTAGAGAAGATGGAGGATCGCGTGCTCGATGCCGCCCGTGTACTGGTCGACCGGCATCCAGTAGTGCACGGCGTCCGGGTCGGCCAGGCCCCCGAGATGCCGCGGGGAGCAGAAGCGCAGGAAGTACCACGAGGAGTCCACGAAGGTGTCCATCGTGTCGGTCTCGCGGCGGGCCGGCCCGCCGCAGCGGGGACACGTCGTGTTGACGAATCCCGGGACGTCGGCGATCGGCGAGCCGCCCTTCCCGGTGATCTGCACGTCTTGCGGTAGCACGACCGGCAGCCGCTCCGGCCGCTCGGCGACCGCGCCGTCCTTCGGGCAATGCACGATGGGGATCGGCGCTCCCCAGTACCGCTGCCGGCTGATGCCCCAGTCGCGGAGCGCGGTAGTTCACCTTCCCAGTCCCGAGGCCGCCCGCCACCAGCCAGTCGATGGCCTTTCGCTTCGCCTCGGCGACCGTGAGATCGTCGAGGAAGCCCGAGTTGATCTTCACCCGTCGCCGGTGTACGCCTCGCCCGTCCAGCCGCCGGGGCGCTGGACCGTCTCGATGATGGGGAGTTCGTACGCCTTCGCGAAGTCCCAGTCGCGCTGGTCCTCGCCGGGCACCGCCATGATCGCGCCGGTGCCGTAGCCCATGAGCACATAGTCCGCGAGGAACAGCGGCACCTCGACGCCGTTGAACGGGTTCACGGCGCGCGCGCGGAGGCGGAGCCCGCGCTTCGGGCGGTCGGTGGCGAGCCGCTCGATCTCGCTCTCGCGCGCGACCTCGGCCCGGAAGGCCGCCACCGCGGCGTCGCCTCGTCGGCATCGGCGACGAGCTGGTCGACGAGCGGGTGCTCGGGCGCGAGGACGGCGTACGTCATGCCGAAGGAGGTGTCGGGACGGGTCGTGAAGACTCGGATGGCGAGGCCCGGCCGGCCGGCCACCGGGAGGTCGAACTCCGCGCCCTCGCTCTGGCCGATCCAGTTGCGTTGCATCGTCGAGCACGCGCTCGGGCCAGCCGGTGCAGGCGGTCACACCACTCGAGCGAGCTCCTCCGCGTAGGCGGTGATCTTGAAGTACCAGCCCGCGATCTCCTCGATGATGACCTCGAGTCGCAGCGCCAGCAGCGGCCGGCCTCGACCTGCTCGTTGGCGAGGACCGTCTGGCAGCTCGGGACACCAGTTCACGCGCGCGCTCTTCTGGTACGCGAGCCCGCGCTCGAACATCTTGACGAAGATGAGCTGCTCCCACCGGTAGTACTCCGGATCGCACGTGGCGACCTCGCGGTCCCAGTCGTACGAGATCCCGAGGCGTCTTCATCTGGGCCTTCATGGTGCGCGATGTTCTCGTCACGTCCACACCGCCGGGTGCACGCCGTTGTCGATGGCGGCGTTCTCGGCGGGGAGGCCGAAGGCGTCCCATCCCATCGGGTGGAGCACGTTGAACCCGCGCATGCGCTTGTAGCGGGTGATCGCGTCGCCGATGGCGTAGTTCCGCACGTGGCCCATGTGGATCCGGCCGGACGGGTACGGGAACATCTCGAGGCAGTAGTACTTCGGGCGGCCCGGCTCCTCGCGGACGCGGAAGAGACCGGTCTCGTCCCAGACGCGCTGCCACTTGGTCTCGATGTCCCGGAAGGGATAGTGGTCGGGCCGGTCCTGGTCACGGGTTCGCTCGAGCCTCCTCCGATCAATGTCCACGCATATTTAGCAGAGATCACCCTCCGACGCAAGGCTTGAGGCGTCCCGAGCGGCGCGGGCGACCGGCGGCGGCGTGCTCGCGCTCGGCACCTCGGGCTCGATGGAAGAAGTCGTGGATGCGCTGCGCGAGCTTCGGGGTGACCTTCGGCACCGAGCGCGAGCTCCGCGACCGAGGCGCTCCGCACGCGGCGCGCCGAGCCGAGCGACTTGAGGCAGGTTCGTCCGGATGGACGGGCCCACGCCCGGGATCTGGTCGAGGACGGACGACCAGGCGTCCGCTTCTGGCGGAGCTTCTTGTGGTAGGTGATGGCGGAAGCGGTGCGCCTCGTCGCGGATCCGCTGGAGGGTCTGGAGCGCCGGGCGACGCGAGGTCCAGGACGAGCGGCGTGAAGGCTGCCCGGGTGGTAGACCTCTTCCGCGCGCTTCGCCAGCGCGACGATCGGCGAGTAGTCGAGGCCCGAGCTCCTCGAGGACGCGCGAGCCGGCGCTCAGCTGGCCGCGGCCGCCGTCGAGCATGATCAGGTCGGGGAGCGTGCCCGCCCTCCTCGAGGGCCTTGCCGTACCGCGCGCCGCAGGACCTCGCGCCATCATGGCGAAGTCGTCCGCACCGGGACACGGTGCGGATCTTGAAGCGCTTGTAGTCGTCCTTCTTCATGCCGCCGGCCTTCCCACACGACCATGGAGCCGACCGCTTCCTGACCCTGGATGTTCGAGATGTCGAACCCCTCGATCCGGTGCGGGGCTTCCGGCAGGCCCGAGCTCGCGGCGCAGCTCCTCCTGCCACGACCTGACGCCGGCTCGACCGGGCCAGGAGGTGGTGTCTGGAGGGCGAGGGCCGCGTTCTCCTCGGCCATCGCGACCAGCTCCCGCTTCCGCCCGCGCTGCGGGCACGCGGAGCTCGACGCGGCCCCTCGCGGAGCTGGGCGCAGCCACTCCCCGAGGAGCGGCCTCCTCCGGGACCTCGATCGAGAGCAGCGACCTCGCGGGGCGGCACCACGCTCTTCGAGTAGAACTGGCGCAGCGAGCGCCGAGAGGAGCTCGCCGTCGGTGGCGCCGCCGAGCTTGTCGAGGAAGAACGCCTCGCGGCCGAGCAAGCGGCCCGCGGCGCACGAAGAAGATCTGGACGCACGCCTCGCACCCTGGCGGGCCAGGCCCAGGATGTCCTGGTCCTCGGCTCGACCGAGATGATCTTCTGCCGCTCGCGGACCGTGTTCAGCGCCTGGACCTGGTCCCGGAGGATGCCGGCCCGCCTCGTACTTCTCCTCGCGCCGCGGCCTCCTCCATCTCGGCGGTCAGGCGTCGCGCGAGGTCCTCGTCCCGGCCCTCGAGGAACGCCTCGACGTCCTGCACGCGTCTGGGCGTAGCCCTCGCGGCGTCTCCCATCCCGGTGCACGGGGCGTTGCACCGGTGGATGTAGTACTGGAGGCACGGGCGCTCGGCCTGCCCGTCGATCTTGATGCTGCAGGTCCGGAGCGGGAACAGCGCCCGCACCAGGCGGAGGGTCTCGCGCAGCGCCGTCGCGGGTAGAACGGGCCGTAGTACGTCGCGCCCGTCCTTCTGGACCCGCCGGGCCACGAGCAGCCGCGGATACTCCTCGTTCGTCGTCAGCTTCAGGAAGGGGTAGTGCTTGTCGTCCCGCAGGATGATGTTGTAGCGGGGCCGGTGCCGCTTGACGAGGTTCGACTCGAGGATGAGGGCCTCGAGCTCGTTGGCCGGTGACGATGTAGTCGAGGTCGGCGATGTGGTCGACGAGCGCGTCGGTCTTCGCATCGCGCGTGCGGGAGGCCTGGAAGTAGGAGCGGACGCGAGCCCGGATGGACGCCGCCTTTGCCGACGTAGACCGACCTGCCCCTTGGCGTCCTTGTAGAGGTAGACGCCGCCGGTCCGGGGAGGCGTCGAGCCAGGTGAGATCCACGGAGTCCATCGTACGCCCACTGCCCGCGGCCGAGCCGGTCAGGGCTGACGGGCGTCCTGGTGGCGCGGACGCGAGGCGCAGGTGTCGCCGCGGGTCATTCGCTGATCTCGTCCACCCGCACCCGAGCTGGCGGGATCGCGAGGCCGGCGGGTCACGTCGCGGACGGACAGGTCGCGCTTGCGGAGGCCGCGGAGCCGGTCGCGAAGCTCGGCGGCGCGCTCGAAGTCCAGGCGCTTGGCGGCGTCCTTCATGCTCCGCCTCCATCCGCTTGATGGCCTCGGCGCGCGCTTCCGGGACTCCAGGCCGTCGTCAGCCGGCACCTCCGCCTCGACGGTGTAGTAGTCGCGCTCCTCGACCGGACCGGAGAACGTCGCGGATCGAACTCCGGATCGACTCGGGCGTGATGCCGTGCTCGGCGTTGTACGCGGCCTGGCGTCACGCGGCGCCGCTCCGTCTCCCCGAGCGCGAACCGCATCGAGTCCGTGACCTTGTCCGCGTACATGATGACCTCGCCGCGGACGTTGCGGGCGGCGCGGCCCGACGGTCTGGATCGAGGCGAGGTCGCCGAGCGCAGGTAGCCCTCCTTGTCGGCGTCGAGGATGGCGACCAGCGACACCTCCGGGCATGTCGAGGCCCTCGCGGAGCAGGTTGATGCCGATCAGGGCGTCGAACTCGCCGAGCCGGAGGTCGCGGATGATCTGCGACGCGCTCGAGCGTGTCGATGTCGGAGTGCAGGTAGCGCACGCGGACGCCGAGTCTGTGGTAGTACTCGGTGAGGTCCTCGGCCATGCGCTTGGTCAGCGTCGTGACCAGCACGCGCTCGTCGCGCTCGCGCGCAGGCGCGGATCTCGTCCAGCAGGTCGTCGACCTGGCCCGCCGGCCGGGCGCACCGTGATCGTGCGGATCCATCAGGCCCGTCGGGCCGGATGACCTGCTCGGCCACGGCGCCGCCGGCCTTCTCGCAGCTCGTAGGCCGCCGGGCGTGGCCGAGCACGTAGACGCACCTGGCCGACCGCGTCGCGTCGAACTCGTCGAAGTTGAGCGGCCGGTTGTCGAACGCCGACGGGCAGGCGGAAGCCGTACTCGACGAGCGTCTCCTTGCGCGAGCCGGTCGCCGTGGTACATCGCCCGCACCTGCGGGACCGCTGCGTGGCTCTCGTCGATGATCATCAGCGCGTCCTTCGGGCAGGTAGTCGATGCAGCGTCGGCGGCGGCTCGCCCGGCGCCTGCGCCCGGGAGGTGGCGCGAGTAGTTCTCGATGCCGTGGCAGTAGCCGATCTCGCGCAGCATCTCCAGGTCGAACAGCGTGCGCTGCTCGAGCCGCTGGCGCCTCGAGCAGGCGATTGCGCGTCGCGCAAGAACGGTCAGGCGCTCGCGCGAGCTCCACCTCGATGGTCTCCATCGCGTCGCTCGAGCTGCTCGGCCGGGCGTCACGTAGTGGCTCGCCGGGTAGATCGCGACGCGGTCGACGCGCTCGAGCGCCTGGCCCTTCAGCGGGTCGATGCGGTGCGATGGCCTCGACCGTGTCGCCGAACAGCTCGACGCGGATCGCCGACGCTCCTCGGCGGCACGGGAAGATCTCGACCACGTCGCCGCGCACGCGGAACGTGCCGCGGTGGAAGTCGTAGTCGTTGCGCTCGTACTGCGAGCGCGACGAGCTGGCGCGAGGATGTCGTCGCCGGTCGACGCGTCCTCGCCCTCCGCCAGCGCGACAGGTGCATCCCGTGGTACGCCTCGGGCGAGCCGAGGCCGTAGATGCACGAGACCGAGGCCACGATCACCACGTCCCGCCGCTCGAAGAGGCTGCGCGTGGCGCGAGTGGCGCATGCGGTCGATCTCGTCGTTGATCGAGCGCGTCCTTCTCGATGTAGGTGTCCGACTGCGGGATGTAGGCCTCGGGCTGGTAGTAGTCGTAGTACGAGACGAAGTACTCGACCGCGTTCTGCGGGAAGAACGCCTTGAACTCGCCGTAGAGCTGGGCGGCCAGCGTCTTGTTCGGCGAGATGACCAGCGTCGGGCGCTGCGAGGCGCGCGATGACCGAGCGCCACCGTGAACGTCTTGCCGGATCCCGGTGACCCCGAGCAGCGTCGTGTGGGCGCCGTCCGCGGCGATCAGTCGAGCGAGCCGCCCGATGGCGCGCGGCTGGTCTCCCGGGCGCGTAGTCGGAGACGAGCCGGAACGGAGGCATGCCGTACAGTGTACGCGCGACCGGTAGGGCGTCAGGCGCCGACGGGGACGGCCGGGACCGCGTGAGGTACTTCCGCCACGGCGTCGAGGAACGAAGTGACGCGTGCGGGTGCCGCAGCAGGTGCACGGAGAAGAGGAACTGCGGGTGCGCGGGCGTCCCGGACGAGCGCGCATGCCGCGCCTCGTCGGCGTCCGGTTGCCCTTGTAGAGGTTGCACCGCAGGCACGCGGCCACCACGTTCGTCCAGTCGTGCGTGCCGCCCCCGCGCGACCGCGGCACGACGTGGTCCACCGTCAGCCGGTCGCCGCGCCGGCTGGCAGTACTGGCACGTGTAGCGGTCGCGCCGGAGGATGTTCTTCTTGTTGAACGCGACCCGCTCCACGAAGCGGCTTCCGGATGTAGCATCGCGAGCCGGATCACCGATGGCAGCGGGAACGTGTGGGACGGCGACGCGGATCGACCCGGGGGAGGGCTCGACGGTCTCGGCCTTGCCGACTGAGGAGGAGGGTGATCGCGCGGCGGGCGTTGGTGAAGTGGAGCGGCCTCGAAGCTGCCATTCAGCACCAGTACAGCCACTTCGTCCATACGCGGTCGAATGATACGAAGGGGCGGTCGGCCCTGTCAACCTGCGGGATCACACCGGCCGAGTGGCTCGGCGTGACCGCCCCTCCTGCCCGTCAGGGACGGGCGAGTGCTCGTGAGGAAGAACCGCATGGGTTGGCGGGCCGCTCGGCGAGGCGGCGCACGAAGTACCCGTACCAGTCCTCGCCGAAGGGCACGAGCAACTGCAGGCGCGCACGCCCATGCTCGAGGAGCGTCCGGTGGAGCTCGGGCCGGATGCCGTGGAGCATCTGGAACTCGTAGCGGTCGGGCGCGAGTCCGAATTCGCGCGCGCGATCGGCGATGACGCGGATCAGGCGCTCGTCGTGGGTGGCGAGCTGGCGTAGGCCCCGGCGGCCTTGCGCCTCCCTCGAGAGCAGCATCCCGGCGAGCCGGGCGTAGTTCCGGTCCACGTCTGCCTTTCGCGGGAACGGCGACGGTTCGCGGGCTCGCGGTAGGCCCCCTTGCAGAGCCGCATCCGCACCCCCGCGGACGAGCCCGCGGACGTCGGCCTCCGTGCGGTGGAGGTAGGCCTGGAGCACGCACGCCACGTTGCGCCAGCGCCGTCTCAGGCGTGCGGTAGATGGTCGAGCGTGCGACTCGGTGCTAGCGCGTGAGCCTCCATGTCGATCCAGACCCATGGTCGCCGGCGCGCGCGAGCACCGCGCTCGACGTTCGCGACGGCGACGTCGTCCCCGAGGTCCAGGCCGAGATGCGTGAGCTTCAGGGACGGCGTCACGGCTGAGGCGGCCGCCGGCGCGCCTCCTCGATGCAGGTGAGCCGTAGACGCTGGCGGCCGCGGCCGCGGCCTTGGCGGCGGCGAGACGTTCTCTCCGAGGTACGTGACGCCCGTCTGGAGTCCCTGGGCCTCAGGCCCTCCACGACGTCGAGCGCCTGGGCCACGTGTCTCCCGCCTGCGACGAAGCGGCGCACCACGCGCCGAGACACCGGCAACTCGCTCAGAGCTCCGCCCGATTCGCGGGCTTCGGTGGACAGCCGGAGGAGTGTCGCGAAGCACATGGCGACCTCGGATCCTCAGAGTGGCAGGCGCGTCGAACGCATCGGGCGCAGTCTAACAAACGCGCGAATCACGCAGCAAGATTGATGCGCGTGCCCTCGACCTTCGGCGGCGCCCGCGCGCCGCGTCCTGTTCGGTCCTTTCGCGCGCCCTGAGGGAGCTGCAGCCGACGGCGGCGAGGAGGATGCCCTGGCGCAGCCCAGCGTCCGACACGCGTGGTCTCGAAGGAAGAGTCCGAGGCCGGCCAGAGCGGCGGCCAGCACGACCCGCGCCGGGCACGATGACGTCCGCGCGGCCCGGCCTTCGAGCCCTGGCAAGCGAGCCCGTTCGGCGAGCGGCATCCGCGCGAGGTCCGCCGTGAGCCTGGCGATGGCGTCCGCGGTATCAGTCGGTGCCCGATGCACACGCGCCGGCTCGTACGTCGGGAGACCGAGATCCGAGCACTGGCCAGCGTGGCCAGAGCGTCCCAGCCGTGGCGACGAGCCGCGCCGGTCCGGAGCGCGCCGATCCGACTCCACGCCTCCTCGCGGAAGCGCGTGTCCACGTAGGCGCGGCACGCGGCCAGCTCGCTCGGCTGGACGGGATCACTCGGGAAGAAGCGCTCGACCAGCTGGACGACCCCGAGTCGAAGGCTCACCGCCGACCAACGTTCGGACCGGCCTCGGCGACCGCGAGTTCGGTGCTGCCCCGCCGATGTCGGGAGCGCGAAGGTGCCGCCCGCGGCGCCGAGACCCCCACAGGCGCCGAGGAGGTCAGGCTCGCTTCCTCCTCGCCGCTCACGATGCGAGGACGGATTGCATGTCGGGCTCTCGCGCCTGGAGGCGCGGAGCGAGGAACGCACTCCGGTCGCGCGGCTCGCCGCGCGGCGGCAGTCGCGACGCAGCCGGGCCTCCCCGCGCTTCCCAGGGCCGGGCACGGTCCCGATATCGGCGGACGGCGGCCAGCGTCCGCCTCGACGGCGTCAGGCGCGAAGCGTGCGCAGCGCCGCGAGCCCTCGCCGAGGCGCGTGACGGCCTGGTCGGCCCACAGGGGGACGAGCCCGGTCGTCGGATCCGCACTCGGCGACGGAGAACGCGGGATTCGGTGTTGGTGCCGAGGTCGATGCCCGCGCAGGAGCTGCAGCGTCACCTGGAACGGGCCGAGGCGCGTCCGAAGGAGCGAGGCGACGGCGGCCCGGAGGGTCTCGAGCCCGACTGGCTCTGCTGGCGACCGCGTCGGCCAGCGAGTCCAGACGTTGAGTGATGCCAGCGAGAGCTTTCGGATGTCGCCGAGCGACCCCGTGCCCGCCGCTCACGGTCGGGAGTATAGGAACCGCCCGGGGCGAGGTCAGCGGGGACTCAGCTCACCGCGAGAGCTCTGCCCCCGGGAGATGTCTTGCCGGGAGTGGCCGCGCCCGACAAACAGGGCGCGCGCCAGCCCCAGTCCCGCGGGACGCGGCTGGGACGGCGCCGCCGAGGTGTGGTGCTACTTCGCCCAGGCGTGCGGATGTACTGGACGAGGCTGGCCGCGCTCGGTCTCGGAGAGCGCCGCCCAGTGGTGACGGCATCGCACCGCGACCGGTCGTGATCTTCCACAGGAGGCAGCCGTCGGTCTGCCCCTGCACCTTCGCCGAGGTCCAGTCGGCCGGCTTCGGGTTCAGGGCAGCCGCGCCGGGGCCGTCGCCCTTCCTGAATCGCCGTGGCAGGCGGTGCACGCCTGTCGACGGTCGGCTTTGCGCCGGCCGCGACCGCGGCGTCGCCTCTTCGCCACGGGGTTCTTCTTCACTGGGTTCTCCGCGCCGGGCAGGTCCACCGCGGCCCTGCGCCCAGGGCCGGAGCGGTGACGGTACGACTGCGCGCGAGCAGGACGGCGATTGCCACCAAGTCCCGCCGAGAATCAGACGACGTGCCATGAAAGCCTCCTCTGTGAGGGCCGATCGGGGGAGGTGACTAAATGTCACAAGCATCGATTTCTGTGTAACACCGCGCACGCACAGGGGTCAAGCGTGACGGCTCCCTCGACTCCGGTGCGGATCCCGATCGGCGCTGGTCGCGCTGCCCCTGCCTCCTCCCAGGGAGCGAGCAGCGCGAGGAGGCCGAGCCAGGAGAGCGCCGTAGCCGCCGGATGAGGGAGCTCCGGGCCACACCGACCGGCGCTCCCTCCGGGCCAGGAACAGGCCGCCCGACGCGAGCGGCGAGGTGGATCAGCCCGCAGAGGCTGCCGAGGCTTCCCGCGGCGGGAACGCCGCCGGCCGCGAGCAGCCAGCGGTCGATGATCATCGCCGCCGCGGCCTGCCGCTCCAGGTAAGCGCCGAGAGGGATGAAACCAGTTCCCGAGGGCGGAGCGCCTCGACGGTCAGGCGGCCTCGCCGCGGATCGCTCCCGGCGCGAGCCTCAGGCTCCTCGAATGCCACTGAGCTCGGATCGTGACGAGAAGCGCCGGCGGTCGTCGGCACGAACGCGAGGGCCACCGCCGGCGCGTGACGGCTGCGGCGTGGCGACGAAGGCCTGGGCGGTGATCTCGAGCCCGACGAAGATCAGGATGGGGGCGACGCGCAGCCTCCGGCGCCACGGCCGACGAGGATCGGCACGACGCCTCCATGCGCCCCGAGGCCGATCAGGAGCCCGGTCGCCAAGCGTGTACCGGCGCGCGCGCCCATCGCCTTGTACGCGGGATGTCCACGCAGGGTGTGTTCTGGACCACGCCCCCGCAGAGGCCCGCGAGGATCGTGGCGAGCGCTTCGGTCAGCAGGATGTCCCGCGTGCGATAGCGGTCGCCCGCGGCGATCGCGCTCTCGGTGTTGTCGATCCCGCCGATGACCGTCGCCAGCGCGAACGGCAAGGCGACCGGACAGCGCTGCATAGCAATACGTAACTGAACGAAGTACAA
>ERZ1370068.10998-contig-965_pt1 | contig 25397 bp, 32 predicted proteins | sample MGYA00561227_ERZ1370068 | MGnify/ENA primary metagenome ERZ1370068 (study PRJEB38410, sample SAMEA6850437) | metagenome | study: Metagenomic assessment of the ecological functions of the soil: analysis of the soil microbiota associated with the...
TCAGTTACGTATTGCTACCACCATCGAGCAATGCGACCTCCTGTTCATGCCCCCGCTCAACGCGTCGTTCGAGGCGCCGGTGAACCAGACGTGGCGATCATGCAGCGGCTCTTCCGGTCATGGACGGTGCGTCCAGGGCGTGCTCGGCAGAACTCCGCTCCAAGATGGCTCTATCCTTTACAACGAGCTCTCGCTGCGCTCCGCCGCCGCCGCGATCGCCGCAGGCGGTGCTCAGCGCGGCAGCGACCGTCGCCGGTCGAACTGCCACTCGGAACCGGGCGCGTCAGCGCAGACCCGGCGATGTCGCGCGACAATTGTCCGGTCTCCGATCTTCGCGATTTGTCCCGCAGCAGCCGCTCGTCGATCGACACGTCGGAGTTCTGGAAGCCGACCGAGGCGTCGGAAGCGTTTCACTGTGTACAGCGTGACGAAGACTGGAGCTCGACGAGGCGCTTCGAAGAGTTGACCGACCCGAACTGGCTGATGATGACCCTCGTCGCCCCGCAGGGCGCGGACTGTCGTCGATGATTTCTGAGCAATCACCGGCGGCAGTCGTCCCGAGTAGGGGACACGAACCGACGAGCCGTCGCGGTTCTCGAGGAAACAGGCCGAAAAGCGCCGAATCACGTTGGCAGGGCTGTTGCGACTCAACAAGGGCGTGGGGTGCGGTTCAGAGTCGGCGGTTGCCCAATTCTGGATTGGCCCTAAGGGAGTCGTTATGAGTCGGATTCTGTCTCGTCAGTTCGTCAGTCATCGTGGCGGCGGCAGCGATGCTGTGCACGTCCACTATCCGCCAGCGCGGACGAGCACGCACGCGCCCGCGGTTCGGCGCCGGCACAGGGAGCGGCGGTCGCCCGCTCGCCTCAGCACGTCGCGGTCGCCCCGCGTATCGTGGCCGCGCCGCACGCCGTGGCGCCTGCGCGCGTCGTCGTCGCGCCGCGCACGCCGTGGCCCCGTCGACGGTTGTCGTCGCGCCGCGTGTCGTTGCCTCGTCTCGCGTCGTCAGCCGCGCCGCACGCCGTCGCAGTCCGGCGCGCTCGTCGTGGCCCCGCGCTATGTCGTCGCGCTGCACGTCGTTCGCGTCGCGCCGTATCACTTCGCGCAGCCGCATGTATGTCTTCCGGCCGCATGTGAGCCTCGGATTCGGGCTGTTCGTCGGCTATCCGATCCACTACCGCGCATTTCTACGGGTATCCGTACGCCTACCCGTATCCCTATCCGGCGTATCCGTATCCGCCGGCGCCGTATGCCTACCCCCGCCGCCGGCGAGTGCGTATCCGTATCCGCCGCCGCCCGCGAGGTGCGTATCCGCCGCCCCCGGCGTCGAGCTATCCGGCCAACGGATATCCGTCGAACGCGCACCGGCGTCGAGCGCGCCGAACAACGTCAACGTGCAGCCGGGAACGGTGGACGGCGGCGTCAGCTTCCGAGATCACGCCGAAAGACGCCGACGTCTACGTCGACGGCGCGAGCGCCGGACGCGTGTCGGACTACGGTCCGACGTCGGCGCCGCTGACGATGACGCCGGGCCGGCATCACATCGAGATCCGCCGATCGGGATATCAGGATCTGGTCATCGACGCCGACGTGCATGTCGGCGAGGTGGTCCCGTATCGGGGATCGATGCAGACTCGGTAACTGACTCGGGATTCGGGGTTCGGGGATTCGGGATTTGGGATTCGGGGATTTGATCCAGGAGACGTTCGGCCACCTGCATCAAATCCCAAATCCCAAACCCCAAATCCCCGTGCGTCAGTCGCTTGTGAGTGCCGATGCCAGCTGACGAAGAAACAACCCGACGTCGGTGACGATGCCGACGGTTTGTGAGGAGCCGCGGTCGGCGAGCTTGGTCACGACCGCGGGGTTGATGTCGACGCACACCAGGCGCACCCACGCCGGCAGCATGTTCCCGACACCGATGCCGTGCAGCATCGACGACAGCACCAGCACCAGACCCACACGATCGAGCGCCGCGGCGTAGCGGTCCTGTGCCTCGACGATGTCGACGACGGTATCCGGCAACGGACCGTCGTCGCGCACGCTGCCGGCCAGGACGTAGTCGACGCCGTGGGTAATGCACTCGTACATCACCCCCGACGTCAGGACGCCGGCATCGACCGCCTGACGCAATCCGCCGGCGCGGCAGATCGCGTTGATCGCGCGCATGTGATGGCGATGGCCGCCTTCGATCGCGCGTCCGGTCTCGAGATCGACGCCGAGCGACGTGCCGTAGAGCGCCTGCTCGGCGTCGTGGACGGCGAGCGCGTTGCCCGACAGCAGCACGTCGACGTAGCCGCCGCGGATCAGATCGCGAAAATACGTGCCGCCGCCGGTGTGCACGACGACCGGCCCGGCGACGAAGGCGATGCGATCGCCGGCGCGCTTCACGTCCTTCATCATCGCCGCGATCCGCGACACGCCGACCTCGACGCGCCGCTCCGACGAGATCTCGTTGGTCATGAACGCGAAGCCGAGACGGTCGCGCTCGCGGAACTCGGGGACGATCTTGATGCCGTTGACGCCGGTGACGACGAGATCGCCCGTGCGGATGTCGCGCAGCTTGGTGCAGCGGGCGCGGTTCAGGGCTCCCGTGGCGGCGTGCTCCACGACGATCGCGGCATCCATGCGCTGCCGTTCGACCGCGAGCCACTGGCTGTCCTGACGCACGAACGTGCGGTGGTTGGTCGTCGAATAGAAATCCTCCGGCGCGCAGCCGTCCCGATCGGCGGCGACGAGATGCGCGTCCTCGGTGCGCGCCAGCCGGGCGCCGAGCGTGACCAGTTCTTCGAGCACCTCGTGCAGCACCGGCTCGGTCCGCGCCGAGATCCGCATCGCCACGAACGAGGGCTCGTCGTTGGTGCGCCCGATCCGGAACTCCAGCACCTCGAACGCCGCGTCGTTGCGGACGACGGTGTCGAACATCGAGTTGAGGAGCTGCGAGTCGATCAGGTGGCCTTCGGCCTCGACTACTTCAGTCAGCATTTGGGAATTGATAATCGGGTAATCGGTAATCGGGTAATCGGAATTGATAAGTTACCAGATTACCCAATTACCCGATTACCCAATTCACCGCTCAGTGGGTCAGGGCGTAGAGAATGATGTTGACGCCGATGGCGTAGCCGTCGGGGAGAAGCGCTCGAAGTATTCGCGGTTTTCGCCTTCGCGCTCCCACGTGTCGGCGATGTCGGTATTGTGGGTCATGACCACCATCAGCCGGCCGTGCTCGTCCTGGATGCCGCGGAAGTCCACCTGCGGGCTGTCCGGCCCGCGCTCGGAGACGCTGCCGCCGTTGCGATACCAGAACTGAATCGACGACACCTGCTCGATCGACTTCACGTCGTAGAGCGCATGCATGATCTGGTGATCGGGCTGGATGTCGACGATCGGATACTTGTTCGGCGGCAGCACGCGGCCGATCTCGTAGACCCACTGATCCCAGGCCTGCGTGCCCCAGAAGTCGTCGACGTAGAGGAAGCCGCCCTTGAGCAGGTAGTTGCGCAGGTGCAGCACCTCGTCGTCGCTCAACCGCATCGTGCCCACGTCCTCCATGAAGAGAATCGGGCAGTGCGCGAGCATCGCGTCGCTGAGCTGGACGACGACGTTGTCGGGCTGGCCGGTCGAGTCGAGCCGCACGCGGACGAACGTCAGCTCGGCGAGGCGGACTGAGAAGTTGTTGTCGGCGCCGGGATAGTCGGTCCACCAGCCCATGCCGCCGTCTTCGCGGCGATCGCTGCTGTAGAACCCGCGGCAGTAGTTGAAGCTGCCGTCGAAGTTCGCGCGCTTGGCCCACTTCGGCGGCTCGCGGCGTCCGCCGAATCCGAATCCGCCGCCGCCGCCGACCCAGATGCGCTGCGCGTACGCGAGCGTCGCCGTGATCGCGATCACCGCGGCAACCAGCGCGATGTGCAGACGGCGGGGCGTCGCGAGGCTCATGGCCGGCTCGCCCATTCTAAGCGGTTTCAGCGTCGCGTGCGCTTTGTCGACGTGGTGTGTTCCGACGGCGCCAGCGCGGACTCGACGACTTGCGGCCCGCTTTTCAACATTTTGATGAGGGAGTCGGCGAGCGTGCTGATGTCGCACGGCTTGGCGACGACGGCGTCGCAGCCCGCTTTGCGTGCGGCGTTGATCTCCGGCGTCAGCGCGTGCGCGGTGAGTGCCACGACCGGAATGTGCCTGGTCTGCGGATCCTTCTTCAACCGGCGCGTTGCTTCCCAGCCGTCCATGCCCGGCATGCGCAGGTCCATCAGGACGATTTCCGGCTTGAGCTTTTTCGCCAGCTCGATCGCTTCGTCCCCGTCCCGAGCCTCCATGACGGCGAACCCGCGGAACGCAAGGTACTCGGCGACCATCTCGCGGCCGTCGACGAAGTCGTCAACAACCAGGACTGAGGGTTTCTTCGGCATGGAGGGCACCTGAACCTGAGCCATTCTTTTGCGATTGACGGCCTGCGGCCCGGTGCAACTTGGATACCCGGTTTGGAGGCGGGTTTGTGTAGGCATTGCGGACGAACGCAGTTTTTCGCGTAGCCTCCAACAACGATCGTCGGACTCTGGCTCAGCTTTTCAGCCTGTCAGCTGTCAGCTGTCAGCTCTCGGCCGTCGGCTTTCAACTCTTTCAGCGCTGACCCCCGACAGCTGATAGCCGACAGCTGATAGTTGGCAGCTATTCTTTGTCGTGCTTCTGCCGGTATTCCTCGTCGGCGATCACCTTGTCGCGATTGGCGCGGATCTGGCGTTTGCGCGAATCGCGCACGGCGGCTTGATGGCGCTCGTCGGTGCTGAGCGCGAACGTGGACAGGAGCCGCTCCAGGTCGGATCCACCGCACTGCGGACAGCTTGGCACGTCGCCGCTGCGGACCAGTGCTTTCGAACTCATGCTCGCAACGACGGCAGTGGAAATCGTAGAGGGGCATGTCAGTGCTCCGCGAAGGCTTCGTCCGGATAGCGATGCAGCCAGCGCTCGCCGGGTTCGGCGGATGCCACGACCGGATGATGGGAGTGCTTCGCGTGCTTGGTGGCGTGGTGATTCGGCGACGAGTCGCAGCACAGCGTGACGCCGCACGTCTGGCAGGTGCGCAGATGCACCCACGACGCGCCGATCTTCACGCACTCTTCGCATTCACGCCGTGCCGCGTGCCGGACGTTTGTAATCGCGTCGAGATGAGCGCAGTCAGCCATGCCGCACCTATCGGGTTGCTGAAGCCTTGACCGATACCGCGACGTGCGCGGTCGTCCAGCAGCACTGGAATCCGCCGCCGCCCGAGCCGGTCGAATCGTTGCCTTCGATGCGCAGTGAGATACTCGCCCGGCTCGCTGAACGTCACGGTGGTTGTCGCCTTGCCGCCGTCGTTCGCGTCGATCGACGGCTTGACGGGGTCGAACTTCGGCGCCGCGGGACCGCGCATCCAACTCCACGTCAGCGCGAGCGGCGGATTGAAGAATCCGGCGCCGCGCCCGATCCGGCAGCCGGTCGGCGGCCGCGCCGCGTCCCTGCGGTTCGGCGGCGGCGCCGCGTCCCGGCTCGGCAGCGGCATCCGCTCCGCGGCCTCGCCCACGTCCACGACCGCCTGGCGGCGTTCTCAGGAATGTTGATCTTCGGCCCTTCATCCGTCGCCCACACCGTCAACGGCAGCGGCTGACCGGCGGTCGCCGTCAGCTTCGCCGCGATCCCGGTCGGCGCCCCGGTGACGATGGGACCGTTCGGATCGAATTTCAGCTTCGGCGGCGTGTTCTTGTTGGCGGCGTCCTCGATGCGGTTCGACGATGTAGTCGGCCTGCGTGTGCAGCGTGATGGCGTTGGTGAAGCCGTTGGCGACGATCGTCCACGTCAGCTTCTTCGTTCCGAGATCCTTCGGCAGCTTGACGGAGAACCACACCCCACTGACGTCCGGGCAGAAAATGCGTCGGCTGACCCTGATCCGGGCCGTCCGGCTCGATGCGGTTGTTCGCGCCGATCGGGATGTCGAACTCCTGCTTCGTGTTGCGATTGAAGTAGCCCACCAGCGCGTAGGTGTTGCCGTCCCTTGCCGTAAGTGCCAGCCTTCGTACGCCGGTCACGCTCGAGCCGCGCTCACGGATCGTCTGCGACAGCGGCAGTCCGCCCGGCGTCTGGCCAATGCCTTGGCACCTCATTGCGGCTGCGCAATGGGGACCCCGCCTGCTGCGCGCCGCGGACGAGCACTCCACTCGCGGCGGCGCCTGCGAGGACGCCGAGCAACATCAGTCCACGTGCGCGCATTCCCAGCTTCTCCTCGCGAACGATGCAAACCGCCGGTTGCCTTCAAAAAAAAGCGCCGTCCGATGCCGGACGGCGCTCCGTGAATCCTGCGTCGGACAGCGTGTTACTGCTGCGGCTGCGGTCGTCGTTGTCACCGCCGGCTTCGGCCGCTTCGCGAGCTCCTCTTTGAACTCGTCGTCCGTGATAGTAGGTGATGTTGATCCACGCGTGGCCCATCTCGTCCACGGTGCGATCGCCCCAGCCGACCCACTGATCCGGATCCGGGTTCGCCTTGTTGTCCTTCGTGTTGTCGTACCACGCGAGGAAGTGGAGGATCGTGCCCCTTCGGCAGCAGCGGCGCCACGTCGTCGTCGTAGATGTACATGTTGTGCCAGTTGAAGTTGAAGTCGGTGACCTGGCTCAACATCTCGCGGCGGCCGTCGGGATAGATCGCTTCCATCGACATGCCCTTGCCGCGCAGGTGCATGTGCGCCTGGAAGTTCTCGATGCGCGCGTTCTCCTTCAGCGTCACGAAGCTCTCGGTCGTCGTCACCTGGTTCGGCGCGATGTCGAGCGCGCGCGCGCCGGCTGTCTGCGCCGGAGAACGTGTTGAACAGCGCAAGCACCTCGCGGTGCTTCGGCTCCTGACCCTTCGGGTAGAACCAGACGGCGAGCTCGGTGTGCGCGTTGATCTCCTCGCCGACCGCGTGATAGTGCATCTCCCAGGTGATCTTGGAGTTCGGCAGCATCAGACGGCCCGAGTCCGGACGCATCTCGTCGCCGTTCTTGCCGACCGCCCATTCCATGAACAGGCCGTCGCCGGCGACGTTCGGATCGTTGGTGAAGAGCGCCGGATCGGCATGTCTTCCGGCTGCACGAGCCGCGCGAGCGCGTGATGCGTGATCTTGCGCGCGTTCTTGCCGACCGGACGGATTTCAATCGCGCGGACCCAGCGCGGTTCGGTGAGGCCGGTCGGACGCGTCGGCCGCCACCACGCGTCCTGCGCGACGCGCCGGCATCGTGTACTCCGGCGACTTCACGACGAGATCGGGTTGACCGTAGCTTGCCGGCGAGATGCCACGTCGGATCGTGTCGGCCCACACCTTCGGCCGCGGGCATGTCCTTCGGGATCGCCCTTCGGCGCGCCGGCGGCCACCCACGCGAGGATCGGTGTCGATCTGCTCGTCGTTCAGCGAGCGATCGTTCTTGAACTTCTGGATGCCGACGGTCTTGTCGATGTGCCACGGCGGCATCTGGCGCGCGCCGACGCGCGCGGCGATCGACTTCGCCCACGGCCGCGCGTCCTCGTAGGTGGCCGAGCGACATCGGCGCCATGCCGTCGGCGCGGTGGCACGATTCGCACTTCTGCTGGAAGATCGGCGCGACGTCCTTCGTGAACGTCACTGTTTTCGTCGGTGCGGGCTCCGCGGCGAATGCCACGCCGGCGAACAACACGATCGCGCTCGATCCGATGGCGCGGTCCCAGCCCAGCTGCTCAACGTCCGACGCATCATCCGCTCCTTTTGAGCCTGCGCTTCGGCGTATGCTGTGTTGCGCGTAAGCCCTTAAATTTTGCACGGATCGCGGCGTTGCCCGCAACGTCCAAAGGTGGGCCGGACAATAAATGACACGCGAGTGCAGAGCCCGATGTCGCCGAGCTTCGGCGTTCGACCGAGGCTGCCCGGGCCGTTCCAACGGAACGGCCCGCCTTCGTTTCGACTAGGTCCGCCGCTAAGATCCGCCGCCGATCTGCAGCCCGACGGTGCCTACGGCGCCGCGCAGACGCGAGTCGCCGCCATAGTCGGCGAAGGTGAAGCGGTAGCCGGCGCCGGCCGTGATGCGCATGCCGCGCGTGAGCCGGATGAGAACATCGGCTTCCGGTTCCATGAGAAAGAACGCCTGATGGAAGAGGGTCCTCACCGGGGCGGGTGAGACGACGCGCCCGCGCCGTGGATTGACGACCGGGACGAACGTCGTGCCGCCGAGCGTCGCCTCCCGCCGCCGATCAGACCTTTCGCGGCGCACCTGAATCGCGACTGCGTGTGCGCGAGCCACTGCAGCGACAGGCCGCCGTACCACATCTCGTGATCGCTCGACGGATTCACCAGCCAGTACGCGGCACCGCCGACGAAGAACGTGTCGTCGGTGATCCACCCGCCAGAGGCGCCGAGCAGCCGCATCGGTCTGTCCGTCGAACTGGGTGATCTTCGCGTCGGGCGCGACCAGCCACCCGCTGTGGATCGCCTCGAAGGTCATCGGTCCGCCGGTGTTCGGCGCCAGCTGCGGGGTGGCTTGCGCGGGGGCGCTGGCGTCTTGTGCGAGAGCCGGCAGCGGCGCGAGGGCGAGCGTGAAGCAGCAGGACGAGATGCTTAGTCATGGTTCTGTGCCCTCAGGCTCACGTTGACGGTGGTCATCTCGCCGCGGCGAACGTCGACTTCGGTGACGTAGGTGCGGAAGCCGGTCTTCTGGACCTCGATGGTGTGGCGCCCCTCGGCGACCTGGATCACCAGGCGATCCTGCGACGGTTCGCTGCGCCATGCGTCGCCGTCGACGAGAATCTGCGCGTCGGACGGCTGCACGCGAATCGCGATCGATCCGTAGGCGGCGGACTCCGGGCGCTGCGCCTCGAGGTTGCTGCGGAACCTGCTGCGGCGGCGTGCGGCGCATGCGGCGGACGGCCGGGCGCGCCGGATCCGCCCGGCGCCGGCGCCTCGCCAGCCTGCGGTGTCGGCGGCGGATTCGGCGGCTCTCGGGCCGCGGCTCCGCCTGCTCGCCGGCGTCGAGGCTTCACCATCGCGTAAAGCTCGGCTTGAACGTGCGGCCGGCCTTGCCGTGTAGACGCGCTGTTTCACGGCGCGATAGCCGTCGAGGTACTGCTCGATCTCGTGCTCGCCGGGATAAACCGGCAGCCGCTGGAACACGCCGTCAGAAGTCGTCGACGAGGCCGAAGCGTAATAGCCGTCGACGTAGACCTCGGCTTTGTTGGGTTTCACTTCGACGCGAACCGACGAGCCGGGATCGAAGGCGTAATAAGGATAAGGATATGGATACGGGCCGTGCGGGTAACCGTAGTAGCCATGCCACGGGTCGTAGCCCCAGAGCCGGGGCGTAGAAACCGCCGGCCACCACGACCGAGACATGGCCATGGCCGTGGTGCTGGGCGTCGGCTCGCGCGGGCCAGACACCAACCAGCAGGGGCGGCCGTTCAATTGATGTCAGGATGTGACGTGCGCGCACGGAGGAACCCTCGGAGTCGGCAGACGTGGCATCTACCACCTGAGCAACGTGAGTGCCATTAATTAAGCGATAGCGGGATGCGCCCGCTATCCTGTGTCGCCGTGCAACTTGACGCGATCCACCCGCCACGCTGCTCTCTTCACCGTCGTCGCCCGCTCGACGACAATGCGTGACTCGGTGAAGGTGTCGATCATTCAGACCACCTGACGCCGACTGAGAAGCTGAACAACCGCGCCGGCTGATAGTCGTCGAAGTTGGCCCGGTTGGCCGAACGTGTCGCTGTAATTCCAGTGGACCCCTGCACCGGCGTCGTCGTGAACGGGTTGAACGCCTGGAACGCGGTGTTGTTGAAGCGCGTGTTGATGCCGATGTCGCCCCGCGTGATCGCGGCGTTGTTGAACAGGTTCGTGACCACGCCGCGGAAGAACAGTTCGGCGTTGCGGATCGGCGACAGCCGCTTGCCCCACGTGAACGACGAAGGTCGGTGCTGTAGACCGGATCCCACCGGAAGTCGCCGCGCGGGATGAAGTAGTGCGGGACGCTGCCGATTGGCGTGATGTAACCGGGATTGGTGACGTAGGGCCGTGTGTCGACCGATCCGTTGACGTCGCACGGCGACGCCCGAATCGGCGCGCTGCACGAGACCGATCCTCGACGCGCCCGATCGCCTGCCGCACCGGCACGGAGTAGCTCACGAGCGCGCGCAGTTTGTGCCGCTGATCGCCCGGGTTGTAGCCCGTCGGAAAGTCCAGCTCTCCTGGCGGTACTCGGGGAACGTGTCGAACGTCGCGCGAATCGGCCCGCTGCCGACGTTCTCGCCGTTGAAGTTGCCCCACGTCCTCGACAGCGTGTAGTTCGCGCGGATCTGAACGCGCGAGCCACCGGTAGCCGGCATCGCCGGTCAGGCCGTCATGCGGCGCCGCGCCTGCGGCGAGTTGCTGACGAGCGTCAGATCGAACTGGCGCCCGGATGGATCGGGCACCGTGCCCGTCGACTGGTTCAGGAAGTCTCCATACATGTCGACCGACTTTCTGTGCACGTAGTCGAGGCGCCACTCCATGCGGCCGACGATGTTGGCGAGGCCGAGCGAGAACTCGTTCGTGCTCGGCGACACGACGTCGCCGTTGACCTTGGTGCTCAGACCAGGAATGTTCGGCGTGGTCCGTGTCGTGCGATTGTTGCCGCCGTTGGCGAAGAACCAGTCCCACAGCATCGGCAGCGCCTGATCGGCGGTCAGATACGGGCCCGGGCCGGTGTTGATGTTCGGACCTGATAATTCCAGCTGAAGCTCGCCTGCCGGCCGCCCGCGGATCCCGCGTCGACGAGCGCGGTGCTGATGCCGGCGACGTAGCGCGCGAATGCCGACGTTGGTCAGCCACTTGCCGTTGCCCTGCAGATCCCACGTGACGCCGAGGCGCGGGCTCCATTGTGAATCGCGCACCACGGCGGTGCCGCTCTGATCCTTCGATCGATTCAGATCGAAGCGGGCGCCGATGTTGAACGACACGTGATTGCTCATCCGCCAGCGCGTCGTTCGCGTAGGTCGAGTAGGTCCGGATGTCGTTGCCGACGCTCTGCTGCAGAATCGGCAGGTAGTTGATGAAGGTGGTGTTGTCGTTCTGGAACACCGGATAGATCGTCGCGCCGTCGATGATCGTCTTGGTCGCCGCAATGTTGTACTGGCTGCCCGACTGCCAGTTGTCGTTCTTCCGCCACTCCTTGAAGTTGTCGAAGCCGGCGACGATGTTGTGCGAGCCGAGTCCTGCTCGTCGACAGGAAGTAGCTGGCCTTGCCGAAATAGTCCCAGTTGTCGCGATGCTCAGAGCCAGCCGCCGCCGCACACCGCGCAGAAGGTCGGGTGAGTTGAAGAGCGGGCTGGCGGTGCCGATCAGCCGCGATCGATCCGAGATCGGCGTGCCCTTGACCAGATCCGTGAATCGCGATCCGGTATCGAATCGTCGCCGAGATCTTCTTCGAGTGCTGCCCTTCGACGAACAGATTGTTGCTCAGCACGCTGGTGTAGTTGCCGGTGTACGAACGTGCTGATCAGTGGAGTTGTCGTAGAGGCTCGCCAGGTCCATCACCGTGCCGAACCGGTTGTTCGCCACTTCGGTCGTCCGCTTCGTGTAGCCGACCTTGACGTTGTTGCTTCGGATTCAGCGCGTAGGTGATCTTGCCTTCGTAGCGCCGCTCGTCGGTGGTCGTCGCGTAATTGCCGCCGGTGACCGCCAGCGTCAGGCCGCGTTCCGGCTGGGTGAACCGGCCCGCGCCGAAGATACCACGAGCTTGTCGCGCAGGATCGGCCCGCCCGCGGTCATCTCGTAGGTCGGCGTCAGTGAGTCCACGGTCGCGTCCGGTCGGAAACGGCGTCAGCGAACGCCACGCGTCGTTGTCGAACGTGCGTGCGGAACGATCCGCTGAACGTGTTGCCGCCCGACTTCGTGATCATGTTGACCACGCCGCCGCCGAAGCGGCCGTACTCCGCCGAGATCGCGCCGGTCGAGACCTTCGTCTCCTGAATCGCGTCTTCGATGAAGAGGTTGAGCGCCTGGCCGCGCAGGTTCTCGTTGATGACGACGCCGTTGACCAGATACTGGCTCTCGAACGACAGGCGCGCCCGAGATCATGATGTTGCCGCTCGGGCCGTTGCCGGCCACCGCCGGCGCGAGCAGCACGGCGTCGTTCAGTGCGCGGCCGACCGGCAGCCGCTCGAGCGCTTCTTTCTTGAAGTTCGCCGCGATCGTCGCCGTCGGCGACGATCTCGCTCGCCTGCCCGGTGACGGTGATCGTCTCGGCGAGCTGCGCGACCGCCAGCGTGACGTCGAGCGTCTGGGTCGCGGCCATGTTCACGCTGACCTTGCGCGTCACCGTCCGAAAGCCCTGGAGCTCGAACGCGACCTCGTAGTCGCCGGCCGGCAGGAACGGGATGATGTAGTCGCCGTTGGCCGACGTGACCGCGGTGCGGACGCCTTGCAGCGCCGGCGACGACGCGCTGACCGTCGCGCCCGGGACGGCGAGAGCCATCCGGATCGGCGACATGACCTGAGATGGTGCCGGTGGGGTTGCCTTGCGCGGCCGCTCCGCGGCACACGCCGCGATCAGTGCGAACGCCAGCCAGAATCGATGACGCATGGTGCCTCCTGCAATCAGGTGATTGTAGGAGACGTCAAGCGTCGCGCATGCACACTGACGCGTGGACGCGCGCGTCCGCGTCGCGCACGGACGTTCGATTGGAGCGGCTGTTCGTTTGCGGGACCTCGAGATGCCGGCCCCGAGAGGGCCGGCCTACGAGCGAAGGGACATCGAGGGCGAAGGCTTCAGCCGAGCGAAAGACGTCAGTCGAGCGAAGACGTCAGCCGACTGAAACGACCGACGCCGCGCCGACGCCGCAGCGCCTTCGGGCGCAGACGCCAGAGCTGAAGTGCGCTGACGATGCTGAGCGTTTCGCAGATGTGTGCTGGCGAGTGCGTGAGCCTCGCGATCATCGTCAGCACGAGCACCGCGAGCAACGAGCGATCGAAGGTCATTGGGCGACTCTCACCAGTTGCGCGAAGTCGAGGCCGAGCATCTGCTGGCCGCACTCGACGCATTCCGTGCGGAGACCATCCGCGTCGATGGCTTTGACGTCTTCGTGCCGACAGGCATTCTGCACGGCACGGCGAATCGCGACGATGACTTCCGGCTTCGCAACGATCGGATTGCCAAACCTGTAAGAGAAGATTGACCCGCGTTTTCGTAATCGCATGCCGACTCCCGCGAACTTCGCACGACAATTTAGACAGCAAGTTGAGAGACCACCTCCGGCGAATCGCACCTAGACGCCACGTCTGCAACCAGTTAGCCGAAATTACAGTTCGACCACGCCGAATGCCGGATCTGTCGGAGTGTCCCGTTGCCGGACTGCAGTCCTGAGAAGGTGAAGCGCTTCACCCACGATTTGCGTGAGAATGTGCGCCAGATCGCGTCATGCACCGCAATGAGACGCGTCGATCAAAATGAAACACCCAGAGTTGTAAAGGGAGCCTGTATGCCGCGACTGAGGAACGGAATGCTGGTTGTCGGAAGTCTCACGGTCGGCGTCGTTGCGGTGCTCGTCGCGACGGGATCGGCGCAGTCACCCGCGCGTGGGCGTGCTCTCGCCATCGAGGACTACTACCGGATCCAGACGGTCGCGAGCCCGTCGATCTCGCCGGACGGCCGCTGGGTGAGCTTCACGGTGTCGACGCGCATCGAGGACGACAACAGCACACGGACAGAAACGTTCGTGGTCGGTCCGATGGGTCGGTAAAGCCGGCGCGCGTCGTCCACTACGGCAAGGACGTGACGGCCCCGTCGTGGACGGCCGACAGCCGCCTCGACTACACCGCCGAGCGCCAGCACTGGACCGTCGATCCCGCGACGGCGTCTGCCGCGCCGCTCAAGGCGGCCGCGCTGCCGGCCAGCGCCGTCTTCAGCGCCGACCGGACGTCGATCGCGTTCGCGAAGAGAAGGCGCAGCCGAAGAAGGAACGCGTCTACGCGAGCGACTTCGAGAAGCGGCACGAGGAGCGCTTCAAGGGTGTGACGTTCGACTGGAAGGATTTTCAGCGCGACGGCCAGCCGTTTCCGGCGCCGAACCTCCATGCCCGTCCGGCTGCGCAGCTGATCGTCCAGAAGATCGGCGACGCGGAAAAAGTCCTCGTCGATCTCGATCTGCGCCCGGGCGACATCGCGTGGCATCCCAACGGCAGCCTGCTCGCGTTCACCGCGGATCCTGAGTGGCGCGACGAGTTGAAATGCGGCAACAACCAGCTGTTCACGGTGACGACCGGCGGCACGGTCACGCGGATCGCGAACGACGGCTATGTCTACAGCGACGTCGACTTCTCGCCTGACGGCAAGTATCTGTCGTTCGTGCGGACGTTCGGCACGGAGATGATCGTCAAGGAGAAGCTGACGCACGGCGGTTCGCGCGATCTGTTCATCCGCGCGGTCGATCGGCGGCGGCGAGCCGATCGAACCTCACCGCGAACTGGGATCTCGAGCCGGGCGACGCGCGCTGGTCGCCGGACGGACGGTTCGTCTACTTCAACGCGGAGATCGGCGGCGAGATGCATCTGTTCCGCGCGTCGGTTCCGCCGGAGGTGGGGCCCCCGCGTCGAACAAGTCAGGTCACCAAGGGCCGCGTCGTCTCGGCGGCGTGACCATCGACAAGGCGTTCAAGACGATCGCCTACACCGTCGGTCTGCACGACGCGCCGCCCGACGTCTACTCGGCAAACATCGACGGCACCAACGAGCGGCGCCTGAGCGACGTCCACCGCGGCGTGACGTCCGGAGATTGCGCTCAGCACAGCCGATCGTCTGCAGTGGCCGAGCAAGGACGGCACGGCGATCGAAGGCTGGCTCATGTTTCCCTACGGCTATGACGCCGCCAAGGGTCCGTATCCGCTGATCGTGATGAGCCACGGCGGTCCGCACGCGGCGACCGGCTACAGCTTCGATTTCAAGAAGCAGTAGCTTCGCGGCGAACGGCTACTTCGTCCTCGACACGAACTTCCGCAGCTCCACCGGATACGGCGACGCGTTCAAGTGGGCGACGTGGGGCGCGTGGGGCACCAGGGACGGCGAGGACGTGGTTTCGGGGATCGACTACGTGTTGAAGCGCTATCCGATCGACGCAAAGCGCGTCGGCCACACCGGCCACTCGTACGGCGGCTTCATGACCAACTGGCTGATCACGCAGTACCCGGATCGGTTCGCCGCCGCGATCACCGGCGCCGGCATCACGAACTGGATCAGCGACTACGGCACCGCCGACATCTACCGCACGAAAGAGACCGAGTTCTTCGGCACGCCGTGGGATGCGCATGCGCGCGAGCGTGATGATCAAGCAGTCGCCGCTGACGCACGCGGGCAACGTCAGGACACCGACGCTGTTCGTGCACGGCGAGGTCGATCAGCGCGTGCCCTACGAAGAGGGCGAGCAGATGTAGCTCGCGCTCAAGCGGCGCGGCATCCCGGCGCAGGATGATCCGATACGCCGGCCAGCCGCACGGCATCGCCGGCCACTGGAACAACGTCCACCGGATGCTGAACGAGCTCGCGTGGTGGAATCAGTATCTGACATCGAAGGCTGCGACCGGCTCGACTACGAGCCTCAACATCCGCGGATCGGGTGATCGGGTAATCGGGCAATCGCGTAATCGCGCGATTAATTACCCGATCGCCGATCACCCGATTGCCAGATCGCCGATTCTTCAGTCGTCGTTTGCCGCGCTGATAAGGCGTGCTGACGCGCTTGACGTAATTGCGCGTCTCGCGGAACGGCGGGATGCCGCGGTAGCGCGCGACGACGCCGGCCCCGGCGTTGTAGCCTGAAAGATGAGGCTGCGCAGCCGCGCCTTGCCGGCGCTCGCTCTTTGCGGCGATCGCGCGTGCCGCGATCGGCCGCGCGTCGACTGGTGCGACGGCGATCGACGCCGTGCTGACGAAGCCCGACGGCGTGATCGTCCCGCGCAAACAGCTTCAGCTCTGTTGCCATCCTGCCCCGGGGGCAAAGAGCAGAGTCGGACCTCTCACGAATACGGTTCAGACGATACGGTTCAGATGTTCGAGATCTCGACACCGCGCAGCGAAGCGTCGAGGAGCTCGATGGGGTGACGGATCGGCCACTGGTGCGCAGCACGTGACGCGGCGGCGCGCAGCTGCGAGTGTGCAGCCGGGATTCGCCGTCGCGACGATGTCCGGACGGGTGGAATCGATGAGTCGCGCTTTGCGATCGCCGAGCTGCTCGGCCGTGTCCGGTTCGACGAGATTGTAGATGCCGGCGCTGCCGCAGCAGATGTCCGCTTCGGGAAGATTGAGCAATTCGATGCCGGGAATGGATCGCAGGAGGTCGCGCGGCGGCTGGCGTACGCCCTGGGCGTGCGCAAGGTGACACGCGTCCTGGTACGCGACGCGCAGGCGCAGCGGATTCCTGACCGCTCGCGGTTCGCCGAGCTCCGAGACGAGCTCGCTGATGTCGCGGACGCGCGCCGAGAACGCGCGCGCGCGATCGGCCCACTTCGGATCGTCGGCGAGCAGCTGCCCGTACTCCTTCATCGAGGAGCCGCAGCCGGCGGCATTGACCGCGACGCGATCGACGCCGGCGCGCTCGAACGTCGCGATCGTCGACCGCGCGGAAACACCGCGCATCGTCGAGACGGCCGGCATGCAGCGACAGCGCGCCGCAGCAGCCCTGATCGCGCGGCGCGATCACGTCGCAGCCCTCGGCGCTGAGCACGTTGATCGTCGCCGTGTTGACGTTGGGAAAGACAAGACGCTGGACGCAGCCGGTCAGGACGCCGACGGTCATGCGCGTGGCGCCGACTGCCGGTGTCCGCTCGGGCACGCGCGCCGTCAGTCCCTTCCACGTGACACGCGGCGCGAGCGTCATCATCGCGCGCAGTCTGGTCGTTAGTCGTTGGTCGTTGGTCGTTCGTCGTTGGTCGTTGGTCGTTCGTCGTTGGTCGTTGGTCGTTCGTCGTTGGTCGTTGGTCGTTGGTCGTTGGTCGTTGGTCGTTCGTCGTTAGTCGTTGGTCGTTCGTCGATCGTCGTTGGGCGGCTGTCGCTTTGCGGCCGAGGACCGAGGACCGACGACCGACGACCAAGGGCCAACGACCAATGACCAACGACCAACGACCAACGACCACAGACCAACGACCAACGACCACAGAGCGAGCGGCGCGAGCGCGACGCGCAGGCGCTTCGGGTACGGGAACAGCGAGAAGATCGCGCGGCGGAAGAGACGATCGGTGAACGATCGATCGTAGCGGCGCTCGATCTGGCCGCGCGTCGCTTCGATGAGCGGCGAGTACTGCACGCCCGACGGACACGCGGTGACGCACGCCATGCAGCCGAGGCACGCATCGAAGTGGCGGACGAAGCCGTCGGTCATCGTGACGCGGCCGTCGAGGCCGCTCTTCATCAGATAGATGCGCCCGCGCGGCGAATCCATCTCCTCGCCCCACAGCATGTAGGTCGGACACGACGGCAGGCAGAAGCCGCAGTGGACGCACTTGTCGATCAGCGCCGGATCCGGCGGGTGATGCGCGTCGAAGGTGGTGGCGGTGCGCGACGCGTCGGCCGAACGTTCGCCGCTCACAGCGGTCCCCGGCCGGCATTGAGCACGCTGTGCGGATCGAGCGCGTGCGTTTCAGTGACGCGAACAGCTTCTCGCGGTCGCCCATCGGTCCCCAGACATCGACAAGAGATTTCAGTTCATCGGAACCGCGGACGATGACGACGTTGCGGAGGGTCGTCGACCGTCGCAGCTGTTCGATCGCCGCCGCCTGCGATCGCGTATCGCCGTCGAGGCGAAGCAGGCCGGCGCCGGTCGCCGCGCGCCCGATCATCTCCGTGACGGTTGGCGTGGCACCAGCAGTGGTCCCGGTAGTCCCCGTAGCGCAGCCCGTCATGACTGCCGTAATCTCCGCCGGCAACCAGCTCGCCCGCACGATCGCACCAGGTGAATCCCACAAGCGCCGCGCGTGCTGATCCCAGAGGTCGCGTTCAGCATCGCCATCGGTCACCGTGGTCGGGCTGCTCTTCACCGATGGCAACGCCAGTGCCTGCGCGACCTGCGCATCGACGACGCTCGGCAGCGACGCGAACCGCAGGATCACGGCAGCCCTGAAGGGCTGCGCTACCGGCCGTGCCGGCGGCCGAGACGTCCGCCGCCGCGGGTGCGGTCGACACGGCGATCTCGAACGCGATCGGTTCGAGCTGACTGCTCATCACGTCGCGGACAATCTGTCCCAGCGTGTCGACGTCTGATACGTTGACCGCGATCGTCTTCGACGCGCTCGGCAGCGGCGTGAGCTTGAAGGTCGCGCTGACGATCGCCGCGAGGCTGCCGAACGAACCGCACACCAGTTTCGAGAGGTCGTAGCCGGCGACGTTCTTCACCACCTGGCCGCCCGCCTTCGCGAGCGCGCCCTCGACGGTCGCGAGCTGCACACCGATGACGAGATCGCGCGGCGTGCCGAAGCGATGCCGCAGCGGACCGCTGTCGTTGGTCGCGAGGATGCCGCCGATCGTCGCGCGGTCGGCGAACGGCGGGTCGAGCGGCAAGCACTGCCCGTGACGCGCGAGCGCCGCGTTCACATCGCCGAGCGTCGCGCCCGCTTCGACGGTGGCCGTCAGGTCCCCGTGCTGATGCGCGAGCACGCGGTTGAGGCGCCGCGTGCTGAGAACCGCATCGACGCGCCCGGGCCGGCGTCCCCAGTCCGTCTTGGTGCCGGCGCCGCGGATGACGATCGACTGGCGCGCGTTCGACGCGCGCCGCAAGGCGCCGGCGAGCTCCTCGCCGGTGTCGGGCTCAATCGTGGGAACCTCCCCGGTGGTGGTAATCACATGCGCTCGGCGAGACCGGCCGTCTCGGTCGGGTGCGCGCGGTACGGTCCGGGGACTTCACCGCACAACCGCGGCGTCGGGAAGATCTTGCCGGGATTGCAGAGGCCGCGCGGATCGAACGCGCCGCGCACGCGCAGCATCAGCGCGAGATCGCCGTCGCTGAACATCGTCGGCATGTAACCGTTCTTGTCGGCGCCGATGCCGTGCTCGCCGGTCAACGATCCGCCGGCATCGATGCAGTGACGAGGATTTCCGCCGCGACCTCGACCGCCTTGTCCGGCTGACCCGGAATCCGCTCGTCGTAGCAGATCAGCGGGTGCAGGTTGCCGTCGCCGGCGTGGAACACGTTGCCGATCGCGCAGGCCCGATCGCCGCTCGAGGTCCTTGATGCGGTGCAACACCTCGGGCAGCTTCGTGCGCGGCACGACGCCGTCCTGCACGTAGTAGTTCGGCGAGACGCGGCCCATCGCGGCGAACGCCGCCTTGCGCCCGCGCCAGATGCGCATCCGGTGCTCGTCGCTCTGCGCGACCTCGATCGTCGTCGCGCCGGCGCGACGGCAGATCGCCTGGACGATGTCGAACAGCGCCTGCACTTCGGCCGCCGGGCCGTCGAGCTCGACGATCAGGACGGTGTCGGTGTTCGGAAAATTCGGATGGACCGCGGCTTCCGCAGCGCGGATCGCGAGCGCATCCATCATCTCGACGGCGGCCGGGATGATACCGGCGCCGATGATCTCCGAGACCGCGGCGCCGCCGGCGTCGATCGTGTCGAACGCCGCGAGCAGCGTCTGCACGGTCTCCGGACGACGCAGAATCCGCACGGTGATGCTTCGTGACGATCGCCAGCGTCCCTTCCGATCCGACGATCAGGCCGAGCAGATCCGGTCCGGGCGCGTCGGCGAGCGCGCCGTCGATGTGCACGAGATCGCCGTCGGGCATCACCGCATCGACGCCGATCACGTGATGCGTCGTGAAGCCGTAGCTCAAACAGTGTGCACCGCCGGAGTTCTCCGCGACATTGCCGCCGATCGAACAGACCTGCTGGCTCGACGGATCCGGCGCGTAGTAGAAGCCGAACGGCGCGACCTGCCGCGTGATCTCGAGATTCGTGACGCCCGGCTCGACCGTGACGCGTTGGTTCGGGATGTCGACGTCGAGCACGCGGTTCAGCCGCGCCATCGCGATCACGAGGCCGCCGGCGACCGGCAGCGCGCCGCCAGACAGTCCCGTGCCGTGGCCGCGCGGCACGAACGGCACGCCGTCGCGCGCGCAGGCGCACGACGCTCTGCACCTCTGCGGCCGAGGACGGCAGCACGACCGCCGCCGGCGAGGTCCGCAGGTGGGGCAGTCCGTCGCATTCGTAGGTCAGCACGTCCAGCGGATCGCTCAGCACGGCCTCGGTGCCGACGATTCGGCGCAGCTCGTCGAGAAATCGGGCTTCCATCGTCAGTGGCGGCGATTATAATCCGCGCCATGCCGCGGCGAATTTCGCGCCGGCGCTTCATCGGGAAAACGGGCGCCGCTGTCGGCGCCGTCGGCGTCGCGACCACCGTTGCGCCCGTCCGCGCCCGGCGCGCGCGGCGTGAAGCGGCCGCAGGCGCGGCTGCTGATGGACGGACGACGATCACGCTCGTCGTCAACGGCGCGCCGCGTGAGGTGGCTGTCGAGGATCGGTGGACGCTCGCCGAAGTCCTGCGCGATCACCTGAATCTGACCGGCACGAAGATCGGCTGCGACCGCGGCGAATGCGGCGCCTGCACCGTGATCGTCAGCGGCAAGCCGGTCTACTCGTGCAGTCAGCTGGCCGTGTGGATGGACGGCCAATCGATCCAGACCGTCGAGGGGCTGCTGCACGACGGACAACTGAGCCCGCTGCAACAATCGTTCGTCCGCCACGACGCGCCGCAGTGCGGCTTCTGCACGTCGGGTCAGTTGATGAGCGCGACCGCGCTGCTCACGTCCAACTCGCATCCCACGGCCGACGAAGTCCGCGCCGCGATGGTCGGCAACATCTGCCGCTGCTCGAACTACAACCACTACGTCGCGGCGACGCTGGCGGCTGCATCCCCGACGATCGTAGGGCACGGCCTTCAGGCCGTGCCGGAACGGACCGTTGCAGTGCCGTCGCGGGACGGTCTAAAGACCGTCCCTACAGCATCTCGACGTTGTCCGTCGTCGGCCATGCGACGCCGCGCATCGATGCCGAGCAGCGTGTCAGCGGCAAGGCGATCTACACCGCCGACGTGAAGCTGCCGGGGATGCTCTACGCGCGCGTGCTGCGCAGTCCGCATCCGCATGCGCGCATCAAGAACGTCGACGTCTCGAAGGCGCGTGCGCTGACGGGCGTGAAGGCGATCGCGACGCACGAGACCTGCCGTTCGGTCTGGGGCGCGGGCTCGATCGCCGGCGGCCAGCAGTGCAACGACGAGATGAAGCGGATCACCAGGCAGCGCCGCTACGCGTTCAACAATCCGGTGCGCTTCGCCGGCGAACCGGTGCGCCGCCGTCGCCGCCGTCGATCGACATCTCGCCGAAGAAGCGCTGCAGTTGATCACCGTCGACTACGAGATCCTGCCGCACGTCCTCGACCCCGAGGAGGCGATGAAGCCGGAGGCGATCAAGATCTGGCCCGAGGGCAACATCTCGCTCAACAACCGCAACGAGCCGCTGCCGATCGCGCAGCGCCGCGGCGACGTCGAGGCCGGCTTCACGGACGCCGACGAGGTCTTCGAGGATCGCTTCACGACCGCGTTCGTGCACAACGCGCAGATGGAGCCGAGAAGCGTCGTCGCGCACTGGGAAGGCGACAAGCTGACGGTCTATACGCCGACCGGCGGCATCGCGAACTGCCGCAGCGACATCGCACGCGATCTCGAGATGCCGCCCGAGAAGGTCCGCGTCGTCTGCCAGTACATGGGCGGCAACTTCGGCAACAAGAACCAGAATCAGGACGCGGATCTGATCGCGGCGGCGCTCGCCAGGACGCCGGCGCGCCGGTCAAGCTCGAGCTGTCGCGCAAGGAGGATTTCATCGGCGTCCACGGCCGCTGGCCGACGACGCAGTACTACAAGGTCGGCGTGAAGAACGACGGCACGCTGACCGCGATTCAGCTGCGCGGCTACAGCGGCATGGGGCCGTACCGGAAGAACAGCGGCGCGATTGGCGGCATCGAGCGTCTATCAGTGCCCCAACATCGAGACCGTCGTGTATCCGGTCTACACCAACAAGACGGTGTCGGGAAATTTCCGCGGACCCGAGTTCCCGCAGGGCTGCTTCGGCATCCAGTCGATGATGGACGACGTCGCGTTCCGGATGGAGATGGATCCGGTCGACTTCATCCTCAAGAACATGACGCGGAAGTTCCGCGACGAGACGCCGCACACCAACTTCTCGCTCGACGAGTGCATCCGCCGCGGCATGGAGGCGTTCGACTGGAAGCGCCGGTGGCATCCGCCCGGCGCCGATCGCGGACCGATCCGACGCGGATCGGGCGTCGCGTTCCTCGCCTTCCGTGCCGGCCTCGGCCGCAGCAACGCGGTGATTCGCCTCGACGCGTCCGGCCAGTACCGTGCACGTCGGCGTCACCGACGTCGGCGCCGGCGCCAAGACGACGATGGCGTTGATCGCCGCCGAAGCGCTCGGCGTGCCGCTATCGCAGATCGAAGTCGTCTGGGGCGACACCGATCGCTGCCCGTACTCGGTCGGCGAATCGGGCAGCCGGACGACGATCATGACCGGCGACGCCGTGGTCGCGGCGGCGCGCGATCTCAGGAAACAGCTCGCCGAGAAGGGCGCGCCGACCGGCGCGCAGGCCGCGCTGATCGCCTCCGCCAGCCCGAACCCGCAGCTCGAAGGGACAGTGCGCAACACGTTCGGCGCGCACTTCGTCGAGGTCGAGGTCGACAGAGCCGTCGGGCGCGTCCGCGTCGTGAAATACCTCGCCGTCCACGACTGCGGGCGCGTGATCAATCCGTTGACCGCGATGAGCCAGATCAAAGGCGCGCGCGCTGATGGGCATCGGCATGGCGCTGCACGAAGATCTCGTCTACGACCCGCGCAGCGGCGTCGCGCTCAATGCCGGCTACTACGGCGACCGCGTGCTGACGCATCGCGACGCGCCGGAGATCGACGTCATCTTCATCGAGTCCGACGACGGCTACGGACCGTTCGGCGCGAAGAGCATGGGCGAGGCGAGCAAGATCCCGGCGGTCGCGGTGATCGCGAACGCGATCTTCAACGCGACCGGCCGGCGGATGAGAGATCTGCCGATCACGCGCGACAAGATCGTCATGGCTGCCGGGATTCGGGATTCGGGATTTGGGATTCGATGAGAGCGTTCACCAACGTCAACCCACGCGATCTCCGCACCGCGGTCACGACCGTGCAGCAGGCGCGCGCCGCCAGCGGACAGCGACGATGGTCGGCGGCGGCAGCGACGTGCTCGGCATGATGAAGGAGCGGCTGATCACGCCGGACGTGCTCGTCAACCTCAAGGCGATCAAAGGGCTCGACGAGGTGAAGGCCGCGAACGGCGGCCCGACGATCGGCGGGTTGACGACGCTCGCCGCGATCAGCACGACCCGCGATCCGCCGCCACTACGCGGTGCTCGCCGAAGCCGCGGCCGACGTGGCGACGCCGCAGATCCGCAACGTCGCCACGCTCGCGGGCAACGTCTGTCAGCGTCCGTGGTGCTGGTACTACCGCAACGGCTTCACCTGCTTCAAGAACGGCGGGAACACCTGCTACTCGGTCGCCGGCGAAAACCAGTTCCACGCCATCTTCGGCGGCGGCCCGAGCTACATCGTGCATCCGTCGGACACGGCGCCGGCGCTGCGTCGCGCTGAACGCCACCTTCCGCATCGTCTCGCCGGCCGGCGAGCGCGTCGTTGCCGGCCGCGGAGTTCTTCACGCTGCCGCGCGTCGACGCGGCGCACGAGAACATCCTGAAGGACGACGAGGCGCTCGCGTCGGTCACGCTGCCGGCGCCGCCGGCGTCACCGGGCGGGATGCGCAGCGCGTATCACAAGGTGATGGACCGCGAGGCGTGGACGCACGCGCTGGTCAGCGCGGCGATCGTGCTGAAGACGAACGGCGAAACGTGCAGCGGCGCGGCGATCGTCCTGGGCGGCGTCGCGCCGGTTCCGTGGCGCGTCCCCGGCGCCGAAGCGCTGCTCGTCGGCAAGCGCATCACGGCGGAGCTCGCCGCGCGACGCCGGCGAAGCCGCCGTCGCGAGCGCCCGTCCCCTCGCGAAGAACGCCTACAAGGTTCCGCTCGCGCAGGCGGTGGTTCGACGCGCCCTCGAACAGCTGGCGCAGGCCGGGTGAGATCGGAGGTCGGTCGCAATGACGATCACCACACACGTCAATCGGCGCGACTTCCTGCTGATGCGCACCGGCCGCGCACAGCGCCGACCGAGGCCAGGCCATCCTCTCGTGCGAACTGCTCTACATGCGCTACGTCGACGCGCGGGCGCAGGGGACGACGACGGAGCTGTTCGCGCGCCTCGCCCGCGATCTCGACGACGTGACCCGCGTGCGGTTGATCAAGACGTCGTGGCTGTCGGACGACGATCTGAAGCGCGAGGCTCGACGCGGTGTTCGATGCCTTCCGCGAGCGCGGCGGGCGGATCGAACATTGAATGCTCATTTCTTTTCAGTCTTGGCTTCGCGGTCCTGGTTAGCGTGCGCCCTTCATCACGCCTTCCATCCCGTAGTTCGCCTCGTGGCAGGCGTACTCGAACATCCGCTCGCTGGTGCGGGTCATCGGGATGGACGCGGTCCACGGTCTTCGTCCAGGTCGCGGGATCGTCGACGGTGAACTCGTAGCGCAGCGTGTCGCTGGTCGACGCGCGTGAACCGCTCGACCAGGTGCATGACCGGTCGTCGCGCCGCGGAATCGCGCCGTTCCTTCGGAAGTTGGTCGTGTCGACGACGAGCGTGTCGCCGTCCCAGCGGCCGATCGAGTCGCCGGTGAGGAAGCGCATGCGACGAGGGCGGATGCTGCGCGGCCGCGTCATGTCGACGATCCGCGCGCTGTGAATCATCTCGTTGACGATCACCACGTGGCCGCGCGTCTGGACGATCTGGACGTTGTTGTGTGTACGCGCTCGGCACCATCGGCGGTCCGGAGTTGAAGCCGAGGATGCAGCGCTCGGCGAGCGGACGCTCCTCCGGATTGTCGTAGCTTGTTGCGGCGCTCCGCGATGCGCTCCTGCGCGGCCGGCGTCTGCGCCGGAATCCGTCCGTCCGGCGGATCGACGACGAGCGACGGCTGCTTCGCGATCCGCGTGCCGAAGTCCCACCAGAAATCGTTGTAGGCGCGCTCGACGTCGGCCGCGGCGCCGCCGTCGCGCTCGATCCTTGTGCGTCGTCTCGATCGCGCTGCTGCGCGAACTCCTCGGCTTCTTCTTCCGGATCACCTGCGTCTTTGCCGGCGAACTCGCTCGGGCGCTTCGAGCGGCGTCAGTTGCGCGAAGTCCCACAGGCCCTGCAGATCGGGCCGGCCGTCCGCCCGGTGCGTGGGACGCTGGATTTCTTGGATTGCGCACCGACCGCGACGAGCAATACGTA
>ERZ1370068.7340-contig-6263_pt1 | contig 25397 bp, 32 predicted proteins | sample MGYA00561227_ERZ1370068 | MGnify/ENA primary metagenome ERZ1370068 (study PRJEB38410, sample SAMEA6850437) | metagenome | study: Metagenomic assessment of the ecological functions of the soil: analysis of the soil microbiota associated with the...
GGCGTACTTCGTTCAGTTACGTATTGCTGTTCGTAAAGGCTTCCAAGATCCTCATTATCGAGACCTGGCCACTGATACGTCCTCAAACAGCTTCTTTTGACGCCGGCGTGACTGCAGGCTTTTGGCTTATGCGCCGAATGCTTTCGTCAAAATTTGCCGTAGCGATATTTGCTTGTGTCTCGTCTCGCGCTGCATCCCTCAGAGACTTATACGCGTAGCTAATCTCGCACAGGTGGAGGATTGCGGGAATCTTTACTCTTGTATTCTCGTTGAATGCGCATGATGAGTGTCAGGACGAACGGCTCGCAAATATTGTATCGAGAAGGGGCAAAGAGCAAAGCGGGAAGGGCAAAGAAGAGAGGCAGGCTTCGGGGCTCCATCGAGGTGGCCCCGAGTCCCGCCGTCTGAGAAAACTGACTGGCTTACTTCTTTCGTGCGCGTCGGGCGAGTTGTTTTGGTTGGTTATCGCTGTGGGCTGCGCGCTTTGGTCGAAAGCCAATCGCGCGAGGCTGTGGCTTTGGCTGCTCAGTTAATTCTCGAATGGCAGTGATGATCGAAAGAATCGCCTTATCATGCGTTGCCGACTTTACGCTCAAGTTCAGCAAATTTAACAGCCAATTCTTTGTGCGTGGCCAGCACTTCGCGCAACTTAATGAACGCGCGCACTACGAAGACGCTCATTTGAACGGCCTGTTTGCTGTTGAGCACATTCGCCGCCATGATTGCGCCGTGCTCGGTGAAGCATGCGGCAAGTACGCTGGTTAACGCGCGTCGCAAGGTCGCATTTGCGAACCTGAGTCGCACAATTGCGACCGGTCTCGTTTGACACGTTCGGCGCTGAACTTGAGGTCGCAATTTGCGATGATCAAGTCTTGCAGTTTCTTCCGTTGCGTAAGTCTGAAGGCAAAGTCGCCCGGAAAGCGCGTCCGCATTTCGCTTGACCTGCTCATTCAGCCGCTTGGTCGTCACGCCGTAAATCCTCGCCAGATCGGAATCAAGAATCACGCGCTCTCCGCGAATCTGATGGAATGAGCGGCGCGATCTTCTGTAGGGCTAAATTGGCAATGCTTTCGTTCTTTGCTTTAGGGGCCAAGGGCAACTCCGCGAATTGCGTAGAGGTCGGCAAAATTCTTGCGGATGATGCCGGCGCAGGCGCAGTTACGAGTTGCGAGTTTCTGGTTTCGAGTTGGTCTGATGGGAATCAGAAGTCAGCAGGTCGGAGGTCAGAGGTCGGAAGTCAGAGGTCGGAGGACAGAAGTCAGAGATTCTCGTCCGCGTTGCGGGCTCGCTTGAGACAGAGCGAGAGAGGTAGCGAGGTGACTCTGCGCTGGCTGCTGATTTCGCGAGCGCAGCTTGGCGCAGGCTGGACAGCCTGCGCTACACAAGGGGCGGAAGCCGCCGCTACCGCGGGCTGCCTCCACGTGTCAGAAGCCCGCGCTTAAGCAAGTGGCACCGCTGGTCGAGATGCCCTCCCTGACGGTCGGGCTTCTGACACACATCAATTCTCAAATTCAACCCCGCTGAATCGCCGAAGTAGCTCTCGACCTTTGTTAGCAGAGCTTTCATTCGCTCGGTGTTTTCGTTGACGGTCAGGTTGATCTGGCCACAGCCTTTCACGATGGCTTCCATGCCGGCGGTAACTTCCCTCAGCGTGTCTGTCTGTTTGCGCATCAACTCTTCTGTGCTGTCAAAGGCGTGGAGTTGCGTTTGGAAATGATCGCGATTGTCTTTCATCACCTCGGTCATCATCCGCATCGACTCGATCATCATGGTTACGGTGGTCAAGAACTTTCTTCGGACCTGGCGAGGCGTTCGGTCGCCTCTGCTAGTTCGCTTTCAGTCATGAGAATCTCCTTCCACACTTTGAAAAAGGTTTTGCGCCAGAAGCCCGGCGTGAGCCAGGAAAACTGCTGCACATCGAGCCCTTGCTCTACGCGCGGGCTTCTGACAGGTGGAAGGAACGCAGGCTAACAGCTTGCGTTACGAAGCGGGCGGCGGAGCGCCACCGGTTGAAGGCGCGTTGCCGCCCTTGCGCGTGAGTCCTGACTTGCGTTCGCTCTTTCTTACATAGCCCATAGCTTCGATTAACGAACTATCGGGACCGAATCCGGGATCGGCCTGGACACCGGCCACGACCTGGGCCGCCTTGGCCAACGAAGTCGCATCTGCGTCCGCACGTGCATTGAGCAGAGTGCGTACGCTGGTCGTCGAGGGCTTCGAGCTGTTGGCGGAGTGTGAACGAAGGAGCGAGCACTGCTTCGAATTGCTCGACAGTCGTCCCGGCAATTGTTTTGTCTGGCGCCAGTGTCTTCCAGGCGTTGAGAATGCGTCTCAGTTTTTCTTCGTTGTCTTTTGGTGAATCAGCCATTTGAGTGACCTTTCTGCGTGCCGAGGCACGCGTTTGAGGTGAAGGGGTGACGCGCTGTGAGGCGACGTCGTTTTTTGTGGCAAAGGGAACTCTCAGGATGTGGAGCGCCGCATTGTCACGCGCCTTCGAACCGCGTTTGGTGCGAAAACGCAAGATTCGTTGCAATAACCATGGAATACCAATAAAAACCTTGGCTTCCGAGCGTGATGGGCGTCATTCTGCCATGAGAAATCGCAGTCCGCAAGACCTAAATTTTGCTGCCGCGAGGAACGGATCGCGATCCGCTGACGGCGGATCAGAATCCGGAGGAGACGGATCGCGATCCGGTAGCGGCGGACGTCAATTTGTGAGAAGAGAATGACGATCAGGCGCTGGTCGATTACGATCTGAACGTGGCGGAATCCTGTCCGCCTTTTCGGATCGAACTGCGATGGGTGCGGATCACAATGAGAGATGTTCTGTTCTTGCCTCAAAAGTCGGCAAAGCCGACGAATGATAATAGCCCACCGATTCAGGCTATCGCCCTTCTCCCTTTGGGAGAAGGGTTGAGGATGAGGGCTTAGGTGAAGTGAAAACCAAGTTGTCTTTTCGCCCTTCTCCCTTTGGGAGAAGGGTCGGGGAAGAGGGGACTGCTTAACGGCGCGACGCCAACCCTCACTCCCAACCCTCTCCCAAAGGGGAGAGGGCGTAAGAATCCTTTCTGTTTTTTTGGTGCAGCCTAAAGCCCTCACCCCAACCCTCTCCCAAAAGGGAGAGGGCGTAAGAATTCTTTCTCTGTTTTTTCGGTGCAGCCTAAGCCCTCACCCAACCCTCTCCCAAAAAGGGAGAGGGCCATGAAACAAATACCTGATGAGCCAAGTATGTTATTGCCCTCGTAAAGCCTCGGCTGCGAGCGGATCGGTACGACGGTACCCGGTTAGGTCTCACTAGCGAAGTGCTCAAAGCCGCCTGGTTGCAAATCCCACTCGCGGTGCTTTTCGCGAATGCGAATCGAACCTTTGGTGTGGGTGATTTCACCAAGGAGTGAGATCGCCACGCCGTCTACTTTCTTCGGTAAGCGAGGAACATTCTCAGGCGCGACCGCGAACAGCAATTCGAAATCTTCGCCGCCGTGCAATGCGAGGGCCAGCGGATCGAGCGCGCGCCGGCCGCAGAGTCTCTTCACGTCTTCGTCGAGCGGCATCGCTGCCGCATCAATCAACGCACCGGCGTGGCTCTCTTTGCACAGATGATTTAGATCGGACGATAAGCCATCACTCAAGTCGATCATTGCAGAAGCGAGTTTTTGCTCGCCCAAAACTATGCCCCAGCCGACGCGTGGTTGCGGGCGGAGTTGACGGAGCAGGAGGGTTTGGATGGCGTCATCGTCGGAACGCTCGTTCGAGGTGGACTCAGCGGCTCGCGAGACTGAACTTAAACCACCCGCTACCGCAGGTGGTTCTGACAGGCGAGCTCCTATCTCGATCAACTTTAATCCTGCCGCGGCGCCGCCAAGATTTCCCGTCACGTAAATCTGATCGCCCGGTCGCGCGCCGGAACGCTTTACCGCGGCGCCGGATGCGACTTCGCCCAGGACGATCGAGTCGATGACGATGCCGGACTTTGTTTCCGAGACGTCGCCACCCGCCAGCGTGACGCCGAACTGGTCGGCCAGCGCGAAGAATCCTTCATAGAATTCATCTTTGAAATTACTGCTCCATCCGTCGCGCGGCAGGCCAATAGATAAAAAGGACCAAAATGGTCTGCCGCCCATCGCGGCAATATCGGAAAGAGAGACCGCGAGCGACTTGTAGCCAAGCAAGCGCGCGGGCGTTGTGCGGCGGTGAAAATCGACGTCTTCAATTAACAGATCTGTCGTGACCAGCAGATCGCGACCCGCAGACTCGCTGATGATCGCCGCATCGTCACCGATGCCGGTGAGTATTCGCGTTGAGTGTTTGCGTGAATTTGCCTGACTGCGAAGACGTTCGATGAATTCGAATTCGTTCATGATGCTCACTCCCGCTGGAAGAGCAATGACATATGTGACTCCCTCCCTCTGGGAGGGTTAGAGGAGGGCGCAGCTACGAGTCGTTACTCAAAGAAGACGCCGCGCGGGCTGAAAGCCCGCGCACACAGGTAATTTGCTTTTCACTTTGCCGTAGCTGCGCCCTCCCCGGCCCCTCCCAAAGGGAGGGGAGCAAAGTGGTGTCTATAAACATTTCATCCCTACGGGATGTGTCCGCGAAACTTTGCTAAAAAACAAGAAGGTCGGCCCTTGTTACATACAGGAATTGCTGAGACACAGAGAAACGAAAATCAGAACGCCTTTGCCTCTGGGAGACTGACTACATTTTCAAAGGTTCCGACGTAACGATTCCAGGCCGCCTTCGATCGTCTCAATCGAAGTGGAAAACGAGAAACGGACATGACCCTCGCCTTGTGGACCAAAGACCACGCCGGGCACCGTGGCGACTTGTGCTTTGTCCAGGAGAAACTCGGCTGCTTTGCGGCTGTCTTGGCTGATCGAGTTCACGTCAGGAAAGGCGTAGAGCGCCTGCCGGCGGCGCACACTTCAAACCGAGGTCATTCAACCCGCCAACCAAAGGTCGCGCCGCTCGCGGAACGCAGCCCGCGAAGTCTCGAGAAAATCGGACTCAGTCGTGAAGGCGGCCAGCGCTGCCCATTGCGTCGGAGTGGACACGCCATTGGATGAATAAAGGGTGGCCTTGGCCAGTCCGGTCGTCCAGGGTTCAGTCGCGACGGCATATCCTATTCGCCAACCCGTCATGGCGTACGACTTTGAGAGAGTGAAGGTGGTTATCGTTCGTTCGAACATCCCGGGCAGCGATGCGATCGAAACGTGTTCACCATCGTAGACGAGATCTTCGTAAGCCTCGTCGGCGATTACGACTAGTTCCCGATCAATTGCAAAACGTGCTACTTCTTCAGTTTCCTGGCGAGTGAATACGACACCCGACGGATTCGTCGGCGTGTTGAAATAAAGTACCCGCGTTTTTTCCGTGATGTACCGGGAGAGCGTTTCGGTAACTCCTTCAGCGCGGGCCTCTTCAGTGGGGACCAGGACGAGCCGTCCACCGCAGTGGGCCGACAGATCTTTAATCGGCGTCCAATAGGGAGAGAAGATCAGCACGTCGTCTCCGGGATCGACAGTTGACTGGAAGGCGCCGAATAAACCCTGCATCCCGCCGTTTACGACCAGGACATTTTGCGGGCTCGCATCAATTCTGTTTCGCCGCCTAAGTTTCTCTCGCTATGGCCGAACGCAGCTCGGGAATGCCGGAAGACGGCGCATAACGAGTCTTGTTCTCCTGAACCGCCCGTGCGATTGCCTCCTTGATATAGTCCGGGGTAGGGCGATAAGGCTCGCCGCCTTCGAACTGATAAACCGCGTTACCTTTGGCGCGGAGATCCATTACGCGGTTGCGAATTTGCACAATGTCAGAAAAGCCAACTTCGTCCAGGCGCCTGGCGAGACGAAACGCGGCAACAGCAGATGCGGGCACTTTGGTGTGGACCTCCGAAAACCGAACGAAGTTATGATTGGATAACGTGTGATTATAGACTGCCGGAAGCATCTGCGTCTATCGCAGTGCGTTATCGGAAAGCACTCGGGTTTAACAAAGTAGGATACAGGCTGAACACCCGAATCAGTGCGGTGCACAGGAACGTCAGGGCGTAGATCAGGTGGGAAATGGAATAAGCGGTCTTCTCGATTTCTAAACCTCCCAGCGTCCGCCATTCTTGTCCGGAAGCCGCGACGATAATGTCATAGTTTTCCCAAACTGGATTCTCTTTGGTCGTGTAATAATCGGGGCTGGCTGGGGCTGCAGATGACGGCATTAGCCTTTCGACTAATCTGGATTGAAGCATGGTGATAAAAGCACAAACAGCCATTAGTGCATAGCCGATCACCGTTAATCTATTAAATTGGTAAACTAGACTCGTAAACGACACTGTCCACGTAGCGGTTGCGATCAAGATGCTTGTGATGAGCCAACATCGTCCATATCTCTTGCGCTTAAAATATTGAATGATTTGACTTTTTATCCGAGCCGGCAACTCGTCCCATTGCTTTGTTGTCAGACCTGTTGAAGGCGACCGAAATGAATTTTCGGGTGTAGTTTGTGAAGATGTGTTAACAACCTCGCCGGCTTTCAAATTGAGGTCGATTACTTGTTGCACGGCTTTAGCGAGGATCTTCGATGCGGGTCTCAAGAGACTCCTGACCCCGCTCAATTTCTCTTTTACTCCGACGAGGTTTGAAACAGTGCGCTGAAGTTGATCAATGTTCTCAGAGAGAAATCTTACGCCCAAACCCGGATTAGGAAAGATTGCCAGCTTTGCTATGTCCCCGACCGTTTGGTCGGGAGATAATACCTGTGGACGGACGGCTGCGTCTGCGTAACGCTCCTGAATAGCGTCCTGAGTTCTGGCGGCCAGATCCGCCAACGAAAATCTTTCTGGAAGATCAGCTGAGCCCTTTTCCAGGATCTCCAGCAACACGCTTGAGAACATTGTATAAGTTGCGTCGTGCGGCGCCTTGGCGGGGTCTCGGGCCCCTGACGCGCAAAGCAACGCCGTGCCCTTGCTGGGGAGATAGTCCTCGATCTTTTGCCGAGCCACTTCAAGCGGCCCAACACTTTGAAACGATTCTGAATGCAGCGGCGGAAAACAGCAATCCAGAATCACGTATCGCCGAAGTTTAGGAGCATTCTGCCTGAGTGTGTTCGCCAACGACTTGATGGGAAAGCCGGATATGTCCTCATTGTTCTCTTTAATGTTCCTGAGGGCTAAAATGTATCGGCTTCCAGGGTCAACGGAATGTGCCATGACCCACGTAGTACAAGATAAGATCCGTCGCATTTACTTTTGACTGTTCAAGTTCGTTGATGCGAGTCGTGAGAAGGTTCCGATTTGTTCGTCCTGGGCATCTGGTGCGTCTAAGCTGTCAAATAGATTGAGCAGATTGGAATCCGATAACCCAAAGCCTGTTTTGCTGAGGAAGATAGTTTTTTGAAACCTTCGGCGGAATTTAGAAAAGCTGATTGAGAGTGTTGGTGCTTTCGGGTATACACACTGGCTCCGAGGATTACTACCAGAGTTGTTTCGGGAGAGGGGTGCATAACTAGACACCTGTTAACGTTTGCGCTGAGACATAACCTCGGCTATCCGCGCCGCATCTTCACCGGAAATACCTGTAGCCGCAACTTGACCGTTCTTAGAGATTGAGATTGTTCCGCGAGAACGCGCCGGGTAAGAGGCAATCCCTTTCGCGAGAACAATGATGGCAGGGAGTCCCCAATACCAGAATCAGCGTCGCCCCAAAATCCTGGTTCGTTGGATCATCCTTTTTCAATGAAACGCTGACATCCGGTGATATCTCCGCCAACTCCCTTCGAAGATTGCTGGCGTTTTTCCAGCTTGTCTCACTGGTAGATTGTCGAAGCGAATCTCAAATTCTTCCGTCTGTTCTGACATGAGGTTCTCCTTGGCCGTTGAGTTTCCGCTCTTAATATCACAAAAGGCCTGCGAGTGCGATCGTTTTCCTTATGGTATTTTCAACAACTTAATTAGCAGATAGTCCCTCGCTAATCGACTTTCCAGCCTCTGTAGCAGCCGGGGCGGGGTTAAGAAGACACTTTTAATCTTTCAGCTTAACTGCCAGCCGCTAAATGTAACTGTTGACACCGAATTCCCGGCACAGTAACATTCGCCTGCATTCGCGTTGACCGTCAAGAACCGGCGCGTGGAAGGCTTCGCAGTTCAGTTCTCAATATGAGCCAGGCAGCCGCCGCGATTCCTCAAAAACTCTTTTTCAAGATCGGTGAGGTTTGTGAGCTTGCCGGTGTGCAGGCGCACGTCCTCAGGTACTGGGAAACCGAATTCCCGATGCTGGCTCCGCAAAAAATCGCGCCGGGCAGCGAACCTACCGTCGGCGAGACGTTGAGATGGCTTTGCGAATAAAAGAATTGCTGTACGACGAGCAATATACGATTGCCGGCGCCAAGAAGAAATTGGCTGAGTGAGATTCGCGGGCCAGGTCGTGAGAATTCAGAACCACCGCTCAGCCGAAAGCGCCGCTTCGCAGTTTGCAGCCGCCACCTTCGCTGGCCGCCCGGTTCAGCGCGGCTCCGGCTCCGATAGCGCCGGCCCCCACGTTAAGCCCGGATCAACGCGCGTCATTGAGAGAGATCGCTGAACAGCTTCGCGAGATCCTCGATCTTCTCGACGAGGGCGACAAAGCCCTGGAAGCCTTGCGCTCGACTGATGAAAATTGATCATCCCGAGCGTTTGACAAAGCAGCTTTTCCAGCCATACTGAAATCGGTTTGACGGGACGTGGCGCAGCCTGGTAGCGCGCACGCTTGGGGTGCGTGAGGTCGCGAGTTCGAATCTCGCCGTCCCGACCATTTCAATCAAGCTCTTACGGCTGTCGCTTGCGGCAGCCGTTCTTGCGTTGTGGCAAAGCCATTGTGCAAGACACGCACAGTGGTGGTCGCGGATTGATGGTTGCGAATCATTTATTCATAAGTGGCGGGAACCTCGCTTTACTTAAACAGGGCCTCGCCTGTATCCTCTACGTTCGCCAGAGCGGGCAGAACCTTCTTTAACTTAAGATCCGCTACAAACCCGACGCGCAATTTTGCGCTGTCAGTCTTTTTCGGCAGAGACGGCTGATACCCTTTATTTGCACTCCAGTCAATTAGTGATCTAAGCGGTTGCGGAAAACTCGCAGTAGCGAGTTGGGAATTGGGACGCCGCCGAACACGGTGATGCTTTGGGCCCCTTGCTTCTTCATTAGCAAATCCAAAGCGGCCTCTCGCCGATAACGGTCCGCTCGAAATTATTTTCCTGCTGTCTGCCAACCTGAACGAATCTCCGCTGGCATGAGGTCAGCGCGTGTTTCGCGAAAATATTTCAGTGAACAGTCTATCTCCTGATCTGGCGCCCTGCGCTCGGCGCCTAATTGTAGCCCAGCGAATTTTTGTAGTTCTCGCAATTTCTCGGAACAACAAACACGTCGGTGCGGCGTCTGGAGATTTGAAAAGTCATATCACGCAAATTCATAACTCAAGTTTCGAGTATTTCCCTGGAGCTTTCTAAATGGACACCCCTGGCAACCCTAAGCAGACAAATAGCTCGCGCAAACTAATAACCAGCCGAAAAATAATCTGATTTTTATTGGCATAGTTTTGCTGATCGCCACGGCTCTGGCCTGGAGCGCGCTCAGCAACCCAGGTGTCAGAGTCGCGAACCCCTCTCGATCAGCGCGTAATGCTTTGCCGGCGACTGCTCGCAGCACGGGCCGTCAGGCCACGGCGCAAGAGATTTTCGCCGATCCCACGGTGGCTGCGACCAGAAGAACGCAAGTGCCTGCCTCGCCCGCGGCGGGGCGCGACAGAAGCGAAACCCGGCCCGTGGCCAATACGGTCGTGTCGCTGGACAGGGAAGCGCCGGATGTTGTTTCGACCACCGCGCCGATTAGGTCATCATCGAACCTCGAAGTGGATCGTTCCTCGATACCGGCCGGGCTAATTCTCGCGCGCGCGTGCCCCACGACGGCTATGATCCCGGGCTAAGACGGAACAATGGCGGCCTCGAACCGGAGAGCCGCAATCAACAGGACTTATTGAACCCGAATCGCCGGCATGATGACAGCAAATCACGTAAGCCTCGCGAGGATCGTCTGATAAAGGCGCACTCGTTTCAATGGCGACGTGCGTAAGCTGCCCTATCGCCGGCCGGCAACACGAGAGCGACGCGAGCTGGAGGACCCAGAGTTAACCCCCGCGTTCGCGACAGGAACGACCGCCACAACCTCGATCCCGGAAATCGGTCCCGGGCGCCGCCTACGACAAATGCACCCGCGCCACCGCCGAGCAATGTCTTTGAGGGCTTGGACCGCGAGACCTGGGGCTCCGGTAGCCCTCCCGACACAAACGGGGATGTCGGCCCGACCTATTACATCCAGACCGTCAACAGTTCAATAGGAATCTTCCGAAAATCCGATGGCGTCAGGGTGGCTGCCTTTACCTTCGACACTTTGATGAGTCAGGGCGCCTTCGGCAATCTGTGCGACACGAACAACTTCGGCGACCCTGTCGTTCTCTACCGACACGTTTGAGGATCGCTGGATCATCACCGACTTCGCCTTTGTGCTCGATGGAGGCAACGATGTCCAGGCGCCGGCGCTTTCAGTGCTTCGCCGCCTCGAAGAACGGCGATCCGGTGAACGGCGGCTGGAACTTCTACTCAAGGGAGTTCTCTGACGATCTCGGCGATTACCCCAAATTTGGCATTTGGCCCGACGGCCTGTACATGTCTGCAAATATGTTTTCGTTCGGCGCCGGCTCGACGTATCAGGGCGCGCGAGCGCTTGCTTTCAACAAAGCGCAGATGTATGCCGGAAGCCCGACCGTAAAGATCGTCTCGTTCGATGTTGGCGGAGGTGACTTCACCGTGATACCCAGCAATGCGCGCCTTCAGACGGGCACGCCGCCGTTGGGAGAGCCGAACATGTTCGTTTCGACCTCGCTGTTTCTTAATGCAGTGACGGTCTACAAGTTTCACGTCGACTGGAATAGCATTGCGCTCTCGACCTTTACTGGCCCCGACACACCCATCGCGGGCACAGAGTTGGCCCAACGCCGGTGCCAGCAACGCGCCGCAGCCGGGGACAGGAACTCTTCTCGATGTCATACAGACCCGGGCTATGGTGCAGAACCAGTACACGAACCTTGGCGGGACGGAGTCTTTGTGGGTGCCGCATACAGTGCGCCGCGGCGACACGACGGGATTCGCGGCGCCGCGCTGGTATCAGTTGAACGTTACGGGCGGCACAGTTGCGGCGACAATTCCCCAGGCCGCGACCTGGGATCCTGAGGGCGCGAACGTGATCCACCGCTTCATGCCGAGCCTGGCACTTCGACCGCGCCGGCAACATGGCGATGGGCTACAGCACTTCCAACAGCGCGACCGAATTCCCATCAATCAAGTATGCGGGCCGGCTGGCCGGCGATCCGATCAATACCTTCAGCCAGACTGAGCAAACGTTCTTTACCGGGACTGCGTCGCAGTTGACCTCCTCACGCTGGGGCGACTACAGCGCGATGACGCTCGACCCGGATGGATGCACGTTCTGGTACACCAGCCAATACGCCACAGGACTCGATAGCGCGAACGGTCTTAAACGCTGGAAGACCAAGTTCGGCTCGATCCCGGCATTCCCCGGCTGTACGACCGTGGGTGCGGGCGGCACGGTGAGCGGTGTGGTCACGACCAATCCGGGCGGCGCGCCGATCACCGGCGTCACCGTAATGCTCGGCGCCCGATCGACGACCACCGACGGATCCGGCGGCTACTCATTCACCAACATTCCGGCCGGCACCTATCCGGGCATGGCCGCGACGCTCCCTGGCTACGTGGCCGCCACCGCGACCACCGTCGTCGTCACCGACGGCGGGACGACGACGCAGAACTTTTCACTCAGCGACGGCGCCCGCGGCCGGATGTCTGACGGACACGTCGCAGCCGGATTTCCTGGCCGGCATTTCCACCAATGTCGACCCCAACGCAAGTCCAGGCGACGTGAAATTGACTCTGCTTCCGGCGTCTGAGAACTCAGACCAGGTCAGCTCGCCTCCGACGTTGGCCGTCACGAACAATCTGTCGCCTACCGACTGGACCGGACAGACGTTCCGTGCGGGGATTACCGGCAATTTGACGAAGCTGCAGGTTGGACTGGGGCTGTTGTCCGGCACATCCGGCACGATCACCGTGGAGATTCGCGATGTGTCGGGGAGCGATCCCGGAACGACCGTTCTGGCGACCTCAACGGCCGGCCCCGTCACGAACGTCGGGTCGGCAGCGTTCTACACCGTGACGTTTGCTACCCCTGCGGCAGTGACTAGCGGTACGAGCTGATTCGATTGTTCTCAAGACCAGTGTCGGCGACACGGTGTTCGGGGTCCGCGGCACCACCGCCGGCGGCAGCACGCTGGCCAATGGTCAGGTGTTCACGACGAGCACCAGCGGTACGACGTGGACGCCGGTTGCGGCGGATCTGTATTTCACGTCCTATGTGACGGTGCCGCCGGTCTACCTGACGTCAGGCACTTTCGTGTCCAGCGTGAAGGATGCCAATCCGGCCGCAGGCCAGACACCGATCTGGTCGACGCTGTCGTGGAACGGCGCGACGCCCGCGAATACATCTCTGAAGTTCCAGGTCGCCAGCAGCAACAACGTCAACGGCCCCTTCAACTTTGTCGGGCCCGACGGCACCGCCGCAACGTTTTCACCACCAGTCCCGTCTCGTTGGGCCAGTTCTATAACTTCCGTTATCTCGAGCACCAGGCGTTCCTCGCGACCACCGATAACACAGTTACGCCGACGCTCAACGACGCCACGCTTTGCTTCAACGACGTTGACTGCAGCGCCACGCCGGCAATCACGCCGACGCCGGCGCAGGTTTGCGCCGAACACCACCGGCAACACGGCCAGCGGTCCCGCGGGGATGACTTCATACGCCTGGTCAATCACGAATGGCACCATCACCTCCGCCACGAACATTCAGTCGATCACTTACACCGCCGGCGCCGCGGGCAACGTCGGACTAGTGCTAAACGTCGTGGCCCCCAGCGGCTGTCAGCAATCGAATTCAATCAACGTCCCCATTAATGCATTTCCGGCGCAACCGACAATTACTCCCGGTGGGCCAACTACATTTTGTGCTGGTGGCAGCGTCACGCTTAGCTCAAGCAGCGCGAGCGGCAATCAGTGGTATCTCAATGGAAACCCGATCGGCGGGGCGACGAGCAACACTTACAATGCGACCGCCCAGGGAACTTACACGGTCGTGGTGACAGACAACGGCTGCACCAGTGCTGTCTCTGTCGGGCACTTCCGTAACTATCAATCCGATCCCGCCAACACCGACGATCACGCCCAGCGGCCCAACCTCCTTCGACGCAGGCGGATCAGTAACACTGACCTCCAGCAGCGCATCGGGCAATCAGTGGTATCTCAACGGCAACCCAATCGGCGGAGAGACAAATCAGAACTATGTCGCGACGACTTCAGGAAATTACACGGTCGTAGTGACGTCTGGTGGTTGCAGCAGCGCACCTCGTCGGCCACGACGGTGACGGTGTGTCCGACGACAGCTACGGTCACTAACACGAACGATAACGGCGCCGGCAGTCTGCGTCAGGCAATCAGCGATCTGTGCGTGAGTGGAACGGTCAACTTCTCGAACACGACGGCCGGCGGCGCGACGAACTTCTTCGACGGCAGCGCGCATACGATTACGCTGACTACTGGCGAATTATTAGTCAACAAGAACGTGACGATCACCGGACCAGGCGCGAACCTGCTGACGATTAGCGGCAACAACGCGAGTCGTATCTTCAATATTCAATCCGGTAAGACGGTCACCATCTCGGGTCTAACCCTGAACAATGGGAACGCGGGTGGTGGCGACGGCGGAGGCGTGCTCAACGGCGGGACGTTGACGCTCGCGAACTGCGCAGTTACAGGGAACACCGGTGGCGGCAACGGCGGTGGCGTCACCAACAGCACCGGCGGCGCGCTAACGATTACCGGCAGCACGATTTCCGGCAACACGGCGATACAGGGCGGCGCGGGCATTCTTAATGCGGCAACCTTAACGCTTATCAACAGCACGATCTCCGGCAACACTGGGCGACGGTCTGTCGAATGGCACCGGCGGGGTCGCCAGTCTTACTAACGACACGTTCTCCGGGAATTCGATCAGAGGTATTACCAGCAACCCCGGAAGTACGACGAACATTCGCAGCACGATTGTGGTCAATACTCCCGGCGCTGTCGGTGATGTTGACGGGACCTTCAACTCGCAGGGTAACAACTTCATTGGCAAGCGTGATGGCAGCGCCGGCCTCACCAACGGAGTCAATAACGACCAGGTGGGCACGATTGCCACGCCGTTGAATGCCTTGCTGGCGGTACTGGGAAATTATGGTGGTCCAACACAGACACATGCGTTGTTGCCGGGGTCGACGGCGATTGATACTGGTAACAATTGTGTGACTGATGTGGCCCACTGTGGCGACGCGAGTATCCCGCAATTGACAACTGATCAGCGCAGTTTCGGGCGTCAGGTCAACGGAACGGTAGACATCGGCGCTTTTGAATCGCGTGGCTTTACGATCGCCGCAACCAGCGGCACACCGCAAACTACGATCGTCAATTCGGCATTCGGCTCGCCTTTGGAGGCGACTGTCAGCAGTGCTTTCGGTGAACCGGTGAGCGGCGGCCAGATCACTTTCACGGCTCCCGGCGCTGGCGCCAGTGCCACCTTCACGGGTGGCGTGACGACGGTCAATGTGGCCCTCAACTCCAGCGGTCAGGGCACCGCTCCGGCGACTGCTAATGCAACTGTCGGCCCTTATAACGTAACGGCGACCGGAAGTGGCGTCGGCGGCTCGGCGGCCTTTAGCCTGAATAATCAGAAGGCCAATCAAACGATCAATTTCGCAGCCATTTCAAGCAAGACGTTTGGTGATGCTGATTTCATCGTAAGCCCGACTGCTGCCTCCGGGTTGCCGGTGGCCCTGGCGGCGAGCGGACAATGCTCAGTCAACAGTCCTGCGCCGGGAACCGTTCACATTACCGGAGTCGGCTCTTGCACGATCACCGCTTCACAGATCGGCGACGGCACCTACAACCCCGCTCCTGATGTGCCGCAGAGTTTCTCGATCGCCAAAGCGAATCAGACGATCACGTTTGGAGCTTTGGGAAACAAGGTGTTCGGCGATGCTGATTTTGGCGTGAGCGTGAACGCTAGCGTCCAGTCTGGCGGTGAGCTTTACCGCCACTGGAAACTGCACAGGTCATCGGCAGTACGGTTCATATCACCGGTGCCGGCTCTTGCACGATCACAGCGAAGCAGGCAGGCGACACGAACTACAATCCGGCTCTCGATGTGCCGCAGAGTTTCTCGATTGCTAAGGCCAATCAAACGATCACGTTTGGAGTCTTGGGAAACAAGACGTTTGGCGATACTGACTTTGGCGTGAGTGCGACTGCCACGTCCAGTCTGACGGTGAGCTTTACCGCCGGCGGAAACTGCACTCTGATCGGCGGCGCGACTGTGCACATCACCGGTGCCGGCTTTTGCACGATCACCGCGAAGCAGGCGGGTGACACGAACTACAATCCGGCTCTCGATGTGCCGCAGAGTTTCTCGATTGCTAAGGCCAATCAGACGATCACGTTTGGAGCCTTAGGAAACAAGACATTTGGCGATGCTGACTTTGGCGTGAGTGCGACTGCCACGTCGAGTCTGACGGTGAGCTTCACCGCGAGCGGGAACTGCACTCTAATCGGCGGCGCGACTGTACACATCACCGGTGCCGGCTCTTGCACGATCACTGCGAAGCAGGCAGGCGATACGAACTACAACCCCGCTCTCGATGTGCCGCAGAGTTTCTCGGTTGCCAAGGCCAATCAGACGATCACGTTTGGAGCTTTAGGAAATAGGACGTTTGGCGATGCTGACTTTGGTGTGAGTGCGACTGCCACGTCCAGTCTCGCGGTGAGCTTCACCGCCGGCGGAAACTGCACTCTAATCGGTGGTGCGACTGTGCATATCACCGGTGCCGGCACTTGCACCATCACTGCGAAGCAGGCTGGCGACACGAACTACAATCCGGCTCTCGATGTGCCGCAGAGTTTCTCGATTGCTAAGGCCAATCAGACGATCACGTTTGGAGCTTTAGGAAATAAGACGTTTGGCGATACTGACTTTGGCGTGAGTGCGACGGCGACCTCCAGTTTGGCAGTGACCTTCACCGCCAGCGGAAATTGCACGGTCACCGGCAGTACTGTGCATATCACGGGCGTTGGCTCTTGCACGATCACTGCAAAGCAGGCGGGCGACACGAACTACAATCCAGCTCCCGATCTGCCGCAGATTTTCTCGATCGTCAAAGCGAATCAAACGATCACGTTTGGAGCTTTAGGAAATAAGACGTTTGGTGATGCTGATTTCGGCGTGAGTGCGACGGCGACCTCCAGTTTGGCAGTGACCTTCACCGCCAGCGGAAATTGCACGGTCAACGGCAGCACCGTACATATCGCTGGCGTTGGCTCTTGCACTATCACCGCGAAGCAGGCGGGAGACACGAACTACAATCCGGCTCCTGATGTACCTCAGTCATTCAATGTCGCACAGGCGAACACGACGATAGGATTGACATCGTCGGCTAATCCATTAGACCTACCCCAAAGCGTCACCTTTACAGCGACCGTCGCCGGTCCGGCCGGCACCGGAACGCCAACGGGTACGGTCCAGTTCAAGGACAACGGCAGCGCGATTACTTGCGCGAACGCGGGCGGCCAAACGCTCAACGCCAGCGGCGTCGCCACGTGTCAGACTTCTGCACTGACGGCGGGCACGCATACCATTACCGCTGATTACAATGGCGATTCGAATTTCCTCAGCAGCACCGGCACGCTTTCCGGCGGACAAGTGGTTAACAATCAGGCGCTTCTCAGTTTCAGTCAGGCGAACCAGAGCGTAAACGAGGCCGCCGGCTTCATAACGATCACGGTCAATCGCACCGGCGACGTTTCGACTCCGGTGACAGTTGATTACGCGACCGACGACACCGGCGCGCCCATTCAATGCGCTCCGGTCAGCGGCAACACACTGGCTTCATCGCGTTGCGACTTTGGCATAACGCTCGGCACGCTGCGGTTTGCCGCATCCGAGACGCAGAAGTCTTTCGTGATTCCCATAACTCAGGACGCTTACAGCGAAGGGCCCGAGAGCCTTACTGTGAGCTTGTCAAATCCAACCGGCGGCGCCACCTGATGCTGCCTTCGATCGCGACGGTAACGATTAACGATTCCACTTCGGCGAGGCCGAACGCTATCGATGATACGGAGACATTCGTCCGGCAACAGTATCGCGACTTCTTGAATCGCGAAGCGGACCCGGCCGGTCTGTTGTTCTGGAAAAACAACATCGACAAGTGCAACGATCCGGCCCAACGACCGCCGGGACAAACTGTGGCGCAGTGTATCGAAGTGCAGCGGATACTAACTTCAGCAGCGTTCTTCCTGTCGATTGAATTCAAGGGTACCGGAGGATTGGTGCGTGACTTCTATGTGGCCGCGCTCGACCGGCCGTTGACGAACAACATGCCGAACTTTGTCGAGTTCATGCGCGATACTGAGGCCATCCAGAAGGGGTAGTCGTGGGCCAGGGCAACTGGCAGCAGGTACTGGATGCGAATCGACTGGCGTTCATGAACGAGTTTGTCACGCGAGCAGAGTTTGTGGCGCTGTATCCGACCACGGATACGCCGACGCAGTACGTGGACAAGTTGTATCAGCATGCCCACGTGACGGGCACACAACAAGAGCGGCTGGACGCGATTGCTTATTTTGGCGGGGCGGCGACGGCGGCGGATACGGGCGCCCGTGCTCGAGCGTTGCTGCGGGTGACGCAGAGCGGAGATTTCCAGGCCCGCGAAGCGAATCGGACGTTTGTGCAGATCGAGTACTTCGGTTACCTGAGAAGGAATCCAAACGATCCGCCGGATAACAACTTCAATGGATTCAACTTCTGGGTGAACAAGATGAACCAGTTCAACGGCGATTTCCTGCAAGCTGAGATGGTCAAGGCTTTTCTCGCCTCGCTCGAATACCGCAGCCGCTTTGGGCAGTGAACACGATATTGGTGAGGACTCTAAAACTTGATTCGCGATCCGTCGCGCGGTGCCAGCGCAACGTACGAATACAATAACTATCGCAGGCTAGTAACAGACATCAGTTTAATTGGGGTGCCTGAGGTCGCGAGTTCGAATCTCGCCGTCCCGACCATTACAATCGAGCATTTACGGCTGTCGCTTGCGGCAGCCGTTCTTGCGTTAGTGGCAGAAACCATTGCGCAAGACACGAGCCAGCCGACTGCTAGGATTCAAGCATCATCAGAGTTTGATCTCGTTAACGGCGACCCTTGAAATGGCATTCCTTCGCCGTTGACGACGACGAAAGAGCGAGAGTATCGTGTCTACACCTTTGGCCTTTGTTTCCTTTGAAATTCCGCTAACTCCCTGAGCTTGCGGTCGTCCGCATACTCGCCAGTTAGCCTTCAGTCTTCAGATCTTGCTTGCTCATGAAGAAAACACTCACCTCCAGGGAGAAATCAAATCATGTACACCTCAATTTCCCGCGTCGCAAGTCGATTTGCTTCCGCTCATAGGGTGGCTTAGGTCTCGAAATAGGTGACTCTCACCATGGGCGTTGTAATTCAAAGGGAATCTCAAAGGAGAATCAGTAACAAGATTCTCTCAGCGCTGCCTGCGAGCGCATTTGCGCGCATCGCGCCTAACCTAAAGCCAATCCACCTGACGGAAGGAGACTGCCTTTATCGTGCCAGCGACGCTTGTCAGTACGCTTGGTTCCTGTTGAATGGGCTTGTTTCGGTTGTCGCTGTTACTGGTGAAGGGGAAACAATGGACGTGGGTATGATCGGCCCTGAAGGAACTGCGGGCATTCTCGCTGCGTTTGAAGGCTGGCGCGCTCCCTTCACGGCGACAGTAGAAATCAGCGGCGACGCCCTGGAAGTATCTGCCGCTGCACTCCGTGATGAGTTCAATCGGCACGGGCAATTACACGACATACTCCTAAAGTACACAGCTTTCCTGTACCAACAAATCGCGCACTCAGCCCTCTGCAGTCGGTTTCATCGCGCGGAACAGAGACTTTGTCGGACGCTGCTTGCGATTTCCGATCGCATTGATTCGCGGAGTCTTCGTTTGACTCACGAACAATTGAGCCGGCTGATTGGTGCTCATCGCCCACGCGTAACCAGCATTCTTGACGCGCTTGAAGCTGAGAAAGTCCTTCACCTCGCTCGCGGCAGTATCTCGATCGCAGACCGCGAGGGCCTGAAGCGCACAGCTGCGACTGTTACCACGTCATCAAAGAAGCGATGGCGCACTATCTCGCTCACTTGTGACAGCGGGGAAAATGTTTTCGAAATTTCCGGATTTGTCTCGCTGGAGACAGACAGACGCTTGCCGAGAGCGTAGGGCTGCCGTCCGCTAGAAGCAAGACGCCCCATCACCGGCATGGCGATGGGGCTATTAACAACGCAGCTTCTGTTGCGTTTTGCGTAACAAATGCGCATCGCTAAACACCCGCATCTTAGGGCAAAGCGCGCAGTGGCTCAACTTCAACTTCGATCTGCCGGTTTATCCCGGTGTACAGGGAGGATATTCTTATGATCAAAAGTGTGATCAGGAGAGCGTCTTTGCTTGTCCTTGTTTCAGCACTAGTCGGAGCCGCGTTGGGGAGTCGCCATCAGTCCACAGCACTCGCCGACTGGGAATACATGTGCGACGCATGGGAGGAAACCTGTGACGGCTCTGGAGACCCTTGGGGCGGCGGTGGTGGCGGCGGGGGCGGCGGTAGCGCTGGTTGGTATTGCCCGATAGGCGTCGTTACGGTTGGATCAAAAACTTGCACCAGCACGGGCTGTCGTGCTTATAGCCCATCCTACCCTACCCAAGTCTGTGTTTTTAGAAGTAGCGATGGTCAGGGTGGCTGTCCGCCTTTGGAGCAGTGCCAAAACTAGGAGATTAACCAGAATGAGGCTTAAGCTCTGGACGATGCTGGACAGAGCTAAGACCTCTCTTATTCTTGCGAGGAATAGCAGGATGAAGATTTTACGACGCAACCTGGTGGTTTATCTGTCGCTGAGCGTCACGTTCAGTTCGTTGGCGATTGCTCAGGATAGAGTGAAAGATTCGGACGTTTGGCTACTTCGCGCATCAACTATTACGGATGATTTAGTCAGGGACGCAGTCTCGTTGGCGCCCAATGAACGTGCTTTGTTATGGGCCAGGATGGGAAGAGCCTGGGAGAAGGAGGATCCCAATCGTGCCGCAACCGACATGCGCAAGGCGGTTGAGATAGTCGAGTTTGCTCCAGATGGAGAAAGCGCGATTGAACGCCGTCAGCGTTTTGATACTGCCCGGTCATTATTAAGCATCATACCAGCGCAGTACGACAAACTTAGACTCACCCTACAAAGTCTCTTCACGCCAAAGGAAGATCGAGCTACTGATAATGGAGGACGCGAGACTGCCGACGGTCTGATAGCCGCTGCCATGGGAATTGTTGATACAGATCCCCAAGGCGCGTTCGATCTCGGCATGGCGTCGCTGCGGATTGGAAGGTCTTACAAACTGGCGGCACTCTTGTGGAAATTGCGCAACCGTGACGAGAAGCTGGCGGATGGCCTGTTTGATGCGGCGCTGTCTGCCGCCAGGACCGCCTTCGATCCAGAGTCGCTTGGTTGGCTATCGATATACGCCTTCAGGGATGGTCAAACACCGTCCGATGAAAGACGCAAGGCCCTACTCGGCGTTATTGCGCAGGGTCTCCTCCGCGACTCCGCGTCCGCTGGGGGCGAGGCAGAAGTTTGCAAACTTGCCCCAACCGCAGCGACTTACCTAATACAGTTCAATCGCCTGACACCAGACCTTGCAATCGTGGTGCGACAGGTGCTCAGTGCGTGTCAATCAACGCTTCAACCTTCCGAACGTCAAAGTGTTGACGAAGCTTTGCGCGATCAGCCGCTGAAGACTGTAGCCGACCTTGAAGATGAGGCCGGATAAGGCCCCTCGTGAAGAAATTCGAGATGGGTATTTGATACGTGCCGCCAGATTGGCAGCTCACCAGAAAAACTATGAAAAGGCTATTTCTCTCCTCGACCGCATTAGCGAACAGGGCCGGAAACAGTTGGGCGGTGGATGGGAAAGTTGGCGCTGGAGCTATGCTGCCTCGGCTGCTGTGGCCCAGTTCAGGCGGGGAGATCGCTCCTCCATGAATCGGATCATCACCGCCACTCCGGAAGCGATACGTGGCTTCGTGCAAATAGCTGTGGCGCAAGCGTTAGTTAAGGCCGGCGACCCCGACAGTGCGTTTGACCTTCTCACTGAAGCGCGCAAACGACTTGCTCAATCCAGCGGAACGGAAGTCGTTGATGGATATTTCAGTCTCATGCATCAGTATGAGAGTCTCGCGCCGATAGATACCGTCAATGTTTTTATGAAGTTGTTAAGGCACTTAATCGTATCGAGAAATCAGACTCGAAAGGGAGCCAAAGTCCTGGAGTTGAACCAAGTTTGCTGTCAAACGATTTACTCCTGGGTGCTGACAATGTGCCCATTTTGCTACTTGAGAAGGATGAGTCAGGAGTAAGAGCCGCAATCTCGTCAATCCAGTCGCCAAGTAAGCGCGCTGCCATACGGCTTAACCTCTTGAACTCTTCCTGGCGCAGCCACGAACTGTAGCGCCCCGCAAGGAAGCCTGCGATTTCAGAGACTCAACCCCATGTGGATTAGCACCCTTTCTCTGAGAACTTCTTTGGTCTTTCTCGCCGTGTGCATGTCGTGCGTTTTGGTCTTTATTTTGGCGATGTTGGGAACGTCATACTTTGCCAAATCTTCACGCGCGGTTCACGTGCGCACAACAGAGGGCTATGACTTCAGCTTTGCCTCAGACGAGAAGCTCTCTTGGGTAGGACCGAAAGTTGGAGATCGAATTAATCTCGCCCGCCTGAAAACGCAAGAAGGAGTAACTCTTGCCGGTTTGACGGGAAATGGGATGATAATGGTCGTTCTGGTTGATCCTACCTGCGGGGCCTGCAAAGCAGCGACGGACGAGATGCACGACGTTCGGAATCGGATCGCGCGATCCGGCATAAAGTATTATCCGGCGTCTGTCACTACACATCAGTCTGCTGGCCAATTTGTCGAATACACCAGGTCTCTCGGCATTCGTGCTCCGGCGTTGTTGTGGCAAAGGCAGGAGGAGGCTCCACCTGAAGCACTATTTACGATGGTTCTTCCGTCGCACCTTCTGCTTGATGCCAATGGATTGATCGTTAGAAAGTGGCCCGGCACTGACCAGTCTGCAAATGTGCGTGAAAGAATGGCGAATCAAATTGTCACCGAAACGGCCGCCGAGGTTACGCTCAGATTGCGGAAAGACGCATCCCTGGAGAAGTGACGGATAGCCACAAATCTGCGGCGATTTTGGTTGCTACTCCGGTCGACTGTAGAAAAACTTTCCCTCTACCGACCTACTGGGTAGCACGCTAGATCTCTGTTTTAGTTTCGAAAAATGTACTTTCGGCGGAACGGAGCGACCAATGCAAGACGAAATTGACCGTGCCGCAACGGTCGTGGTGCAAACAAGAGCTAACGGGTTACAAGCTCGGACTTTTGCTCAATGTGGTTAATTAGTTTCGCGGTGCAGATGTGTGGAGACGTTTGGTACCTATAGCTTGTGGCAGAATTGTGGCAGGAACAAATAGAAGAGCGCAGTGACTGCATGTCAGCGGATGTGAAGAATGTGACCTGGCTTGATTTTGACCGTGGCTGCAACTCGATTCAAAATCAATTGCTTACGTTTCAGTGTTACGCACGCTCAGGGGTGCGTGAGGTCGCGAGTTCGAGTCTCGCCTTCCCGGCCATGATCCAGACAGGCTTTCCGATGCCGATCGTCGGAAAGCCTGTTTTCCATTGAGCGTGAAGAGCTGAGCTTTGGATTACTCTTCCGTCGAACTAATCCCGCCTGGCGTGTTTCATCGCCAATAGACTTGCCTGCGCGGCAGCCCTCGATTTCGCTTTGGTTACGTCAAAGACTCGATTCAGATCGAAGGCAATGATGAGTTCTTTCCGCTCAGGTGTGTTTGGCTGGGCGCAGGCGAAAGTGAATTCACTCTGCTTGAGCAGCCCATCTACTATTCTGGTGCGTGGGTAGTAGTGCCGGCGCTGCGGCAACCCCAGATCCGCGCGAATCCGGTTAATGTATCGTTCGGCTGCGCCCAGTTCGTCACCAGGGTCCGTTGGGTCGAGACAATCCAAAACTCCGTGGGTCAGTTCATGCAGCAGACTGATCGCCGGATCGAACGCTCTCCGAGCTTCGGCGTTTCCTTTGAGCTGGTCGAAATCTGAGAAATCAATCCTGACTTGCCAGCCGTTGCGTGGTGGATCAGATCCAACGACGTAGGTTTCGGTGGGTTCGATTTGTGCAAACGCGATCGCCGGCGATGCACTGGCGTCCTCGATTGAAAATGAATCTCGAGAGTCGACGGCGGCGAAGATCAATTCGCGCGCGGCGTTTGACCCGGCCAGGATCTGCGAACGATCACCGAGACGTAGATCTCCTTCCGCGTCGAACCTGATCTCGCATAGTCCTGACCAAAATCGTAGTCCATCCAACAGTCCCTTGATTTGGTCCTTGTTGAGCGGGTGCTCCCGACTGAGGTGCAGTCCGGGACGAAACCGGTAGACCTCGTCCGCCGCTACGCTGGCCGCACTGCCAAGCGCAAAAAAACTGACCAGGATCAGGATGATTCTCCATGGAATTGTATGGCTCACGACCTCACCATTGCTTTCTGCACTGGCTAATGCGGGAAGCGAGTTGAAAAGCGGTAATTATTTTTGAGAAGAAGAAAATATTGTCTTGACAGTTAGCTGGAATCGTGTGAATCAAGCAGGTGTGATGGCTGTTTCCTCTTCTGAAATCACGCAGTTGCTGTTGGCCTGGAATGGCGGCGACCAGGCGGCCTTCGACAAGTTGGTGCCGCTGGTGCAGGCAGAGTTGCGGCGGTTGGCGAAGACCTACCTGAAGCGTGAGCGCGACAATCACACGCTGCAAACAACGGCGCTGATCAATGAAGCATACCTGCGGCTAATCGATGCTCAGAAAGTTAAGTGGCAGGACCGGGCACACTTCTATGGAATTGCCGCTCAATTGATGCGGCGGATCCTGGTGGACGCCGCGCGCGCGCAGAAATTATCGAAAGCGTGGTGGTGGCGATCATCGCGTCTCGTTCGACGAAGCACTGGTGGTTAGCGACGCTGATGATCCGGACGTGCTCGCCCTGGATGAAGCGTTGAAGGAACTGGCAACAATAGATAGAGCGTAAAGCGCAAGTGGTAGAGATGCGTTTCTTTGGCGGCTTGACCGAGAAGGAGACCGCGGTAGCGCTGAAGATTTCACCTGAGACTGCGAGGCGGGATTGGCGTCTGGCAAAGTCGTGGCTCTTACGAAAACTGAGCTGACGAAGATGGCCGGCAATCATAGCTGGGAAGAAGTCGAGAGGATTTATCACGCCGCACTAGAGCGCAAGGGCGATGCACAGGCGGCGTTTGTCGAAGAGTCCTGTCATGGTGACACGGACCTTCGCGGTGAAGTTGATTCGCTGCTGAAGTTCGATGGGCAAGCGGCACGCTTCATCGAGACGCCGGCCATCGAACTCGAGGCCAAAGCAATTGCCGCTGACGAAATGAATGCCGAAGCAGATGAGCTGAAGGTCATCGGTCCGTTTCAGCTGATATCAATTATCGGCAACGGTGGCATGGGCACGGTCTATCTCGCGATTGATACGAGGCTGGATCGCAAGGTCGCGCTCAAGCTTTTGTCCGCCGAGTTTGTGGCGGATGCCGAGCGAGTCTCCAGGTTCAAACAGGAGGCGCGCACCACCTCGACGGCTTGATCATCCGAACATCGTCACTATCTTTGAGATTGGCGAAATCGACGGGCGTCATTTCATCGTCGCCGAGTATGTGGAAGGCGAGACTCTGCGACAGCGTCTGACTGGACCGCTTGAAGTGACATGAGACGCTCTCAATTACCACTGCAAATTGTCGAGGCGCTTTCCGCCGCGCATCGAGCGGGCATTATTCATCGCGACGTCAAACCGGAAAATATCATCATTCGTAAAGACGGCACCGTTAAGATCCTGGATTTTGGGATTGCCAAGCTCACCGCCGGAGACTCAGAACGGAGCATCGATCAATTACGAACTCAGACCGGAATGATCATGGGGACGGCATCGTACATGTCGCCCGAGCAGGCTCGCGGCCAACCGGTAGATCATCGGACCGACATCTTTTCGGTCGGAGCAATGATTTACGAAATGTTATCTCGTAAGAGGCGGTAGTCACGGGCAATACGTA
>ERZ1370068.239-contig-10215_pt1 | contig 25388 bp, 30 predicted proteins | sample MGYA00561227_ERZ1370068 | MGnify/ENA primary metagenome ERZ1370068 (study PRJEB38410, sample SAMEA6850437) | metagenome | study: Metagenomic assessment of the ecological functions of the soil: analysis of the soil microbiota associated with the...
GCTCCCGCGGACGTTGTTGCGCGGCGCGTTGCCGAACGGCTGGCTCGGATCGGTCGGCAGCGACGACGCACGCCGGGTTGAACCAGTTGGTGATCGACTGCTGGCCGTCCGGCGCGTAGCGGATCGCAGGTGACGTTCGGCCGGTAGTTGTTCGCGCCGCGAGAAGTCGTTGCGTGATGCCCGACACCTGGAACGCCGGCGCCGGCGAGTAGGTGAAGCGTCACCATCTCGCCGGGCGTGAACGTGTTGATGCCGGCGAGCTGCCAGCCGCCGACCAGCGCATCGATCGGCGGGCGAGCGTCGCTGCCCCACCGCTTGCCGCGGCCGAACGGCAGCGACCAGACGAAGCTGGTCGTGCTGTTGTACGGCTGGTGGTAGGCCGACAGCGCCGTAGTCGGCGTCGAGGTTGCTGAAGTCCTGCGGCGCCGGGAAGTTGCCGTTCTGGTTCTCGAGCGACGCCGGCGCCGTTGTCCTTCGCCTTCGACAGCGTCAGCGAGCTGAGCAGCGTGACGTCGGCGCCCATGCCGCCACTCGAACTTCATCTGCAGCGCCTTGTAGCGCGACTTGCCGCCGTTGAAGACGTAGGTGATGTCGCCGAACGTCGGAATCGGCCGCGCGCGGCTGCAGCGGAATCGTGCCGGCCGCGTTGTTCGGCGCCGCCTGGTTGTAGTTGGCGAACAGCAGCAGGTCGTCGGCGCTTGTTGCCGACGTAGGCGACGTCGAGCAGCATGTCGCGGCCGAACTCGCGCTGCACCGACACGTACCAGCTCTGCACCGGGCTCGAGTGGAAGTCGCTCGGGATGTAGCTGATGTTGCGCGGTCAGCGGGTTGAACTGCGACGGATCGGTCAGGCCCGCCGGATAGCCCTGCTCGGTCGGCACGGAACGTCGGCGCCGTGGCGATCGCGTCTGGTTGACCGACGGCGCTGACGACCTGCGGGCCGTTGATCGGCGAGCAGGTTGCGCCGACCCGATGCGGTTGATGTGCACGTAGCTCGATGCCCCAGCCGCCGCGGACGACCGTCTTCGGCGTCGGCGTGTAGGCGAAGCCGAGCCGCGGGCCGAAGTTGTTGCGATCGGGATCGACGAGCGCGCGATCGGCAGATCGATCCGTCCTTCGCCGCGATCATCGTCGTTGGTCGCCGGATCGAAGTTCGGTCAGGACGTTGTTCGCCTCCCACATCGGCGTCGCGTATTCGTAGCGCAGGCCGAGCGTTCAGCGTCAGCTTGTCGTTGACGCGCGATGTCGTCCTGCAGGTAGGTGAAGTGCATGTTCCTGCCGCATGCTGCGCGACGAGAACGTTGCTGAGCGCGTACTGCGAGCGCAGGCCGAGCATGAAGTCGGCGAGGTTGTAGAGGTTGTTCGACGGCGACGCCGGCCGGCCGCGTGAACTGGCCGGCGTAGGTGTCGCGGCCGTAGAGCGGGTTCACGTCCTGCACTTCGACGTCGATGCTGCTGGAACTCGTAGCCCGCCTTGAGCGACTGGCGGCCCATCAGCCACGTGTAGTTCACCTTCGGGTTCCAGACCGTCGGATACTGCCACTGCGGGTTGGTCGCCTGGCGGCCGAGATGCCGAGTAGCCGGTGATCAGCCTGCGACGGCAGGCCGCCGGCGATGCGCGGGTCGGTCGGCAGGCCCGGCGATGCCGAACGTCGTGCGCGCTCGTCGAGCCGAGCGCCGGCGGGTTCTTGCCGCCCTGCGTGTTCGACCAGCCGAACCGCACTTCGAGCAGCGACGTCGCGCTCGGCACGTAGGTCGCGCCGAGCGACGAGCTGCTTGTTGCGCGCGTAGATGTTGCCGTTGCCGCCGCCGCCCGACGGCAGCGGAATCGGCGGCTGATCGTCGGTGCTCGAGATCGCGCCAGCCGTAGCGGCCGAACAGCGACAGCGTCGGGCTGACGCTGCACGTCGACCTTGCCGCCGGCCTTGTCGGTGTCGTTGGTGAACTCCTGCAGGATCGAGTAGTTGTTGCGCCGCGCCGGCGACGTTCGGATGCCGGCAGCCCGCCGAGCACCTTGCGCGCGAACGCGGTCATCGGAATCGGCGTGCCGGCCGGATAGACGGCGCCGGTGCGCGGATCGCGGACGTCGACGCGCAGGATGCCCGGCGTTCTGCGCCGGCGTCGGCAGCGTCGAGAACGCCGTCGACCTTCCGCGTCCTGCCGGAAGCCTTCGTAGTCGCCGAAGAAGAACGCCTTGTTCTTGCACGATCGGGCCGCCGAGCACGCCGCCGAACTGATTGCGGTCGCAGCGGCGGCTTCTGCCCGTCGGCCGGCTTGAAGTAGGCCGTCGGCGTTCAGCGCGGTGTCGCGGAAGAACTCCCAGCGCGTCGCCGTGGAACTGGTTGGTGCCGCTGCGGTAGGCGACGTTGACCGTCGCGCCGGCGGCGCGGCCGTATTCGGCGCTCTGGTTGTTGGTGACGACGCTGGAACTCGCCGACCGCGTCGGGCGGCGGCTGCATCACCTGGTTCGAGAAGCCCTGGTTGCTGGTGCCGTAGGCGTTGTTGTCGACGCCGTCGATCAGGAAGTTGTTGAACGTGCTGCGCAGGCCGTTGACGTTGAACGCGCCTTCGCGCGGCGTGCCGCTGGTGCTCTTGTTCAGCGCCGACTGCGCGGACGCCGGTCGTCAGCAGCGCCAGCGACGAGTACTCGCGGCCGTTCAGCGGCAGCTCGCGCATCTGCGTCGCCGGTGATCACCTGGCCGCGCTGGCTCGTGTCGGTCTCGAGCAGCGGCGACGCGGCGGTGACCTCGACCTTCTCGGTCACCTGCCCGACCGCCATCTGCAGATCGACGCGCAGGCGCGCGCCGACCTGCACCTGCACGTTGTCCACGAGCGCGATCGAGAAGCCGTTCTTCTCGGCCGTGACGAGGTAGACGCCGACCGGGACGGCCACGAACTCATAGTTGCCCCTCGCCGGTCGTGGTCGTGCGTCAGCGACACGCCGGTCGCGGTGTTGGTCAGCGTGACCTTCGCCTCGGGCACGACCGCGCCCGACGAGTCGTGGACCGTGCCGACGACGGCGGCTCGATCGAATTGTGCCGATGCGCGGCGTCGATCCGAAGCCCAGCAGAAAAAGGACGGCAAGCGCACATAGGCGAAACCCGCGTGGATGACACTGAAACACCTCCGGAATACGGGAATGGCCTTCGCCGCAAAATGCTACCGGCGCCTTGTGACAGGACGATAACGGCCGCGAGAAGTTTACAACTGTCACAGGGTGTCTGCACGATACGATGCCCGGATGGCCCAGATTCGCGCCGGCCAGATCGTGGCCTTCTACCTCTTCGACGTCGCGGAAACCATCGATCTGGCGGCGATTCCTGGCGCTGGTCGGCGGCGCTGACGACGCCGGCCCGCCTCGCTCCCGAAACCGCCGACTCCCGCCTACGTGCAGCATGACAAGCCGCCGGTGTCCTTCGACGGCAGCCGCCATCGGCATCCCGGAGCTCGACGGCTTCGCAGGTGCGGCTGCGCGCCTACGACTACGGCGTGATCTCGATCGCGCTGTCGAGAGGATTCGCCGGCGGTTGGCGTGAGCTCGTGGCGCTCGGCCAGAGCGCTCGTCGAGAACGCCGAGCTCGAGCAGCGGGCCGAAGACGTCGTCCGCCAGCTGGTGCAGCGCCTCGCAGTCGGCGCTGCTCGGCGTCCGCGAGCCGTTCCTGAGCGAGGATCACCTCGTCTACGTCGTCCACGAGCTGGAGCGCGCGCAGACGGCCACCGAGATGATCGCGACGCACGGCGAGGCGATCGCGGCGATGCTGCGCGGCGAGCGGCAGCGGCTGAGCGAGCAGGAGACGACGCAAGATCCTGCGCCACCGGATCTCGTACTGGCCGACGATCTCGTCGATCCCGACCTGGAATGCCGCGTTCGTCTACGACACGCCGGGCGGGCGCGCAGGCGGCGCTCGAGATCCTCGAGTTCGCGAACTCGCAGCTGCTCGAGTTCCGCTACTACGACGAGCTGCTCGACCGCGAGCTGCGCCTCGATCTACGCGCTCCTCCAGCATCCAGCGGTACGACGAGTGGGTCGGGCTCGCGCTACACGCGCGCCGCGCGCAAGGTGCACGCGCTCTTCATCGACGTCAACGAGCTGACCGATCGCACGGAAAACACCCTCAAGTTCATCGGCGACATCTATGCCTCGCGGCTCTTCGCGCTCGGCGCCGAGCGGCTCGGCCTCAGCACGCTGGAAAGCGAACGTCCAGGAGAAGCTCGAAGACGCTGGACGACGTCTACCGCTTCGCGGTCGAGCTGATCGACCATTGTCCGCGCGGCCAGTTCATGGAGCTGGCGATTGTGCTGATCCTCGGTCCTCGAGCTCGTGCTGTTCTTCCTCGGCCTGATGATAACAGTAACACGGAATTTACACGGCCGTAACCGCGCCGATGCCAGCCGTCCGGCCGGCGGGGTATCGTCAGACGGCATGAGAGCACATGACCGTCAGGATCTGCCTCCTGGCCATGGCCATGATGTGCGCCGCCGGCCCGTCGTCTGCGCAAATCACCCCGGCCGCCGGCTACACGCCCCCGATGACACGCCGTCGATCCGGGTGGGGATGACGCTCTTCCCGACATTCACGGTTCAGACGGAGCCCGAATGATCACCGACGCCGACGGCAACAGCGTCAACAGGAGCGCCTTCGACGTCGCAGCGCGCCTACATCAACATCACCGGCAACATCTCGCACCTCGTCGCCTTCCGCATCACGCCCGACATCACCCGGCAGAGCGGGTTGCTCAGCCTCGGCGCCCGGCAACACCGTGCCGAACGACAGCCTGGTCTTCCGCATCAAGTACGCCTACGCCCAGTTCAACCTCGACGACTGGATGACGAGGGGATCGTGGGCGCGGCTCGGCATCCAGCAGACGCCGTGGGTCGACTTCGAAGAGGGCATCTATCGCTACCGCTTCCAGGGCACGGTGTTCGCCGAGCGCATCCCGCTGCCGACGGCGATGACCTCCTCGGATGCGGGCGTCTCGTTCCACTACAACCTGCCGTCGAACTACGGCGATGTCCACGTCGGCGTCTACAACGGCGAGAACTACCAGCGGGTCGAGGTCAACGACCAGAAGGCGCTTCGAGTTCCGCGGCACGCTCCGGCCGTTCGCGACGGCAGCGCCGGTGCTGCGCGGCCTGCGCGGCGCATTTCGTCTACTACAACGACCACTACGTCGGGCGACGACGAGCGCAAGCGCGTGATGGGCAACGTCACGTTCGAGCACAACTACGTGAACGCCGGGTTCGACTACCTCGAGCGCCAAGGACCAGACGCTGGCGACGGCCGCCGATGTCGCGAGCAACGGCTACTCGATCTGGGCGACGCCGCGACTGCCGCTGGCGAACGGCGCGTCGTGGGAGGCGCTGCTGCGCTACGACCACTGGACGCCGAACACGCTCGACCACGATCGCGCCGCGCGTCGACCTCGCCAGAGCTCGGCGTCACCGTGCTCAACGACCAGCAGCAGAACCGGACGATCTTCGGCGTGGCCTACTGGTTTCCGCACCAGGGCAACGTCAGCACGGCGATCCTCCTCGACTACGACGGCCAGAGCTTCGACAACATCACCACTGCGCCGACCGAAGGCAGTGGCGATCCACGGTCTGCTCAACTTCTGAGCGGAGGTTGACATCGATGAAGATCATGCACAAAGCGCTCGCAAGTCGCCGGCGTCGTGGCCTGCTCGTCGGCGGCGCGGCCGCAGCAGACGATGCAGATCAACGGCGCGGGCGCGACGTTCCCGTACCCGATCTACTCGAAGTGGTTCTCCGAGTACAACAAGCTGCACCCGAACGTCGAGATCAACTACCAGTCGATCGGATCGGGCGGCGGCATCCGGCAGCTGACCGACGCAGACGGTGTTCTTCGGCGCCACCGACGGCCCGATGACCGACGAGCAGCTGCAGGCGGCGCCCGGCAAGATCCTGCACTTCCCGACCGTGCTCGGCGCCGTCGTGCCGGTCTACAACATCCCGGACGTGAACGCGCGAGCTGAAGTTCAGCGGCCCGGTGCTCGCCGACATCTTCCTCGGCAAGATCACGAAGTGGAACGACCCGGCGATCGCGAAGCTGAACGCCGGCGTCAACGCTGCCGGCGACCGACATCACCGTCGTGCACCGCTCCGACGGCTCGGGCACGACCTACATCTGGGTGGACTACCTCGTCGAAGGTGTCGCCGGAGTGGAAGACGCAAGGTCGGCGTCGGCGACGTCGGTCAACTGGCCGACCGGCGTCGGCGGCAAGGGCAACGAGGGCGTCGCCGGCCTCGTCACGCAGACGCCGGGCTCGATCGGCTACGTCGAGCTGATCTACGCGCTGCAGAACAAGATCAGCTACGGCGCGGTGCAGAACATGGCCGGCGAGTTCGTCGAAGGCCGTCGGTCGCAGTCGGTGACCGCGGCGGCGGCCGCGGCGGCCGCGGCAGATGCCGGCCGACTTCCGCGTGTCGATCACCAACGCGCCGGGCAAGGGCGTCTATCCGATCTCGTCGTTCACCTGGCTGCTGCTCTACGAGAACCCGAAGGACAAGGCGCAGGCGAAGATCGATGGTCGACTTCATGAAGTGGGCGCTGACCGACGGCCAGAAGTTCGCGCCGGAGCTCGGCTACGCGCCGCTGCCGGAGGCGGTCGTGAAGCTCGAGACTGGCGGCGCTCGCGAAGATCAAGGTCTCGTGAGTGCAGCGCAGCGTCGAGACAGCGCGGTCGGCAGGACGATCTCGGGTTCCGGCTGGCGACCGGCGCGTTCGCGCTCGTCCTCGTCGCTGATCGTCGTGCGCGATCGGCTTCGAGCTGATCGCGCCAGTCGATGCTGTCGATCCAGAAGTTCGGCCTCGACTTCTGGCGGACCGAGACCTGGGATCCGGTCGCCGGCGAGTTCGGCGCGCTGCCGTTCATCTGGGGCACGCTGTATTCGTCGATTCTGGCGCTCGCTCATCGCGACGCCGATCGCGCTCGGCATCGCCGATCTTCATCTCCGAGCTCTGCCCGGCTCGGCTGCGGCAGCCGCTGGTCTTCCTCACCGAGCTGCTCGCCGCGATTCCGTCGATCGTCTACGGCCTGTGGGGCATCTTCGTGCTGGTGCCGGCGGTCCGCGCGCTCGAGACGTCGCTGCCGGACGTCGCTGCGGCAGCTGCCGCTCTTCAGCGGCCCGCCGCTCGGGCGTCGGCATGCTGTCGGCCGGCGCTGATCCTCGCGATCATGGTGATCCCGTTCACCTCGTCGGTCGCGCGCGAGGTGCTCAAGTCGGTGCCGGCGGCGCAGCGCGAAGGCGCCTACGCGCTCGGCGCGACGCGCTTCGAGGCGATCCGCGCCGCGCTCTTCTACGCGCGCACCGGCATCGTCGGCGCCGTGATGCTCGGCTTCGGCCGCGCGCTCGGCGAGACGATGGCGGTGACGATGGTGATCGGCAACAACCCGCAGGTGTCGCTGTCGCTGTTCGCGCCGCAGTACACGATGGCGGCGGTCATCGCCAACGAGTTCACCGAAGCGGCCGACGAGCTGTATCTGTCGCGCGCTGGTCGAGATCGGCCTCGTGCTGTTCATCATCACGCTCGATCGTCAACTCGCTGTCGCGCCTGCTGATCTGGAGCATGGCGCGAGCGCGCCGAGACGGTCGCGCGCGGCCGAGCCGGCCGCGGAGCCGGCGGCGGCCGCATGACGTCGACCGCGCTGCCGCAAGCTCGCTGTCGTCGCTGTTCGTCGGCTTCTGCGCGGCTGTCGGTGCTGCTCGCGCTGGTGCCGCTGGCGTTCATCCTGTTCTTCGTCGTCAGCCAGGGCATCCAGTGCGCTCAACCTCGATTTCTTCACGCAGCATGCCGAAGCCGGTCGGCGAGGCCGGGCGGCGGCATGGCCAACGCGATCGTCGGCACGCTGATCCTGACCGGGCTCGGCGTCGCTGATGGCGGTGCCGATCGGCATCGTCGAGCGGCGTCTACATGTCGGAATACGCGGGCACCCGCTTCGCGTCGCGCGGTGCGGTTCGCCGCCGACACGCTGAACGGCGTGCCGTCGATCGTCATCGGCGTGTTCGCCTACGGCGTCGCGGTGCTGCCGTTCAAGCAGTTCAGCGCGCTGGCCGGCGGCTTCGCGCTCGGCATGATGATGATTCCGATCATCGCGCGCACGACCGAGGAACTGCTGCTGCTGGTGCCGGGCACGATGCGCGAAGGCGCGCTGGCGCTCGGCGCGACGCGCGCGCGCGCCGTGTTCACGGTCGTGCTGCCGGCGGCGCTGCCGGGCATCATCACCGGCGTCGTGCTGGCGCTGGCGCGCATCGCCGGCGAGACCGCGCCGCTGCTGTTCACGTCGTTCAACAACCGCTTCTTCACGACGAAGCCTGCACCAGCCGATCTCGTCGCTGACCGTGCAGGTCTTCACCTACGCGATCTCGCCGTACGAGGACTGGCACCGCCAGGCACTGGGCCGGCGCGCTCGTCCTCGTCACGATCGTCCTCGTCTGCTCGCTACTGGCGCGCTTCGCGACGCGCCGCCTCGAGCGGATGCACGCGCGCTCGTAATCAAGTTCGCAGCGTCGGTTCCTATTCGCAGGCGATAGCTGACGGACAAAGGGCACAAAGAAAAGCGAATTTCTCTGTGTCCTTGGTGCACTTTGTGTTGGTGCATGCTGATATGGCTATCGTCGTGGAAACTGATCGGGGTGGTTCGTGAACAGCGCGTCGATGCCGAAGCGTGTAGAGGAACTGCGCCATCTCGTCGCGGACGCTCCGGGTAGTCGGTCTTCTCGTCAGCGCGGAACGTCCACGACGTGACGGTGAGGCCGGCGGCGTGCGCGCGCGCGACCATCTCCGGATGCCGCGCGATGACGAACTTTTCCGGCGCGATGCCGGTCGCGAACTTCGCCAGCTCGCGGATGCGCGCCTCGGTGACGTCCTCGTCCTTCGACGGTCAGGAACACGCGCGGGATCGGTCGGCAGATCCGACGCGACGCGGCGGATCGCCGCCTCGTCGAACGACTGGATGATCACCGGCGTCGTCTTCAGCGATTCGGGCTTCTCGAGGCCGTTCTTCCGGATGACGTCGACGAACAGCTTGACCTGATCGATGCCGCGCGACTTGCAGCAGCTGCGGCGACTTCAGCTCGGGATAGATGCCGGCCTTGCCGCCGCACGAGATCGATCGCTTCCTGGAACGTCTGGATCCGCTGCGCCGGCGAACTCCGGCTTGAACCACTTGCCCGGCGTCGAGGCGCTTGATCTCGGCCATCGTGAAGTCGTTGACCAGCCAGTGCTTGCCCGGCTGCCGCGTCTGACATCCGGTCGACGACGCGATCGGGAAAGACCTCGGCGACGTTGGTCGTGCGCTCGAGCGTGTCGTCGTGCATGCAGAACAGCACGTTGTCCTTCGACACGCGCGAGATCCGGCTCGACGAAGTCGACCTTCTGCTCCATCGCCAGCTTGTAGGCGGCCGCCGTGTGCTCGGGCGCGTAGCCCGACGCGCCGCGATGGGCGATCGCCTGCTTGGCGGCCGGCCTGGCGCGCTGCAGCGCCGGCACGCCGGCCAGCGCGAGCGCGACGAGGACACGCCAGCAGTGCGGCGAACGACGAACGGCGAGCGTATGATGGTCGTCACGGTGACCGGAATTATACCGTCGGCTGACGGCCGCGTACGACGAACCGCGGACGCAACCGCGCCGCGATGCTTGCGCTCTTGCTCGCCGTCGCTTCCGCCGTGCTGCTGGCGTCGCACGCGCGCTGCTCTACCGATGCACACCTCGTCGGCCTCAGGCGGGCGCTTCGCGGTGGTGCGCTGGGCGGCGTACGCCGCCATCGCGACGGCGCTGGTCGCCGTGGTCGCGATGCATCATCGCCATCAGCGCGAGGCACGGGGATGGCGATCGCCGGTCACCGCGCTGCTGGTCGCCGGCAGCGGTCTTCGCGCTGCCGGTCGATCGAAGCCTGCGCCAGGCGATGCGCGTGCCGCCAAATCCACGACATCACGACCGACACCGAGCAGCCGCCGCGCTTCGTCAGCGTCGTCGCCGCTGCGCGCCGGCGCGGCGAATCCGGTCGACTACGGCGGGCCGGAGCTCGCCGCGCAGCAGCGGCGCGGGCTATCCCGATCTGCAGCCGCTGTCGCTGACGCTGCCGCCCAGACCAGGCGTTCGACAAGGCGCTGGCCGCGGCGCGGACGATGGGGTGGGAGATCGTCGCGTCGGATCCGGCGGCGGGACGCATCGAGGCGACCGACACGACGTTCTGGTTCGGCTTCAAGGACGACGTGGTGGTGCGGGTCGCCGCGGCGCCGGACGGCAGCCGCGTCGACGTGCGATCGCTGTCCCGCGTCGGCCTCAGCGACGTCGGCACCAACGCCGCCCGCATCCGCAAGTACCTGGACGGCGCTCGAAAGACCGCGTCGTACTTCGTGACGCCGTCTTACCGCCGACACGCGACACAAAGACACGAAGAAGTAGTCTCTGTCCTCTGTGATCTCTGCGTTGAATCCGTGATCTGACCTCTACCGGATTGCCCACCAGTTGAAGTTGGCCACCGAGCCGCTCGCGCCGATCGCTGTCCATGACGACGCCGGATCGACCTGCGGGCCGGCGCGCGAGCGCGACGCCGGTCTTCGTCACCGTCGTCCAGATCTGCCAGCCGCCCGTGTCCGGGACCGCGATCGCGCCGGTCTTGTTGACGCCGTTGACCTCGATGTGGAACGTGCCGCCGGCGCCGCTCTGACGCCAGCCGGACGTCGAGCGCGTAGGTGGCGGCCGTCGGCGACGTCGACCGTGTAGTTGAGCCACTCGCCGGCGCGTCGTCCAGCCGACCAGATAGCCGCCGCCGGTGTCGGTCGCTGGCCTTGATGTCGACCGCGTTGCTGCGATACGCGCCGCCGGCGTTGCCGGACGTCGTGTCGCGGTAGGCGATGTCCGTCGCCGCCGGCGTCGTAGTTCTCGAACTCCACCGTGCCCGGCAGTCGCCGGGCAGTGCCGCGTAGTAGGCGTCGAGCCGCCTGGTGGCGGCGGTGGCGGCGGCGGCGGTGGCGGTGGCGGCGTACGAGGCGTGCCGTTCAGCGCGGCGTTCAGCTCCGTGAAGTCGACGCCGAGGTCCTTGCCGTCGGTGCCGGCGCTGTTCTGACAGGCTCGTCGAGCCGAGCTGATAGTCTCGCGGCTGGCGGCGTTCGCGAAGCCGCCGAGCCACTGCGCGACCGTCGGAAAGTCGTTGCCGACCGGATAGACCTTGGCCGATGCGCCCGCGAACGCGTTGCTGCAGGACGACCTCCGCGCCGGCGTGTAGCATGGTCAGCGCGATCGATGCCCTGCGCGCGGCTTGTCGCCGAAGATGCCGTAGCTGTCCGACGCGCAGCAGGTTGTTGGTCAGCTCGAAGCCGCGCGATCTGTGACGCCCGTCGGCGACCTTGCCGCCGTAGAGACGAAGATCGGTGCTGCTGCCGTTGTTGTCCACGGTGTTGTGGTCGAAGCGTGACGTTCTTCGGGCCGGCGCCGATCACCGCGAACCAGCCCGTTCGCCGGATGATTCGGAATCGCGTAGGCCGTGCTGACGTCGTAGACCGAGGTTGTTGCGGATGGTGATGTCCTGGGTCTGCTGGCTCGGCGAGATGTCGTCGTAGCCGAGGATGTTGAACACCGCGGCGACGTGCCGGATGACGTTGTTCTGGACGGTGATGTTGCGTGACCACCGACCACGGCGCCGTGTTGCTCTGGTTGCGCGGCGTGAAGATGACCGAGTAGCCCTGCTGGCCGGCGGCCCAGTTGTTCTCGATCGTGTTGCCTTCGACGACGCACGTCCTTGGCGTTCTTGAACTCGATCAGGTTCTTGACCGTCCACGACTGTGACATCCACGCCAGCGGCCGGCTGATCAGGTTGCGGCGAATCGTGATGTCGGCCGGCACCAGACTGCGGGATGTTCGGATCGGTGCCGCCGAACATGATGTTCTCGCCGGCCGCCTCGAGGTAGTTGTTCTCGATCAGGAACGGACCCGGGCCGTTCCATCCCGCGATCGCCTGCGTGTCCTGGTTGACGCCCTTGATGTCGGAGAAGTGCGAGTTGACGATCCGACGAGTCGCCGCTGTTGAGCGCCAGCCCGCGGCGCTGCCCGTAGCTGGCGTTGCCGTGCAGGTAGCAGCGATCCATCGTCAGGTGGTGAGGAACACGGCCGAGCGTGCTCTGGTTCGTGCCCGCGCCGCCGAACTCGACGAGGTTGGCGCTGCTCGTCGACGAGCGCCGGCAGGAACTCGAGAAACTGCAGCGTCCAGTAGGGCGGCGCCCGCGTCGGTCCTGATCGCCGGGCCCGCCGGTGGTCGCGCGAATCTTCGCGAGCAGCCGGCGCGGCCGCCGGCGTGATGCGCGTCGCCGGCGGCCGGCAGCAGCGCTGTTGCCGGCAGAGCGAATCGTGATCCCGCTCGTCGCGCTCATGCCGCTCTTCGCTCGAAGCTTGAAGGGGCCGTCGAAGGTCGCGCCTGCCTGCAGCTCGATGGTGTCGCCTGGCTGCGCGGCGTCGATCGCCGCCTGCAGCGTTCGCCGCCGGCCGTCGACCGTGAGCGTGGCCGGCGGCGCTCGAGCGCGGCACACGACGAACAGCAGAGCGAGACACAGCCCGACCGGGATCATTCGGTTCAAATGAGCACACTCCTGTTTGTGGGAGTGGAACTGTCGCGTCAAAGGCAAGGAGTCGGCCAGCGGCTAGCGCGCTGAAACAGCGCCTGTTTGGTCCGATGCTCGATCAGAAGCGCTAGCAGAGGTGCGGCTGCCGCACCCGTCTATATGACAGGACTTACACGCTGATGTAGAGAACACAGACAACGAAGCAGGTCGTGAAGGCGCTCAGTTGCGATCTGAAACACAACGGCCGGGCACGATGCCCGGCCGTTGTCGACTGCCGCGAATGTGTCTTCTAGAAGTTCAGTCGGAAGGCGAACTGCACCTGCCGGTTGGTGCCGAGGCCGACCGTCGTGCCGACCGTCTGCGTCAGCCTGCCGAACGTGCCGGCCGCGGCCGACGTAGTACGGCTGCCCCGGCTGCACGCGTGTTCGCCGCTGGCGCGTGCCAGCGCTGCCGGTCGGCAGCGCGTTGGGCAGCGTGCCCGACCGGGTTGGCGAAGTTGGTCGTGGTTGAACAGGTTGAAGATCTCCGGCGCGCAGCTCGACGTTCGGACCGTCGCGCCGATGCTGATGCGCTTCGCGATCACCATGTCGATCTGCCTGGAAGCTCGGCCCGTGAATCGAGTTGCGCTCGAGGTTGCCGAACGTGCCCGGCTTCGGCGTCGCGAACGCCGCCGGGTTCAGGAACAGCAGCCCGCCGTCCTTGATGAACGGATCCACGCCGGGCACGAGATCCGGCCGGCGCGTGCTGCGCGAGGCGCCGCCGCCCGGCGTGTTGATCGACCGCCGTGCGATCCGGCCGCCGGGTTGTTCAAGACGTTGCCCGCCGCCGTCGACGTAGACGATGTCGTTGCGGCCGATCGAGCACTGGCACCGGCAGGCCGCTGCGCGCGTTGGCGATGCCGCCGACCGTCCAGCCGCCGGTCGAGCGCGCCCGTTGCCGGGCATCGTGTAGAGCAGCGCTCAGGTTGAACGTGTGGCGCACGTCGAAGTTGTTGTAGCCGTTGTCGTAGTCGAAGTCGGTCGAGCGCCCGGGCGTTGTTGCCGGCGGTCGTCGCCTCGTTCGAGCCGCCGGTGTTGCCCTTGCTGTAGCCGAGCGTGTACTGCGCGTTCATCGTCAGGCCGCTGCGACGACCGGCGGGTCAGCGACAGCTGCATCGCGTTGTAGCTGTCGTGGCCGCCGCTGGTCTTGTAGTCGATCTCGGCGTAGCGGCCGCTGGATGCGTCGGCGATGCGTGCCGTCGGCGTTCGCGCGTGACGATGTCGAACTCGCGAATCTGGGTCGCCGCCGCCGCGCCGTTCGACTGCACGCCGATCGTCCGGTTCGCGATGCTGCGCAGGAACAGGTTGCGTCCCTGGCTGCCGACGTAGGCGACCGATCGCGGCCATGCTGCCGCCGAGCTCCTGCTGGACCGACGCCGTGTACTGGTAGACCTTCTCGGGCAGCGTGTAGTCGTTCGCGTAGGCGCGCGGCTGGATACGAGCGGTTGTTCGGGTTGTTGATGAAGTTCGGCCGGATCAGCGCCGGGTCGACCGGATACGCGAGCAGCGGCCCGCTCGTCAGCGTCGTGCTGATGCGCTCGGCCTCGATCGGCTGAATCTGATCTTCGGTCTGGCCCGGGCCCGACGAAGATGCCGAAGCCCGCCGCGGAAGCACCGTCTTGCTCGACGGCGAGTAGGTCGCCGACACGCGCGGCTGGAAGTTGTTCTTCTTCGACTGGTAGAACGGCGTCGTGTCGCGGATCGAGCTGCGCCGGTGTCGATGTTGAACTTGACGATCCGGTTGTCGGCTTCCTGCAGCGGCACGTAGTAGTCGTAGCGGAGGCCGTAGTTCAGCGTGAAGTTCGGCTCGACGCGCCACTCGTCCTGCGCGAAGCCGACGTAGTACTCCTGCTCGATGTGCTTCAGCCCGGTCGCGCCGTTGTGGAACGGGCTCGGCTCGCTCAGGTCGCCGAAATACTGAATCGTCGTCGGCGTGTTGGCCAGGAACGCGTCGAGGTTGGCGAAGCTGTAGGTGATGCCGCCCAGCTGATCGGTGCTCATCCGGATCATGCGGACGTCGCCGCCGACCTTCATGAAGTGGTTGCCGGCGACGCGGCTCAGCGAGTCGGCGAACGGTCAGCGAGTACGGATCGTACGGCGCGCCGCGGCCGTTGCCGGCGCTGTTGACGCGGACGAGGCCGCCCGGGATCGCGAGGCCCGACGATGGCGCCCTGGCCGGCGATGCCGGTGTTGGCGACCGATGCCGCTCAGGTTGAGGCTGATGTTCTCGAAGCCGGCCGGCGCGATCGCCGCCGATCGGTGCTCGGCGCGCGCGTTGTAGCCGACCTTGAACTCGTTGATCATGCCGCCGCCGAGGATGCCCTGCAGGTTGAAGACCGCGTTCGTCGGGTTGGCGGTGATCTTGAAGACGCCGGCCGCGTGACGCCTCTGGCGGCGTCGCTGTTCGCCCTGGTCGTGGAAGACGCGGACGTAGGCCGACCAGTTGCTGCTCATCTTGAAGTCGAGCGCGGCCGCTGAAGGAGTTCTCCGTGACCTGCTGCGTCGTCCTGCAGCTGCGCGATGTCGAAGTCCGGGTTGGTCGACGCGCCCGGCAGGATCACGCGCATCCGGCGCCGTGAAGCCCGGCCGCAGCGCCGGCCACCGCCGGCACGGCGCGCGCCCACGCGGCGGCGCTCGGCACGGCCTCGATGAAGTTCCTGCCGGCGTCCAGCCGATAGCCTTCGTAGCTGCCGAAGAAGAACGCCCGGTCCTTCAGCGAGCGGGCCGCCGACCGAGCCGCCGAACTGGTTCTGCTTCAGCGGCGACTTGCGCGCAGCTCCGGCGATGACGCTGCCGTCGGCGTTGCGCTGCGAGTCGAAGTAGTTCGGCGCGTCGAAGCTTGTCGCTGCGGAGATACTCGAAGAGCGAGCCGTGGAACGCGGTTGCGCGCCCGACTTGGTGATGACGCTCACCTGGCCGCCGGTGCCGGTGCCGAACTCGGCCGGGTAGCTGCTCGATTCGACGCGGAACTCCTGCACGTTCTCGAGGCTCGCCTGCAGCTTGAAGGGCGTGCTGTTCTCGCCGTTCACGTTGCCCGGCGACGCGTCGATGATCGCCGAGCCTTCGATGCCGTCGTAGCTTGATGACGTTCTGCTCGACGGCGCGGCCGCTGAAGCGGATGTCCTGCCACGTGCCGGTGCCGGCGTTCTGCGAGCCCGGCGCCTGCAGCATCAGCTGCGACATCTGCCGGCCGTTGACCGGCAGGCTCCTGCACCTCGCGCTCGCTGACGTTGACGCCGATGCTGCGCCGAGCTGATGTCGAGCACCGGCGCCGTGCCGACGACGGTCACCGCTTCCTGCACGCCGGCCGGCTTGAGCTCGAAGTCGAGCGTCAGCTCCTGGCCGGCGGCCACCGGCATCGCCGTGTACTCGATCGTGCGCGAAGCCGTCCTTTTCGACCTTGATGGTGTATGTCGAGGGCCGCAGCGAGCCGATCACGAAATAGCCCTGGTCGTTGGTCGCAGACCGTGCGCTCCTCACCGGTCCGTCTCGTTCTTGACCAGCACCTTGCGCCGGCCGACGAACGCGCTGCTCTGATCGCGCACGATGCCGGCCACTCGGCCCTGCTCACCCTGTGCGAACGTCGAGGCCGGCAACGCGGCAGACACAGAGCCACGGCCAGCCGACACGATAGAACTTCATCATCCCTCCCACGGTCCGCTGCCGGACCGACCAGGTTCGGCGGAAGAGCGTACACTGTATGTCGTGGCTCGTGACGGAGGCGTTACAGGACGTGTAAGCGTGGTTCAGGGCTAGTGAGGCGCGATGTGACGAGGCTGTTTCGGAGAGGTTAACTGTCGCCAGTACCAGCGGCCATGGCTAGCCATCGGACGATCGCTACACCGTGTCCCGGCTTGACGACGCCGTCCTTGCGGCACGATGATCACGCCGTCGCGGATGTAGTAGCCGTCGCCGTCGGCGTGCTGCGACGCCTGCCTCGTTCACCAGGCGCGCGCCGTCGCCGATCCGCGCGTTCTTGTCGACGATCACGCGATCGAGCACGACGTCGCGGCCGATGCCGAGCGCGGGCGTCGCCGCGCGCCGGCGCCGCGTCGTCGGCCTCGTAGAAGTCGGCGCCGAGCAGCACCGACCGCCGGATCGTCGCGCCCGCGCTGGATCGTGCGTGCGGATGCCGACGACCGAGTCCTCGATCGTCGCAGCGATCGAGATAGCAGCCCTCGGCGACGATCGACGTCGCGACGCGTGCAGTCGCTCAGGCGCGACGCCGGGCAGGAAGCGCGGGTGCGTGTAGATCGGCCGGCGCGGATCGTAGAAGCTGAACGGCGCGCCGGGCTGCGTGAGCATGATGTTCGCGTCGTAGAACGACGTCGACCGTGCCGACGTCGGCCCAGTAGCCGCGGAACAGATGCGCGTGCACGCGGTAGCGGCCGAGCGCCGCCGGGATGATCTCGCCGGCCGAAGTCGGTGGCGCGTCGCCTGCTCGAGCATGTCGAGCAGCACGTCGCGCGAGAACACGTAGACGCCCATCGACGCGACGAACGGCTTGTCGGCGCGTGTGCCGCGCGAACGTCGCGCCGGCGGGATGCTGCTGGCCGATCTCGGCGAGCCGCGTCGCGCTTCGGCTTCTCCTCGAACGCGACGATCTGTCCGCTCGCGGTCGAACCGGAAGATGCCCATCGCCGACGCGTCGTCGAGCGTCGACCGGCTGCGCCGCGATCGTGATGTCGGCGCGGCGCTCGACGTGCGCGTCGACGCAGCTCGCAGTAGTCCATCCGGTAGAGATGATCGCCGGCGAGGATCAGGTAGTAGTCGGCGTCGTAGCGCACGAAATGGCGCGCCGCCTGGCGGACGGCGTCGGCCGTGCCCTGAAACCAGTGCGGGTTGTCGGGCGTCTGCTCGGCCGCGAGGATCTCGACGAAGCCGTGGCTGAACAGATCCATGCCGGTAGGTCTGCGAGATGTGCCGGTTGAGCGACGCCGAGTTGAACTGCGTCAGCACGAAGATCCGCCGGATGTCGGCGTGCAGGCAGTTGCTGATCGGGATGTCGATCAGGCGGTAGCTTGCCGCCGATCGGCACCGCCGGCTTCGAGCGGTGCTGCGTCAGCGGAAACAGGCGCGTGCCCTGGCCGCCGCCGAGGATGATCGCCAGCACTTCGTTGTTCATCGGTCACGACGCCGGTACGCAATCGGTGCGCACCGAGCCGTGTAACGTCGTGATGTAACGTCCGTGTAAACGGATCTGCTACAATCCGGTTCTCCGGCGCTCTGATGGCGATGGCTTTCCGATCTGATTCCGCGCGAAGAGAAGTTCTACAGCGACTTTCAGCGCGCTCGCCGACGAGCTGAAGCAGCGGCGCGCGGCTGCTCGAGGAGATGCTCGCGCCGGACCGGCCGATCTGGGACAAGGCCGACGAGATCAAGGAGGTCGAGCACAAGTGCGACTTCCTGACCCACGAGATCATCCAGCGGCTCAACCGCACGTTCGTCACGCCGCTCGATCGCGAGGACATCCACGCGCTCGCCCGGTCGCTCGACGACGTGATGGACGCGATCGACGCGTCGGCGACGCTGGTGCGGCTCTATCGCCTCGACACGCGTCCGCTTCGGCGCGCGCGAGCTGGCGCAGATCATCACCGGCGTCGCACCGAGCAGGTGCGCCTGGCGCTGCGAGGCGCTCGAGCAGCACAAGGGCGTCGCCGACGCACGCCGATCGAGATCAACCGGCTCGAGAACGAAGCCGACCGCATCGCATCAGCAGGCGGTCAGCCGGCTGTTCGACGACGAGCGCGATCCGATCGTCGTCATGAAGTGGAAGGAGAGCGCTCGACTTCCTCGAGGACGCCACCGATCGCTGCGAGGACGTCGCCAACGTGCTCGAAGGCGTCGATGGTCAAGCACGGATAGCCGCGATGCTGCTCTGACCGTCGTCGCGCTCATCCTCGTCGCGCTGATCTTCGACTACATCAACGGCTTCCACGACGCCGCCAACTCGATCGCGACGGTCGTGTCGACGCGCGTGCTGTCGCCGGGCAAGGCGGTCATCTGGGCGGCGTTCTTCAACTTCGTCGCCGCGTTCACCTTCGGCACCGCGGTCGCCAAGACCGTCGGCTCGGGCATGATCGACATCAAGATCGTCACCTTCGCGGTGATCTTCGGCGGCCTGATCGGGCGCGATCGTCTGGGACCTGATCACCTGGTACTTCGGCCTGCCGACCAGCTCGTCGCACGCGCTCATCGGCGGCTACGCCGGCGCGGCGGTCGCCAAGGCCGGCTTCGCGGCGATCATCCCGGCGGCTGGACCAAGACGCTCATCTTCATCGTGCTGTCGCCGCTCATCGGGCTGGTGCTCGGCTTCGCTGATCATGACGGCGATCTTCTGGATCTTCCGCTGGACGCCGCCGTCGCGCGTCGATCGCTGGTTCCGCCGGCTGCAGCTGGTCTCGGCGGCGGCCTTCAGCCTGAACCACGGCGCCAACGACGCGCAGAAGACGATGGGCATCATCGCGGGCGTGCTGTTCGCGGCCGGCTACATCGACGACGTTCTACATTCCGTTCTGGGTCGTGCTCGCCGCGCACGCGGCGATCGCGCTCGGCACGCTCGCCGGCGGCTGGCGCATCATCCACACGATGGGATCGAAGATCACCAAGCTGCAGCCGGTCGGCGGCTTCGCGGCGGAGACCAGCGCGCGCGATCTCGCTTCTGATCGCGACGCAGACTCGGCGTGCCGGTCAGCACGACGCACGCGATCACCGGCGCGATCGTCGGCGTCGGCGCGACGCGGCGCCTGTCCGCCGTCCGCTGGGGCGTCGCCGGCCAGATCGTCTGGGCCTGGATCCTCACCATTCCCGCCGCGTTCCTGATCGCCGCCGCCGTCTACAGCATCCTGCGGTTTTTCGGCGCAAGTTGAATTCGTAATTCTAATTCCTGTCCTAATTCTTAATCAGTAGGGCTGATGCAGCTTGACCGGTGCGGCCGCCCTTGCGGACCCGCAGGTTGATCATCTCGACGAACACCGAGAAGCCCATCGCGAAGTAGATGTAGCCCTTCGGGATGTGCATGCCGAGGCCGTCGCCGACGAGCGACACGCCGATCAGCAGCAGGAACGACAGCGCCAGCACCTTGACCGTCGGGTGCCGGTCGACGAAGCGCGCTGATCGGCTCGGCCGAGAACATCATGATCGCCGACCGCCAGCACGACCGCCGCGACCATGATCGAGACGTCGTCGGCCATGCCGACCGCGGTGATCACCGAGTCGAGCGAGAAGACGATGTCGAGCAGCATGATCTGGACGATGACCGCGCGCGAACGACGGCGCGACGCGCGCCGGCGCCGTGGCCCTCCTCGCCCTCGAGCCGCTCGTGGATCTCGAGCGTCGCCTTGCCGAGCAGGAACAGGCCGCCGCCGATCAGGATGAGGTCGCGCCCCGAGATGTCGCTGGCCGAGCGACGCGTGAAGAGCGGCGCCGTCGAGCCGGATGATCCACGCGATCGACATCAGCAGCACGATCCGCATCACCATCGCGGCCAGCAGGCCCGACGCGCCGCGCGCTGTCTGCTGATCGCGCGCGGCAGCTTGCCCGACAGGATCGAGATGAAGATGACGTTGTCGACGCCGAGGATGATCTCGAGGAAGGTCAGCGTGACCAGCGCGAGCAGGCCGTCCGAGGTCAGGAATGCATCCACGGCCCCAACTTATCATCTCTTCAGGCCGCGTCTCGGCCAGGCAACGCCGGTCCGGGGTCAGACGGGGGTCCGGAGGGGTCACGTGATGTCGATCCATCGACGGGTCGTTCGACGACAGAATGAAGGAGACCGGACATGACGAAAGAGAAAGCCAGGACCGTCGCGTACTGGCTGACGACGATTTTCGGTCCGACCAGCTTCGTGATCGGCGGCGTCATCAACCTGATGCGGACCGAGCAGGCCGTGGCGACGCTGCATCACCTCGGCTATCCGGCGTAAATTTCGCCTCGATCCTCGGTCTCCGGGAAACTCGTTGGGGCGGATCGTCATCACCCTGCCGCGGCTGCCGCGTCTGGAAGAATGGGCCTACGCCGGCTTCTTCATCGACCTGACGTCCGCCGCGATCTCGCGCGCCGCCGTGGGCGACAGCGCCGCCGACATCATCGCCCCGCTCGGCTTCCTGGCGCTGGTGCTGGCGTCGTGGGCGCTGCGTCCGGCCAGCCGGAAGCTTGCGTCCACCACGGTCGCGAAGCAGTCCCCGGCCCGCGTCTGAGTCCCAGGCGGGTAGGGCGCCGCCCGTGGCGGCTGCCTCGCCATGATGACGGGACGCGGGCACAGACCCCGGTCCCTCACGGCAGCCGGGCCGTCGCGGTCTTGACCTGGAGGCTGTCGTCGGTCCCGGTCCACGCGAAGACGACCTCGTTCCCGCGCCGCGCCATTCGCGGATAGCCGCTGTTGCGGTTGGTCCCGAGGTCGGTGACCGTCACCGCCGCTGACCGCTGTCCCGACGCCTCGACCCGGCGGACCTTGAACGCCGCCTGCCCGCCGGCCAGCTCGATCCACGACACCAGCGCCGAGCCGTCGGGCAACACTTCGACGATCCACGCGCCCGAGCGATCCGGCATCGTCCACGCGGATCGGGTCGCCGAAGGTCCGTCCCGCGTCCTGCGAAAACGCGACGCGCGCCTGCCCGAGGTCCTGCTGCACCGTGAACCACGCGACGGCCACGCCGCGTCCCGCCGCGCCCACCGCCGGCCCGTTGACCGGGCAGCCGTCGATCTGCCAGCCATCGTCGTGCACCGGCGCCGGCTCGGTCCATTTGCCGTCGACGAGCCTCGTCACGGCGATGTTGCGGACCTCGGTCGGGCTTCGATCGCGATAGGCGACGATGACGCCGTCGGAAGTCGCCGCGGCGGCGGTCGGACAGCACTCGCAGACGCGCAGGTCCACGGCGTCCTCGGACAGCTGCGTCCAGCGTCGATCGAAGACCGCCGCCCGCAGGCTCATGTCGCCGACGCCGTCTTCACCAGGAGTCGCCGGCGGCTTGATCGCGCGGCCATCGAGCCAGATCAGACCGAGCCCGCGCGCCGCGCACGTCGAAGAGCGAGGCGAAGCCGTGCTCGTTTTGCGTGCCGTCGTGGTGCGGAGAAAACGGCGGCGACCAGGTGCGCCCGTCGTCGGCTCGATCGCGCCAGCTGGACGTCGTAGGCATCCGACTCCGGATCCGCGCCGCTCATCTTCAGCCAGTGCGCGACGAGCGTCCGGTCGCGCGAGCCGCACGACCGACGGCACGTCGGCGAAGTTGGCGAAGAAGTCGTCGCCCGAGACGATCGGCAGCGGGTCGGACCAGCCGGTCGCCGTCCGCTGCGAGAACCTGCAGCGCCGTCGTGCGACCCGGCGTTCTCCAGCCAGCTCAGAACGACGCCCGTGCTCCGAGCTGGTCAGCTGCGGTTGTGCGCTGGCTCGGCCCGGCCGGCGACGGCAGCGGCTCGACGTCGGAGCACCCAGTCCTGCGGGCGGTGGCGGGCTGGCGCGCGTGCAGTGCGTTCGTGCCCGCGGCGAGCACGGCGCACAGGCGGTCGCGAGGCGCAGCATCTTCATGGTCATGCGCAGCGATGTAATCATGAACCGCGCACCGCCGGCCGGCCGGTTCTCCACGCGGACGCGTGCCGCCGATGCAGTTCGACCAGGTGCTTGACGATCGCGAGGCCGAGCCCGGTGCCGCCGGGATCGCGCGCGCGCGACTTGTCGACGCGGTAGAAGCGCTCGAACACGCGCGACAGATCCTCGTCCGGAATGCCCGGGCCTTCGTCCGACGACCGCGATCGTCGACGCGGCCGCCGTGCGCGACGCGCGTCGATGCGGATCGTCGACTGCTCCGGGCGCGTAGGTGATCGCGTTGGCGACCAGATTGCGCAGCGCGTCGTGCAGCTTCGCGGGATCGCGCGCGGACCGATTCGGCGCCGCGGCGCGATGGCGATCTCGACGCGCTGCTGCCGCGTCGTCGAGCGCCGGCGTCCGACGTCGGCGACGACCGCCTCGCGCGAGCGCGCGCGTGTCGCAGGCGACGATGTCGAGCGTCTCCTGGCCGGCGTCGAGCCGCGCCAGCCGCAGCAGATCCTTGACCAGCCGCTCCATCCGCTGCGTGTGGCGCGCGATGATCTCGAGGAACCGCGCGGCTCGTCCTCGGCGCTCGCGTCGCCTTCGGACAGCGCTTCGACGTAGCCGCGGATCGCGGTCAGCGGCGTGCGCAGCTCGTGCGAGACGTTGGCGACGAAGTCGCGGCGGATCTGATCGGCCCGCCGCAGATCGGTGATGTCGTGCAGCACGAGGATCACGCCGTGCGCGCCGTCGCCGGCGGCCGGCGCGGCGCGCGCCATGATCGTGCGCGACGGATCGCGCGGCGGCGACAGCTGCAGCGCGTCCGGCGTCGCGCCGACCAGCACCGCCGCGACCAGCTCGGCGATCGCCGGCTGCCGGATCGTCTCGACGTAGCGGCCGCCCGATCGCCGACGTCGTCGAGCTTCAGCATCTGCCGCGCCGCGTCGTTGACCAGCTGCAGCCGCCCTGCGGATCGACGACGATGACGCCTTCGACCATGCCGGCGAGGATCGCCTCCATGCGCGCGCGATCGCGCGCCTGCTCGGCCGAGCCGGCGGCCGACCTCCTGCACCGAGTCGTCGAGCGCCCGCGCGACGGTGCCGAGCTCGTCGTCGCCGAAGCCGAGGCGCGGCGGCGTGAGATCGCCGCTGCGATAGCGCTCGCGCCACGTCGGCGATCAGCCGCACGCGGCTGGCCGATGCGCGCCGAGAAGATCCACGCGATGGCGGCGCCGCCGAGCAGCGCGAGGCCGAGCGCGGTCAGCGTCGCGCGTGAGCACCGGCTGCAGCTGCTGGCGGACGTCGGTCAGCGGCAGCGCCACGCGCACGAACGCGATCGCCGGATGGCTGCACCGGCACCGCGACGTACAGCATGTCGATCTTCAGCGTCGCGCTGTAGCGCCGCGCGCGGCCGATGCCCGGTCGCGCGCGCCTCGACGACCTCGGGCCGCTGCGCGTGGTTCTCCATCGCGGCGACGCGCCTCGAGCGTCTCCGACGAGTCGCCGACGACGCGGCCGTCGGCGGCGATGAAGCGTGACGCGCGCGCCGAGCAGCTGCGCCGATGCCGGTCGGCCTCGTCGTCGAGCTCCGGCGACGTCGGCGGGCGCGGCGTGCGCTGCGCGCGAGCAGCTCGGCGGCCAGCCGCGCCTCGGCGACGAGCGTCGCCTCGATCCGCGCGTCGATCTGGCGCCGCATCGTCGTCGCGAACAGCACGCCGGCGACCGCCGAGCGCGATGACCGCCGCCGACGAGCGCCGACAGGAAGAACTTGGTCTGGAACGTCGGCGCGCGAGCGGCAGCGTCATCGCGTCTCGGCGCCGGATCGACGAGCTTGTAGCCGAACTGCTTGACGGTGACGAGCGCCGTCGGCGAGCAGCGGCAGCTTCTCGCGCAGGCGCCGGACGTGGACGTCGACCGTCCGCGTGCCGCCGGTGTAGCGGTAGCCCCAGACGTCGGTGAGCAGCACGTCGCGCGACAGCACGCGGCCGCGGTGCTGCAGCAGGTACTCGAGCAGCAGGAATTCCTTGGCGGTCAGCGTCACGTCGCGCGCCGTCCGACGACACGATGTGCCGCTCGGTGTCGACGACGATCGGCCCGTAGGCGAGCGGCTCGCGCCGGCGCGGCGCCGCGCGCGCTGCGCGCGGCGCAGCAGCGCGCGCACGCGCGCGACGAGCTCGTTCGGGCTGAACGGCTTGGCGAGGTAGTCGTCGGCGCCGAGCTCGAGGCCGACGATGCGCTCGGATTCTTCGGCGCGCGCGGTGAGCATGATGATCGGAATCGCCGCGGTCGCCTCGTTCGCGCGCAGCGACGCCGGCAGACCTCGAGGCCGTCGACGTGCGGCAGCATCAGATCGAGCACGACCAGATCCGGCGGCTTCGCCGCGATCGCGCTGCAGCGCCTCGCGGCCCGACGCGACGCGCTCGGTCGATGAAGCCGGCCTTGTCGAGATAGCGCGCGACGAGCTCGGCGATGTCCGGATCGTCTTCGACGATCAGGATGCGTGATGCCATGTCGGTCATTCTACCGGCGACTGACTACGGCTGACCTGAAAGGAGGTCACCTCAAGCGGAGCAGACCGGCAAATGGCGCGAAATCATCAGGAAATCATCATGGCCGGCGTTGGCATCGCGCCTCGCTCTTTGACCAGGCATCGGAGGTGGAATGATGAAAGCGTTCCTCGCAACGGTGTTGAGTGTAATCGCGGTGGGCGTTCTGCTGATCGCTTACGGGCTGTTCAATCCGCGGGCCGGAGCGGTCGAGGCCTATCAGTCCGCCCGGCCGATGCTCGCGAGCGAACGCTTCTGGGTTGATCGACGAGCGGTACGGCGCCGCAGTCGCCCGATTTGGCGTATGCCCCGGCATAGCGCGTCCGCCACACGCCGCCGGGCATCGCGTATCCGGTGAACAGACGCTCGCGCGCTGCCAGTCGCGCTACGAGACCGTGCTCCGCGCCGGCACCGCGGCGCGTTGTACAGCGCACCGCGCGCGTGCGCGCGACGTCGACCCAGGTCGAACGCTCCCGGGCCGCGACTGGAAGAAGACCGCGATGGTGATCGGCGGCACGACGGCCGCCGCCGCCGGCAGCTCGGCGCCATCTTCGGCGGCAAGAAGGGCGCGCTCATCGGCGCAGCAATCGGCGGCGGCGCCGGGACGATTTACGAGGTCCGCAAGAGGTAAGCAGCCGCGCCATGGCTGAAGATGGCTGAGGGCTGATGGCTGATGGCGTATGTAGCAATACGTAAC
>ERZ1370068.891-contig-10815_pt1 | contig 25387 bp, 28 predicted proteins | sample MGYA00561227_ERZ1370068 | MGnify/ENA primary metagenome ERZ1370068 (study PRJEB38410, sample SAMEA6850437) | metagenome | study: Metagenomic assessment of the ecological functions of the soil: analysis of the soil microbiota associated with the...
TTACGCATTGTTAGGCCGTCGTTCGAATGCCACTACTGACGTTGCGGGCGCAAAAGGACTATCTTATTGCGGTGAAAATCACCGGCGGCGCTGAGATTTGGGCGCCCGGAGCAAAGCCATGTTCATCCAGACCGAAGCCACGCCCAATCCGGCGACCCTGAAGTTCCTGCCCGGCCGCACCGTGCTGGCGACCGGCACGCTCGAGATGCGCGACAAGCGCGCGAGGCCGCGAAGTCGCCGCTCGCCGAGCGGCTGTTCGACGTCGCAGGGCGTCAGCGGCGTGTTCTTCGGCTCGACTTCATCACCGTCACCAAGTCGGACGGCGAGTGGCCGCAGCTCAAGCCCGCGATCCTCGGCGTCATCATGGAGCACTTCATGTCCGGCGCGCCGGTCGTGGCGGCGGCGAGAGCGGCGAGTCGACGAGCGCCGGCGAAGTTCTTCGAGGCCGGCGACGCCGAGCACGGTCGCCACCATCAAGGAACTGATCGAGACGCGCGTGCGTCCGGCGGTCGCCAACGACGGCGGCGACATCACGTTCCGCGGCTTCAAGGACGGCGTCGTCTATCTCGCCATGAAGGGCTCCTGCTCGGGCTGCCCGTCGTCCACCGCGACGCTGCAAGCACGGCATCCAGAACCTGCTGCGCCATTTCGTGCCCGACGTCACCGAAGTCCGGCCGATCTGGCCGCTTCGCTGCAGTTCTGCGACGAGACGCGTGATCGGGCCGATGCGGCGCCGTCATGCGCGCTTCGCCATCGATACCGCGCTGGGCGCCTGTGCGCCGCGGCCGTGCTCGATTCGCACGCCGGCGCGATCTCGCAGCGAGTCGCTCGCGATGGTGCGCGGCCACGCCGAGGCCATCATGCCGCTGATCGCGCGCGTGATGGACGCGGCGCTGCGAATTCGCCGATCTCGACCGCATCGCCGTCACCGTCGGGCCTGGCAGCTTCACCGGGGCCTGCGCGTCGGGATTTCGGCGGCGCGCGGCATTACGCTTGCGGCCAGCAAGCCGGCGATCGGATTGTCCGACGCTCTCGGCGCTGCGCGGCCGCCGCATGTTGCAGGCGCGCGCCGATCACATCATCATCGCGGCGATCGACGCGCGCAACGGCTGGCGTTTACTTCCAGGCGTTCGCGCCGAACGGCACGACGATCGTGCCGCCGCGGCTCGATCGCGTGCGCGCGGCGGTGCGCGCGGTGCCGGTCGGGCCGACGGTCATCACGGGCCTCGGCGCGCGGCCGTCGCCGCGCATTGGCCGAGCGGATCGCCGACGCCGCTGCGCCGAGGCGACATGCGGCGCCCGACACCGGCTGGGTCGCGGGCGCTCGGCGCCGCCGCGGCACGTGAGCGCGGCGCCGAAGCCGCTCTACCTAGACAGCCGGCCCGATGCGCGTCCGCAGGACGCCGGCCGGCTGCCGCGCCGATGAACTGGATTCTCGCCCGACCTGTTCGGCCGCGGCGAGCCGGCTGCTGGCGACCAGCGCGTCCGCGCGAGCGCCGCCGCGCTCGCCGGCCGTGGCGTTGCGTCGTTCAACCGCGGCTGGAGCGAGCCAGGAGTTCGAGCAGCTGCTGACCGACCGCACCGTCGTGGATCGACTGACCGTCGAGCGGGCGCCGCACCGGTCGGCTTCATCGTGTCGCGCCGCGCCGCCGACGAGGCGGAGATTCTGTCGGTCGCGGTGGCGCGGTCGCGGCGCGGCTCGCGACGGCGTCAGCAGACGCCAGATCTGTGACTGCCGCCGCGCCGCGGCGGCCTTTCGGCCTGCGCACCGTGAGCCTCAAAGTGGCGATGGCATTCAGCCGGCGTGCGCGCCGGCTTTACGCACGCCTGGGCCGGGTTTCGCGAGGTCGGGCAGGCGTCCCGGCTTCACTTTATGCGCTAATCCGAGTGCGGCAAACGGGCTGCTGTGTGCTTCGCGGCGGGACCTGCGCAACAGGCGGAGTCGCTGGCTGATCGGACTGGGCCATGTGTCACGTGTCCAGGCGAACTCATTCATTTCGAAGCGCAGTGCTGCAGTCGCCAAGGGCATGCGTACGACCGAGCAGCGCCGCGCAGATCGGCGGCGGCGTGCCGGCGGTTCGATCGGCGCGGACCATCCTGACGTGCGAGGAGCTCTCACTCGCCGCTGCGCCAGATCGACGAGCACATCTCCGATCTTCCACCGTCTATCGCACCGTCGAAGCTGTTCGAGGATTCGGCGATCATCATCACCGCCATGATTTCCGCGAGGGCCGCGCGCGCTATGAGCAGATCCCGAGGCGCATCACGATCACCGATCAACCTGCGCAACGGCCGGGTGATCGAGTTTCAGTCAGAGGAGATCGAGCGGCTTGCAGCGCGAGGTCGCCCGCGCTTCGGCTAACAAGCTGGTCGACCACCGGCTCGAGCTCTACGCGGTGCCGCTCGACGACGAAGCCAAACGCTGATGCTGCGCCTGATGGCTGTCGTCGTCGCGGTGTTCGCGGCGTGGTCACCGTTCCGCTGATGCCGCTGCAGTGGCTCGCGGTCGCGCTCAAGCGGCCGCTGCGCCGGCGCATTCCGGTGTTCTATCATCGCCGCTTTCTGTGCCGCCTGCTCGGCATTCGCGTGCGCAGGCACCGGCGCACCGGTCGATCGCGCGTCCGTTGCTGATCGTCGCTAACCATTCGTCCTGGCTCGACATCTCGATCATCACCGTCGCTCGCGCCGGTGGTGTTCGTGGCGAAAAGCGAGATCGCGCGCTGGCCGTTCTTCGGCTTGCTCGCCAAGCTGCAGCGCTCGGTGTTCGTCGAGCGCGACCGGCGGCCACAAGACCGGCGCGGTGAATGCCGAGATCGCGCAGCGCCTCGCCGAAGGCGATCCGGTGCTGCTGTTCGGCGAAGGCGACCGGCGGGCGACGGCAATCGCGTGCTGCCGTTCCGCACCGCGCTGATCGGGGCGGCGCGGCGATGCGCTCATCGGCGCCGAGCACATGCCAGGTCTGGATCCAGCCGCTGTCGATCGCCTACGTGAGCCAGCAGGGCATCGCGCTCGGGCGCCATCTGCGCCCGCGCGCCGCCTGGTACGGCAAAGATGAAGCTGGTGCCGCATATCGGCCGCATCGCGCGCACCGGCGCGGTCGACGTGTCGGTCACCTGGGGCGAGCCGATCGCCTATGACGGCGCGATCGACCGCAAGGTGCTGGCACGACGCGCTGGAATCTGCAGTTCGCCGCCATGCGGCGTGCGGCCTGCGCGGCGTCCGGCAGTCGCTGTGAGCAGTCGTGGCCGTTTCCAATTGGCGGCAAAAGGCGCTAAGACAGCTGGGCCGCCGGCTGCGCCGGCCTCAAGAATTTCGTGCAGATAATGGAATAGCTTAGCGGGCCAAGCGCCCATGCGCTGCGGATGACCGAGACGCGCAAGCTCTACGTCAAATCCTACGGCTGCCAGATGAACGTCTACGATTCCCATCGTATGGCGGACACTGCTGGCGCCCGAGGGCTACGTCGAGACCGCGACGCCGGACGACGCCGACCTCATCATCCTCAACACCTGCCACATCCGCGAGAAGGCGGCCGAGAAGGTCTATTCGGAGCTCGGCCGCATGCGCGTAGCTCAAGGAGGACGCGGCGCGGCGAGGCCGCGCGGTGACGGTCGCGGTCGCGGGCTGCGTCGCGCAGGCCGAAGGCGCAGGAGATCATCCGCCGCGCGCCGGCGGTCGATCTCGTGGTCGGGCCGCAGAGCTATCATCGGCTGCCCGGACTGCTCGCGCGCGCCGCACGCAGGCGCAGGTCGATCGACACCGAGTTTCCGGTCGAGGACAAGTTCGATCATCTCGCCGCGCCGAGCCGCGCGGCGACGCGCAAGCGCGGCGTCATCGGCCTTCGTCACCGTGCAGGAAGGCTGCGACAAGTTCTGCACCTTCTGCGTCGTGCCCTACACGCGCGGCGCCGAGGTCTCGCGGCCGGTGGAAAGATCGTCGCCGAGGCGCGAGCGGCTCGCGCCGACGCCGGCGTGCGCGAGATCACGCTGATCGGCCAGAACGTCAACGCCTATCACGGCGAGGGCGCGGACGGCCGCGCTGGCACGCTCGGCCGGCTGCTGCATCGCGCTCGCCGAGATCCCGGGCATCGCGCGGCTGCGCTACACCACCAGCCATCCGCGCGACATGGACGACGAGCCTGATCGCGGCGCACCGCGATCTGCCGCAGCTGATGCCGCAGCTGCATCTGCCGGTGCAGTCGGGCTCCGACCGCATCCTCGCGGCGATGAACCGCCGCCACACCCGCGCCGACTATCTGCGCACGATCGAGCGCCTGCGCGCGGCGCGGCCCGATCTTGCGTTCTCGCTCCGATTTCATCGTCGGCTTCCCGGGCGAGACGCGAGGACGATTTCCGCGACACGCTGCGGCTCGTCGACGAGGTCGGCTATCGCCAGCGCGTTCTCGTTCAAATATTCGCCGCGGCCCGGCACGCCGGCGCCACGATGGACGATCAGGTTGCCGGAAGAGGTGAAGATCCGAGCGCCTGCAGCGCGCTGCAAGCCGCGATCGACCGCCACCAGGCCGCGTTCAACGCGCGCTGCCTCGGGCGCGACCTTCGACGTGCTGTTCGAAAGGCCGGGCCGCGACGCCTGGCCAGATCGGTCGGCCGCTCGCCATATCTCCAGCCGGTGCAGGTCGATGGCGCCGCACGCACGCTGATCGGCGAGATCGCGCCGGTGACCATCACCGGAATCGGCAGCCAACAGCCTGTTCGGCGCGCTCGCCAGCGCAGCCGCGCCGGCCGAACATTCGCGCATGGCAAGCGCGGGAGCCTGATGCGTTGCGCAACCGCTCGACCGACAACGGATCGCTCGCTGCCGCCCGCGGACGCGACACCGCGACGACTCAGGCCGTGCTCGACCTTCGACGACAACCGCCACGCCTCCGACGCTGTTCGGCCAGTACGGGCAGAACCTCGCGCTGATCGAGCGCCGGCTCGGCGTGCGTCGCCGACTCAGCGCGGCAATCACGTCACGCTCGAAGGCTCGCGCGACGCCGTCGAGCAGGCGCGCCGCGTGCTCGAAGGACTCTACGAGCAGATCAAGCGCGGCCACGATCTGGCTGCCAGGCGATGTCGAGGGCGCCATCCGGCTGGCGATCGCGCAGGGCTCGCTGTTCGACTTCGATCCGGCGACCGCGCGCGCCGGCGTTCGAGGAGATCAACCTGCGCAAGCGTCCGGTGCGCGCGCGCACCGCCGGCGCAGGACGCCTATATCCGGGCGCTGCAAGCGCCACGACGCTGGTGTTCGGCGTCGGCCCCGCCGGCACCGGCAAGACCTGGCTCGCCGTCGCGCACGCGGTCGCGCTGTTCGAGCGCAAGGAGGTCGATCGCATCATCCTGTCGCGGCCGGCGGTCGAGGCCGGCGAGCGGCTCGGCTTCCTGCCCGGCGACATGCGCGAGAAGGTCGATCCTTATCTGCGGCCGATCTACGACGCGCTGTACGACCTGATGGACGCGCGCATCGTCGAGCGCGCGATGCAGACCGGCGAGATCGAGATCGCGCCGCTCGCCTTCATGCGCGGCCGCACGCTGTCGAACGCCGTCGTCATCCTCGACGAGGCGCAGAACACCACGTCGATGCAGATGAAGATGTTCCTGACGCGGCTCGGCGAGAACAGCCGCATGATCGTCACCGGCGATCCGAGCCAGATCGATCTGCCGTCCGGGCAGACCTCGGGCCTCGCCGAGGCGATGCGGCTGCTCGCCGACGTCGAGGGCGTCGGCCACGTGACGTTCACCGCCGACGATGTCGTCCGCCACGAACTCGTCGCGCGCATCGTCGAGGCCTACGACAAGGCCGATGCGACGCTGGCGCGAGCGCGAGGCCTGGCAAATGAGCGCAGGATCGAGCCGCGCGCCGCGTCAATCGATGTGATCGTCGAGTGCGGCCGCAGTGGGACGCGGCCGCATGGCGCGAGCACCGTGCGCGCAGCGGTCAGCCGATGCGGCCGCTGTCGACGCCGTCGGCACGCAGCGTCAGGCCGCGCTGCTCATCGTGCTCTGACCGATGATGCCGGCGATCCGCGCGCTCAACGCGCAACTGGCGCGGCATCGACAAGCCGACCAACGTGCTGTCGTTTCCCGGCCGCAGCAGCGCGAGGCCGGCGGACATCGCTCGGCGATATCGTCGATCGCCTACGAGACCACCGCGCGCGAGGCGCGTCGCCGAAGGCAAGCCGTTCGCCGCATCATCTCGCCCATCTGGCCGTGCATGGATTTCTCCACCTGCTGGGCTACGATCACGACAACGACGCGCGACGCCGAGCACGATGGAGCGGCTCGAGCGCGCGCATCCTGGCAGCGGCTCGGTGTGCCGATCCCGTACTGCCGCGCGCGACGACTAGCCGCGCAGCCGCACCGAATCCCGGTTAGCGCAGCCATGCCTGATCCCGACGCGCCAAGTCGCAGCGATTCAGCATCGCGCGGCGCTGCCGATCCTGAGCGCGCAACCTGCCGGTGCCGTGCCGCAGCCGCCCGGCGCGCGCGACGACAGCGAGCTGGCTCACGCGCGTGACTGCGCGCCGCTGTTCGGCTGGAAGACCGGACCGACGCGCGCCGACCTGCGAGACGGTGCTGGAGGCCGGCGGTCGTCGGCGAGAGCCGGCTTCTCGCCGCGAAGAGCGCATCGATGCTCACGAACATCCTGGCGCTGCGCGGGCGCAGGATCGACGACGTCATGGTGCCGCGCGCCGACATCATCGCGGTGCAGCAGGACATCTCGCTCGGCGAGCTGATCAAGGTGTTCGAGGCGCCGGCCATTCGCGCCTCGTCGTCTACAACGACACGCTCGACGATCCGGTCGGCATGGTGCACATCCGCGACGTGATCGGCTACATGGTGCGCCGCGCGCACGGTCGACCGCCGACAAGGCCAAGCGCAAGAAGCCGTTCCCGGCCGGTCTCGATCTCAAGGCGATCGACCTCTCCGATGCGCGCTGTCGTCGACCAAGATCATCCGCGAGATGCTGTTCGTGCCGCCGTCGATGCCGGCGATCGATCTGCTCGCCAAGATGCAGGCGACGCGCATCCATCTCGCGCTGGTGATCGACGAATACGGCGGCACCGACGGCATCGTCGTCGATCGAGGACATCGTCGAGCAGATCGTCGGCGACATCGAGGACGAGCACGACGAGGACGAAGCGCCGGCCGATGGTGCGCCAGCCCGACGGCTCGTTCCTCGCCGACGCGCGCGCGCCAGTCTCGAGGACGTCGGTCGCGGTCGGTCGGCGCCGAATTCGAGGTCGGCGACGTCGGCGCAGCGAAGTCGATACGCTGGCCGGCTACGTGATGACGCGGGTCGGGCGCGCTGCCGCTGCGCGGCGAGGTGGTGCCGGGTCCGGGCGACTTCGAGATCGAGGTGCTCGACGCCGATCCGCGCCGGCTGAAGCGGCTGCGCATCACGCCGCAGGCCGCCGCCCGGCGACGGCGCGAGACGCGACGCGCCAGCGGCGCGATACCGCGCCGACGACGCCGCCGGCCGCGCCCGAAGCAGCCAGCCGCGCCCGACAAGGGACTCGCCGTGAACGCCGCGCTCAGCGCGCGGCTCGCGCGTTCGCTCGCACGCGATGGTGCTCTCCTGGGGCTGGCGGCGCGCCGCGATCGCCTTCGTCGCCGGCGCCGTGTCGGTGCTGGCGCTCGCGCCGGTCAATGCCTGGCCGGTGCTGTTCCTGACGCTTCCGGTCGCTGGTCTGGCTGATCGACGGCGCATCGGCCGGGCCGTCTCGGCGGCGTGATCGACGCGCGGCCGTCGCGCGGCTGGTGGTTCGGCTTCGGCTATTTCGTCGCCGGCCTCTACTGGATCGGCTTCGCGTTCCTGGTCGACGCCAAGACCTTCGCGTGGCTGCTGCCGTTCGCGGTGCATCGGCCTGCCGGCCGGCCTCGCGTTCTTCACTGCGCTGCGGCGTTCGCGCGTCGCGCGGCTGCTCTGGACGCGCGGGCCGCTGCGCATTCTCGCGCTCGCGGTCGCGCTCACGGCGACCGAGTGGCTGCGCGGCCATGTGCTCACCGGATTTCCTGGAACACGTTCGGCTACGCGCTCACCGGCCCGCTGGTGCTGGCGCAGGCGCGCCGCGCTGATCGGGCTCTGGGGACTGACCTTCATCGCGGTCTGTCTGTTCGCGAGCCCGGCGGTGCTCGACCGACGAGCGCGCGGATACGCCGCGGCCGTGGCTGCCGCTGCTGCGTCCCGCTCGCGGTCGCTCGCGCGCGCTCGCCGGTCTACGGCGCCGTGCGGCTCGCCCGCACGCCGACCGCACTCGTCGACGGCGTGAAGCTGCGCATCATGCAGCCGAATCTGCACGCAGGACGAGAAGTTCAACTACGGCGCCAAGCAGCAGGTGATGAGCCGCTATCTCGCGCTGTCGGACCGCGCCGACCGGTCCGGACGCGACCGGCGTGCGCGACGTGACGCACCTGATCTGGCCGGAATCGGCGTTTCCGTTCTTCCTCGCAGCGCGAAGCCGACGCGCTGGCGCAGATCGCCGATCTGCTGCCGCCAGGCACGGTGCTGATCGTCGGCGCCGCGCGCCGCGCCGACGCCGCGCCGACGCCCGGCGGTCATGCGCGCCTACAATTCGATCTACGTGATCGATCACGACGGCTCGATCCTGTCGGTCTACGACAAGATGCATCTCGTGCCGTTCGGCGAATACCTGCCGTTCCAGGATTTCCTCGAAAGCCTCGGCCTGATGCAGCTCACCAAGGTGCGCGGCGGCTATCATTCCGGGCGACCGCGCGCCAGCCGATCACGGTGCCGCGCGCGCCGCATTCCTGCCGCTGATCTGCTACGAGATCGTGCTTCCCGGCGAGGCGGTGCCGCGCGGCGAGCGGCCGGGCTGGCTCGTCAACCTCACCAATGACGGCTGGTTCGGCCACAGCTCCGGGCCCTACCAGCACCTGCAGCAGGCGCGCGTGCGCGCGATCGAGGAAGGCCTGCCGCTGGTGCGCGCCGCCAATACCGGCGTCTCGGCGGTCGATCGATCCGCTCGGCCGGATCGTCCGATCGCTTGCCGCTCGGCACCGAAGGCGTGCTCGATCTCGCCGCTGCCGCAGCCGCTCGGCGCCGACGTTCTACGCGCGTTTCGGCGATCGGGCCGGCCGGCCTCGTGCGATGCTGCTGTCGCGCTGGCGCTACGAGCTGTGGCGACGCCTGCCGCAGCGTAACGCGATCCGAGCTTAGCATCGGTCGGATAATGTCCGGGTGGCGACCGTCGCCTATCGTGGTCGCAGGTCCGTACGATATCACGTCTCGCGGGACATTGATGGGTCAGTTGCTCGTGCATGATCCGTTAGCTGGTCATGTCGATCGCATTGCATTTCTCGCGTCGGACGTGCATCGAGAGGTTGCGCAGCCGGGACATCGAGAGGGATGCGGTATGGCCAAAAAGGCGCCGAACCCGATCGACAAGCACGTCGGCAGCCGCGTGCGCATGCGCCGCATGATGCTGGGCATGAGCCAGGAGAAGCTCGGCGACGCGCTCGGCCTGACGTTCCAGCAGGTGCAGAAATACGAGAAGGGCACCAACCGGATCGGCGCCAGCCGGCTGCAGCAGATCTCGCATGATCCTGCAGGTGCCGGTGTCGTTCTTCTTCGAAGGCGCGCCGCACCTCGCCGGCATGACGCGACAGGGCCTGAGCGAAGCGCCGTCGCCCGCCTACGTGTCCGATTTCCTCGCCACCTCCGACGGGCTTGCGCTCACCAAGGCGTTCATGCGCGATCAAGGAACGCCAAGCTGCGCCGCCGCATCGTCGACCTCGTCGAGGAGATCGCCGGCGGCGACGACGGCTAACGCGCCGTGCCAGTTCGCCGGCGCGCAATCGCCCACCGTCAGCCCACATCTTGACCGGACGCCGTGGACGCTGCAAGAAACGCGGCGCGTCGCGCCGAGGCGCGCGCCGACGCGCATCAACCTGGCCGTGATCCGGCCTGTCAGGAGTGTCAATCGGTGTCCCGCAAGAACTATCTGTTCACCAGCGAGTCCGTTTCCGAAGGCCATCCCGACAAGGTCTGCGATCAGATCTCCGACGCGATCCTCGATGCGTTCCTGGAGAACGACGTCAAGCTCGGCATCGCCGACGACAGCCAGGTCAACACGCGGCTCGGCTGCGAGACGCTGACCACCACCAACAAGATCGTCATCGCCGGCGAAGGCCGCGGCCAGGCGCCGCTGTTGCAAGAAGTACGGCGGCACGACGGTGATCAACCGCGAGCTGATCACCGAGATCGCGCGCGGCGTCGGTCAAGGACATCGGCTACGACCAGGACGGCTTCTCCTATCACGGCGCCGACGTCGAGGTGCTGCTGCACGGCCAGTCGCCCGACATCGCGATGGGCGTCGACGCCAAGAAGAAGAAGGGCGGCGAGGAAGAAGGCGCCGGCGACCAGGGCATGATGTTCGGCTTCGCCTGCACCGAGAGCGAGGTCTACGAGAAGGGCTCGTTCATGCCGGCGCCGATCTTCTTCGCGCACAAGATCCTGCAGCACGCTGTCCGAGCAGCGCCGCTCCGGCAAGCTGTTCGACCTGCAGCCCGACGCCAAGAGCCAGGTCACGGTGCAATATGTCGACGGCAAGCCGGTCGGCTGCACCAAGGTCGTGGTCTCGACGCAGCACAATGCGCAGAACCGCAACGGCAAGAAATACACGCCCGGCATGGTGCGCGACCTGATCGGCGGCGCGGTCGAGTCCTCGCTGCCGAAGGGCTGGATGCCGAAGAAGCCGTCCGACTTCCTGGTCAACCCGACCGGCAATTTCGTGGTCGGCGGCCCGGACGGCGACTGCGGCCTCACCGGCCGCAAGATCATCGTCGACACCTACGGCGGCTATGCGCCGCACGGCGGCGGCGCGTTCTCCGGCAAGGACCCGACCAAGGTCGACCGCTCGGCCGCCTATGCGGCGCGCTATCTCGCCAAGAACGTGGTCGCGGCCGGCCTCGCCGACCGCTGCACCATCCAGGTCGCCTATGCGATCGGCGTTGCCGATCCGATGTCGCTGCTGGTCGACACTGCACGGCACCGGCAAGGTCGACGAGACGCAAGCTCGAGAAGGTGCTGCCGGAGATGTTCCGGCTGACGCCGACCAACATCCGCCGCACGCTCAAGCTTAACCGGCAGCTGATCTATCGCCGCGCACCGTCCGGCTTATAGGTCACTTCGGCCGCCGCGCCTGACAAGGCGATGCGGCGGCTTCTCACGGGAGAAGACCGATCTGGCGGCATGCCGTGCAAGGCTGTTCTGAGTCTGAGCGCCCGGATATCGATCGGCTGGGACCGGCTCTCCGGCCATTTGCGTTTGGGCGCAGGCTCGTGTCTTGACCGACGCATGCAACGTCGTACACGAGCAGGCGCGTTTCTTCTGGCCGTGCGCAAGGGTCACCCGTTGCGCGCGCGGCAGGTTGAACTGTTCGGCTACCCTGCTGCCGCGACTTCGCCGTCTGATCTGAAGCGACGCCCGCGCCGAACGATCCCGCAACCTTGTTTCCTGCCGCCGGTCGACGACGTGCGGCTCGAGACTTCGGTCTGGCGGCGGCGAGCATGCTCGATCGCAGCGGCGCAGGCATCCCTGCGCAGCCGGGTTCATCGGCTGCGAGCCGCTCGGTGAACGGCATGGCAAGGCGCCGGTCGCGACTCGCACGAACGATCGGCCTCACGAACATCCGGCTGCATCACGGCGATGCCGTTGAGCTCCTGAACTGGCTGCCGCGCACGCGCTCATCGCGCGCCGACCTGCTCTATCCCGACCCTGGCCGAAGCGGCGCACTGGAAGCGGCGGTTCGAGTCGATGCGAACGTGCTGCGAAGTTCGCACGCATCATGAGAGCCGGGCGGCGAATTTCGCTTCTGCGACCGACTGGGCGAACTTACGCCGAGTGGACGCTGCTGTGGCCTTGCCGCTCGCGATCTCCCCGCATGGCAACCGCGCGCGGATGACTGGCGAAGCCGTGGCCGGACTTTCCGGCACCCGCTACGAGAAGCAAAGGCGGTGCGCGAAGGGCGCGCCCCTGACCTATCTCATTTTCCGCGAGAAACTGATTATTTCGCCAGCGCGGTAGTGGCTCGCCGCGCCCGAACACGCCGCTGCGGCCTGTCGAGCCGGCTGCTTCAGGAGCTTGAAGCGATCCGGGTCGAGCCGCGGGCGACGCTGGCTGCGCCGGGGCGCTGGTTGCTGCGAAGCCGACTGGCGCTCGGCGCCACCGACAACCGAGGGAGAGAACTCGTCGCGCGAGTGACCGGAAGTCCGCCCCAGCGTCGAGCCCGGTCTGCTGTGGCTCATCGTGGCGCCGCGCCAGCGGTCGATGATCGTGTCGATGAAGTCCTCGGGCGGCGGCGGTGTTGTCGGTCGGTCAGGCGTTGATGACCGCCTGGCTGTGCGGGATGAGGTGCTCGGGAAGCTGCTTGAACTTGAGCCGCGTCGGCAGCGCCACGCCTTCGCCGAACGCGAACACCTCGCGCGTGCCGAGCGAGGGCACGAAGGCCAGCAGGTTGGCCGGCCGCGTCCGACACCGCCGAGCGCACGATCGCCTGGTCGCGGTCGTTCGCCATGCGCATCGCGAACAGCGTCGAGCATTGCGAAATGATGGTGGCGTCGAGCTCGGCCGGGCGCTGCGTGACCAGCCCGAGGAACACGCCGTATTTGCGGCCTTCCTTGGCGATGCGCGAGAGCGCCTTGCGGGTCGGGCCGAAACCGATCGAGCGGTCGGCCGGCGCGTAGCGATGCGCCTCCTCGCAGACGAACAGCAGCGGGAACGCGCCGTCGCTCCACAGGCCGAACTCGAACGCCATGCGGCAGCAGCACCGACACGACCGAGTCGACCACCTCGGCCGGGAAGCCGGCGAGCTGCATGATGGTCATCGGCTTGCCGTTCGGCGGCAGGCGGAACAGCTGGCGCAGCGCGTCCGACCATGGTGTCGCCGCCGACATTGGCGTTGTCGAACATGAAGGCGTAGCGCGGATCGTTGCGCGACGGTCTCGATGCGCGTGATCAGCCTGTGATAGATCATGCGCGAGCGAGCGGTTCTCGAGCTTGCCCATGCGCTCGTCGATCAGCGCTGATCAGGTCCGCGAGGCGATAGGGCACCGGCGTGTCGACGGTGAAGCCGGTGGTCTTCGGATCGTTGCGCTTGAGCAGCGGCCGCGTCGCCGGCGCGCGGTACTGCGGTATAGTCGCCTTCGCCATGCGGAATCAGCTCGGCAGAGGATCTCGACTTCCTCGTCGACGCCGGGCCGGCCGCGCGAAGAACACGTCGACGATCTCCTCGAAATTGAACAGCCAGAACGGCAGCTTGAGGTTGCTGCGGATTGAGCACCTGCGCGCGGTCGCCGAAGCAGCGGCCGTATTCGTTGTGCGGCGTCGATCAGGAAGACGCGCAGGTCCGGCCGCGCGTCGCAGGATCTGCGCGCAGCAGCAGCGCGACGCCGCTCGACTTGCCGACGCCGGTGGTGCCGAAGCACCGCGAAGTGCTTGCTCAGCATCTCGTCGACGTTGATGTAGGCGCCGATCGAAGTGTCCTGCTGCAGATGGCCGATGTCGATCGTGCCGGCGCCGGAGATGTCGTAGATCGAGCCGCAGCTCGTCGCTGCGTGATCAGCGCGAGCGCGGATCGCCGATCGCCGGATAGTCGGTGACGCCGCGCTGGAAGTAGGGCGCCTGCCGTCGTCGCGCTGCCTGATCTCGCCCATCATGTCGAGGCGCGCCGCGGCGCGGAAACCTGCTCGCGCGCCGCCGCCGTGATGTCCTGCGTCACTCGGCGACCATTCCGACCAGCAATGATTTGGCGCGCTGATGCGCGGGAATTTGCCGACGGATCGAGGCGTTCGCGACCGGATCGATGCTTTCCAGCGGCAGTCCGACGCTCGCCTGCGAGCCGCTGACCGAAGCGATGCGCCGCAGGTGCGCCCTGCATCGAGAACCGACACTGGTGGGATGTCCCGCGTCCACTGCCGCCTCCTGGCGCTCGCAAAAATCGCGAACGAGCGGTCGCCCGCGTCAGCGGTCCGCCTTTCCGGCAAATCGGTAGAGGCGCGCTCTAGATTGAATTAACCCCCGCTGCGGCCGCAACCGGATGGAGAAATCCTTTTACCGCAGTCATCATTAACAGGGGTTAATCGGCGGTGCCACGGGCCCGAACGCGCCGCCTAAAGGGCGGCCCATTGCATTTCCGCAGCTAAACCGCTATATGGGTCGGATGTCCTGATCAATGACATCTCATAACGATCGGATGATCCGATCGGCTGTTGAGAGTGGCCCCGCCGGACCCGCTCTTTTTGTTACCTGAAAGCAACCCGGCGCATGCCGGACCATCGACGCAAGCGTTCGAACTATCAGGATATCGCCGGAGCCCCGGCTCATCACTCGAGCAGGGCATGTCGGCGCGCGTCGCCGCGTTGGCGGATCGCCGGCGCTGCTGAGCGGGCTCGGGCTACCGGCTGGTGCGGCGCGCGCGTCTCCGCAGCGCAGGCTGCACCGTGCAGATCATGGCCGAACGGCCGGACGGCATCGATGGTGATCGAGGACCGCGAGGCCGCCTTCGCGCGCGCTCTCGCCGGTGTTCGACGTCGAAGACCCGATCGACCGCGAGTACCGGCTGGAGATCTCATCGCCGGGCATCGACCGGCCGCTGGTGCGGCGTTCGGATTTCGAGCGCCATGCCGGGCACGAGAGTCGAAGATCGAGATGGCGGTCGCGCGCGAGGGCCGGCGTAAGCGTTTCCGCGGCATGCTGACTGGGCGTCGAGGGCGACGCCGCGCGAGCTGCGCGCGCAAGGACGCGCCGAAGGCGAGGCCGGCGACGTGCTGCTGCCGATCGCCGACATGGCCGAGGCGCGCTGGTGCTCACCGACGCGCTGGATCCGCGAATCGCTGCGGCGGGATCACAGCGCGCGACCCGAGCGAACAGACGAACACGCCGCTAACGAGCCGCGCACGCGAATGACCGATGGCCGTCAGCGCCAACCGGCTCGAACTGTTGCAGATCGCCGACGCGGTCGCCCGCGAGAAGTCGATCGACCGGCGCATCGTCATCACCGCCATGGAGGATGCGATCGCGAAGGCGGCGCGCTCGCGCTACGGCAGCGAGACCGAGGTCCATGCCGAGATCGACCCCAAGACCGGCGAGATTGCGGCCTCGCGCGCCACATGCTGGTGGTCGAGCAGGTGGAGAACCCGCCGAACCAGATCAGCCTGGAGGACGCGCGCAAGCGCCGCAATCCGGCGCGCGCAGATCGGCGACACCATCGCCGAGCACGCTGCCGCCGCTCGAATACGGCCGCATCGCCGCGCAGTCGGCCAAGCAGGTGATCGTGCAGAAGGTGCGCGAGGCCGAGCGCGACCGCCAGTACGAGGAGTACAAGGACCGCATCGGCGACATCGTCAACGGCATCGTCAAGCGGGTCGAGTACGGCAACGTGGTGGTCGATCTCGGCCGCGGCGAGGCGATCGTGCGGCGCGACGAGATGCTGCCGCGCGAGACCTTGCGCAACGGCGACCGCATCCGCGCCTTCATCTACGACGTGCGGCGCGAGGCGCGCGGGCCCGCAGATCTTCCTCTCGCGCACGCATCCGCAGTTCATGGCGAAGCTGTTCGCGCAGGAGGTGCCGGAAATCTACGACGGCATCGTCGAGGTGAAGGCGGTCGCCCGCGATCCCGGCTCGCGCGCCAAGATCGCGGTGATCTCGCGCGATTCCTCGGTCGATCCGGTCGGCGCCTGCGTCGGCATGCGCGGCTCGCGCGTGCAGGCGGTGGTGCAACGAGCTGCAGGGCGAGAAGATCGACATCATCCCGTGGTCGCCGGACATCGCGACCTTCGTGGTCAACGCGCTGGCGCCCGCCGAAGTCGCCAAGGTCGTGCTCGACGAGGACCGCGAGCGCATCGAGGTGGTGGTGCCGGATCAGCAGCTTTCGCTCGCGATCGGCCGGCGCGGCCAGAACGTGCGGCTCGCCTCGCAGCTCACCGGCTGGGACATCGACATCCTCACCGAGCAGGAGGAGTCCGAGCGCCGCCAGGCCGAGTTCGAGAAGCGCACCAAGGCTGTTCATGGACGCGCTCAACGTCGACGAGGTGGTCGGGCAGCTGCTCGCCTCGGAAGGCTTCACCTCGGTCGAGGAGCTCGCCTGCGTCGACGAGAAGGAAATCGCCGGCATCGAGGGTTTCGACGAGGACACCGCGCGCGAGCTGCAGACGCGCGCGCGCGACTATCTCGCGCAAGATCGAGGCCGAGCTCGACGCCAAGCGCAAGGAGCTCGGCGTCGAGGATGCGCTCAAGGAGGTGCCGGGCGTCACCACGGCGATGCTGGTCGCGCTCGGCGAGAACGGCGTCAAGACGGTGGAGGATCTGGCCGGCTGCGCGACCGACGACCTCGCCGGCTGGACCGAGCGCAAGGACGGCGAGACCAAGCGCGAGCCCGGCTTCCTCGACGGCTTCGAGCTTTCGCGCGAGGAGATGCGAGGCGATGATCATGCAGGCCCGCCTGAAGGCCGGCTGGGTCACCGAAGCCGATCTCGCACCGCCCGCGACCGAAGAAGCGCCGGCCGAAGCGGCCGCGCCCGCCCAATGAGGAGGCCGGACCGGAACCGATGCTGGCGCACGCCGACAGTGACGATACGCGGCCCGCGCGAGGCCGGAGCGGCGCGAGCGCAGCTGCGTGGTCACGCGCGCGGTCAAGCCGGTCGACGAGCTGATCCGGTTCGTGGTCGCCCCTGACGGGGCGGTGGTGCCCGATCTCAAGCGCGCGCTTGCCCGGCCGTGGCGTCTGGGTCACGGCGAGCCGCGCCGCCGTCGATGACGCGGTGCGACGCAACGGTTTTTCCCGCGGATCTCAAGCGCGCTGTCCGCGCCACGCCCGACCTTTCCGCCGAGGTCGAGCGGCAGTTGGAGCGTGCAGCCCTCGATGCGCTCGGCATCGTCCACAAGGCCGGCCGGGTGGCGACCGGCTTCGCCCGCACCGAAAGCGAGGTTGCCGGCGGTCCGGTGGCGGCGATCCTGCAGGCTACGGACGCCTCGCCCGACGGGGTGCGCAAGATCGCGGCCGCGGCGGCAAGGCGCCAAGCCGGCACGAATGCTGCCCCGATCCCCGTGGTAACGGCGTTTACGACGGCGCAATTGGATTTGGCATTGGGGCGGTCAAATGTGGTAGCATGCTGCCCTGCTCGCCGGCCCAGCGAGCAACGGGTTCCTCGCGCGCTGCCAGAGCCTCGAACGCTTCCGGACCATCGATCCGGGCGGACGCGGCGCGGGATAGTGCGTCGGTTTACGATTTTTCGCATGTGTTCAGGATCGGATGTGAATGGCTACTGATACCAAGAGCTCCCGGCGAGAAAACGCTGAGCGTAACTCGACCAAGACGCTGACGCTCAAGCCGCGCGCCGAGACCGGCGTGGTGCGCCAGAGCTTCAGCCATGGCCGCTCCAAGGCGGTGGTGGTCGAGAAGGTGAAGCGCCGCGTCGGCGGACCGGGCGAGCGCCAAAGCCGGCCGACGCGCCGCACCCGCGCCGGATCGCGGTCGCGACGCCGCGCCGTGGCGGCGTGGTGGCGCGTGGCGCGACACGCCGGCTCGCAACACCGCAGCGCTCCGCGCCGCGCCGCCGCCGAAGCCATCCGGCGTCGTGCTGCGCACGCTCACCGAGGAAGAGCAGGACCGCCGCGCCCACGCGCTCGGCGACGCCAAGGTGCGCGAGGCCGAAGAGCGCAAGATCGCCGAGGAAGAGGCGAAGATCCGCGCCGAGCGCGACGCGATCGAACGCACCGAGCGCGAGGCCGCCGAGGCGCGCAAGCGCACCGAGGAAGATCGCCGCCGCCACGACGAAGAGACCAAGCGCAGGGCCGACGAGGTCGCCAAGAAGCGCTTCGGCGGCGAGGAAGAGCCGCAACGGCCGAGAACCTGCGATCGCGGCGCCGGTCGCGCGCAAGCTGACGCCCGAAGCCGAGGACGACGACCGCCGCCCGGTGCGCCGCGGCGCCGGCGGCGCCCGCGCGTCCCGCCGCGGCGCCGCAAGGCGCCGCGCGCCGGGCGCGCCGAAGCAGCGCGGCCGCCTGACGCTCACCACCGCGCTCAGCGCCGACGAAGTGCGCGAGCGTTCGGTCGCGTCGTTCCGCCGCCGCACGCAGCGCATGCACCGGCCATCGCGACAGCGAGCAGAAGGAAAAGCTCGTGCGCGAAGTCACCATCCCGGAAACCATCACCATCCAGGAACTCGCGAACCGCATGTCGGAGCGCGGCGGTCGACGTCATCAAGATCCTGATGAAGCAGGGTCACATGGCGAAGATCACCGACACGATCGACGCCGACACCGCGCAGCTGCATCGCCGAGGAGCTCGGCCACACGGTGCGCCGCGTCGCCGAGTCCGGACGTCGAGGAAGGCCTGTTCGACGCCGCCGACGATGCCGGCGACGCTGCTGCCGCGCCCGCCGGTCGTGACCATCATGGGCCACGTCGACCACGGCAAGACCTCGCTGCTCGACGCGATCCGGCACGACCAACGTGGTGAGCGGCGAAGCCGGCGGCATCACCCAGCACATCGGCGCCTATCAGGTGACGATCGCCGACGGGCGGCAAGATCACCTTCATCGACACGCCGGGCCACGCCGCCTTCACGGCGATGCGCGCCCGCGGCGCCAAGGTCACCGACATCGTGGTGCTGGTGGTCGCCGCCGACGACGGCGTGATGCCGCAGACGATCGAGGCGATCAATCACGCCAAGGCCGCCAAGGTCCCGATGATCGTCGCGATCAACAAGATCGACAAGGCCGGACGCGAAGCCCGAGCGCGTGCGCACCGAGCTGCTGCAGTACGAGGTGCAGGTCGAGTCGCTCGGCGGCGACGTGCTCGACGTCGAGGTGTCGGCGACCAAGAAGATCAACCTCGACAAGCTGCTCGAGACCATCGCGCTGCAGGCCGAAATTCTCGACCTCAAGGCCAATCCGGACGCGCGCCGCCGAGGGCACCGTGATCGAGGCGAAGCTCGACCGCGGCCGCGGCCCGGTCGCGACCGTGCTGGTCCAGCGCGGCACGCTGCATGGCGGCGACATCGTGGTGGCCGGCGCCGAATGGGGCCGCGTGCGCGCGCTCGTCTCCGACACCGGCGCAGCCGATGCAGCGAGGCCGGACCCTCGATGCCGGTCGAGGTGCTCGGCTTCAACGGCACGCCCGACGCCGGGCGACCGGCTCGCGGTGGTCGACGAGCGAAGCGCGCGCCCGCGAGGTCACCGACTATCGCGCGCGCCAGAAGCGCGACAAGGCCGCCGCGCGCCAGACCGGCATGCGCGGCTCGCTCGAGCAGATGATGGCGCAGCTCAAGACCGCGGGCCGCAAGGAATTCCCGCTGATCATCAAGGGCGACGTGCAGGGCTCGCTCGAAGCGATCGTCGGCGCGCTCGACAAGCTCGGCACCGACGAGGTCGGCGGCGCGCATGATCCACTCCGGCGTCGGCGGCATCACCGGAGTCCGACGTGACGCTCGCCGAATCCTCCGGCGCCGCGATCATCGGCTTCAACGTGCGCGCCCACAAGGAAGCGCGCGAGGCTGGCCGAGCGCGACCGGCATCGAGATCCGCTACTACAACATCATCTACAACCTCGTCGACGACGTGAAGGCGGCGATGTCCGGCCTGCTCACGCCGGAGCGGCGCGAGACCATGCTCGGCAACGCGCAGATCCTGGAAATCTTCAACGTCTCCAAGGTCGGCAAGATCGCCGGCTGCCGCGTCACCGACGGCAAGGTCGAGCGCGGCGCGGGCGTGCGCCTGATCCGCGACAACGTCGTCGATCCACGAAGGCAAGCTGCAGCCAGCTCAAGCGCTTCAAGGACGACGCGCGCGAGGTGCCGGCCGGCCAGGAATGCGGCATGGCCTTCGAGAACTACCAGGACATGCGGCAGGGCGACGTCATCGAGTGCTATCGGGTGGAGACGGTGCAGCGCTCGCTCTGAGTCCAAATCTCAGACTGGCGCGATCCAGCACCATTCCGTCATGCCGCGCAAGGCCGGGTGCATCCAGTCATCGCAGATCCATGCTGACGAAGACGTCGCGGATGCCCGGCATTGAGGCCGCGCATGACGATCGAGCGACTGATTGCAATGCCACGACACCATCATCGCGATCAGCTCGCCCGGCAGGCCTCGCAGCGCCAGCTGCGCGTCGGCGAGCTGATCCGCCACGCGCATCGCCGAGCATGCTGACGCGCGGCGAGCGTGCACGATCCCGGTGCTCGAAGGCCATCATGATCACCGTGCCCGAGGTGCGCATGAGCGCCGACCTGCGGCTCGCGACGATCTACGTCATGCCGCTCGGCGGCCGCGACATCGAAGCAGGTGCTCGAGGCGCTCGAGCGCAACAAGCGCTTCCTGCGCGGCGAGATCGCGCGCCGCGTTAACCTGAAATTTGCTCCTGACATTCGTTTCCACGTCGACGAACGATCTCGACGAAGCGGAACGGATCGAGAAGATTCTGCGAACACCCGCGGTCCAGCGCGATCTCGAGCGCGAAGAAGACGGACGAGCGAGAATCAATGAGCGACAACGAATCGCCGCGTCGCCAGCATCCGGCGCTGCGAGACCGCGCACGCAGAAGGGCAAGTCAGCAGTTCCGGCGCGAGAAGCGCGACGTGCACGGCTGGATCGTGCTCGACAAGCCGGTCGGCATGACCTCGACGCAGGCCGTCGGCGCGATCAAGCGGCTGTTCTCGTGCAAGCGCGCCGGCCACGCCGGCACGCTCGATCCGCTCGCCTCGGGCTGCCTGCCGATCGCGCTCGGCGAGGCGACCAAGACCGTCCCGTTCGTCATGGACGGCCGCAAGGTCTACCGCTTCACCGTGCGCTGGGGCGAGGAGCGCGACACCGACGACGCCGACGGCCGCGTGGTCGCGACGGCGACGCGCGCGCCCGGACCGCGCGCGCGATCGCGGCGCTGCTGCCGGCGCTTCACCGGCACCATCGCGCAGGTGCCGCCGCAATACTCCGCCATCAAGATCGAGGGCGAGCGCGCCTACGACCTCGCCCGCGACGGCGAGACGGTCGATCTGGCAGGCCCGGCCGGTCGAGATCCACCGGCCTCGAGCTGGTCGAACCTGCCCGACGCCGATCATGCCGATTTCGAGGCCGAATGCGGCAAAGGCACCTATGTCCGGTCGCTGGCGCGCGATATCGGCCGCGTGCTCGGCTGTCTCGGCCATGTCACGGCGCTACGGCGCGACGGCGGTCGGCCCGTTCGGCGAAAACGACATGATTTCGCTGGAACGGAACTGGCAGCCATGTGCCATAGAGCAGCCGCCGGCGAGGCAAGCCTCGCCGACGCGCTACTGCCCGTCGAGACCGCGCTGGACGACATCCCGGCGCTGGCCGTCAGCCGGGCAGATGCGGCAAGGCTCCAAAGAGGCCAGGCCGTTTTGTTGCGCGGACGGGATGCTCCCATCTTTCGCGGCACGGTTTATGTCGACGGTCTCGGGCCAGCTGGTGGCTCTGGCCGAAGTGGACCGCGGCGAAATCGTCCCCAAGCGCGTGTTCAACCTGGCCGGGCTGGTGGGCAGCGCCGGCCACAGAAAGGTCACTAGCCGATGTCGATTACTGCCGAGCCGTAAGGCCGAAGTCATCAAGACGAATGCCACGAAGTCCGGCGACACCGGGTCGCCCGAAGTGCAGGTCGCGATCCTGACCGAACGGATCACCAACCTGACCGAACATTTCAAGACTCACGTCAAGGACAACCACTCGCGGCGCGGGCTGCTCAAGCTCGTCTCGCAGCGTCGCCAGTTGCTCGATTACGTCCGGCGCACCGACGAGGCGCGCTACAAGACGATCTGATCGAGAAGCTTGGCATCCGCCGCTGAGCAATGCCGCGCGGGTTGTCCCGCGCGTTCGTACCGGAGTGCTTATCCAGTCCGTTGTTTCACCGGCAGCAAAGCGCTGCCGATATTCTGAGACCGGGCGCATGAGCGGCGCCGGTTCGCCTCAACGGAGGCTCGAAGGCCATGGCAGGATCGCCGGATGTTCTTTTCGCAGCACGCGGTCGCCGCGCGGACAGCGTCTCGCCGTCTTGCTCATGGCCTTCGCCCCTTCGCGAAAACCATGAGAGAAAATCGCAATGTTCGATATCCATCGTGTTGAGCTCGACTGGGGTGGCCGCAAGCTAACCCTCGAAACCGGCAAGGTCGCGCGCCAGGCCGACGGCGCAGTCATCGCCACCTACGGCGAGACCACCGTCATCGCGACCGTCGGTCGCCGCCAAGACAGCCGAAGCCCGGCATCGACTTCCTGCCGCTGACCGTCAACTACACCGAGAAATACTACGCGGCCGGCCGCATTCCCGGCGGCTACTTCAAGCGCGAGCGCGGTCCGACCGAAAAGGACACGCTGACCTCGCGCCTGATCGACCGCCCGATCCGTCCGCTGTTCGCCGACGGCTGGCGCTGCGACACGCAGGTGATCATCACCGTGCTGTCGCACGATCAGGAGAACGATCCCGACATCGTCGCGATGGTGGCGGCGTCGGCGGCGCTGACGCTGTCCGGCGCGCCCTTCATGGGCCCGATCGGCGGCGCGCGCGTCGCCTTCGTCAACAACGAATACGTCCTCAACCCGACCATCGACGAGATGAAGGAGAGCCAGCTCGATCTGGTCGTCGCCGGCACGCAGGACGCCGTGCTGATGGTCGAGATCGGAAGCCAAGGAGCTGTCCGAGGAGATCATGCTCGGCGCCGTGATGTTCGGCCACCGGCACTATCCAGCCGGTGATCGAGGCGCATCATCCAGCTCGCCGAGAAGGCCGCCAAGGAGCCGCGCGATTTCGCGCAGCCCGACACCACGGCGCTCGAGAAGGAAATGCTCGGCATCGTCGAAGCAGGACCTGCGCAAGGCCTATGCGATCCCGGCCAAGCACGAGCGCCAGGACGCGGTCGCCGCCGTCAAGAAGAAGGCGATGGAGCACTTCTTCCCGGACGGCAAGGACAACCCCGAGCGCCCGATGCTGCTGCGTCGCCGGCGTGTTCAAGGAGCTCGAAGCCAAGATCGTGCGCTGGAACATCCTCGACACCAGCAAGCGCATCGACGGCCGCGATCTCGTCACCGTGCGCCCGATCGTCTGTCGAGGCCGCCGTTCCTGCCGCGCACCCACGGCTCGGCGCTGTTCACCCGCGGCGAGACGCAGGCGATCGTCGTCGCCACGCTCGGCACCGGCGAGGACGAGCAGTGGATCGACGCGCTGCAGGGACCTACAAAGAAGCGTTCATGCTGCACTACAACTTCCCGCCGTTCTCGGTCGGCGAGACCGGCCGCATGGGCGCGCCCAGGCCGCCGCGAGATCGGCCACGGCAAGCTCGCCTGGCGGGCGATCCGTCCGATGCTGCCGGCGAAGGACGAGTTCCCCTACACCATCCGCGTGGTGTCGGAGATCACCGAGTCGAACGGCTCGTCGTCGATGGCGACCGTGTGCGGCACCTCGCTCGCGCTGATGGACGCCGGCGTGCCGCTGAAGCGGCCGACCGCCGGCATCGCCATGGGCCTCATCCTCGAGGACAAGCGCTACGCCGTGCTGTCCGACATCCTCGGCGACGAGGATCATCTCGGCGACATGGACTTCAAGGTGGCCGGCACCGAGCGAGGGCGTCACCGCGCTGCAGATGGACATCAAGATCGCCGGCATCACCGAAGAGATCATGAAGGTGGCGCTCGACCAGGCCAAGGGCGGCCGCCTGCACATCCTCGGCGAGATGGCGAAGGCGCTCGACCGCGGCGCGCGCCGAGCTCGGCGAATACGCGCCGCGCATCGAGACCTTCAAGATCCCGACCGACAAGATCCGCGAAGTGATCGGCACCGGCGGCAAGGTGATCCGCGAGATCGTCGAGAAGACCGGCGCCAAGATCAACATCGAGGACGACGGCACCGTGAAGGTCGCCTCCGCCGACGGCGAGTCGATCAAGGCCGCGATCAACTGGATCAAGTCGATCGCCTCCGATCCGGAGGTCGGCCACATCTACGAGGGCACCGTCGTCAAGGTGATGGACTTCGGCGCCTTCGTGAACTTCTTCGGCGCCAAGGACGGCCTCGTGCACATCACGCCAGCTCGCGCCGAACCGCGTGCAGAAGACCACCGACGTCGTCAAGGAAGGCGACAAGGTGAAGGTCAAGCTGCTCGGGCTTCGACGAGCGCGGCAAGGTGCGGCTGTCGATGAAGGTCGTCGACCAGGCGACCGGCGAGGACCTCGAGGCCAAGCAGAAGGCCGAGCCCCGCGCGCAGGCGGCCGGCGCGGAATAATTGCCGGCCCAGGCCAGCGAACATCGGGAAACCATCAGGGCGCCCTTCGGGCGCTTGTCTCTTATTAATACCATTAGAATCAAATGCTTAGATGAATGCCGACTTTTTGTGATGGCGAACACATCGCCAATCCGAGGCCCCGGCCTAATCTCAATCATGAGGAGCGCAGATGCTCTGGTCACGAGAACAAGGCGAACGACGATGACCACCATCACCGGTTACGCCATCGCCCGCTTCGATCACTTCTTCGCGGCCGTCATTGGCTTCTGCGCTGACTTCTGCGCCGGCGCCCGTCAGGGCGGATACCACCGTCCCCCGACCGCCCTGACGGCCCGCCGTCCACTCAACGCTCTGCTCACTGACTGAGCTCGATCTCTCGTTCACCATCTTCACTCCCGCTTCTCACTTCGACTTCCCCGTCCGCGGCCCCACCACGGACGGGATTTTGCTCTTTGCGCATTGACCCGTTCCGAAAGCGCGGGCATACTGTTCCAGGATCATGCGTTCGCGCTATCGTTGCAGTCCGCCCATTCACCCCGCGCGGCGGCGACGATGCCGGGTCCCACCACCTGCCAATCTGCTTTCGGTCTTTCCGGAAAAGCTGGCGGCGCAGCTGTTCGCCCACGCCAGACTGGTCAAGCTTGCCGCCGACGAGGTGCTGTTTCTGCGCCGGCGATCCGGGCGACGGCTGCTACCGCGTCGAGCAGGGCCTGCTCAAGGTCAGCATGATCGCGCCGACCGGCGCCGAACGGATTCTGGCCATCGTCGGGCCGGGCGCCATCGTCGGCGAGCTTTCCACCATCGACGGCCTGCCGCGCTCGGCATCGGTCGCGGCCGTCCGCGATCCGAATTGACCTTCGTCAGCCGCGCGGCGTTCCAGGCCTTCGCCGACGAGCATCCGGAGGTCTACCGGCATCTGGTGACGCTGCTCGCCGCGACGGCTGCGCGACACCGACGGCGTGGTGGCGGCCGGAAGCTTTCTGCGCTCAAGGGCCGCGTGGCGCGGGCGCTGCTCGATCTCTCCGAGGCGTTCGGCCGGGACGTCGGCCAGGGCCGCATTCTCATCCGCCAGAAGGTCAGCCAGAGCGACGTCGCCGCGATGGCCGGGATCGCGCGCGCGAGAACGTCAGCCGCATTCTCAACGA
>ERZ1370068.9631-contig-8395_pt1 | contig 25387 bp, 41 predicted proteins | sample MGYA00561227_ERZ1370068 | MGnify/ENA primary metagenome ERZ1370068 (study PRJEB38410, sample SAMEA6850437) | metagenome | study: Metagenomic assessment of the ecological functions of the soil: analysis of the soil microbiota associated with the...
AAGTTACGTATTGCTCGACTTTCTCCGCGCGTCACCGCGTCAACAATGTCGGACATTTACCCGCGGTCACTACCGGCATCGCTCACCTCAAGGGGCCGCTGCATGGCGGCGCGAATGAAGAATCGATGCGGGTCCTCGAGGAGATCGGCTCGCCAGAGCACGTCGAGCCGTGGGTGAAGGAGCGCCTCGCCCGGAAGGAGAAGATCATGGGCTTCGGCCATCGCGTGCATAAATCGGGCGACTCGCGCGTGCCGGTGATGCGCGAACTCGCGCGTGGTCTAGGCGAGCGCACGGGCGACGTTCACTGGGTGGTGATCTGCGAGCGCCTCGAGGAGGCGATGCGGCGCGAGAAGAATCTCTGCGCCAACGTGGACCTCTATGCTGCGGTCGTGCTGCGGCTGCTAGGGATTCCGGCAGCGTTGAATCCCGCGATCTTCGCCTGTTCGCGTGTGGCCGGCTGGTGCGCCCACGTCATCGAGCAACACGGCCACAACCCCGCCTCATCCGCCCGCGCTCCCTACACCGGGCCGATACGCAGGGAATTCCGCTGAGCGGGCGGCATCTTCCCGGCACCCTGGTCGCCGCAGGCGAGCGGCCCTGCGTGGACGGCTGTTCTGGTCGAAATCTATGCCCGCGGCGCGTGGAGGAGGGCGTCCTCGTGCCGGCGGTCGCGGAGCCACTCCCTGCCTGGATTCTCCCGGGAAGCGCGCTCGTCGAGGAACGCGACTTCGGAGGGACCGGACCCGGCGGAGGTCGCCGCCGTGGAGTTTTTCTGACGACGCCGCCGACGCCTTACGAGCTTCGTGGGAAGGCGACGAGTGCGGAGAACTTCGAGAACCTGCTCGCCTACCTGGGGTTGCCCGTTTTCGCGCGCGCACTCAACGGAGGTGAGATCAACATCAAGCGCTCACTTCTTCTTCTGCCCAATCGAGGGTGAACAACTCCTGCGCCCGGCGCACGCCGCGAAGCGCGAACCGTCCCACGGACGCAAACCGCGCCTGATCGGCCGCGGGCGTTACGGCCACGAATTCCGCGGAAGCGAGCAGATCGCGAGTCCACCGAGCGGCACATGGAAACGATGCGGCTCACTTCGTTGACCGCCGGTCCAACCACGGTGAAGTCCAGCCGTTCGTCGCTCCCGATATTTCCGTAAAAACGTCCCCCGCGTGCAGGCCGAGGCGCACCTCCGTGACGGGCCGTCCCTCGCCGCCCGGCGGCGGGCATTTAGATCCGCGACCCGCCGCTTCATTTCCCGCGCGGCCCGCAGCGCGCCGGCCGCCGCGTCGGCGGTTTGAAAAATTGCCAGCACGCCGTCGCCGATGAGCTTGAGGACATCGCCTCCCGCCTGGTCAACGGCCGAAATCACCCCTCGGCATAATCATTGAGCAGCGGAATGACTTCAGCGGGTTCGATCGGAGTCGGCCAGCGAGGTGATAGCCGTGAAGATCGGAGAACCACAACACCGCGTTGATGCGTTCTGCCGTTCCACGGGAAATGCGGCCTTGAAGCACGCGCCGGCCGGCGTCCTTTCGAGATAAACCTCCACGAGGGTTTCGGCGATCCGCGAGAGCGAGACACATTTGAGCCCGAGCGCCAGCGTCGGGACGAGCCGCCGCAGCGCGGCACAATCGGCCTCGCCAAATCCGTCGGGATTCCGCGTCGTCCAATGCGAATAAATCGCATCCATTTCCCCGATGACCGCCTCGCTGGGAAAACGCTGCACGAGGGCTACGTAGTCCGTGTGGCCCCGCTCCTGGAGTTCGTCGAGCCCGGAAAAGTCCGCTGGTTCACCAAAGCCGATGCGTCGGCGCAGTTCGTCCGCGCCGGTCTCCAGCAAGTGATGAAATGCGGAGCGCTTCCACCGCTCCGCCGCTTCGCCCTGGCGGGTGCTGGCGTATTCAAGCGTCGGCTGCTCCTCCACACCATCATTCCGCCAGAGGAAGACGCGGCCCTCCCAGATCGGATGCAAGGTGTCAATGATCGCGATTGCGGAGGAAACCGGCAGGCCTGCAGCGTTGGCGCGTTCGCAAAGGCCGTGCAGCAGTTCGGTCTCTGACGCACCCGCCAACGCCCGCTCAGTGATCCATGTGGCGATTTGTTCGATGTCGCGTTCGTGCATGGCTCACTTTTGTGCCATTTGCCGCCATTGTCTATGTCGCCATCCGGGAAGCATCCCGGCAAATGGGCAAAGGCGGGCGCGTCATCAACATTGGCAGTTGCGTTGCCGAGAGTATGACAAATCCAAATCGCCGATGCCCGGAGCGTCTATGAGGCTGTCACTCTAAACCGCCGATCCAATCCCACAAGGGCCGCAGATCTTCAACATCGAGCGCCAATCGTCGAACGCCCTCACCTAGATCGATGGCATGCCGCAGCCGAATCTTTGCCTCCGCAGTGCGCCCGGTGACGCTCGCATAGCTGGCAAGATTGAGCATGATTATAACATTCCTAGGATGAATCACGCGCGCTTCGAGCAGGATTGCCTCCGCCTTCTCTATAGTCTCGGACCGCCGGACCGCATAGGCCAGTTGAGTCCACCAAGAGGGGTTCCCTGGCATGACCTTCACAAGGTGACTGGCAAGGGCTGCAGCCAATCGCCATTTCCTGGCCGCCATGTAGAGAGCGAGACGCGCTCCCAAGACCTCGATGCGGGTCTGGTCCGCGGGCGCAATCTCATCGAGTGCAAGCGTCGCATCGTCCAACATTCCCAGCTCGATATACCCGCTCGAAACAAGGACGCGCCTCTGCCAATTCGTGTTCAAGGGATTAGAGACTCTTGCACGAAAGAGAAGAGCGCGTTTGTTCATTTTTTCGACGATTTCTCATGCTTCAAGCTTCGGCTTTATTCGAAATCCGACAGGCTCCAGCGGAAGATATACGCGCGGCCTTGCGGTACTTGCTTCAGAGAACGTCAGTTTTATTGCGCCCGACTGCGAAATGACAGCACCTCACATCGTTCGCGCTTGACGCCTGGACGGCACCCGCGCCGCTGCCATCTCGATGGAAAAGCGCGCACCGGTTTCACTTTTGGATTTACTCGCGGTGCGTCAGAGCCTTGTAATTGCAGCTCAAGGTCAACGAGTGACCCACCGCCAAAGGTCGCGACACGCATCCGGCGGCCTGCGCTGCTAGACGACGCCGACCTCCGCCACGCTCAGCACGCGGGAGAAGGCGCGGGCTCGACACGTTGCGCCGCGCGGGCTGGCTGGAAGGCGAGGCGCGATTCCCGCGACCTCCATGGCCCCACGACCTTGTCGGGAGTCGACGTCGAGCGCATCACAGCAAGCGAGTGCGCTGCACGTCGATGCCTCACCGCGGAGAACGCGACACTGTTTCGTTCATTGATTGCGCTGCGCTCCGGAGAACTGCCCATTCACACAAGCTACTCGAACGACGCAGCCCTCGGGCTGCTCCAGCACCTCAAGGCGCTACCATCACCTCTCGCGTTCTAGCATTTCGGCGACACCGCGACTTCCACATTCTTGTTGATCTTCGAAAACGGAGCGAAATTCCGTTTCGTTCTCTCAATCCGCAAACCCTAGTCCTGCCTTCTGCACTTCCTGATACGGCAACAGCCAGACGAGCGATTCGTCGTGCAAATCGACGACCTGGATACGGTTGCCCCACGGATCGCGGAAGTCGCACCGGAACGGCGGGATCAGTTTGATGTCATATTTCTTCGTGAGCTTCTCGCGCACTTCGGCAAGCTGCTTCTCATCGCGCACCATGATTCCGAAGTGCCGCCCACGGTCGGGCTTCATTTCCTCAACCTCGAACATCGCGAGAAATTGATGTTCGCCGAGCTTGAAGAAAGCATCGCCTTCGCCTTCGTCGAGTTTCTCGAGATTGAAGACGTCCTGATAGAAGGCCACGGCCTTCTCCACATCGCCGACCTCGATTGCGACATGATTGCATCCATAGACTTGCACGCTCATAGCTCTGTTCTCCTTCCCTCTTTCAGATCGCGGCTCAGCAACTTTAATTTCTCGAGGTTCTCTTCATAGGTTTCTCTCCTGCCTTTTTCCCGGCAAAGGTGCAGCAAAAAACCACGCCTTTGCTATCGAAGATTGATGTTTCCCAATGGCGTGCGAAGATCGTGCCATCTCAGGACAGGGCGGCCAGAGCGAAAAATTCACAGCAATTATGAAATTGATCAGCCCGGATTTCAGCGAGGGCGGTAACATCCCCGAACGCTTCACCTGCGACGGCGAGGACATCAGTCCGACATTGAAAATAAAGGGCGTGCCCAAACCGGCCAGTCTCGTGTTGATCGTGGACGATCCAGATGCGCCGGTAGGTACATTCACCCACTGGCTCGTGTGGAACTCTGCGACCGGACGCCACCGAGATCGTGGCGAACGGCCCGCTTTCCGGACGCGGTGCACGGAGTGAACGACTTTGGAAGAAGCAAATACGGTGGCCCATGCCCGCCATCGGACGTGCATCGCTACTATTTTAAATCGTACGCGCTTGACACCGCGCTGCAGCTGCCGGCGAAGTCGAAACGCAAAGTTGTCGACGCTGCCATCGAGGGTCACATCATTAGCGAGGCAGCGCTGATGGGGAGGTACGCGAGAAAAGGCACGCACTCCTGAGGGTTTGGTCTACGCGAGGTCGTGCTCCCGACCTACAATCTTCAGCTTCGAAACCGCCTTTTTGAAACGCAAGGGGATCGGCAGTCGCCTTGTGGCTCGCCGAAACTTTGCGGCGATTCTGCGTGGCAGCGTAATAGAATACGAACTCCGCAATTCGCATTGAAGCAGCGCGCGTGTTGACCTTGAGCGAGTCGACGACGTCGGGCACAACCTCGTGCTCAGCCCGAGTATTCGCCTTCGATGTCGACAGTTCGCTCGACGAACAATGGAAAGACCGGCAGTCTCCAGCCAGACAAATGAAAATCATTCGCTACCTGGATCTTCAAGAGAACGAACACTACGGCGCGAAACAGGGAAGACGACTCGGTGATCGAACTTGCCGGCTCGCTGTTTTCACAACTGAAACCCACGAATCGTCCAGCCGACGTAAGGGAAACTCCTCGCGCCTCTCGTGCCGTCTCAGATTCTCGGATCGGTCTGAACTACCGCCGGCATGCCGAGGAAACCAAAGCGAAGGTTCCAGAATTTCCCGTTCTTTTCATCAAGGGACTCAACACCCTCCAAAATCCAGGCGATCCGATTTTCATTCCGACTCATCTGGCCAGTGAGGAGGTCGATTATGAATGCGAGCTAGCTGTCGTGATCGGCCGGTCATGCAAAAAACGTGTCCCGCAAGAACGCTTGGATTTCGTGCTCGGTTACACTTGCGCCAACGATGTGAGCGCGCGGGACTGGCAGAAGAAGAGGGGAGGCGGTCAATGGAGCCGAGGAAAATCTCTTTGACTCCTTTTGTCCACTCGGCCCCTGCCTCGTAACTCCCGACGAAATTCCCAATCCCAACACCCTGGCCATCCGCACGATCCTGAATGGTATTACGGTTCAGGACTGGAACACGAACGACATGATCTTTGATGTCCCCTCGATCATTGAGTTTCTGAGCGGCAGCACGACTCTCCTTCCGGGGCACGACAATTCTCACCGGGACGCCGCATGGGGTCGGAATGGCGGCGAATCCGCCTCGCTGGCTCAAGCCCGGCGACAGCGTCTCTATTGAGGTCGAAGGAATCGGCAGGCTGACTAATCCCGTGGAATCCGAGCCATGAACTCGCACGCGCCCATCGATCCCGCGAGCCTCTCGGGAACGCGAGGAGACAGCGCCACCGTGTTGCGGCAGAACGTTCCACGGTGTCAGGAAAAATTCAACACTTCAAGACTCCCGCGGATGTAGCCGTTACCGGAGGAGAGGACGCAGCGGTTTTCGGAGAGGAGGTATATGGCCAGTCGCTGACGGCGACAGTGCCATGGGTGCAGGAGGGCCGCTACACCGTTGAGATTGATCTTGCCGAGGTCTTTCATCGGGCGGGTGGTTCGCGGATCATGGACATTGCCTGCGGAGGCACGAAGCTCGCCGAAAACCTGACATTTTCGAAGCGGCCGGTGGCTTTGGAAAAGGCGCTGCGCGTGACGGGCGAAGTGGAGCACTTGGGTGACGCGTTGCGCGGACCGCTGACGATCACCTTCAAGGCAAGGATCGGCAACGCCAAATTCCATGCAATCCACCTCCGGGATCCCAGCGGCGCGAAGGTCGCCTCGCGTAAAGGCAAAGACCTCGTTGAGATCGATCTTCCGGGCGCAGCCGTCATACCGGACGTCACCGAGCCGCCTATCTGCTCGGACCCGGATCTGCCGATCGAAGAGCGAGTGGCTGATCTCATCCGACGCATGTCGCTGAAGGAAAAGGTCGGGCAAATGCAAGATCAAGCGCCGTCGATTGAGCGCCTCGGAGTGCCTGCCTACGGCTATTGGAACGAAGCGCTCCATGGGGTCGCCCGCGCGGGAGTGGCCACGGTTTTCCCGCAAGCTATCGGGATGGCGGCCACGTGGAACACGGAACTCATTCGGATGGTCGCCGATGTCATCGCAACGGAAGCGCGCGCAAAATACAATGCCATCTCCGGAGACCATCCCCAGTGCTCACGGGCTGAACTTCTGGACGCCCAATATCAACATCTTTCAGGGATCCCCGCTGGGGACGGGGCCAGGAAACCTACGGCGAAGATCCGTTCCTCACCGCACGCATGGCCGTGGCCTTCATCAAGGGCCTGCAAGGTGACGACTCGCGCTACGTCAAGGCGATGGCCTGCGCCAAACACTTCGCCGTGCACAGCGGCCCGGAAGCCCTACGCCACCATTTCAATGCTTCGCCGCCGGAGCGTGACCTTTACGAAACATATCTCCCGCATTTCGAAGTCGCCGTGCGAGAGGGAGGCGTCTGGTCCGTCATGGGCGCCTACAACCGCCTCTATGGTGAACCGGCCTGCTCCAGCACGTTCCTGATCGAGGATCTGCTCCGAACCAAATGGGGATTCAGAGGCCACGTCGTATCAGATTGCGGCGCCATCACCGACATTTGGCAACACCATAAAGTGGCGTCAACGATGGAGGAAGCGGCCGCGCGCGCGCGCTGAAGGCAGGATGCGACTTGGAGTGCGGAAATGACTACCGTGCGCTCGTCGCTGCGGTCAACGGCAGGCTGGTCTCCGAAGAGAAAATCAATATCGCGCTGAGACGCATATTCGACGCGAGGTTCAGGCTTGGCATGTTTGATCCCCCGGAACGGATGCCTTATGCAAAGATTCCTCCCTCGAAAAATGACTGCGCCGAGCATGGCGAACTGGCCCTGCGGACAGCGCGCGAATCCATCGTACTGCTGAAAAACGACGGCATCCTGCCGCTTGACAAAGCAAAGCTCGAGCGCATCGCAGTCATCGGGGCGAATGCAGATTCCATTCCGATGTTGCTGGGCAATTACAATGGCATTCCCTCCCATCCAGTAACGGTGTTCCAAGGGATCAAAAGGGTGGCGCGAGGTGCTGTCGATGTGGTCTCTTTGCAGGGCGTTCCCTCGCCTTGAAGCCCGGGGAATCCCCAGATTCATCGGATTTTCAGCACGCTCTTGAGATCGCGCGGAGCGCCGACGTCGTGATTTACGTAGGTGGGCTCAGCCCGGAGCTGGAAGGTGAAGAGATGCGTGTGGACTACGACGGTTTCAGGCGGCGGAGACCGAACACGCATCGAATTGCCGGGTCAGCAAACTGCGTTCCTTGAGGCACTCCACGCTACGGGCAGGCCAGTGGCATCGCGTCAGCTGTAGCGGCAGCGCCACATGTGCCATGCCCTGGGAGGCGAAGAATCTCCCGGCAACTGTGCAGGCGTGGTATCCGGGCCAAGCAGGAGGCGCCGCGGTCGCAGACGTCCTTTTCGGCAACACCAACCCCGCAGGTCGGCTCCCCGTCACCTTCTACAGTTCCACCGGTGATCTTCCCGGCTTCGAGGACTATAGCATGTCTAACCGCACGTACCGCTATTTCACGGGCCGCACACTATTCCCCCTTTGGCCACGGGCTGAGCTACACAAGCTTCACGTATGGTCCGATCGATCTTGCGAGCGACAAGAATTCCGGCGCCATTCGGTCCAGCCTTCCGATCAGCAACAGTGGCTCTCGCGATGGAGACGAAGTCGTGCAAATTTACGCGCGGCATCTCAAGCGAAAGGAATCGCGAGGCAATCCGAAGCCTGGCCGGTTTTAGGCGCGTTCACCTCCCGGAAAGGGAACGGAGTATCGTCGAAATCGAAATTCCGAAAGAATGTCTCCGTAGTTGGGATGCGCGACACCAGGGCTACGTTGTTGAGCCTGGCGGATACGAGATCGAAGCCGGCGCCTCGTCGGAGGACATTCGCACCAGAAAGACCATGACGATTACCACGCCATAAGTCTGCTTCGCGCCCGGCCTTTTCACTGGTTAATCTGCATCCAAACGGTAACAGCGCCGTGCCGGGCCGGGATGTCGGGCAACGCCGGTGTGACGAAGAACGTTACAGGCGCGGAAACATGCCGGCTGCCAAAAGTTCGCAATTGTAACGCATCCAGCTTCGAACAATTTGTCGAAAGAAGGATCACGGCGCGTGGAGACGCGCAGGCGAAAGCCATTTCGATAAGGCAGCCATAATCGCTTTCCGCACGAAAGAGCCGGCCATTGCGTCCCCTTGAAAAAGTCGGCGGATCCAGAACAATGGCGTCGAATTTCTCGCCGCGGCGAGCGAGCCTTGGCAGCACGTCAAAGACATCGTCCGCTATGAAGCGACGCCCTTCGAGCGAAAGCCCGTTGAGCGCGAAGTTGCGGCGTCCGCGTTCGAGGGCGGCCTTCGACAGATCAATGCTTAGAGTCCGCGCGCCGCCCACGGCTGCAACGACGGAAAACGAACATGTGTAGGAGAAAATGTTGAGCATGTTCTTCACGTTGGATGTGCGCAACCATCTGCGGTTTGCACGCTGATCGAGAAACAAGCCACAGGAATACCCCGCCAGGAAATCGATCTCATAACAAAGGCCCTCCTCGTGAACGACGGAGCTGTGTTGGCGTGGAATCTGTCCTATCGACCGTGGCGTGTCGTCCTCGCCGGGACCGATGACGAGGCGACGGGCGTAGATCTTCTCAATCACCACTCCCGCCCTTCCACACCATTTCGCTAGTTCTTCGAAAACGCCCGAAGCCGGCGCATCAGCGGCATGCGAGACGATCACGCCGTCGCCAAAACGCTCGATCCGGCATCCTTGGCCGTCGGCGATCCGATAGGCGTCCGTCCCCAGGAAGCAAACTCTTCGGCGAGCGCAGGTTGAATCCAGTTCATTTCGCAGGGGTCGTTGGGGCCTGTCTTGAAAACCATCGTCCTGGCCCGCCTTCAGCGTTGGGATTGGCCTCCGGAATGTTGGCGAAGGAATTCGGCGATCTTCTTTTGCACTTCGGAACCCCACGGACCCAATTCAACGAGATGTCCAGCTCCTGCGACCGGATACAGGATCGCTCCAGGGATTCTGGCGGCGACCGCCTGCGCCTCGGCGATGGGCACGCATTTGTCCGCCGTGCCATGAACAACAAACGTCGGCGTAATGATTCTCTCAAAGGGAAAATCGGACAATGCACGAATCTGATCGAGATCGTTGCGAACGCCCGCCTCTCGCGCGCTCAACGGCACGAAGGTTCCTATCAGGCTCCGGAACCATTCGAGCTGATCCGAATCATTCACGACATAGGTCGCCACTGATTCGCGCTCGACCGCGGTTCCGCTATTCTCAGCCTCAAGCATCCGCGAAAGCATTCGGCGCGGATCCTTTTCTGCCACCTCAAGACAAAGCCAGGCGCCAAGGTCGTCCCTGAATCCATTGAGCACAAGCCTTCCAGGTTGCGGTTTCGCATCGGCATCGAACTTCGCTGTCACCGCGGAAATCGGGACAAAAGCCCACACCTTTCGGGATGCCGAATGACAAACTGAATGGCCGCGGGAGCTCCCCGCCGAACTCGCTAGAACCGCTACACTGGGAATTCCCATCGTATCGATCAAAGCTGCCATAGCATCAGCTTGCTGTTCGGGCATGGGCCCGGTGGCCAACGGCGTGCGTAAATAGCCGGGGCGCGACGGCGCAACGATCTGAAATCCGTCCTCCGCGAGGTGAGAACCCAATAGTATCGCCTGGTCGTAGCCGCCCGGTGCACCGTGAAATACCAGCACCGCGGGCCCTCGCCACGCCTTAGAAACTCCACCGGTCCAAGATCGGTCTTGGCAATCTCGCTGCCGGAATCCAGCGCGGCAAGCCTGTCCGCCCGCCACGACGCAAACCACGCGAGAACGAGCCCGAGGACCAGTAGGACCAGGACACAAAGCAGGAAACTGCTTCTCGCCAGAAGCCGAAGCGAAGCCGTCATCGAAGAAAGTGATGAATCCCGCGATGTGCAGTGGCAAGAAAAAGAAGTAACCACCCGTCACTTTTCACCGCCGTTGAAACTGGGGGCACACGGATTCGAACCGTGAACCAAGCAGTTATGAGCCGCCTGCTCTGACCGTTGAGCTATGCCCCCGTCCTTCTAAACTAAACTAAAGAGGATTTTCGGTTCTTGCGGGAGGTTTTTTCTCGGCCAGTCCGGAACGAGGTTGAAGAAACCGTCCGCTTAAACCGATCCCAGCCCGCTAGAGCAAGCGGATAGGCCGCCAAAGAGAGAATTGCTCCGGACACGAAGGAACCCACCAGAAGCGGCAGCGGGGCGCGAGCGAGAAGAGCCAGCACGTCATACGGTCGGTTCATCGGTCGGAGTTTGTCCTATAAGCAGCAGAACCGAGCTTGTACTGCGCCAGAAGAATGAAGCGGCGTCGTCAGAGGATTGCTAAACCAAGTGCAGGCAATGGCCGCCGGGAATGTTCACCCGAGCCAGATACGCAATTAAGCGCGGCGGCCAGCATCTGAAATGGCAAAGGCATCATCGAAAGAAGACGCCTATGGCGCACCCCGAAGCGAAGCGTCGCACGCTCAGGTTGCCACATCTCGAGCGAAAATAATCGGTCGCCCAGCTTGCGATGCAGCCATGTGCCCCGCATATGCTTTATGCGCGGCAAGATGCCGCAAATAAGCGACCCGCCGAACTCCGCCGCCACTGACGCGGCTTCATCTCGGATAAAGAACGGTCGGCGATTTTCCTCCGCATCTCCGCTTGCCAAGGGTTCGTTAAGCTGCTTAAACACTCTGCTGTATGAAGAAGATTGAGGCCATCATTAAACCCTTCAAAATGGAGGACGTCAAAGAGGCTCTAGCCGAAGTTGGCATCGAGGGCATGACTGTCAGCGAGGTGAAGGGTTTCGGACGTCAAAAGGGCCACACCGAAATCTACCGCGGCAGCGAATACACTGTCGATTTTCTGCCCAAGGTCAAGTTCGAAATCGTCGTCGTCGACAGCATCGTCGAAAAGGCCGTCAAGGCCATCTCCGGACTCTGCTAAGACTGGCAAAATTGGCGACGGCAAAATCTTTGTTCTTCCAATCGAGAATGCGATCCGGATCCGCACCGAGGAAACCGGCGAAAACGCGATCTAACGCAACGCGGCGCCGAGCGTTCGCCGAGCCTTGCCACTCTCTATTGATTCTGTTATGGATTGGTGGAAGGCCCTCATACTCGGCATCGTTGAGGGCCTCACCGAATACCTTCCAGTCAGCTCCACCGGGACACCTCCTTCTAACTCAACGCGCGCTTGGGAATTCCCCAAAGCGCAATCGGCGGATGCCTTCGCCATCTGCATTCAGGCCGGGGCGATCGTCGCCGTCCTTGGTCTTTACTTCTCGCGCGTTCGCCAAATGGTCCTCGGCGTTCCTCGGCCGCGATCGCCCAAGGTCTCCAAATGGCTATCAACGTTATCGCCGCCTTTCTTGCCCGCGGCGATCATTGGACTGCTCTTTGAGAAGCCGATCAAGAAATACCTTTTCGGAGGCGAGGCATGGGGCCTTTGGCCGATCGTGGCGGCCTGGTTTTTTGGCAGGGTGGCCATTCTTGTCGGTGAGCTGGTGGCAGTCCTCGCGTCAAACGAAGACCCACCAATCGGGTCTTAGCCTGGATTCGCTTACCTGGAGGATGGCGGTCGTCGTCGGATCTAATCCAATGTATCGCCATGTGGCCGGGTGTCAGCCGCAGCCTGGTGACCATCGTTGGAGGCGTCGTTGTTGGATTGAGCCTGCCGGCGGCGGTCGAGTTTAGTTTCTTGCTCGGACTGCTCACCTTGAGTGCCGCCACCGCCTACGATGGCTTGAAATACGGGCGAGGAAATGGTGCACTCCTTCGGCCTGCTTGCACTCTTCTTTGGTTTTCTTGGAGCGTGGGTCTCCGCGGTTCTCGCGGTCAAATGGATGGTGGCTTATCTAAAAAGCACGGCATGCAGATTTTCGGCTACTACCGGATCGCGCTTGCCATCGTGGTGACCGTCCTGATCTTTGGCGGATGGCTCACGTCACTGAGACATGGCCGAGGTGATCCCTCCCGATCTGCAAGCCGCAGTGGTTTGCGAGGATGTGCGCGACAGAGATCAGCGGACAGCAAACGCTCATCGGCGTCTTCGGATGATTCCCGCGCACGCGCTGCCAATCGGATTTTTAAGCTTTGCCTGTGGACACGCTGGTGCGGAGGCACCGGAGAGTTTATCGAGAAATCGCTTATTCTTGGCTGCGACGATGAACAAACCATTGCTCAAAGCGAGCTAAAGTTCACCCTCCCGGCGCTGGATTCTTACGTTACAAACGTCCACGTGCTCGGCGGCGTGCAGTTTCAGCAATATGGCGTTTATCACGTCGAGATTCGTCTCGATAATGAACTCAAGATGCGGTATCCGCTGCCGGTGGTCCGCGTTGAGCAACCCGGCCAAGCCGCAGCCGTCTAAAGGTCGATATTCTCACCATCGTCCGGCAAGATAGACGGCATCTGTGCCCGAGCAGTTCGCGCTCGAAGCAGCATCTGAAGATCTCCGCGACGCTCGTCAAGGTCCGTGGCAAGATGCGTCAGCACAGACGTTCCGATGCGTGCGCCCGCGCAATACGGCAACAAGCTCCTCCGGGGTAAAATGGGCGAGTTCGCAGATCAGAAGATCGACAGGTTTATCCAGAGACATCGCGTAAATCCTCAGCCGATCCCAAGATCGCCCGAGAATAGACAAATCGCTTCTCCCGCCGAGAGAATCTCAAAAAGGAACGATTCCGATGGTCGAGTTTCCGATCTTCTCCGAGTGCGGTCGAGGTGGGTCGTCAGGATGCGGCCAAACTGTCAATATCATCGAGGGCGGCCGCGGTTTCTCGCCTGCCACGAAAAGATCTCAACGGGGAAGCCAAGTGACCTCGGATGGCAGCAAGACGGCATCAAGCCATGCTCGAAGAGGCGCTGAAAGATGGCTGCGGCACGCCGACCGGCAGCGGCCTTTGCCGGCCGTGCAACCAGCTTGCCTGCAGCAACAGCGGTAGGCCGCCGATGTGATCGGCATGCGCGTGGGTGATCCAGACCGCGTCAAGGTCCGGCAAGGGAGATGCCGATCTCCAGAAGCTGTGAACCGCACGGCTCGCCGGCATCAAGGAGCACGCGACTGCGTTCAATCTCAAGAAGGACGCTGGACTGAAAGCGGCCGGCAGCTACGTTTCCCGGGCCGGTCCCAAGAAAAGTTACGGATGACATCTAAACGAACTGGTAGGAGATTTGCCTGCCCTCGACAAGCTGCAGCAAGCGAAAAAGTTGCAACGCCTGCCTCGCAAACTAAAGTTCGAACGATGCGGTTTCCTCCGTAAATATGCATTCTGGTTCTTCCTTTTTTGCCTTGTCATCCGTTTTGGTCAGTGCTCCGTCCCCGGATACGGCCAGAACGCGCCTCGCAGATGGATTCGATCAACCCGTCGGAAAACCCGATGCGGTAGGGCTATTATACTTCGCGTGGCTTTCGGCGCAAGAATACCATATGGGGGAGGATTGGAACGGCCTCGAAGGAGGCAACAAAGATTTGGGCAAGCCCGTTTACGCAACGGCGAACGGCATTGTTGTTCTCGCTCGCGACATGCGAATGGGTTGGGGAACCTTGATCATCATCCGCCATATTTTTCTCGAAGACCAACAAATGAAAACCGTGGATTCCGTTTACGCCCACCTGCGATAAGATCCTCGTGCACGAAGGAAAGCAAATCGTCCGCGGACAGCAGAGTCGGCACCATCGGCACCAATCGAGGAATACTCGGCGCACCTTCACTTCGAGATTCGCAAAAATCTCTTCATTGGCCACAACCAGCGCTCTTTCGCCAAGGACTATTCCAAACTATTACGTCCGCCAGTTCGTTCATTGCTCAACGGCGCAAACTTCACGGAGCGGGCCGCAGCGCGCTCGTGGCGGTCAACACATTCAACCTCCAGGCAAAAGAAGCGTCGCCGCTGGATGAATCGACGACGCGCGCCTACGCCAAGGAGAGCGGAAAGCCCGCCATCGGCCCTCCGCAGATCCGGCGAGAAAAACGGGATTCATTCCGCGTGAATCGTTTCAGCGATATGTTCTCCAATTAGCTCGCCCTCACGCGCCGCATTCGCCGCCAGTCAGCCCGAGTAAAGAGCGTTTGTTGACGATACCCGAAACCCTTTTCTCTCATCGCTGGAAGAGGCCGCTATCCCTCTCTCCTGATTGAATCGGCGCGGGCGTCCGGAGTGAAAAAGATTTCCGTCGCCGCCTTCGAGGGCGAAACGCCTGAAGCCACAAGTGCCATCGCGGACGAGATCCATTGGTTGCGGGTTGGCCAGCTCGGCAAGCTGCTCGATGCCGCCAGGAAAATCCGGCGCCCGCCATGCCATGATGGCCGGCCAGCTCGCGCCGGCCAACCTCTTCGAAATGCGTCCGGACCTTCGAACGCTCGTCCTTCTTGCAAGATTGAAGCGACGCAATGCGCAGACCCTCTTCGGTGAAGTCGCGAAGCAACTCGCGAGGCCGGCCTCGAGCTCGCTGAACGCAATGACCTTCCTCGATGACCACGTTGCTCGCTCGGGTCATATCGGCGGGACCTCGCCTTAAATCGCGCGACATGGATGACATCCGCTTCGGCTTCGAAATTGCCAAGGAAATCAGCCGTCTTGATATCGGGCCAGACTGTGATCGTTAAAGCTGGCACCGTCCTCGCCGTCGGAGGCCTTTGAAGGAACAAACGAATGCATCCGTCGCGGCGGCAGCCTCGGACGCAAGGACGCGGTCCTGGTCAAGGTGACAAAACCCCATCCAGGATATGCGCTTCGACGTTCCAGTGATCGGCGAGATGACCGTTGCGGTGGCACGCGAGGCAAAGTTGAAAATCCTCGCGTGCGAAGCGAAGCTACCCTTCTGCTTGATAGTCCCGCAGTGTGCCGTGCAGCTTCAGAAGGCGGCATCACGCTCTACGGAATTTCAGAATGAGCTATTCTTCGCACGGGCGTTGTCGGCGTCGGCCATATGGGCATCAATCATGCCGCGCATCTGTTCGGAACTCGACGACTGCACCCTTTCGGCGGTTTACGACCAAGAATCATGACGCCGCGCGCTACGCGGCGAAAAAGTATCGCACGCACGCAGCCGGCTCCCTTGAAGAATTTGCCGGGACTCGTTGACGCCGCAACAATCTGCACGCCCACCGTCACTCACTACGAGATCGGCGCTTTTCTGCTGGAGCGCGGCAAGCACCTTCTCGTGGAAAAGCCCGATCGCCGACACGCCGGCCGATGCCCGCGCGCTTTCCGAGCTTGCTGCAAGCCGTTCTTGTGTGCTCCAAGTCGGACACGTCGAGCGTTTCAACCCAGTCCTCACCGCGCTGGAAGGCAAACTCAATAACCCACGGTTTCTCGAAGTCACTCGCCTCTCGCCGTATCCGAACCGAAGCACCGATATCGGTGTTGTTCTCGATCTGATGATCCACGACATCGAGATCATCCTGCACATCGTCCGCTCGCCGATCGTCAGCATGGACCCGGTCGGCATTGCTGTGCTGAGCAAAGGGCGAGGATATCGCGAACGTCCGGTTTCGCTTTGAGAGCGGCTGTGTCGCCAATGTCACCGCCAGCCGCATCAGTCGCGACAAAGTGCGGAAGATTCGCGTCTTCCAGGAGAACGCCTACCTTTCGCTGGATTATCAAAAGCAGGACGGTGTGATGCCTGCGCCTCCACGATGGTCCGAAGGGTAAGGAAATCGTCCGTGACAAGGTCGAGATCCGGCGCGGGGAACCACTCAAGATCGAGCTGCAGGCCTTTATCCACTGCGCGCGCGAAGGCGCAAAGCCCAAGGTATCCGGCCACGAGGCTGCAGATGCCCTCGACATTGCGTTGGAAATCACACGCCGTATCGAGGAGGCCGATCCCCGAAAGAAGGTCGATCTTCAGCTTCCATGACCACCCTCTGGTTCGTTGCCGGCGAGGCCAGCGGGGACGCCCGCGCCGCCGAGGTGATGAACGTCTTGGGTGCGATTGCCCCAGAAATTCGCTTTCTTGGCGCGGGAGGTCCGAAAATGCGAGCGATCGCAGCGGATCCGTTTGAGGATTGGATCGCAGAGGCCGGCGTGTTGGGGTTGTGGGACGTCCTGAAGCATTACGGCTACTTCCGGCAGAAATTTCACCGCATGATCGAGCAGATCGAAGAAACGAAGCCGGACGCCATAGTTCTTGGTCGATTATCCCGGATTCAATCTCCGGCTGGCAAAGCCCTTCGCACACGCCGCTTCCCGGGGAAGATCCTCTATTATATCAGTCCTCAAGTCTGGGCCTGGAACCGCGGACGGATTCCAAAAATGGCACGCCTTCTCGATTTGATGATCTGTGTCTTTCCGTTCGAGCAGCCGATGTACGAGGCGAGCGGGCTTCACACGGTCTTTGTCGGACATCCTCTCTTGGAAGCCCTTGCCGCCGAAAGAATCAGGCGTCGCTCGCGACGAAAATCTCCTCGGACTCTTCCCAGGCAGCCGCGAACGGGAGGTGAAGCGAATATTCCCCATAATGGTCGAAGCGAGCCGCTTAATCCGGCAACGAAGGCCGGACGTCCGTCTTGAAGCCGCAGCAGCCAGCGAATCGCATGCCGACCGGATGCGGCAAATGGCCGGCGATTTACCAATCATGATCGGGTCGGGAACTGCTCACCAACTGATGCAGCGTGCTTGTGCAGGCGTCGTCTGTTCCGGCACGGCCACTCTCGAGGCCGCATTTTTCGGGCTTCCTTATTGTCTCGTGTGCGGGTCGCGTGGCTCACCTTCGAGGTGGGCCGCAGACTCGTCGATGTCGATTGCCTGGGCATAATCAATATTCTCAATAACTACAAACAGAACCCACCCGCAGACCCTCGTCTGCCCGCAAAACCAGCGCCACACGTCGTGCGTGAGTTCATCCAACATTTCGCCACGCCAGAGGTCTCGCCTCCAGGCCCTGCGCCTGCTGAACGATCCACAGACTCGCTCCCGCCTTGTCGCCAATGTCAACGAGATCGTAGCAACCCTCGAAGCCCAAGGCGCAACCCGCCGCGCCTCGCAAGCGATTCTCGACGCCCTCGGTTAAAATTCCCGAGTTCGAGATTTTCTTTGGACAATTTCAGTAGATTCTCACGCGGGGACTTTATCAATGCGATTCCAGACAAGAGTCTTCACCCTCTTTCTGGCATCGTGGCTATCCTGACCAGTTTGATCATGGCTGGCTTCATGTAGCTGAACCGACGAAGCATTGTCCGCTTCAACGATTTCAAGCCGACGAGGAGTTTGTAAGCGCTCAATGGGGCATCAATTACAGACCTTTTGCCATCGTGGGAAATATCGGCTCAAAAGCAACGCATGGAGTTCACGGCCATCGGCGACTCAATCGATCTCGCCGCGCACCTCGAACAAGCAACGCCCGATCACGATGTCGACATCCTCGTTAGTGAATACACCGATGTCGCCCCGCGCAGCCGCTTCCCCTTCGAGCCGGCAGAGAGATTTCCCTCGAGGGCAAGACCGAAAGCGTTCGCACCTACACGATCAGAAAACTGGCATGAACGAGTCCTTCCCTAAGAGCCATCTCGAGTCCCTCTGGGCGCCGTGGCGCGTCGAGTATTTCAGTGCGGAACACCAGGCCGGATCCGATTTCCTCAGCGAAGCCGCGCGAAGCCGATGACGACGCCGCCCATCTCGTCGTCACCCGCAGCAAAGACCGCGTTTCTCCTTATGAACAAATACCCGTATCCGGCGGGGCATTTGATGGCAGTGCCCTATCGCAAGGTCTCCGAAATGACCGAGACTCACCGACGACGAGGTGCTCGAACTTTGGCACCTCTGCATTCATGCCCAGCGCCTGCTCAAGGAATGCGTCAAAGCCCAGGGATTCAATATCGGCTGGAATTTGGGACAACCCGCGGGCGCCGGAGTTCAGGACCACCTCCACCTCCACATCGTCCCGCGCTGGGTAGGTGATGCGAATTTCATGACCGTTGTCGGTGGCGTCCGCATCATCCCGAAGCATTGAAACCGCTCTATGAACGTCTGAAAGCCGCTACAAGATCAACTTGGCGCTGGACCCTGAATTCTCGAGTCCTCCCGCGGCAGAGGCTTTTTCGTGCTAAGAACCGATGACTTCGGTACCTTCCTCGGTGTTCGATGTTGTCGTCATCGGCGGCGGCGCGGCCGGGATGATGTGCGCACTGACAGCCGGGCAGCGTGGACGCCGAGTGGCCCTGCTGGAGCACAATGATCGCGTAGGCAAGAAAATCGCGATATCCGGCGGAGGACGCTGCAGCTTCACCAATGTCCACGCCGGACCAGAAAATTTTTCTTTCGAAGAATCGCGACTTCTGCCGGTCCGCGCTGGCGCGCTACACGCCTCGGAACTTCATCGGGCTGGTCGAAAAGCACGGAATTGCCTATCATGAAAAGAAGCTCGGCCAACAATTCTGTAACGGCAGTTCCCGTGCGATCATTGCGATGCTGCTCGATGAATGCCGTGCCGCCAGGTGTGCATATCCGCTGCGACTGCCATGTGACGGATGTGCGAAAATCGGATCGTTTTCACGTGGGAACACAGACAGGAAGTCTCGCCTGCGATTCGCTGATCATCGCCACGGGTGGATTGTCCTTTGCCAAGCTTGGTGCGACGGACTTTGGATATCGCACTGGCTTCGCAGTTCGGATTGCGCGTGACGGAACTGAGGCCCGGCCTGGAGTACTCTCACCTTTGATGATGGGGAAAGAGCGCATTTCCAAAAGCTCAGCGGCATCGCATTGCCGGTCATTCGCGCGCCGGCAGCGCGTCATTTAGCGAAGCAATGCTCTTCACTCATCGTGGTCTGAGCGGCCCGGCAATCCTTCAAATTTCATCCTACTTGCGAGACCACGAAACCGTTTCCTTCTGATCTTCTCCCGCAGATTAGGAGTCGCGCCTGGCTCTGCACGGAACGCGCTCCGGACGCCATCGCCCTGCTCAGCCGTTACTGGCCACGACGATTCGCCGAAGCATGGAGCCGGCGATACGCTTCGAGAAACCCTTGCATCATTACAATGCTTCGGGAGCTGCGGGATCTCGACACGCTGCTTCACCATTGGCCTCTTCAATTCTCTGGCACCGAGGGTTATCCAAAGCCGAAGTCACTCTTGGCGGCGTTGAGACCGGTGAACTTTCCTCAAGACCCTGGAATCGCGAAACGTTCGCGGCCTTTTCTTTATTGGGAGGTCGCTGATGTGACCGGCTGGCTCGGCGGATATAATTTCCAGTGGGCCTGGGCCAGCGGCTATGCGGCGGGACTGGTTGCCTAAGCGCCGATCGTCGTTAGAGTTCCTCAATGAACTCCTGCCACATTCATGACGCCAAGCGCCATGCCGCGTTGGCCGAGGTGCGAGCCGTTTACTCCGACCTGGCCGCGCGACCGATCGATCGTCGGTGCACGCTGCGCACAGAATGCTGTCACTTCAAGCTGACCGGGCTGACTCCTTTTCTGACCAAGGGCGAAGCATTGCTTGCCGCGAAGGCCTTGCGAACTTCAGGGCGCACGAGGATTCCGGATCGCGGAGACGGGGCGTGCCCTCTTCTCGACCCGAAGACTTCGCGCTGCCTCGTCTATCGGGCTCGTCCTTTCGGCTCGTCGCACCCATTTCTGCGAGGCCGCAGGCGGACCATATTCGCGGCGGGAAGTTCTCGACTTAATCCGGCGGCTCGAACGCGTTGATGCGGAAGTCGGCGGCAGCGGGTCCGCGCCCTCTGCCTGACGCCGTGGCCGAGGGCTTGCGAATGCTGGCATAGCACGCTGCGTTCCGTCCCTTTTCGCCATGCTCACAGTCTCGCAGCTCACCAAATCGTACGCCGGACGCGTGCTTTTCGAGGATGCGTCGCTGCAGATCAATGCGGGAGATCGGGTGGGCCTGATCGGACCCAATGGGGCGGGCAAATCGACGCTCTTTTCGCTCATTCTTCGTGAAAACTCCCCGGATACAGGGACGATCTCCCTTCCGCGGGGAGTGGGTGTGGGCTTTCTTCCGCAAGAAACCGCACCCGGAGGCGACGAAACCGTCCTGGAACTGGCCACCGCGATTTCCACGAGCTTCGTCGAAGTGCAGAAGAGCTTGCGCGAACACCCTAATGAGAACTCGGACGAGCATCATGAAGCCATCGCGCGATTTGTCGAACTGGATGGAGTACAACCTTGAGGCAAAAGCCAAGCGCATCCTTGCCGGATTCGCCTTCCGCGAAAGCGATTTCAATCGCCCAGCCTGATCGATGTCCGGCGGATGGATCATGCGAGCCCATCTTGCCCGACTGCTCGTGATGGAGCCTGACCTGCTCATGCTTGACGAACCGACCAACCACCTCGATCTGGAATCGCTCGGCTGGTTCCAGAACTATCTCAGGATGTATCCGGGAGCGATCCTGGCGATTTCCCACGATCGCGCATTTCTCAACGCCATCTGCAAGACCATCGTGGAGATCTCCCGCCTGCGCCTTCATCGCTACACTGGCAACTACGACGATTTTCTGTCACAAAAACACGCGAGAGAGGAAAACTATCTCGCCGCCTACAGAATCAGCAGCGCGAAATCGCCCACATCGAGGAGTTCGTAAACTCGTTTCCGGGCCAAGGCCAGCAAGGCATCGCAAGCTCAAGAACGCCTAAGACGCCTGGAAAAAATGGATCGTCTCGAAGCACCGCAAGGCAGGGAGGCGACGGTCAAGTTCAGGTTCCCTCAACCGCGCGAGGCGGCCAACGGGTGATGAGCACTAGACCGCGTGCAGCAGGCCTATGGACAACATACCGTCTACAGCAATCTCAACCTTACCATCGAGCGAGGCCAACGCACGGTCCTGGTCGGCCCAAACGGGGCCGGCAAATCGACTCTCTTGAAAATCCTTGGCGGGCTCGTTGGCATCCGGGCAGGTGAACGCTTGCTCGGTCACAATGTTAGTATCGGCTATTTCGCACAGCACCGGATAGGCACCTTGGATGCACGGCGCACGGTGCTCGACGAAGCGCTGGCGGATGCAGGAAATATCGGAGAGCAAACTGCCCGCACTGTGCTTGGCTCGTTTCTCTTCCGTGGCGATGATGTCTTCAAGAGCGTCGCAGTGCTGAGCGGCGGGGAGAAGAGCCGTTTGGCCCTCGTGAAGATCCTCCTCCAGCCGCCCAACCTGCTCCTTCTCGATGAACTCGACCACGCACCTCGACATGTCAGCATCGACGCGCTGATCCAGGCCCTCCGGCAATACGAGGGCACGCTCGTCTTTATCAGCCACGACGTGCACTTCATCCGCTCCATCGCCAGCAGCGTCCTTCACATCAACGCAGGACACCTCACGCCGTATCCTGGCGATTATAATTACTACCTCGAAAAGTCCCAGGCGACATCAGAACGCGATGCGTTGGTTGCCCCGTTAGACGAAGGAAATGATCGTATCAAACAATCCGCTCTTTCAAACCGCAAGCGCGGCATCCGCGAAATCCGCGGCGACGTAAGGCGCGACGCCGAACGTAAGCAGGCATCCGCAACGGAGCGCCGCGCACGAGAGAAGACCTCGCAAAATTGGAAGCCGCCATTCTAAGCCTCGAAGCGAAACAAAAGAACTCGCGATCCAACTGGAGCATCCCGATCTGTACCACGACGCAGCGAAGCCGCTCGCGCTCCACCGCGAGCTTTCGTCGGTGACCTCAGAATTGGAAATGGCGAATGTCGCTTGGAACAGCGCCGCTGACGCGTTGAGCGCGCTGGCAGAGGCATAGAGCAAATGCCGCTCTTGGTGTGCCGGCAACGTGGGTGTCTGCCAGTGCGAAGCGGAAATCTCGGCCACAGCGTCTCTATCATCACGTGAAAAAATAACGCGTCAGATGAAAGAAGACCGGCGCCGAGAAACAAAGCGAGTCGATCCGATCCATCACCCCGCCGTGTCCCTGAATGAGGGTGCCGTAGTCTTTGACGCCTCGATCTCGCTTGATCGCGGACATCACTAAACCGCCTACAAAGCCCATGAGCGTAATAGCCAAGGACATGCCTGCAGCCTGCCAGGGCGTGAAAGGCGTCGCCCACCAAAGGGCGGTCCCAAGCAACGTTGCCGTGGCCACCCCGCCGAGGAAACCTTCCCAAGTCTTGTTTGGGCTTACGGTCGGAGCGATCTTGTGTTTACCGAGGAGCTTTCCCCAGATGTATTGCAGCACGTCGCTCGCCTGCACCACCAGGACGAAGTAGAAGAGCAACTTTCCATTCTGCCCTTCAAAACCAGGAATCTCCAAGGTCAAAAGCGCCGGGGCGTGGCTGACGCAATAAACACAAATCATTAACGCCCATTGCATGGTGGCAGTCCGTTCCAAGAAGTGTTCGCAATCTCCGCTCAGAACGCTGCGTAGCGGAACGAAAAGAAACGCGTAAACCGGAATGAAAATGGCGAAGAGCCCATACCATCCTATGGCAACGAGTCCGTATTGGATCGGGGTAATTACGAAGAAGAGCCAGAGCAACGTGTCATGATCGCCGCGTTTGGTTGGAGTCATGGTAATAAACTCGCGAAGCGCCAGAAACGAATGTGAGTCCGAATAAGATGACCGAGCCGATTCCCCGCTCAGCATGGCAAGGAAAAAGATGGCGACCATCAACCACCAGGCCCGCGTACGTGCGTTGAGGTTTGCAATCGTCTCTTGGTATCCGGCGTTGCCGGGCCGGCGCGCAAGCACCCAGCCGATGAGGCTTGCAAGGATAAGAACAGCAATGACACCTCCCGCCAGCAGACCAGTTTCTTTGTCGAAGATGAGGCTCATGTGAGACGCAGACTCCAGACGGCAAGGCGCGCGCGATCAAGGAAATCAGCCTTGGTTTCTCCAGATTCGAGTCGGATCGGCGAGCCCACTGTGATGCTGCCCAGCAGCGGGACCGGTAGAATTTCGCCTTTGGGCAGGATGCGATTCAGATTCTCCAGGTAAACGGGAACGAACTGCACCTGCGGCCGGTCTTTCGCCAGATGGAAGAGTCCTCCTTTGAACTTCTGGGGCTCCGGTCCCGGGAATCGTCCACCCTCTGGAAAAATGATCAGTGAGTCGCCGGCATCCAGGACGGCAAGCATTTCTCGCAAAGGATTGTTCTCGCTGGTCACCTTCCGGCGTTCGATTAGTAGCGCGCGAAAGACATCGTTAGCAAGCCAGCGTCTGAGCGCGCTCGCGGTCCAGTAATCTTTGCCGCCACCGGACGGGTCCTTCCGCGGATGGAAGAAGGCAGGGCCGCCCACAGCACGGCGGCGTCGAGAGTGCTTGTGTGGTTTGCAAAATAGACGCGCTGGCACTCTGCGGGGTCCACGCCCAGCCACCGCGCCTGCAGGCCGGAGATCAGCCGCACAAGGAATGCAACCAGCGATGTCATTTCCTCGAGTTCCCGCACGATACGCACGGCGCGACGAAAGACCGTGATCACACTTCCCGCGCCAATCAAAGCCAGCGCCCCTGCGACAACCGGCCATTGCACGCCGCACCAACTCAGCACGGCAGACGCGATGCAGGCAAAAGTCATCACCGCCATCCGATGCTGCTTCGCCATCGGGCCGCAGAAATGCTGTGAAGCGCACCGGCTGAGGCGCCCAATGCTTCCGGTACATACGCCGTGAGAACGGCGAGCACCGCGCAGAGCCAGCCGGCAGCTGGGGCGCCCAATCCAAGCCCACTGCCGCATAACTCCGCGCCAACGAAAATGAAGGCATCTGGCAAATCGGTCGGGAAGTCCATTGAAGATCTCCCCCGATTTCGTCCTGAATCCGCCTTCGATGGCTACTCATGCCTATCGAACAGATTGCACAGAAGGCGCAAGACACTTGGACCAGCCCGGCGGCCGTGAGAAAGAGCCACGGCTGAAAGTTGCCCGTCGTCTTACCGGTTAACACAAGGCAAAGCCCGGCCTCGCCCGCAAACAGCGCACTGGCAAAGGAAATAGCGCGTTCGGCCGAACGCCAACGCGCGCCAGCCGGGCGGCGAGCGTGCGCCGCCAATCGCGTGCGTCAGGCGCGCCCTGATCGGACGGCGCAGCAAAGCCCATCTGACTCATCGAATAAGCGTTATCTTTGGCCATCGAGCGTCCGTTCCATTCCGCGCTCCCGCCGGCTGTGGCCGAAGACGACGCGCAGCCCTACCTGCCGCCCCGGAACACTGAGAAACGCAAGCTTGCATTGCCGTCTGGCCAGCAATCCCGCAGCCTCAAGGTGTTGTTGTGCTGCAAAATATTGTCCCATATGAGACAATATTTTGCGTTTCTTATCCGGATTATGTAGCCAAAAGGAGCGAAGAGTTGCTAAACCTTCTCCTCTGGTCCGCCGACATGTTCTTGCGGCCCACTTTCCGCAACCTTACCGATTCTTACGTGAAAGCTGGGCTCTGCCGCAACGGTCTCTTGCGCCGGATCCGGCATCCTCGAAAAGCAGCAACTCGTTGAGCGGGACTCCGGCGTGGCGCAATGAACGGATCTTTATCGCCTCACCGGGGCACGGTTCCGGCTACACACCCTGGGAGGCCGCGATCCAATAGAACGGTGGTCGCGCAAATGGGACGGACGTTGGCGACTTGTATTATTCGATGTCCCCACGACCCAGGAACACACGCCAACTGCGACGCTACCTGCGCAAAAAAGGGGCTTCGATATCTTCAGAACAGTGTCTGGATCACGCCGGAGATGCGCCGGAAGAGAGCAGATTCTCGTCGAGCGGCAAGGTCAACGTGGAATCGCTCATCCTGCCGACGCCCGCCCCTGTGCCGGGAACTGACCGGGAAAATCGTCAACGGCGCGTGGGACTTCAAGCATATCAATCTGTGCTATGCGCGGCATTTGGAGATCCTCGACGATCGACCAAGCACAGCGCTGCGAAACGCAACCGCGGCAAAGGCTTTGCTGCACCGGGTGTTACAGTGCGGAGCGCAAGGCTTGGCTGGACGCGATAAACAAGCAATACGTAAACGAACGAAGTATTAC
>ERZ1370068.4244-contig-3328_pt1 | contig 25377 bp, 27 predicted proteins | sample MGYA00561227_ERZ1370068 | MGnify/ENA primary metagenome ERZ1370068 (study PRJEB38410, sample SAMEA6850437) | metagenome | study: Metagenomic assessment of the ecological functions of the soil: analysis of the soil microbiota associated with the...
GACGTGGCGGAAGCTTCCGCGCTACTGGCTTACGTCGCTGCGGAGCTGCCTGATCGGCTGCTGGATGGGGATCACGCCCGGCGGTGCGACGCCGCGCGTCGTTCATGAGCTACGGTGTCGCGAAGAGGATGTCCAAGGATGGCGACAAGTTCGGCACCGGCCAGCTCGAAGGCGTCGTGGCGCCCGAGACGGCCGCCCATGCGGCGGGCACCGAGCGCGCTCCTGCCGATGCTCGCCCTCGGCATCCCCGGCTCGCCGACGGCGGCGGTGCTCGCTGGGCGGCCTTCTGATCTGGGGCCTGCAGCCCGGTCCCTGCTGTTCGTCGAGAAGCCGGACTTCGTCTGGGGGCTTGATCGCGAGCATGTACCTGGGCAACCTGGCGGGCCTCGTCATCGTGCTGACCTGCGTGCCGTTGTTCGCCGCGATCCTGCGGGTGCCGTTCTCGATCATCGCGCCTGTCATCATCGTGATCTGCGCGATCGGCGCCTACACCGTGCACAACGCGATGCTCGACGTCTGGTTGATGCTGCTGTTCGGCGTCGTCGGCTATGTGTTCAAGAAGCTCGACTATCCGCTCGCCCCGCTGGTCCTCGCGCTGGTGCTGGGCGACCGCGCCGAGGACAGCTTCCGCCAGGCGATGCTGATCTCGCAGGGCGACCGTGGCATCTTCTTCTCGAACGCGCTCGTCGGCGGCATCACCGCGCTCGCGCTCGTGATGCTGTTCTGGCCTTTGATCTCGCAGGCGCTCGCGCGGCTGCGCGGCGCGGATCCTGACCCATCGCCTGGCCTCGGTCCATGCGCATCTGCCTCCTGACCAACCAGGACCTGCTGGCCGACCCTTTTCCCGCCGACGACTGGCCGTGCGACCCCGGCCGTTCTATCCGGAGGCGGAGTGGGACATCGAATGCCTGAAGAAGCGGACCTCGGTTGCGCAGGTGAAGCGCAGGATCGAAGAGGGCTTCGACCTCTTCTTCAATCTTTGCGACGGCGCCGCGGATCAGAACATCCCGGGCATCGAGGTCGTGCACACGCTCGAAGCGCACGGCGTCCCGTTCACCGGCGCCTCATCGGGTTTCTACGAGCCGTCGCGCGAGGCGATGAAGGCGGCGTGCCGCGCCCAGCGGATCGCGACGCCGCGCTATGTCTTTGCGGAGAACGATGCGGAAGTCGACCGCGCCGCGAGCGAGCTCGCCTTTCCGCTGATCGTCAAGCACCACAGCAGCTATGCCAGCGTCGACCTCTCGCGGCGGTCGCGTGTGCGGACGCTGGCCGGCCTCAAGCAGCAGGCGCGCAAGATCATCCGCCGCCACGGCCGGGCGTTGATCGAAGAATTCATCGAAGGCGCCGAGTGCACCGTGCTGGTCGCGGAGAATCCGGACGACCCGGCGCGACCGCGTACGTACGTGCCCGCTGCGCTATCGGTTTCCCGACGGCGAGACGTTCAAGCACGCGCGCGTCAAGTGGATCGACTACGACCGGATGTCTGCCGCGCCCGTCGACGATCCGGCATTGGACGCGCGGCTTCGCGACGCCGCCGCGCGCTTTTTTCACCGCGCTCAAGGGCACGAGCTTCGGCCGTTGCGACATCCGCGTCGATCGGGCCGGTACGCCGTTCATGCTGGAGATCAACCCGAACTGCGGCGTGTTCTACCCCGCGAGCGATCCGGGCAGCGCGGATCTCTGCCTCGCGCACGATGCGGAAGGCCACGCCGGATTCACCCGCCAGCTGATCCGCGCCGCGCTGGCGCGGCACCGCCGGCGCGCCACTGCCTCGACCGTGCCGACGACGCCGGCGGTCTACGCGGAGTCCCTGACGACCTCCATCGCGGTGGATGGTCACGGTCTTCGATGTCATGACGTCGGGGCCGCGGACGAGGAGATCGTGCGAGGCGATGCCGCGGGCGTCGGAAGACCCTTCGTGATCAGCCAGATCGCCAGCAGCAGCTGGCACAGGCCGAGCGGCGCGAGCAGCGGGAACACGATCATGTGGCCGAACAGAGGCATCGCGACGGCTACGATCTGCAGTAGCACGGCAACGAGGCCGAACGCGGCAAGCGCCCGCGGGATCAGCGCAAACCGGAACAGCGCGGCGTAGAACACGAAGAGCGTGCTGCCGGCGACGATCAGCCCCAGGTAGTGCGCCCAATTCCGCGCCGAGGTGACGACCACCCGCAGCGCCTGGAACTGCTCGCGGTCGGCCGTGGCGCTCGCCTTCGTGTAGGCCTCGCTCAACGACAGCATCGACATCACGGACGTCTGCTCGATCACGCCCACGGCGAGGCTCGTGACAGCCAGCGCGAGAAACCACAGCGCCATCGCCTGGCTACGGGGCCGGAGGATCCGGATAGGCGCTGATCGCGATGGCGAGCGCGAGCCCCGACACCGCTAGTCCGACGAGCACGGATAGCGCGATCTGCGATGCGTTCGCCGCGGCATTCACGAGGAACCCTGGCGCCGCGGCGAGCGGCGCCGCCAGCACGAAGTTCACCACGCCGCCACCGACCATCTGCGCGAGGACCAGCACGCCGATCAGGCGCACCGGCGCGGTTCGGCATTGCCATCTCGCCCTCCTTGCGTGGCCCCGTCGCGGGCGCCGGCGAACCCGTGGTGCCGGTGGCCCTAATCCGCCGCAGCTTGCCCGTAGCCCACGGTCTTGCTCATCGCCCCGCCGGCGCTGACGCGCACCGCGCAGTACTTGAACTCGGGAATCTTGCCGAACGGGTCGAGCACGGGGTTCGGTGAGCAGGTTCGCCGCCGCCTCGTAGTAACAGAACGGAATGAACACCGCGCCGCGCGGCGTACCGTCGTCCGCGCGCGCGCGAGCGTGACCTCGCCTCGGCGCGAAGCCACCGTGATCGCTCCGCCCGGCTCGACGCCGAACTCCGCAGGTCCGCCGGGTTCAACGACGCGACGGGGAACGGCTCGATCGCGTCCAGCACTTCCGGTACGGCGCGTCATGCTGCCGGTGTGCCAGTGCTCGAGCTGGCGGCCGGTGATCAGGATGAAGGGATACTCGGCGTCCGGGCGCTCGTTCGCGGGGATGAGCTTCGCGGGAACGAACTTCGCCTTGCCGTTCTCCGTCGGGAAATCCTCGGTGAACACGACGCGCTCTCCCGGGTCGCCTTCGTGTTCGCACGGATACGTGACCGCGCTCTCTCGCTCGAGCCGCTCCCACGTGATGCCGGCGATCGACGGCATCGCTTGCCGCATTTCGTCGAACACCTCGCGCGGATGCGTGTAGCGTCCAGTCGAGGCCCAGCCTTCGCGCCATCTCGATGATGATCGCGAGGTCCTGGCGCGTCTCGCCGGGCGGGTCGAGCGCCTGGCGACCCAGCTGCACGAGGCGGTCGGTGTTGGTGAACGTGCCGGTCTTCTCGGGGAAGGCGGACGCCGGCAGGATCACGTCGGCGAGGTACCCGGTCTCGGTCAGGAAGATGTCCTGCACGACCAGCATCTCGAGCTCGGACAGCGCCTGCCGCGCATGCTGCGACGTCCGGATCCGACATCGCCGGGTTCTCGCCCATGATGTACATGCCGCGGATCTCGCCGGCATGGACTGCGTTCATGATCTCGACGACGGTGAGTCCCGGCTTCGGGATCGAGCGCCGCGCCCCACAGCGCTTCGAACTTGTCGTGCGCGCGCGGCGTTGTCGACGCGCTGATAGTCCGGGATACATCATCGGGATCAGGCCCGCGTCGGACGCGCCCTGGACGTTGTTCTGGCCGCGCAGCGGATGCAGCCCGGTGCCGGGCCGGCCCGACCTGTCCCGGTCAGCATCGCGAGCGCGATCAGGCAGCGCGCGTTGTCGGTGCCGTGCACGTGCTGCGAGATGCCCATGCCCCACAGGATCATCGAGCCGCGCGACGTGGCGAAGAGGCGCGCGACCTCGCGGATCGTCGCCGCCGGAATGCCGCAGATCGGCGCCATCGCCTCCGGGCTGTAGCCGGCGACGTTGGCGCGGATCTCTTCGTAGCCGGTCGTCCGCGTCGGCGAACGAATTGCTCGGTCGACCAGGCCCTCCTCGACGATCGTGTGCATCATCGCGTTCAGGAGCGCGACGTCGGTGTCGGGCTTGAACTGCAGGTAGTGCGTCGCGTGGCGCGCGAGCTCGGAACGGCGCGGGTCGGCGAGGATCAGCTTGGTGCCGTGCTTGACCGCGTTCTTGATCCAGGTCGCGGCGACCGGATGGTTGACGACCGGATTGGCGCCGATCAGCAGCACGACCTCCGCCTTCAGTCACGTCCATCACCGGATTCGACACGGCGCCCGACCCGATGCCTTCGAGCAGCGCGGCGACGCTCGACGCGTGGCACAAGCCGCGTGCAATGGTCGACGTTGTTGGTGCCGAAGCCGGTGCGCACGAGCTTCTGGAACAGATACGCTTCCTCGTTGCGAGCCCTTGGCCGAGCCGAAGCCGGCCAGCGCCGCCGGGCCGCGCGTCGTCGCGGATGCGCTTGAGCGTGCCCGCCGGCCAGCGCGAGCGCCTCGTCCCAGCGTCGCTTCGCGGAAAACGTCCAGCACGTCGAGCGGGATCCATCTGTGAAATCCGGCCGACTTCGGCACGTCGGGCTTCGCGCGGATCAGCGGCTTCAGTCAGCCGCTGCGGATGGCGGACGTAGTCGAAGCCGAAGCGCCCCTTGACGCACAGCCGCTCGTGATTGGCCGAGGCCGTCGCGGCCCTCGACGCGGACGATGCCTGTCGTCGCTACGTGATAGGTGAGCTGGCAGCCAACGCCGCAATACGGACACACCGACGCGCACCTTCTCGCTCGACGGGCGCGAGATAGGCGTCGTTCGCCGGCGCGAGCGCGCCGGTCGGGCACGCCTGCACGCATTCGCCGCAGGCGACGCACGTCGACGTCGCCCATCGGATCGTCGAGATCGAACACGATCTTCGAATGCGCGCCGCGGAACGCGTAGCCGATGACGTCGTTGACCTGCTCCTCGCGGCACGCGCGCACGCAGCGCGTGCACTGGATGCAGGCGTCGAGGTTGACCGCCATCGCCGGGTGCGACAGATCGCCGGCGGCTGCTGCGCGCGCGTGCGAAGCGCGGCTTGCCGATGCCGAGCCGCCGCTGCCATTGCGCGAGCTCCGAATCGGGCTTGTAGACGCGCTCCGGGCACGTCGGCGGCGAGCATCTCGACGACCAGCTTCTGCGCATGGAGCAGCGCGCGGGCTGTCGCTCGCGCACCTCCATGCCCGCGGTCGGCGCGCGACAGCACGACGGCGCCAGCACGCGCTCGCCCTTGATCTCGACCATGCACGAGCGGCAGTTGCCGTCCGGTCGCATGCCCGGCTTGTAGCAAAGCCGCGGAATCGGAACGCCGAGGCGGTCGCGCGACCTCGATGATCGTCTCGCCGGCAGCGGCGCTCGACCGTCGACGCCGTTCAGCCTGAACTCGACAGCGACGACTTCTTCGGAGCGATCGGTGCATTCGATCGCAAGGACCGTCCGTACTCACTATTCGAGCTCCTGCGGGAAATATTTGACCACGCAGGCGATCGGATTGGGCGCAGCCTGTCCCAGTCCGCAGATCGACGCATCGGCCATCGCCTGCGACAACTCCGCCAGCAGCGCCGTGATCCCATCTCGGCTGCGCGAGCAGGCCCGACCGCCTTTTCGGTGCCGACGCGGCACGGCGTGCACTGGCCGCACGATTCGTCGGCGAAGAACTGCATCAGGTTGAGCGCCGCGTCGCGCGCGCGGTCGTGCTGCGACAGCACGATCACCGCCGCCGACCCGATGAAGCAGCCGTGCGGCTGCAGCGTGTCGAAATCGAGCGGCAGGTCGCCCATCGACGCTGGCAGGATGCCGCCCGACGCGCCGCCGGGAAGATAGCCGTAGAACGTCGTGCCCCGGCAGCATGCCGCCGCAGTATTCATCGATCAACTCGCGCACGCTGATGCCGGCCGGCGCGAGATGGACGCCGGGCTTCGCCACGCGGCCCGACACCGAGAACGAGCGCAACCCCTTGCGGCCGCGCCGGCCGTGGCCGGCGAACCAGGCGCCGCCCTTCTCCAGGATGTCGCGCACCCAGTAGAGCGTCTCCATGTTGTGCTCGAGCGTCGGCCGGCCGAACAGCCCGACCTGCGCGACGTAGGGCGGTCGCAGCCGCGGCATCGCCGCGCTTGCCTTCGATCGACTCGATCATCGCGGACTCTTCGCCGCAGATGTAAGCGCCCGGCGCCGCGGCGCAGGTGCAATCGTCGGCAGCGTGCCCGGCGGATCAGCTTCGAGCGCAGCGATCTCGCGCGCAAGGATCGCGCGGCAGCCGGCGTACTCGTCGCGCAGATAGATGTAGACCTCGTCGATGCCGACCGCCCACGCCGCGATCAGCAGTCCCTTCGAGGAAGCGATGCGGATCGCGTTCGAGGTAGTAGCGATCCTTGAACGTTCCCGGCTCGCCCTCGTCGATGTTGACCGCCATCAGCCGCGGCGCGGGCTCGGCGCGCACGATCTTCCACTTGCGTCCCGACCGGAAAGCCCGCGCCGCCAAGGCCGCGCAGCGCCGACGATCTCGAGCTCGGCGATGACCGCGTCGACGTTGCGCTCCGCCGTCGAGGCATGTCGTGCTAGGTCTCGTACCCGCCCGAGCGCGCGATACTGCCGCGTAGTCGATGTAGCGCCGGAAGCGGCGGCTCGACCGCGCGGTCTGCGATCGCCTGCTCGACCGCTCGCTGCGGTCGCGCGGTCGACCGGGTTGCGGCCGACCACCGCGGCCGGCGCGTGCTCGCAGCGCCCGATGCACGGCGCGCCGATCACGCGCACGCCGGGCCCAAGCGTCGCCGCCAGTTCCGCGCGGCAGCGCGTCGGCCGCCCGCCATCTGGCAGGACAGCGTCTCGCAAATCGCGCACCGTGCAGCGCCGGCGGTGGCGTCTCGCCTTCCTTCACGACGTCGAAGTGATGGTAGAACGTCGCGACCTCGTACACCTCGGTCATCGCGAGCCGCATTTCCTGCGCCAGCGCGACGACGTGCGCAGCCGAAATGCAGCCGTAGGTGTCCTGAATCCGGTGCAGATGCTCGATCAGGAGGTCGCGCCGCCGCGGCGCGTCGCCGAGCAGCGCGCGCACCTGGGCCAGCGCCTGCGGATCGACAGCGCGGCCCTTGGGTCTGGCCGCGCTGCGCGTCGCGCTTGCGCGACGGCCCGGATACGGTCGTGATCGTCGCGCGTGCCGTCGTTCATCAGTCGAGGAAGTCGCAGTGCTTCGTCGACGTGCGCCGCGAGGTCGAGCGAATGCTGCCGCACGAGGCGCTCTGCAAGCTCGGTGTCGCGGCGCTCGAGCGCCTCGATGATCTCCATGTGGTCGACGATCGACCGCGCCGCGCGGTCGCTCTGCGAGATCGTCATCTTGCGGATCGCGCGGACGTGGACGAACAGGTTCTCGATCGTCTTGCCCATCAGGTGCGAGCCCGACAGCCGGATGATCGCCTGGTGGAACGCGATGTTGGCTTCCGAGTACTCGTGGATGTGCTCGGCCGGCGTCGACGTCGCGGAACTCGTCGAACATCGTGCGCAGCGCGGCGATCTCGGCGTCGGACGCGTTCACGGTCGCGAGGCGCGCCGCCATGCTCTCGAGCGCTGCCCACATCTCGATCATCTCGATGATCTGCTTCTTCGTCTTGCGGACGATGAAGCACGCCGCGGCGCGGCTCGGTGCGCAGGAAGCCCTCCTGCTCGAGCAGCGTCATCGCCTCGCGGATCGGCGTGCGCGATACGCCGAGCGCCTCGGCGAGCTGGCGCTCGTCAAGGCGGATCTCGGCCGGTTGCGCGTAGATGTCGGCGTCCTGGATCGCCTGCTTGAGCGCCGCGTACGCCTGGTCGCGGAAACTCGCGCTCGCCGTCAGCTTGCGCAATGTCGGGGGTATGCCGACGGCGTCGACTGCGGTCATGCTCGCCATGCTCACTCCCCTCCTACAAGGTCTCGCGTGCGCGCGGGCACGCACGGCCCGCCGGGCGCGGCCCCGCAAAGCAAGGTACTGATATTTCGCATGAAAATATCCGTTGACCTCCCATGATATACCAAATACATTATGCGAAATATCTTCGGGTCGGCAATCATCCGGCCGGCCCGCGTTGTTGCTTTCGGGGTAGCAGCCCGCACCGCCGGACGGCCCGGCATCAAACGAAGCGACCAGGGGCGCAACGCGCCCGGGGGCCGCCCGCCCACTTCCCGCGCAACGCCCTCGCCACGGAGCACGCCATGCAAGACACCGCCACCAAACCCGCGAAGTCCGCCCCGATCACCGCGGACGACACGCCGGAGTCGCCAGCACCGGCGCAACGGGCAGCCCGTCCAGGAGACCGACGGCTTCCAGCTCGTCATCGATGCCCTCAAGCTCAACGGCATCGACACGATCTTCGGCCTGCCCGGCATCCCGATCACCGACCTCACGCGCAAGCTGCAGGCAGCGGGCTGCGCGTGATCTCGTTCCGCCACGAGCAGAACGCCGGCTACGCCGCGTCGATCGCCGGCTTCCTGACGCAGAAGCCCGGCATCTGCCTCACGGTTTCGGCGCCCGGGCTTCCTGAACGGCCTCGACGGCGCTTGCGCACGCGACCGATCAACTGCTTCCCGATGATCCTCATCAGCGGCTCGAGCGAGCGCGAGATCGTCGACCTGCAGCAGGGCGACTACGAGGAGATGGACCAGCTCGCGATCGCCAAGCCGCTCGCCAAGGCTGCGTTCCGCGTGCTGCACGCCGAGGACATCGGCGTGGGCGTCGCGCGCGCGATCCGCGCCGCGGTGTCGGGCCGCCCGGGCGGCGTCGTATCCTCGACCTGCCGGCGAAGCTGTTCCCGCAGATCGATGGACGCGGCGGCCGGCAAGAAGTCGCTGATCAAGGTGGTCGATCCGGCGCCGCGCCAGATCCCGGCGCCGGACGCGGTGCAAGCGCGCGCTCGACCTGCTCAAGAGCGCCGAAGCAGCCGCTGATCATTCTCGGCAAGGGCGCGGCCTACGCGCAGGCCGACGCCGACATCCGCGCGCTGGTCGAGAAGACCGGCATTCCCTACCTGCCGATGTCGATGGCCAAGGGCCTGCTGCCCGACACGCACGAGCAGTCGGCGTCCGCGGCGCGCTCGTACGTGCTGCCCGAGGCCGACGTCGTGATGCTGATCGGCGCGCGGCTCAACTGGCTGCTGTCGCACGGCAAGGGCAAGACCTGGGGCGGCAGCGACCTCGAAGTCCTGGGGCGGCCAGCAGTTCATCCAGGTCGACATCTCGCCGCAGGAAGCCGACAGCAACGTGCGCATCGAGGCGCCGGTCGTCGGCGACATCGGCTCGTGCGTGAGCGGCGCTGCTCGCCGGCATCGACGCGGACCTGGGCGAAGCCGCCCACCGAGTGGACTGCCGCCATCGCCGAGCGCAAGGACAAGAACGTCGCGAAGATGGCCGAGACGCTTGCGAAGAATCCGTCGCCGATGAGCTTCCACAGCGCGCTCAACGTCGTGCGCGACATCGTCAAGGCGAATCCCGACGCGATGCTCGTCAACGAGGGCGCCAACGCGCTCGACTTCACGCGCTCGATCGTCGACATGTACAAGCCGCGCAAGCGCATCGACGTCGGCACCTGGGGCATCATGGGCGTCGGCATGGGCTACTGCGTGGCCGCCGCCGTCGTCACCGGCCAGCAGGTGATCGCGGTCGAGGGCGACAGCGCATTCGGCTTCTCCGGCATGGAGACCGAGACGATCTGCCGCTACAACCTGCCGGTGTGCATCGTCATCATGAACAACAACGGCGTCTACCGCGGCGACGAGACAGATCCCGACCGGGGGCGCGATCCGTCGCCGCTGGTGTTCGTCAAGGGCGCGCGCTACGAGAAGCTGATGGAGGCCTTCGGCGGCGTCGGCGCGCACGTGACGACGCCCGACGAGCTGCGCGCGTGCGATGGAAGAAGCGATCCGCTCGCGGCGGCCGACGCTGATCAACGCGGTCATCGACGAGGGCGGCGGCACCGGAGAGCGGCCGCATCACGAGCCTCAATCCGGCCGCGAAGAAGAAAGCGTGATGCAAATCGGCTGCACGGCCCGATGACTGTCGTCCTCGCTCGCCCTCGCTGTACGTCGAGTACTATCTCGGGGCTCGCTGCGGGCCTTCGCAACCTCGGGACGTTCGCCCCATTTGCTCTTGAGTCGAAATGACTCTGCTAATGACGGAATTGGCATAGGGACGTAATGGGTAAGGCACTGGATGGCGTCCGGATTCTCGATTTCACGCACGTGCAGTCGGGACCGACGTGCACGCAGCTGCTCGCCTGGCTCGGCGCCGACGTGATCAAGGTCGAGCGCGCCGGCGAAGGCGACATCACGCGCGGCCAGCTGCGCGACATCCCGAACGTGGACAGCCTCTACTTCACGATGCTGAACCACAACAAGCGCTCGATCACCGTCGACGCCAAGAATCCCGAAGGGCAAGGAGGTGCTCGAGAGCGCTCGATCAAGCACTGCGACGTGCTGGTCGAGAACTTCGCGCCGGGCGCGCTCGACCGCATGGGCCTCACGCTGGGAGCGCATCCAGGCAGCTCAATCCGCGGATGATCGTCGCGTCGGTCAAGGGCTTCGGCCCGGGCCGTACGAGGACTGCAAGGTCTACGAGAACGTCGCGCAGTGCGCCAGGCGGCTCGGCATCGACGACCGGTTTCGACGACGGCCCGCCGCTGGTCACCGGCGCGCAGATCGGCGACTCGCGGCACCGGGCTGCACCTCGCGCTCGGCATCGTCGCGGCGCTCTACCAGCGCAACACGACGGGCCGCGGCCAGAAGGTGCTGGCGGCGATGCAGGACGGCGTGCTCAACCTGTGCCGCGTCGAAGCTGCGCGACCAGCAGCGCCTCGACCGCACGCACGTGATGGAGGAGTACCCGCAGTATCCGAACGGCAAGTTCGGCGAAGCGGTGCCGCGCGCCGGCAACGCGTCGGGCGGCGGCCAGCCGGGCTGGATCCTCAAGTGCAAGGGCTGGGAGACCGATCCCAACGCCTACATCTACTTCATCACGCAGGCGCCGGTGTGGAAGGACATCTGCGAAGTGATCGGCCGGACCGAGTGGCTCACCGATCCGCGCTACGCGACGCCGCAAGGCGCGGCTGCCGCACCTGATGGAGATCTTCGGCGAGATCGAGAAGTGGACGATGACCAAGACCAAGTTCGAGGCGATGGACATCCTGAACAAGCACGACATCCCGTGCGGCCCGATCCTGTCGATGAAGGAGATCGCCGAGGAGCCGTCGCTGCGCAAGACCGGCACCGTCGTCGAGGTCGACCATCCGACGCGCGGCAAGTACCTGACGGTCGGCAATCCGATCAAGATGTCCGACAGCCCGACCGACGTGACGCGCTCGCCGCTGCTGGGCGAGCACACCGACGAAGTGCTGGTGGAGCTGGGCTTCGGCAAGGATGGCAGATCGCGGCTCTGCGCGCGGACAAAGCGATTTGGAGGACGACAGGACGAGGAACCCCATGGCGATCAACAAGAAGCGCAGTCCGGCAAGTTCTCGACCGCGTGAAGGCCGAGGGCGCGCGCGCGCTCACGGCGCCTGAAGGCAAAGCGGTGTGCGACGCCTACGGCATTCCCGTGCCCAAGGAAGGCGTGGCGACCACGCCGACGCAGCGCCGCGAAGCCTCGCAACCGGCGATGGGCTATCCCGTCGTGCTCAAGATCGCGTGTCGCCGCAGATCCTGCACAAGACCGAGGCGGGCGGCGTGCTGAGTCGGCGCATCGCGCACGTCGGCCGAAGTGCGCAAAGGGCTTCGCCACGGTCATCGCCAATGCGAAGAAGTACGACCGCAAGGCGGAGATCCGCCGGCGTCCAGATTCAGCAGATGGTCGGCGGCGGCCAGGAAGTCATCATCGGCGCCGTCACCGATCCGTCGTTCGGCAAGCTCGTAGCGTTCGGGCTGGGCGGCGTGCTCGTCGAAGTCGCTGAAGGACGTCACGTTCCGGCTGGCGCCAGCGATCGAACGACGAGGCGCTGTCGATGCTCGACGGTATCGCAGGCCCGCCGAGATCCTGCAAAGGTGTGCGCGGCGCGAAGGGCGGTCAACCGCGACCGCGCTGCGCGACGATGATCGCAGACCGTCTCCAGCTCGTCGCCGACTTCCCCGAGATCGCCGAGATGGACCTGAATCCGGTCTTCGCGACGGACAAGCGGCGCGATCGCGGCCGACGTGCGCATCGTGATCGACGTCAATCCGCCAGAACCGCGCTTCCGGCCGAAGCACGAGGACATCGTCCGCGACATGAACCGGATCATGAAGCCGGACGCGGTCGCCGTGATCGGCGCCTCGGGCGAGACGGGCAAGATCGGCAACTCGGTGATGAAGAACCTGATCAACGGCGGCTACCAGGGCAAGATCTACCCGATCAACCCGTCCGGCCGACGAGATCATGGGCATCAAGGCGTACAAGAGCGTCAAGGACGTTCCCGGCGACGATCGACGTCGCGGTGTTCGCGATCCCGGCCAAGTTCGTCGCCGGCGCGCTCGTCGAGTGCGGCGAGAAGAAGATCCCCGGCGCGCGTGCTGATTCCCGTCCGGGCTTCGCCGAGACCGGCAACGTCGAGGGGCAGAAGGAGACTCAGGCAGATCGGGCGCAAGTACGGCGTCCGGCTGATGGGGTCCCAACATCTACGGCTTCTACTACACGCCGGAAGAACCTGTGCGCGACGTTCTGCACCGCCTACGACGTCAAGGGCCACGCGGCGCTGTCGTCGCAGTCGGGCGGCATCGGCATGGCGATCATCGGCTTCTCGCGCTCGGCGAAGATGGGCGTCTCGGCGATCGTCGGCCTGGGCAACAAGTCCGACATCGACGAGGACGACCTGCTCACGTTCTTCGAGCAGGACGACAACACGCACATCATCGCGCAGCACTGCGAGGACCTGAAGGACGGCCGCGCGTTCGCCGAGGTCGCGAAGCGCGTGTCGAAGAAGAAGCCGGTGGTCGATGCTCAAGGCCGGGCGCACGAGCCTGGGCGCGCGCGCGGCGTCAGCTCGCACACCGGCGCGCTGGCCGGCAACGACAAGATCTACGACGACGTGCTGCGGCAGTCCGGCGTGATCCGCGCGCAGAGCGCTGCGCGAGCTGCTCGAGTACGCGCGCGGCGATTCCGGTGCTGCCGACGCCCAAGGGCGAGAACATCGTCATCATCACGGGCGCCGGCGGCTCCGGCGTGCTGCTTGTCCGACGCCTGCGTCGACAACGGCCTGAAGCTGATGGCGATGCCGCCCGACCTCGACGCCGCGTTCCGCAAGTTCATCCCGCCGTTCGGCGCCGCCGGCAATCCGGTCGACATCACCGGCGGCGAGCCGCCCAGACCTACCAGAACACGATCCGCTCGGGCCTCGAGGATCCGCGGATCCACTCGCTGATCCTCGGCTACTGGCACACGATCGTCACGCCGCCGATGGTGTTCGCGGAGCTCGTCGTCGAGGTCGTCGACGAGATGAAGGCGAAGGGCATCGACAAGCCGATCGTCGCCTCGCTCGCGGGCGACGTCGAGGTCGAGGAGGCCGCCGAAGTACCTGTTCGACCACGGCATCCCCGCCTATCCGTACTCGACCGAGATGCCGGTCGACGGTGCTCGGCGCGAAGTACAAGTGGGCGCGCGGAGCGGACTGATCTGAGTGAGGCTGTCGTCCCCGCGGACGCCGTGGACCCAGTGACGTCTGGCGAAAGACGCGCTGGATTCCCGCCTCGCGGGAATGACGGAGAGAACGGACTCGAGCGGCATGAACGCCAATCTCCTACGCGCTCTGTTCGCGCGCATTTCGACGAGCGTGCCGGCGAGCGCCGTGCCTGCTGATCCCGGACGGCCCGGTCATCCATCTACGATCAGCTCGACGCGACTTCGGCGCGCTGTCGCGCACGCGCTTGCCGACGCCGGTTGCGTGCGCGGCGACCGCGTCGCGGTGCAGGTCGACAAGTGCTGGGAAGCGCTCGCGCTCTACCTCGCGTGCCTGCGCGCCGGGCTTCGTCTACCTGCCGCTCAACACCGGCTACCGGAAGAGGCGAGCTCGCGTACTTCTTCGGCGACGCGGAGCCGGCGCGTCATCGTCTGCCGGCCCGAATCCGCCGGCGACTGTTGCGGCGCTGCGTCCGGAAGCCACGGTCGCTGACGCTCGCCGAGCGAGCGGAAGGCACGCTGCACGAGCGCGCGCGCGGGTCAGTCCGAGACGCTTCGCAACCGGTGTCGACGCAGCCCGAACGAGCTCGCCGCGATCCTCTACACGTCGGGCACGACCGGGCGATCGAAGGGCGCGATGCTCACGCACCGCAACCTCGGCAGCAACGCGCTCGACGCTGGTCGACGCACTGGGGCTTCACCCGCGGCGACGTGCTGCTGCACGCGCTGCCGATCTACCACGTGCACGGACTGTTCGTCGCCGTCCACTGCGCGCTGCTCTGCCGGCAGCCCGCATGCTGTGGCTCGCGAAGTTCGACCCGGCGCAGGTGCGCGCGCTGTTGCCGCGCGCGACGCGTGATGATGGGCGTGCCGACGTTCTACGCGCGCCTCCTCGCCGACTCCGGAGTTCGGCGCTGACGACTGCCGGTCGATGCGACTGTTCGTTTCCGGCTCGGCGCCGCTGCTGCCCGGACACGTTCGACGAGTTCCAGCGGCGCACCGGCGCACGCGATCCTCGAGCGCTACGGGATGTCCGAAACCGGGATGAACACGTCGAATCCGCTCGACGGCGAGCGCATCGCGCGGCACCGTCGGGCCACCGCTGCCGGGCGTGTCGGTGCGCGTGGTCGACGACAACGGCAGCGCCGATCGCCGGCGGATCGGTCGGCGGATCGAGGTCAGAAGGTCCGAACGTGTTCGCCGGCTACTGGCGGATGCCCGAGAAGACGCGCGAGGAATTCACCGCCGACGGCTGTTTCCGCACCGGCGACGTGGGCGAGATCCTCGACGAACGGCTATCGTGCGGATCGTCGGCGCGCGCGAAGGACCTGATCATCACCGGCGGCCTCAACGTCTACCCGAAGGAGATCGAGGAGCGGATCGACGCGCTGCCGGGTGTCGTCGAGATCGGCGGTGATCGGCGTGCCCGACGCCGATTTCGGCGAGGCCGTCACCGCGGTCGTCGTCGCGCGACCCGGCACACGCTCGACGCGAAGCGCGACGTGATCGCGGCGCTGAAGGCGAGATCGCGAGCTTCAAGGTTCCCGAAGCGCGTGCACTTCGTCGACGAGCTGCCGCGCAACGCGATGGGCAAGGTCAGAAGAACGTGCTGCGCGAGCGGTTCGGCGGCGGAGATCACAGGAAGATCGGAAGCAGCGACAGGACGCCGCCGAGCGCCGTCATCGACCGGTTGAAGGCGTTACACCGACGCCACGCCTTCCACAACATGTACGCGGCGAGCGAGCGAATAGAGCAGCATGCGCAGAATGCCGCCGCAAGCCGCATCGACGGGCCAGCCGGTGCGCGGCGCGCGCTCCGACCGGCGCGCTGACGACGCTGCCCACGACGATCGCGAGCAGCGCCGGTAGGTAGACATAGCCGATCGGACCACGGCGGCGAGCCCGTCGCCTGCGCACCGGCGATGACGGAGCCGATGGTGCCGGCGATCGCCACCGGCAATCGAGCGCCGCCGACGTCGCGACACGCAGTTGCGCGGGGCGACGTTGCAGGCGACGAGGAACGGCACCGTCAGGAACGCGCCGCCCGCGCCGACCATGCTCGAGACGAGCCCGATGCCGCCACCGACCGCCGAACAGGCCGCCGCAGTCCCGGGCAGCTCGCGCGTCGGCTTGGGCTTGCGGTCGAGCAGCATCTGCGTCGCGGCCACCGCCGACGAAGACGCCGAAGAACGCCGGCCAGCAGCGACGCGTCGACATGCCGCCGACGATCTGGCGGTCCGACAAGCGATCCGACGATCGATGCCCGGCGCCATGCCCGCGACCACGTTCCACAGCACAGCGCCGTGGCGGTGATGCTGCGCAGCTCGACGCGATCGACGTGAACAGGATCGTCGCGGTCGCCGTCGCCACCGCGAGGTGCACGACGTGCTCCGCGGCAAAGCCTGATGCAGCTGAAGACGATCGTGAGCAGCGGCACCATCGTCATGCCGCCGCCGATGCCGAGCAGTCCCGCGAGGAAGCCGACGAGCGCGCCGAGCGCGACGAAGGCGACGATCAGCGCCGGATCCACAGCCCTCACGGCTTGCGCTTAGCGAGCTTCGTGATGAACAGCCCACTCGGCCGGGATCGACCGGGGTGATGGACAGCCGGTTGCCGCGCTGCAGGACGCGCATGTCGCGCGAGCTCGGGATGCGCGCGCAGCTCGGCGAGCGAGATCGAGCCGCGTCTTCTCGACGAACTTCACGTCGACGTTGACCCAGCGAGGCGCATCGCGCGTCGACTTCGGATCGTAGTGCGGGCTCTTCCTGTCGAACTGCGTCGCGTCCGGGATACGCGAGCGCCGACACCTCGACGATGCCGGCGATCCCCGGCTCCGGACAGCTCGAGTGGTAGAAGAACGCGCGGTCGCCGAGCCGCATCTGGTCGCGCATGAAGTTGCGCGCCTGGTAGTTGCGCACGCCGAACCACGGCGTCGTGCGGCTCTTCGCCGCGGCGAGATCGTCGATCGAGAACTCGTCCGGCTCGGATTTCATCAGCCAGTAGCGCATTAACGATCCATCGGCGTCGGATATGCGACGCTGTCTCGCGCGGGTCGGCGCGCCGACGAATCGATGTCCGGAATTATGGCCGAGCGGAGCGAGCCGGAAATGGCCGGCGCATCGGCATTCCGCGCGAGTCGCCGCGGCGTCGCTCCTAATCGCCCGCCCAGTCCTTCAGCAGCGTGTAGGTGGTGGCGAGCACCACCGGGCCGACAAACAGGCCGACGATGCCGAATGAAACCAGCCCCCGATCACGCCTGCAAATATGAGGAGCAGCGGCAAGTCGGCGCCCTTGCCGGATCAGGAGCGGGCGCAGGAAGTTGTCCATCGTTCCGACCCCGATCGTCCAGATCAGCAGCGCCACGCCCCACCCGGTCTGGTCGGTCCAGAAGCAGCCAGATCACCGCGGGAACCAGCACGAGCACCGGTCCGAGCTGCGCGATGCAGAGCAGCAGGATCACGCCGGTCATGCAGACTGGCAAACGGAATCCCCGCCACCGCCAGGCCGAGGCCCGCCAGAAGTGGTCTGCGCCAGACGCGGTGACGACCACGCCGAGCGCGACGGCGCGGATGGCCTGGCCGGCGAGCACGATGACGCCCTCGCCGCGATCGCCCGCGAGCCGCCGGCCGAAACGGATCAGGCCCGCGCTTCGCTGCTTCGCCCTGGGTGTACATGACCACCGCGATGATCACCGTCAGGAGGAAGTGGAGGCCGAACGCGCCTAAACCTCCGAGCGCACCGGCCGATCCAATGCGCGACATCCGCGGCGTAGGGAGCAGCACGCGCAACGAGGCCGTCCTGGCCGGCCGCGGCGACGGTCGTCCAACGCTCGGCGAGTCTCGTTCCAACCAGCGGAATGCGCGACACCCATTCGGGAGGCGGAGGCATCGACGCGCGGTGGACGAGGCCCTGCGCCCACGCCGTGATCGCATCCGCGTTCTCGACCAGCGCCTGGATCGCCAGGAACAAGCGGCGCGACAAATACCAGGACGATCGCGCCAGACATGATGGCCACCGCCAGCGCACGGCTGCGCATCCTGTGCTGCAGCTTGATCATCAACGGCCACGTCGCCACGACGATCATCGCGGCCCAGACAATCGCCGAGCAGAACGGCCGCAGGACCCAGAACGAGGCGCCGATGAGGATCATCATCAGCAGTACCGCGAGTACCGTGCGCGTCAGGTCGCGCTTCGCGTCAGAACTCGAGGGTTCGGTCAGTCATGGATGCCGCCCGCAGTTCACCTGGATCATTTTTCGGAGTACGCTCGGCGACGAGGCTTGTTGCTTGCGCTTGGGCCACGCCGGCGGCCAGTACCCAATGCCAAGGTTGCTCAAGCTCACCTCGGGCGCGGTCCTTGTCTTTCCGGCTCCAGCGCGGGGAGACTAGCATGGTACGAAAACCCTGGTGCTGAGCCTGCTGGCGATGTCGCTCGCGGCGCCATGCGCCCTGCGCAGACGGCGCCGCCGCCGCCGGCGCCGCCCGCCCGCTCCGCGGCGAGCGCCGTCGATCCCGCGTCGATTCAGGCGCTCAAGGACATGGGTGCGTTCCTGCAGACACTGAAGCGCTTTCGGGTGTCGACCGAACTGACCGGCGAGCGCGTTCTGGCCGATGGGCAGAAGCTGCAGCACACGGCGACGGCGGATATGGACGTCGAGCGTCCGAACAAGCTGCGCGCCTGATGCACAGCGCCCGTTCCGAGCGCCGAGCTCTTCTACGACGGCAAGACGGTCACGCTCTATACGCCGGCGCAGAAGTACTACTCGACGGTCGAATTCTCCGGCACGCTCGGCGAGCTGATCGGCCGGCTCGAGGAGAAGTACGGCGTGCAGGTGCCCGTTGTCGGATCTCTTCCTCTGGGGCACCCCGGCCGCGCCGCTCGACAAGATCGAATCGGCGATGAATGCCGGCCAGGATTTCATCGGCGACGATCTCTGTGACCACTACGCCTTCCGCCAGGCCAAGGCCGACTGGCAGATCTGGATCACCACCGGCAGCAAGCCGCTGCCGCGCAAGGTCGTGATCACCAATCGCACCGACGAGAGCGCGCCCGCAGTCGGTGTCCCTGATCGACTGGAATCTGAAACCGAGCTTCACGGACGCGGTTTTCAAGTTCACGCCGCCCAAGGGCGCGTCCAAGATCGAGATCGTTCCGCTGAAGACAAAGTAGAGGAGCGCCAACATGAAGAGATCATTCGGCAGTCTGCTTCCGGCCGCGTTGGCCGCCTCGTTCTCGCCAGCTTCGCCATGGCGCCCTACGCCGACGCCGCGGCGGTCGAGGTGGCGGTGGCGGCGGCGGTGCGGCGGTGGTGGTGGTGGTGGCGGCGGCGCGTCGCAGCGCTCGGCAGCGGGTGGCGGCGGCGGCGGCGCTCGCAGCGCTCAGGGCAGCGGTGGCGGCGGCGGCCAGGCAGAGGCGCAGGTCGACAACAGCAGGGCCGATACGCGCACCAACAATGTCCGCAGCAGCTAGCGTCAACAACGTCAACGCCGAGCGCGAACGTCAACGTCAATGTCGAAGGTCGGTGGCTGCTGCGGCGGCGGCTGGGACAACGACTATCACCCGGTCGCGACCGCCGCGGCGGTGGGCGCCGCGCGTCGCCGTGACTTCCGCGGTCATCGGCTCGATGGTGCGCAGCCCGCCGGCCAACTGCGTGCCGGTGAACTACGGTGGCATGGTCTATCACCAGTGCGGAAGCACCTGGTATCAACCCCGAGGATCGCAGTTATCGTGGTGAATGCGCCGTACTGAGACCTGAGGAAGAGGTGTGACACGCATCCGCGCCGCAACCGCGCCAGCGATGGCGCAGGAAGCGCGGTCCCTTGAACGAAAACGGTAGCGGATACGTCGCAGCCAAGTTACGATACGACGACCGTTCAGGACCGCGATGATCCGCACCACCGCCCCGCACCGGCGAGAGAGATCGATGGATGGGGCGGGTGTGCTGCTGGCCCGACGCACGACCCGATCCCGCCCGCGTCTCGCTGCGTCGCGCGGTAGCGCCGCTGCTCAGTAACGCCAGAACCCGTCAGGCGATCAGCCGACGTGTACAGGACTGCCGCCCGATTGCCGCCACCTGCGAGGCCCGACGCCGTGCGTCCGTCGTTGCCTGGATCGCGCGGACGGGCGGCGCGCGATAAACTCCAGATCGGCGACAACACGACGCCATCTGCAACCGCGCAGCCGTCTTGCCATCGAATCGAGGATGACAGGGCAACCACGGCACCGTTCGGGCGAGGCGACAGCAAGCTCAACCGCACTCAGTGAAACAGCACAGAAGACTTCGCGCTTCCTATCGACGACCCCGCGCGGCCCGATAGGCTCGAGTATGGACGCCGCCGATGCGTTGGCTACGCAGCCGTAACGCGATGTTGTGCGGGCGTCGGCAACGGTCGCCGGGCCTGGCCACCGATGTCGTCATAATCCCGAAGCCGAACAATCACTTGATTGCCCGGAGATCGATGGGGTAATCTTTCGCCTTGCTGGCCACGGACGAGGGCGCGTACCGGCCGGGTTGAGCCATGACCGACATCAACGCGTTGCTCCTCGCGGCGAACCGCGGCGACCGCAAGACCGCCGCCCACGGTTATTCGAGCTCCTGTACGCCGACCTCGAAGCGGCTGGCGCACGCGCGGTGCGCGCCACGGCCGCCTCGGCGATCCACGACGGCACTCGTCCACGGGTTACATCAAGCTCGCCGAGCGCGGTGCCGTCGCGCCGCGCGACCGCACTGGCGTTCTTCTCCTACCTCGGCAAGGTGATGCGCAACGTCGTGCTCGATCTGTTCCCACGCGAGTACCGGGCACGGAAGCGCGGCGGTGACATAATCCATCACGCTGACGACGGGCGTCCCGGGAAGTGGTCGACGAGGATCAGCTGCGCGTGATCGACGGGGCGGTGGACAACCTCGCCGGATCGCGCCCGATTTTTGCCGTCGTCGAGATGCGCTACTTCGCGGGGCTGCTGTCGGTCGCCGAGGTGAGCGAGGTCACCGGCCGCTCCAGTGCGCACGATCGAGCGCGAGTGGGAGAAAAGCGCGCGCGTTCCTGCGCCAGCTGATGGTCAGGCATTAGCGGTTCGCGCCCACGCCCGCGGAAAGCGGGCCGATGTCATCAAAGGTCTCGACCCCGCGCAGGCGGCCGCGCGCCTGTCGGCCTTGCTCGACGACGCGCTGGCGCGCGCCGCACCCCCGATGCTCAGGCCGCGTGGCTCGCGGATCTCGACACCGCGATCCCAGGCGCGGGCGCACACCATCCGCGCCTTGCTCCTGCTCGCTGTCGGCAGCGCAGGCCCGAGGGCTGCTCGCGGGCGGCAACTTCGCCGACGCGTGGGATTCGCGGCCATGAGCGCCGACAGCACGCTGGCGGGACGGCAGATCGGACCTATCGTCCTGCAGCCGATCAGCCGGGAGCGGGATGGGCACCGTGTGGTTGGCCGAGCGGGCGGACGGCCTGTTCGAGCGCAAGGTCGCGCTCAGAAACATCCCACCTGGCGCTCGTCGGATCCGCGCTCGCCGAAAGGCGGTTCGCGCGCGAGCGCGCGATCCTCGCGAGGTCTCGATCACCCGCGCATCAGCGCGACTGCTCGACGCCGGCGTAACGCCGGACAGCCCAGCTATCTTGCGCTTTCAGGCACGTCGGGGAACTCCACTCACGGCCTATTGCGATGCGCACCGGCTCGATCCATTCCCGCCTGCGCCTCTTCCAGGCAGGTGCTGGACGCCGTGCAGTACGCGCACTCGAGCACCTCGTGATCCACCGCGATCTCAAGCCGGCCGAACATCCTCGTCACTGCCGGAGACGGGCGACGTGCGGCTGCTCGACTTCGGCATCGCCCAGCTGCTCCTGAGGCCGGACGGCGAGCGCGGTGCGAGACCGAGCTGACGCAGCGCTGGCGGCACGCGCGCGCTGACGCCGCGTATACGCGTCGCCCAGAGCAGGTGACGGGCGCCAGCGGTCGACGACCGCTTGCGGTGTGTCTGCTCGCTCGGCGTCGTGTTCTACGAGCTGCTGTGCGGCCGAGCGGCCGTACAGCGCTCGAAGCGTCGAGTCGCGCGGCGCAGCTGGAGGACGCGATCGTCGCCTTGGAGCCGATCCCATCCGGAGTGCGACAGGGTTGCCCGGAGGCCATCGCGACCGCGCGCTCGACGACCCCCAAGCCTTCTGCGCCGGATGCTCATGGGCGACCTCGACACGATCGCTCAAGGCGCTCAGGAAGCGGCCTCGATCAGTACGGATCTCCGCTCGAGATGCGGCGGGACCTCGGGCGCTATCGCCGGGGCGAGCCGATGCTTGCGCGCCCCGACAGCGCCACGTATCGGCTCGGCAAGTTCGTCGCCCGGCGCAGGCTCGCGGTCGGCGCGGCGACCGCGACGACGATCGCGCCTGGCCGTCGGCCTCGCAGGCGCGTTGTGGGGCAGGGGTCGCGCGCGAGCAGGCGCGCGCGTTGCGCGGGCGGGGCGGCACGGGCGACCGCCGTGCAGGATTTTCCTGCTCGACCTCTTCCGCGCGCGAACTCCGTCGCGCAGCCCGACCAGCCAAGGCGCGCGAGACGACGGCGCGGGAGCTGCTGGACCTGGGGGGCCGCACCATCGGCGAATTCGCTCGAAGGGCGCCCGAGGGCGCGGCGCCTCCGCGCTCGCCACACTCGCCGACATGTATCACCAGCTCGGGATGTACCCGGAAGCCGCGCGGCAGCATCACCGCCAGGTCGAAGCGGCGACAGAAGCATACGGACCGGGCAACGCGCGCCGTGGCCAACGCGCGCTCATTCTCTACGCCGCCGACATCGCCAATCTTCCCGAGCGCAGACAGCAGCGGCTGCCGGCGCTCGAGCAGGCCCAAGCGAATCCTCGACGCGGCTCCCGACGATGGCTCCGAGACGCGCGGAGCGCCTCCTGATGATGCTCGCGCAGGCGGGCAGCTATACGGCCGTCGATCGGATGAATACGCGGACCGGGCGGTGCTCTTCTTCCGTGAACGCTTCCCACACTCCAAGAGCCACTGTCGGTCGCGCTCGCCTACGCCGCCGGCGCCCGCATACGCAAAGGGCGATGCGGAACGCCGAAACGATGTACGCGCAGGCGCTCGCCAGTGCCGCGCGAGGACGACTCCGCGTGGAAAGTATTCCCCTCGTGGGTCTCGCCAGGGCGCAGGAGGCGCTGGGCAAGATCGACCGCCGGGCAAAGCTACCGCACCGGCTCGAAATCGCGCAGAGCCACTTCGGCCAATTCCACCCCGAGACGCTGCTCACGCCTGGGCAAGCTCGGCGGCTTCCTCGAGTTGACCCGGACGCCGCGAGGGCGATGATAGCGGATGAAGGCGGCCTTACCCGAGCGTCGGCAAGGCGCAGGGCGGCTACACCCCGCCCTACGTGATCGCGGTCCTGTCCGGGCTACGTGGGCGCGTGCTGCTCGCGGAAGGCCTCTCGAGGAAGCCGCGCCGCTCGTCGCCGCCGGATTTCGAGGAGACGCGCGAGCGCTTCCGGGAACGGTGCCGTTGGCCAACGCGCTGCTCAGCCGGGTCATGCTAGCGCTCGATACCGCGCGCGACGAGCGCTGCGACGATCGCAATGCTGGGAGGCTGACGAGGCCACTGCCGCCATCGTGTACCGCCACCGGCGTGGCGCGCGTTCGTGCTGCGCAACCGGCTGTTGCTCGAGCGGAGCCGGCTCCTGCTCGCACGCGACGACACGGCGGCGGCGATCACTGCAGCAAGGAGGCGATTACCCTACTGCACCGCCGAAACACTGCTGGCCCGGCAACCATTGCGCGTGCAGGAAATCACGGCGTCAGGACGTTCATGTCGGAGGCTGCGGTTGCGCGAGCGCGGCTGGATCGCGGAGGCGATCGCGCTTGCGCAGGATGCACACGCACGACCGGAGTCGTCGCCTCGCACGCCGCGCATCCCTACTATTTCCGCCTCGAAGCCATTTGGCTCCGCGGCGCGCTGCGGCGCCCCGGCAACGCACTGCGCGTGCCGGGCGAGCCGCGCCGCGCGCGCACCAGGCCTCGGAAGACGCGCCGTCGAGTTGCGCTCGGTCTGCGACGATGTCCGGGGGAGCCCCTGGCTCGCGCCCAGGCGGAAGCCGCGCTCGTCCGCCTGTCTCGCCGAGAGTCGGCGAACCGCGCCCAGGCTTGGCCGCGTGGATATGGCGAAGGCGCGGGCGATCGATCGCACGCACACGCCGAACTCGGCCCGCATCTGGTCGCGGCGCTGTCGAAGCCCGCGGCCCGGCCGAGGCGCCCGCTAGCAGCACGTTCCTGCCGAGTCACTCCCGCGCCGCCGCCCTGGCGGATTTCCGGGATCCAATTCCGTCTTTACGGGTAAGCGCGGCGTTTCAGCGCGGTCACTGGCGAGCGCGGCCCGCGAGAGTGGGCAAAGCTTACGCTCGGACCCTGGATCACGGAGGTCATCATGAAGGCGATCCCAATTCGACGCCGCAACCGGCGGCATAAGGCATGGGGGCGGCGGTCAAAGCGGGGATCGTTCTGAGTGTTGGTCGCCGCGCTCTGCCTCGAGGCTCATCCCCCTTGATGCACGGATCGGCGGAGACGGCGGCGGCGCTCACCACACGGCGGTCCCTTCGCCGCCGAGCCTCGACACAAATGGGCAACTGACCCCGACCTGACCGTGCGCAGATCGAGAGGAGTGGAGATCGCCGAGCCGCTTCCCACATTTCTGAGCGCTCACACCGAACGGAGGGTACCTCGGCCACGGCGCCACTGGCCACAGCGCCGAGCCCTCGCCGCCGCCGTCGCCACGGCCTGCTTTCGCTGTCGGTGCCGGCGCGAGCGACGTGCGATCGTCGGAACGGTCGCACGCCGAACGTCGCTTCCGATTACCCAACGCGACCGGCGTCGCCTGCGACGTTCAGCACTGGAGGGCAAGATCCGGGCTCACGCCGGACCGTTCTTCCAGAGCCTTGGCGCCAACGGTCGCGCGTGCGTGAGCTGCCACCAGCCGCAGGCCGGCCTGGACGATCACCCCCGAGAACGTGGAACTTCGCTTCGCGACCAAACCGCCGGCACCGATCCGATCTTCCCGCACCAACGACGGCTCGAGATTCGCCCGATGCCGAGCGTCGTCGGCCGTCGTCGCGCGTCGCCGCCACCTACAGCATGCTGATCAACAAGGGACTGATCCGTGTCGGCATCGGCATCTCCTGCGAACCGGCGGAATTCAGAGCTGGTCGCGGTCGACGACCCGTACGGACACGCGAGCGCCGCCGATCTGTCGCTCGTTCCGCGCGGCCGCTGCCCTCCACGAATCTAAGCTTCCTGAGCACGCTCATGTGGGACGGCCGCGAGACATTCAAGGATCCGGCGTCGAAGGACTGCATCCTCGGCACGACGACCTGCTTCGCCGATGCATTTCGATCTCGCCGACCAGTCGAACGCGGCGACGACCGGCCACGCGCAGGCCGCGCAGCCGCTGTCGACGCGAGCAGCGCGAGGCGATCGTCGCGTTCGAGACGACGCTCTTCACCGCACAGATCTTCGATCGCGACGCCGGCAGCTGAGGGCGCGCCATGCGTCTCGGCGGCCCCAGTACAGCTGAGCCACCAGGAGTTCTACTTCGGCGTCCAACGACGTCGTGTCGGGGACTACCGCACCGGCGCCGCGTTCGACCCGTGGTGTTCCAGCTATACGACGCGTGGAAGGCGCTCGACGGCAATGGCGAGGACATCCAGGGTCAGGATGGCCGCAGTGGCGACGGCGGCACGCGGAAGCGCGTCGCGAGCAATACGTAAGC